>Ga0182024_10022267_pt1 | contig 11431 bp, 7 predicted proteins | sample P32metaG_FD_120480 | JGI IMG/M metagenome (GOLD analysis project Ga0182024, IMG submission 120480) | Permafrost microbial communities from Stordalen Mire, Sweden - P3-2 metaG (Illumina Assembly) | ecosystem: Environmental > Terrestrial > Soil > Wetlands > Permafrost | place: Sweden: Stordalen... | reverse complement strand
GAAGATCTGGAACTGGATCATCGTCGGCGAAGAGCACATTCCGACCGGCGTGTCGATGGAATATTCGGTCGCCAGTCAGTGGCTGTTGCGGCTGGGCATTGTGATTCTCGTGGTCGGCGTCGGCTTTTTCCTCAAATATTCGTTCGACCACGACCTGATCAGTCCGCTGGCTCGGGTGGCGGTGACTGCCTGCTCGGGACTTGGAGTGCTGATCGTCGGCACTCGGCTGTTGGGCGCGCGGTATCACGTCCTTGGCCAGGGCTTGCTCGGCGGCGGGCTGGCGATGCTCTACATCAGCGTCTACGGCGCGTATCACTTTTACCATTTAATCGAGGCGCTGCCCGCCTTCGTGTTGATGGGGCTGATCACAGTGCTGGCTGGCGGCATCGCGGTTTATTTCGATTCGATGCTGGTGGCAGTGCTGGGAATTCTGGGCGGATATGGCACGCCGGTCATGCTTTCGACCGGCGAGATCAACTTCGTTGGGCTGTACGGATACATGCTCATGTTGGGGATTGGCGTGTTGGGGATGTGTTATTGGAAGAACTGGCCGCTGGTGAATTTGCTGAGCTTCGTTTGCACCTACGGCTTGTTCTTCGTTTCACTGAAGGATTACAGCGTCGAGCACTTTCGCGAGGTGATGCCGTTTCTGGTCGCCTTCTTCGTCTTGTTTTCGACGATGACGTTTCTTTACAAATTGGTCCGCCGCGCGCCCTCGAACCTGCTCGACCTGGTGGCCCTGCTGGTAAATGTGGCAATCTTCTTCGCCGTTTCGCGGCAGCTTGTCTTCGAAGCGTATGGCCGGCAATGGGTAGCCGCCGTGACGCTCGGACTGGCGGCGTTTTATACCGCGCACGTCTATTACCTGCTGGCCCGCAAGATTGTCGATCGCGAGCTGCTGGTCAGCTTCATTGGCCTGGCGACCTGCTTTTTGGCGATCACGATGCCGATCTTGCTGTCGCCCGAGTGGGTAACAGCGAGTTGGGCGGTCGAGGCGCTGGTGCTGTTGTGGATTGCCCAAAAGCTGGGGAGTGTTTTCTTGCGGTATGTCTGCTACGTGCTGTTTGGCATCGTGATCGCACGCTTCGCGGCCATCGATCTGGCGGAGCAGTTTTTGCAATACCCGGCGACGGGCGATCTGGCCACGGGCGATTATCTCAGGCAACTGGTGGCGCGGGTCGTGGCGTTTGGAGTGCCGATCGCGTCGCTGGGGGCCGCCTCGTGGCTGCTGGCACGCCCGCCCGCGGATCGCGAAACCGTCGTCGATCGGGCCAACGACATTCCCGATTTCGTGGGCGGCTGGGCCGGGCGGGTCTGCGTGGCGCTCGCGATGGGATTGCTGCTGGTCTACTTGAACCTGGAGCTGTACCGCACGATCGGATTCTTCTACGCTCCGGCGATGTGGCCAGTGCTGACACTGTTGTGGCTGGCTTTCTGTGGTTGGCTGCTGAGCGAGGCGCTGCGCGCCGAAAGTGAGACCGGATTCGTGGTGTTGATCTTGGCCCTGGTGCTGGTGGTGGCGAAACTGCTGATCGTCGATCTGTCGTCGTGGGGGATCTCGGCGGACTTTTATTATGCCGAGCCCTACTCGGTGCGCGATGCGATCCTGCGGCTTGTCGATTTTGGAGCGGTGGCCGGGTTTTTCGGAGCCGCCTATGCTCTGGTCGCGGCGCGGCGGCGGCCGGCCGAGGCCAAGACCGTCTTTGCGAGCAGTGCACTGGCGGTCCTGTTTGTCTACACCACGCTGGAGTTGAACACTTTTCTGCACTGCTATCTCGACGGCATGCGTTACGGCGGGATTTCGATTTTGTGGTCGGTGTTTGCGCTGTCGTTTTTGCTGGTCGGAATTTTGCGAAACCTGCGGCCGCTGCGCTATGCCGGCCTGACGTTGTTCATGGTCGTGGCCTACAAAGTCTTTTTTGTCGACCTGGCCCAACTCGACTCGTTCTATCGGATCATCGCCTTCATCGTCCTGGGACTGCTGGTGCTGGCCGCCTCGTTTGTTTATCTCAAGTTTCGCGAGTCGTTCGCGGTGGGGCCGGCCGGCGGGGCTGGCGAAAACGAGTCGGCCGCCGCGATCGGCGCTGAGACAGGCAACGAGTAAGGGCAGCCTCACCATGAAAAATGACTTCACGCCTCGCTTGCTGCGAGCGATTGCCTTGGCCAGCGCCGCGATCGGGGCGCTGCTGGCTGTGGCAATTCTGGCCAATGAAGCAAAAGCCGCGGACGAAGGAGCCGAGTTTCGCTGGTCGGCGGCGGTCGAGTCGCCGCCGGTCGATCGGCCGACGCTCGAGTCGGTAAGACTGGACAGTGCAATTTTTGCCGCCACACGGGCGGATCTGGCAGACGTGCGACTTCGTAACGCGCAGGGTCAGCCCGTGGCATTTGTCTTGCGCGGCGTGCCGGCGACGAAGGAGCGGACGGTCGTAAAAAGTTGGCCGGCCGTTGAGCAAGGGGCCAAGCCGATGGCCCCCACCGGTTTGGAGATCTTCATCGATCCGCCGCGCGATCAGGTTGGGCCGGTCGATGGAATCTCGATCGACACGCCGCTGCGTAACTTCGAGCAGCAGGTTCGCGTCTACGCTTCGAGCGACAGCCAGGATTGGCGGCCGGTCAGCCCGCCGACGGTGATTTTCGACTATTCGCGGTTCGTCGACGTGCGCAATGTGCAGGTGCCGATCACCCCGACCGCGGATCGCCATTTTCGCCTGTTGATCGACAATGTTACGGCCGAAGAGGCCGCGCAGTTGCAAGAGCTGAGCCGGCATTTCCAGGGGACCAAAGAGGTCGACCGCACGGACCGGACCGTGATCGATCGGCGGCCCTTTCGCGTCGATCGCATTATTTTTCATCGACGCGTGGTCGAGACCGAGACGACCGGCGCGCAAACCGTTCCGTATCCGACGACCGACTTTCGCACGGTGCAGGATCCAGAACACCAGCAAACCGGCTTGGAATTCACGAGCCACGGCGAGCCGCTATCGGCCGTTCGGCTGCTGACCGACGAAACCAATTTCAGCCGGGAGGCGTCGCTCCAAATTGCCGAATCGGGAAGGGGCGTCGAAATGGAACGCGCGCGCTGGCAGACCGTCGCCAGCGCGACGCTCGTGCGGTTTTCGCTCGGATCGCTGGACAAGAATGAGCTTTCGATTCGGTGTCCCGAGCAGCGCGGCAGGCGCTATCGCGTCGTGATCGAGAATGGGGATAGTCCGCCGGTGGCGTTTAGCGGCGTCGAAGTCGAGGGGCCCGAGTATGAATTGGTCTTTCTCGCCGTGCCGGGGAAATCGGTGACGCTCGACTACGGCTGGCCGGATGCATCGCCGCCGCGTTATGACACGGCCGCCATCCAGGCCTCGTTGGCTGCCGGCGGCCCGATCGCGTATGCCGAACTTGCCGAGCCGGTCGAGAACCTGTCGGCCGCGAAGTCGCCCGGCTGGAATTTTGGTTCGATGCTGGCCAATCCCTGGGTGGTCGCCTGCCTGATTGCCGGCCTGAGCGTCGCGCTCGGCTGGGGGCTCTATCGGGCTGCCCGGCGGATCGATGTGCCACCGCAAGCGTAGACGGGCGGTTGTTGGCGCGACGCGCGCGGGGAGGCCGTGATATAATCGAGGCAGATCACGCCGGTTCGGAGATCTCGTCACAGCGCCGACCGATCGACATGAACTCTGATCCTCGCACGCGTCGCGGCCGGTTTGGCCTTCGGTCCTACACATCGCTGGCGGTAGCGGTTGCTCTCGTCTGTGTTGGCCTGTTTCTGTTTCGTCGACACTATCCGTACGGCGTTGACCATTGTTGCGATAAACTCGTTGGCCAGGCGCTCGTGAGCTACGCGGCCGCACACGACGGCCGATTTCCGACCGGCGGCGAAACGCCCGAGGCATCGCTGAGCCTGCTCTATCCCGAATATATCGATGCCGGCACCTTACGCGGCAAGACCTATCCCGAAGGACCGGCCAGGGAACTGCTCGAATCGGGTCGGCCGCTCACGCCCGAAACGTGTGGCTGGCATTATGTCGATGGTTTGACGATGCAGAAGGGCCTCAGCGGCCGGATCGCCATCGTTTGGGATAAGATCGGGCTGGGCCATAACAGCGAGCGGCTCCCCGAGGGAGGGCACTCGGTCGTCTTCATGGATGCACACGGCCAAGTGGTCCGCGAAAAGGACTGGCCGCGGTTCCTTGCAGAGCAGGAAAAAGCCTGGGATGCGATCCGCGGCGGCGGCAAACCGGAGTTGCCTTGGGTTCCCGACCGCGATTTCTGAACTATACTCGGGCCATCCGGTTTCGCTGGTCCTTCAGCCGAGGATTTTGAACATGCATCGTTTCGCGGTCTACTCGCTGCGATTTGTTTTGGTGCTTGCCAGTCTGCTGGGAATCGCAACGCCGGGCCGGGCCGATGAGCCGACGGAGCGCGTCTCGGTCGTCGAGCGGGCCGACGTGATCTATGGCCGCAAGGCTGATCTGGCACTGACGATGGACGTCTTCATGCCGGCCAAGCCGAACGGGGCTGCGGTGATCCATCTGGCCAACGGCGGCTGGCACCTCGCCCACAACGATCCGCGGTTTTTCGCCGAACTGCTGCGGCGCGGTTACACCGTCTTTCGCGTGGTGCTGGCCGGCGAACCGAAATTTACGGTTTTGGAACAAGCGCCCGACGTGGCGCGGGCAATCCGTTTCATTCGCTCGCATGCCGGCGATTTCCACATCGACCCGAATCGGATCGGCATCGAAGGAGCCTCTTCCGGCGGGCACATGGCGCTGCTGGGCGCCATGCAGGGAGACGACGGCAATCCCGCAGCTCCCGATCCGGTCGATCGGGCCGCCTCGCGCGTGCAGGCGGCGGCCGTCTTCTTTCCGCTGACCGATCTGCTGAACTATGGCGCGCCGGGGGCCGTGCAAGGGGGCGATCTTGGCCCGCTCGTGCATCACCGGGCGTCGTTCGATTTTACGGAATACGATCCGGCGATTCGGGCGTATGTAAAAGTGACCGATCCGGCCCGCCGCCGCGAGCTGCTCAAGCAAGCGTCGCCGATCACGTATGTGACGAAGGCCAGCCCGCCGACGCTCGTTCTGCATGGCGACAAGGACGAGGTGGTGCCGCTGCAACAAGGGGAAGTGTTGATTGACAAATTGAAAGAGGTGGGCGTGCCGGCCAAGCTGGTCGTCCACGTGGGAGGCGGTCATCCCTGGCCCGACTTTTGGAACGCCGACGAAAAGCAACTGGCCGACTGGTTCGACGAGTATTTGCTGAAGACGGGGCCGGGGAAGTAGGGGGGATCTGCCATGAACGAATCCTTCCGGCTTCGCAGGTCGATTCTTGTCCAGGGCGTTCTCTCCACGCTGGTTTGTTTGGCAGCCACGGTCGGCTCGACCAGTGTGGCCTTCATCGACGAGCCGGCGAAGCACGGATTCGAGCGGGAGCACTCGGTCGCGATCGTGGTCGGAATGGGTTTGGTCGTTTTTGGCGGCATGACTTTATTAAGCCTGTATATGCTGCGGGCTTATTACGTGGAGCATGTGGCCGTTGTTGGAACTGCCGTTTCTGTAACGACCGTTTTCCAGAAACGAGACTTCGACGCGGCGGCGGTCGACAAGCTGACGTGGAAATTGCAGCCAGTTGGTGGCAAGATCGACTTTTGCGTCTCGAACCGGCGGACAAAAGTGGAACTGTCTGGCTACAGCGAGGAAGATCGGCTGCGAATGATTCGGTTGTTTCGCGCGCTGATTCCGGAGGAAAAGCAGGTGGATTGGCGGCTGTTCTGTCAAAAGATCGCCCTGCCGCTTCGCGACAGGTGCTCGCTTTCACCAGGCGGAAAACTGGCGTCCCCGGCCTCAGCCGGCGAGGTCGTCATCACTCGCGCGCGGTACGATCGAATGGCGGCCGTGCTGCTGCCCGCGAGCCTCGTTCCGGCTGTCGCATATTGGTGGACGACGGGGGCGCCGGTTTCGCTAGTGCTGCCCGCGTTCGTGGGGTTTCTTTGGCTCTTCTTGCGCTACAGCATCCGGCGGGAGGGGGAGAGCCGCCCGTCGCTCATCGCAGTGCCCGGCGGTCGCACGGCGTTGTTCGGCGTGGTAGCCGTGTTCTGCGCTCCGATTTCCTTCGCTGTTCTTCTTCTGGCTGGTTTAAGCACAGACACCGCCCGCACCGTTGAGCTATTGATCCTTGCGCCAGCGCTACTGCTGTTCATTTACGGGAGTTATCGTATGGGAAAGCAACGAGGGCGCGATGCCGAAATCGCCGCGACCACTGCACTCGACCGGTGGAACAGGAATGAACTCGCCGCGCAGCAACTACCGTGACAGGGTTGCCTAGGCAGTGATCCTTAACTCGGAAATCGCGTCGCGCACGACCCGTCAGAGGATCGGCGGGTCCGCGAACACAACAAGGCGATCGAAAAAAATGCCGTTTGAAACAACGCTCGTCTATACGGAGCCATTGCTGCGCCGGGCCGTGTTTTGCTTCTGGCGGCGCGAGGTTGGGGTGCGTTTGCCGATCGCAGTTTTAGCCATGGCGGCTGGCTTGGCGTGGCAAATTTCCGAAGGCGAAAACTCCTGGTTTACCGGCGTTTTGGGAACGGTCCTTTTACTTGGCGTTGGCATGATCGCGGCCGTCTACGTTGTTCATTACCGCAGCACGATGGGCAAGTTCCGCGCAATGGGCAGGCGGGAGGCAACTTTCCGCGCCGATGCATCGACGTTTACCGCCGCGACGGGCGTTGGCACCTCCACGCTCCAATGGAGCGCGGTCAAAGAGGTGTGGCAGTTCCGCGACTTCTGGCTGCTATTCTTTTCCCGAGTCCATTTCATGACGCTGCCGAAAGCGTGTTTGCCGGTGGAAATGCAGGAATTCATCTTGCAGCGAGTTCGAGCGGCCGGCGGAAAAGTCGGTTGAGCAGGTCTCGATAACTGTCGCAGGCCGTGCTACGTCGAGCTTTTCTTCTTCAGCTCATCGACTTCTTCGATGATCTTGATCATCGCCGAGGCCAGCAGCGCCACGGTGGTCATTCCGGCCGCCGCTTTGTTGTCGTCGCCCGTCACTTCGAGCTGCTTGAGCACCGCGTAGGCTTCGGCCAGGCTCTTGAATTTCGGAATTGCCACGGTTTGTATCTCCTGGATGGATTCGTTCGACAATCGACCGGTACTTTGCCACTTTACAGCGATTCACCCAGCGTGCAAGCGCGAATCGCGCCGTCGTCAACTGCTTGCACCGCGGCGGCGGTTGGAACTCGCCAGCCGATTCGAGTCGGCCTCGATCAACCGTCGAGGCCACGCCGGCGGTTGTCCAAGTTTTGACGGGCCAGGGGGCGGGCAACCGAGGAATTGCGGTCGAATCGCATCAGCCACAAGAGTCGTGAGTGAGGTAATGGTCGAATTACCGGCGAATTTTTTTGCGTTCTCAATCCGCGGCTGCATAATACGCAGCGAGCGGTGTTGTGTCCCGAGCGCGTGCGGAGCCAGTCATGGCCGATCCAGACAATGTGTATCCCGATACTTTGGGAACGCGGGAAAACGATTTACTTAACAACCGGCGTGACTATACCGGCGCGATTGCTACTCGTGTCGGCGTGGGGTTGTCGGGCGGCGGGATACGGAGCGCCACGTTTGCCTTGGGAACTTTTCAAACGCTGGCCGCGCACAATTGGATTCGGCATATCGACTACCTTTCGACAGTGTCGGGAGGCGGATATTTTGGATCGTTCTTGGGGCGGCTCTTCACTCGGCCATCGATCGGCGGGGAGGCCGCGTCGTTCGACGCGGTGCACAACGCCATCTGTGAAAAGCTGGGATCGAGCAACTCGCCCGAAGTCTCCTGGCTGCGCGAAAATGGCCGGTATCTGGCCCCCAACGGCTCGGGCGATCTGCTGACGGCCACGGCCACGATGCTGCGCAACTGGCTGGCGGTGCAGTTGGTGCTGTGGGTGCTGTGGATCGTGCCGTTCTTGGCCTTGAACCTGGTGCGAGAGACGGCAGTGCAAAGTGCGGGGGTGCCGGTCAGCGCGGTGATGGAAGCCCACGGCTTTTGGATCAGTCCCTACATTTTCGTTCCGATCGCGCTGGCGGTGGTGTGGGTGTCGCCGTTGGCCACGATTTATTGGTGGTCGCGGCGATTGAGGCGCTGGTCGGTCCCAGTTTTGGTGGTACTGGCGATCGCTTTGCGTTTCGTGCCGCTGGGGAATCCGTCGAATAACGATCTCCAAACGATGACGGTGATCCGCTGGGTGCTCATTGCCTGGCTGTTGGGGGCCGCGGTTTGGAGCGGGGCTGTCGAACGGTGTGGGCAGAATCGCGACGAGACTTTTGTCCGCAACCGCCTGTCGGACTGGTTGGGCTGGGCGCTGTTGGTCACCGGAGCGACGGTCCTGCTGGCCGCCATCGATTCGCTGGGGGGGACGTTCGTTGCCTGGCAGTGGCATCGGTTCATTGCCGCCGTGGCCGCGGCGATCGCGATTATCGTTCCCTCGGGGCAAAAGCTGTTGGCCTTGGCCGGATCGTTGCCGATCGGCGGCAAACGCCTGGGCAGCTTTACCGGTATTTTTGCCTACATCGGCGGATTTGCGGTCGTCGCCATTGTTTTGATCGCCTTGTCGACTGCGGCCCACGCCGTGGGGCGTTTCGACGAATTGCCCAGCGATGCCGCGGACCATTGGGCGGTCTCGCGTTTATTCACGGGCTGGTTCACCAGCTATCCCGCAGCCTGGATCGCTGCGGCGCCCCACGGATTGCCGCGGAGGCCGCTGCTAACGCTTTCCGCGGTGCTGCTGATCAGTCTGATCATTGCCTGGGTGTTGGGTTACTTCCGCACGTTTATCAATCGTTCGACCTACGCCGGTTTGTATCGCGCACGTTTGGAACGAGCCTACTTGGGTGCTTCGAATCCAGCACGTCAGAACGGCGCGAATCCCGACGTGACCGATGCGGTGAAGGATGACGGCATCGGTTTTTGCGACTATGCGCCGCACGAACGAGGAGGGCCGTTGCATCTGATCAACGCGACGCTGAACGAGACGATCGAGGGAACGTCGAACATCGAGCACCGCGACCGGAAGGGATTGGGGATGGCGGTCGGGCCCTGTGGAGTGAGCGTGGGGGTGCAAAACCATGCGATTTGGCAATGCAAGGAGAACTCGCAAACTAAGAAGCTATTGCGAACAAACGAATTGCGATCGACCGACGACAATGGGCAGGCCTTTCAGGTTTTCTCGCCGGCGAGCATGGCGTTTGCAAGCGAGAGTCTCGGCCTGGCCGATTGGATCGCGATTTCGGGAGCCGCGGTTTCGACCGGGCTGGGTGCCCGCACGAATTTGGGGCTGAGCTTGTTGTGCGGGTTTGCCAATATCCGGCTCGGCTATTGGTGGGACAGCGGCATACCGCCGCGCAGTCGCGAGCATCGCGGAGTTCGCGCCACGACCCGACTGCTCGGTCAACTCGCCGCATCCGCGTTTCCGGTGCAGTCTTCTTTGCAAGACGAACTGACCGCGCGGTTCCGCGGCCCGCATCGACGCTTTTGGTATTTGAGCGACGGCGGCCATTTCGAAAACATGGGCGGCTACGAGCTGATTCGCCGGCAGTTGCCGCTGGTTGTGATTTGCGACGCCGAACAAGACGGGCAATACGCCTTTGGGGGCCTGGCGAATCTGATCCGCAAAGCGCGGATCGACTTTCAAACGGAGATCACTTTCCTATCCGAAACGGGCCGCAACCAGACGCTGGGGGGCGCGAAGTCGGCCTTTGGCAGCCTCGACGAGCTGCGTCCCCATGGGCACCGCTCGAAAAAACATGCCAGCCGGGCCACGATCCGTTACCCCGGCGGGCGGTCAGGGGCATTGATTTATCTCAAACCGACGCTGACGGGGGACGAACCGAGAGACGTGCTGGAATACGCGCGGACGCATCGCGATTTTCCGCATGAAACCACGGCGAACCAGTTTTTCGACGAAGCCCAGTGGGAGAGTTACCGCTGTCTTGGCCAGCACATCGCCGAGCGCGTTGCCCAGGAGCAAGCGGCATTGGCGGCGTGGATCGGCGAGACACTGAATCCGGACAGTCGCAACGCCGAGACGTGAGTGGCTGGCAAGTCGATTGCGGAGCGAAGGGTGTGGCCATGCGCGGACTTTGCCACGCCGCTGGTGATATTGTATTGTGAGGCGCGAGAAATGTTTTGAATCGTACCCCATTGGCGTCGATCAGCGTAAGCTCAAACGCGGCAGGTGGATTGGGCACGCCGCGTTGCCGCTGGGTCGCGATAAGCCCAAACCTGCGCTTGACTTTCGGCCATTCGTGGCCGATGCTTAGGATTGGAAGGCCCTGATAGCGAGTGAACGTCGGCTTCACGCCGTGTGTTCGGATCACAAGTCCGAGCCTAGCTCGCTAGAGGGCCTTTCTCTTTTGGGCGCCTCTTCAACGTGGATCGTCCGGATTTCCTTTAACGCAGGATCGGACTTCGCTGTGTTATCGCTCGCAACGTCAAGAGCCGGGTCGAATTGCAGTTCGACCAGCCTGTAAAATCGGTCCTCGCCGCGCTCGAACCATCTTTGGCATGCCCAAAGGTAGTAATCGATCAGTTGTAGGCCGACGCATTCGGACGGAGAGGAAGTGAGCACCTCGCAGGGGCGGTCCTCCGAGCCGCCGTAGTGCTTGCGGAAGACCTCTTTCGCGTGGGTAATGGCCTTCGCTAGCGCTTGGACACGCGCCGATTTGCCGCGTCGAGCAAATGTGATCGTGTTGGTTTCGGCCTCGTGAAGCTGATTATGGAACAGCTCTTTGACGAGGCTGTCGTAAATATCATTGCCGTTGAACCTGAGTTGCAAGCCACTCTTCGCGTGTGCCTGGAAACCCAAAGCGAACCGGAGCTTATTCCATACGGCCACGCGCACCTTCACGCGAAGTTGCGGAAGGAGTTGGAAAACCTCGCGCCGAACTTCGGGAACGTCGTTCTTGGCATGGAAACAAACCGCTGTCTTTTTTGCCTCCGGTTGCATGGACGGGACGCCCTTGAAGTATGGATCCGCGAGCAGCGCGGTGCGAAGTTCCTCCATTCGGCGAAACGCTTCTGACGCGTCTTCAACGTGAGCCATTCCGAGTAGGAAGAATTTCGAACATCCGTCTCCGACCACGATTTTCCCTCCTTTGCCGAAGACTACGGGGTCTCCCGACTCGTCCACAAAAAAGCGGCGAGTTGACGAGAGCGAAGGCGGATCGGGTTCGGTGCTCATTGTGCGCGCATTATACCGGCGCTGCCTCGGCAGTGAATGCCGGGGAATCGTTTCGGCGGAGAACCAAAATATCGCTGGCGGCGCCGCGCTGAATGCAGTGACGCCTTTTGGGCTCCTGAACATCGCGGCGCCACGGCCACAGCGCTGGCGGGGGGCGTGTGGCTGGTCCGATGCCCTTGGCTTCCCGGGACACCGTTTGTTGTCGGCGCGAATTTGCGG
>Ga0182024_10022266_pt1 | contig 11431 bp, 14 predicted proteins | sample P32metaG_FD_120480 | JGI IMG/M metagenome (GOLD analysis project Ga0182024, IMG submission 120480) | Permafrost microbial communities from Stordalen Mire, Sweden - P3-2 metaG (Illumina Assembly) | ecosystem: Environmental > Terrestrial > Soil > Wetlands > Permafrost | place: Sweden: Stordalen... | reverse complement strand
GAAACGTCCTGTACTGCTGGAGGCCGGATTGGCTTCGTTTCTCCTTTTGGTTCGTTTGGAATCCCCTTTGCTTTCATCGGATTGCTGCCACAATTGGGTTCGTTCTTTATTCGTTTAGATTTTGAGATGCTTAAGTTCACGCTTATGGGGCGGACCCCCCGGTCCCCCGGACCCGTTCTTGTTTGTAGAATCGACCCTCTCAAAAACCATTTTGGCTGGGGCCACGTCCACGGCAGGCGCGGGCGGAGTTGTGAATCCGCCGGTTGCGGCTTTATTCGACGATTGGAGTACTGTAGAAGAAGATGCGTACCATCTCCAAACGCACCCAGTATGGCCTGAAGGTGGTGTTGAATCTGGCCCGCCGATACGGCGAAGGCCCCGTCCTGATCGCCACCTTATCGCGCGAAGAATCCGTCCCCATCAAGTTTCTCGAACTCATCCTGCTGAGCCTGAAGAGCCGCGGGCTGCTCCGCAGCAAAACCGGCAAGGGGGGCGGATATCAATTGAGCCGCCCGCCCTCCACCATCACGGTCGGCTCCTTGATTCGGCTGATGGAGGGGCCGCTTGCGCCGCTACCCTGCGCCAGCGAAACCGCCTATAAGCCCTGCGCGGAATGCCCGGATGTGGAACGCTGCGGCACCCGCATCGTCATGCGGCAGGTGCGCGACGCTATGGCAGACGTGTTGGACCGTACCAGCCTGACCGACCTGTTGCGCCAGGTCGATGAGGTGAAACCAGAGAAGAAAAACCCCGATTCGCTGATGTATTACATTTGAAAAAGTACCCCCTGCGTGGACAGAGTGGTCCTCAATTTGCTACGATATCTTTAGATCTCATTGTGGTGCTTCTGCCCGATAACTGCACGCCCGACCGCAGCATCTCACCACCCGCAATGCTTTGAGGACTAGAGAAAAAACCTATGGCTTCCAACACATTTTCCCAAGGCGCCCAAGTGGAGCACCTGAAATTCGGGCTGGGGACCGTCATGTCCAGCAGCGAAGAGCGTATCGTGATCAAGTTCGACGATCATGGTGAGAAGAAGTTCGTCACCGGCATGGTGATGGGCAGTTTGAAGAAGAGCGACCGGCAGCCGCCCGCTGAAAAGAAGGGCACTCGCCGCAAGAAGGCTGTGCCGGCCACGGTTTAGCAGCCGCAGAATTCGAGGATTTTCGTTTGAACGCACGTCAGAAACGGATGTTTGAAGAGGCCCGGAAACGCAATCCGGACCTCAAAGTTCCTACTGAATCGCAACCTACCGACTGGACCGAGGCGGACCTTGCCTTGGTCAAACAAGGAGTCGGCGACAAAACCAGCAAGTTGCCCTCGGGATCTTCCGAATCCGGCGAATCCGGGGGTGAAACGCCTACCGGCGAACAGGCCGGCTCCGTGGTGACCTACTTCGAGGCCAAAGGCTTCGGATTCCTGCGCCCGGATGACGGCGGAAGGGACATCTTCTTCCATGTCTCCCGCCTGGCCGAAGGACTGGCCACCGACCTTCGTCCGGGTACCCGCTTACTCTATGAGCTCGGTATGGACCGGACGGGTAAGATGGCGGCCAGCAGTATCCGCATCGCGCCCGCTGCGGAATAACCCGCTATAATAAATAAACCGCACGGCTGAAACCACAGGCACAAGAGTGCCGGTTCATAAACATGTTTGACAACCTATCCGAAAAACTGCAGCGCGTGTTCAAAAACCTGCGCGGCGAGGGAAAGCTCTCGGCCGAGAACATGGAGAGCGCCTTGCGCGAAATCCGCCTGGCGCTGCTCGAAGCTGACGTGAATTTCCGGGTAGTCAAGCAGCTCATCGAGAACATCAAGGTGAAGGCCATGGGCGAGGAAGTGCTCACGGCCCTGTCGCCTTCGCAGCAGGTTATCAAGATTGTGCACGAGGAGCTGATCAAGATCCTCGGCAGCCACGAATCGAAACTCCGTTTCGCCAATGAGCCGCCCAGCGTGTTCCTAATCGTCGGCCTGCAGGGTTCCGGCAAAACCACGTCGACCGGCAAGCTGGCGCGCTGGCTTTCGAAGAACGGCCATCGGCCGCTGCTGGTTTCCGTGGACATCTACCGTCCGGCCGCCCGCGAGCAGCTCAAGGTGATTGCGCGCGACATCAATCAGACCATCTATGAGGGCGTGAACGGCGAGAGCAAGCCGCTGGAACTGGCCGCCGGGGCGCGGCGCGAAGCGGTGCAATCGGGCCGCGATGTGGTGCTGGTGGATACCGCCGGACGCCTCCACATCGACGACGATTTGATGGTTGAGTTGCAACAGCTCAAAGAGCAGCTCAATCCCGTCGAAATTCTATTCGTGGCGGATGCCATGACCGGCCAGGACGCCGTGAAATCGGCCGACGAATTTCACAAACGGCTGGGCATCACGGGCGTGATTCTCACCAAGATGGATGGCGACGCCCGCGGCGGCGCGGCGCTCTCCATACGCAGCGTGACCGGGCAACCGCTGAAGTTCGTGGGCGTGGGCGAGAAGTTCGACGCCCTGGAGCCGTTCCACCCTGACCGCGCGGCCAATCGCATTCTGGGCATGGGCGACATCCTCTCGCTTATCGAGAAGGCCAGCGAAGAAATCGATCAGAAACAAGCCGTGGAAATGCAGCGCAAGCTCATTGAAAACGACTTTACCCTGGAGGATTTTCGCGATCAGTTGCGGCAGGTGCGCAAGCTGGGCTCCATCGGCTCCCTGCTGGACATGATGCCCAAAGTGGGGATGCTCAAGGAACTGAAAAACGTCAATATCGACGACAACGAAATCAACCATGTGGTAGCCATCATCGATTCGATGACTCCCCACGAGCGGTCCAACCACATGATCATCAACGGGAGCCGGCGCCGGCGAATTGCCAAGGGCAGCGGGACTTCCGTGCAGGAAGTGAACCAACTGTTAAAGCAGTATGCGCAAGCCCGGAAAATGATGAAGAGCCTCTCGGGCGGCATGACCGGCATGATGGGGCGGAAATTAGGGAAAATGAAGTTGCCGCCGGGATTTCCGTTCGGCGAAATGCGAGGCTAGTTTTGTGAGCTACAAGAACCGCTCCCTTTGGTCACGGCTCCGTAACGCGACACCGATGCCGTTACCGAACCGCGACCGTAAGGGAGCGGGGGTTAATCTAGATTTGGAGTGCAAATGCTGATGATTCGTCTGGCGCGGTTTGGCGCCAAAAAGAAGCCGTTCTATCGCGTGGTGGTGATTGAGAAGGAGCGCGCCCGCAATGGCCGCAACCTGGAAGTGTTGGGGCATTACAATCCGCTTAGCCATCCGGCGCAAGTGCTTCTGCGGCACGATCGCGTCGAATACTGGACCAAGCACGGCGCCCAGTTGTCCGATACCGTGAAGCGCCTGGTGAAGGACCATCCTGCGGTTACCCCTCAGCCGGCGTGACGGCAAAGCCCGAATTGCCCCGATAACTGTAAGAAACAGAACGAGTACCTATGGGACTGTCGGCGCAGACCGCTGTCCCGAGGCGTGTTCAGGGTACCATGGGCGTAGGAGGCGGGGTGGATGAAGCAGCTGATTGAAGACATTGCGAAAGCTCTGGTTGACATCCCCGAAGACGTCGCCGTTAAAGTGGTCGAGGGCGAACAGGTCACTGTTTTGGAATTGAAAGTGGCACCCAGCGATTTGGGAAAGGTGATCGGTAAACAGGGCCGCACCGCCCGTTCTATCCGCACCATCCTGGGAGCCGCGGGCATGAAATTGAACCGCCGTTTCACGCTGGAAATCCTCGAGTGAGCCTGTCGGAAGCCGGCCAATCGCCGGATTGGATCACGGTGGCCATCTTGGGCAAGCCGCGCGGAAACCGTGGCGAGATGTTGGCGCTGCCCCTCAGCAAACCGGAACGCTACCAAGCCCTGCGCCAGGTCTTTCTCTTCGGCGGCGGGGAGCCCTATGAAGTGGAATCCGCTTGGTTTCACGACGCCTCCCTAATCTTGAAATTCCGCGGTATCGACAGTATTTCCGACGCGGAAAAGCTGCGCGGCGCCGAGGTTAGGGTGCCCTGGAGCCAGCGTGTGCCGCTCGAACCCAATGAGTTCTTTCAGTCCGATTTGATCGGCTGCGAAGTGGTCGATCGGCGAACGGGAGACTCGTTCGGCCGCGTGACGGATTGGAACGACGGCGGGGGAACGGGGCTGCTCGTTGTGGAGAACGGCCTGATGATCCCCTTCGCCCGGTCCATCTGCGTGGAGATCGATCCTGCCCGCAAACGCATCGCGGTCGAACTGCCAGAGGGCTTGCGGGACTTGAATCCAAAGTGATTTTCCACGTGCTGACGATCTTCCCCGAGTTCTTTGAGGGGCCGTTCGCACACGGGGTGGTGAACCGCGCGCGCGAAGCCGGCCGGCTCGAGATCCGCATCCACAACCTGCGGGATTGGACCAATGACCGGCACAAGACCGTGGACGACCGTCCATTCGGCGGCGGCGAAGGCATGGTGCTCAAGGCGGAACCGATCTTTCAGGCGGTGGAATCGATCTGGCCCGAGCGTCATCCCGGCCGGCGCGTGCTGCTGCTCTCGGCGCAAGGCCGCCAGTTCGATCAAGCCATGGCCAACCGCTTCGCCTGCGATGAGGAGTTGCTATTGATTTGCGGGCGCTACGAAGGCGTCGATGAGCGTGTGGCGGAACACCTGGCCGACGATGAGGTCTCCATTGGCAACTACGTGTTGAGCGGCGGTGAGCTGGCGGCGGCAGTGATCGTCGATGCCGTAGCGCGCCTTCTTCCTGGCGTGCTCGGAAACGAAAACTCGACGGCCTTCGAGTCGTTTCAGGATACCGGCCATGGCGAGGGACTTCTGGACTGCCCGCACTGGACCCGCCCGGCCGATTTCCGCGGCTGGCAGGCGCCCGAGGTGCTGTTGAACGGGAACCACGAGCAGATACGCCAATTCCGCCGAAGGGCTGCGCGGGAAAAGACCGCGCGGTTACGGCCGGATTTGCTGCAAGAACCGGGCGAAGCGTCTGCCGGGCAGGGTAAGATAGAGGGTTAAGGAAATTCTCATGCAGAACGCTTTGATGATGAAGTACATCCAGAAGAATAAGCGCACCGACATCCCCACTTTTCGCCCCGGCGACACGATTCGCGTGCACGTCAAGATCAAGGAAGGCGATAAGGAACGGTTGCAAGCTTTTGAAGGCACAGTCATTGCCCGCAACAATACGGGGATGGGGGAAAGCATCACCGTCCGCAAAGTCAGCTTCGGGCAGGGTGTGGAACGCATTTTCCCAGTGCACGCCAGAGTGATCGATCATATCGATGTCGTCCGCACCGGACGTGTGCGGCGTGCCAAGCTGTATTACCTGCGAGGCCTCAAGGGCAAGGCTGCCCGTCTTCGCGAGCGCGAATAATCGTCATTTCTCATGCGACCCGAAGCCGCGGGTGGCAAATTCCGTTGTGAATCCTCCTGGGAGCGCGAGCTGCACGCTCGCGGCTTTCGTGCCGTTGCCGGTGTCGACGAAGTGGGGCGCGGTGCTTTGTTTGGACCGGTGTTCGCCGGCGCGGTGATTCTATCGCCGGACCGGCCGGTGCGCGGATTGAACGATAGTAAGCTGCTCGAACCGGAACGCCGCGAAGTGCTGGCGGAGCGCATACGCGAACGCGCGGTGGCGTGGGCCATCGCCGCTGTCGACGCCGCCACCATCGATTACATCAACATCTACAACGCTTCTTTGATGGCCATGCGGCTGGCGGTGAGCCGCCTCCAACCAGCGCCGGATTTTCTGCTGATCGACGCCGTGCCGATCGAGCTTCCCATTCCTCAGCGGTCTCTGATCAAGGGCGATGCCCGATGCCACGCCATTGCAGCTGCTTCCATTGTGGCCAAAGTGTATCGCGATGCCTGCATGCGTGTGTGGGACGAGGTGTTCCCACAGTACGGGCTGGCGGCCCACAAAGGATACGCCACCCCCGAGCATCAAAAGGCGATTCAGCAATATGGCCCCACGCCCCTGCATCGCTTAAGCTTCGAGCCGGTGCGCGCGCGTTCGCTGTTCCCCGTGGCGTGGGCGGCGCAGATGGAGTTATTCGATACGCGCCAGTCCGTAATCGGGGTGGGCGCGGCATGATGCCCATGGAGCCGGGTTCGCCGGGCGGTCCCCCGGCCACGCAGGCAGCGCCCGGACCCGTACCGATCGAGGAGCCGGAATACCGTTGGTATCACAAGTTATCGGCGATTTTGCTGGTGACGTTCTGCTTGGAAATCGGCCTATTCTTGTTCTTCTTCCCCTGGAGCGAGTATTGGAGCACGAACTACTTCTCGTCGCTCCTTCCCGAGTGGCGGTCCTACTGGACCAATACCTATTTCCGGGGCGCGGTGAGCGGTTTGGGCGTGGCGAATCTGTATATCGCGCTGGTCGAGATTTTCCGGCTGCGCCGCTTCGCCCGCAGACGGTAGCTGGTTCTATTTCTTGCGGTCCCAGAAGATGGAGCAATCCTCCATATCCACCCGCTGTTGGTAAAGTTTCGGGAGACCGTAATCGCTAATCTCATCGTCATCGCAGCTCAAGGCAGTCGCGAACATTCCCGATTGCACTTGCCGCTTTAGCTCGGAGTCTGTGACGATGTGCAGCAGCTGATTCTCTGCCGGGCCCAGGTCGACTTTGTGAGAATCGGCAAACTCGAGTCCGGGCGGCGGCACGCGCTGCGTCAGGAAGTAGATAGGCTCATCGGCAAACACTAGTGCATTGCGGTTCGTTACTTGGTCGATTTTTCTCGCTAACCGCTCACGGGGGCTCCAATCCCCCATTTCCCGCCGGTCGTAGAGCGATCTACCCAATCCAAGCACCAAAAGGATGACTATCGGCAGCACAACCCGGAGCGGTTTGTTCAGTTCGAACAGCCGGGAAATGATCGCGTACAGGCCCACGGCGGCCAGGATCGCCAGAAAGGGAATGGCCAACAGAAAATATCGCGCGAAGGTTGGGTGGGCAACACCCACCTCGGCGGCGAGGGCGGCGGCGAGCCATGCGCACAAATAAAATTCCGCCTTCATCGCGGCCGGCCACCGGCTTGCGCGCGCGATGTAAACCAATCCGGACACCGCCAACAGACCGGTGAGCAGGGCCTGTCCCGAGTCGATCCAGGATGTCAGAATCTCAAGGTCGTGACTGGTTGTTTCCGGCCAATACAGCTTGCGGAAGAAGACGTGATATTGAATCAGATTGAACCACACCTGCCGCGGCCCTTGCCAGAACAGCCAGATCACCGGCGCAAACGGAATCGCGGCTCCCAGGGCAAAGGCGGAAAACTTCGTCCAACGGCTACCGGCGCGATTGTAGACCATCATCCAGACGAGCAACACTGGCGCTGCCGCGGCCGACAAGAGCGATGAAGCCGCCGCAGTTCCCGCAAAGAAGCCTACTGCCGCGGGCCACCACGGTCCGCTTCGATCCACTGCGCGAACGGTAATCTGAAATGCCACCACCAAAGTGAACAGGCAGATGCCATAAGCCTGCGCCAAAGGCCCGAAGATGAACACCATTGCGTTCAGGCCGGTCAACAGAGCGGCGGTCAGAGCGGCTGCGGCGCGCCAACCGGGGACTGGGAAGCGGAGGAATATGAACCTGGATGTCAGCACTACGGCACTAATGGTGAATAGCGCCGCGAATACATGCGGTACCCGCCAATTCTCACCCAGCAGGCGCATCCACCCCGCGTTCCAGTAAGCATTCAGAGGCGTTTGCGGAAAACAGAAATCGATATAGGGCCGTTTGCCGGCGCCTATCAGTTGTGCCGCCAGAAGATGAAAACTTTCATCCAGAGTGAAAGCCCACTTCTCGGCATAGACCAGGAACGCGGCTGCGTAGAGAGCGATTCCCCCAATCAGCCAACTGTATCCAGATCTGCGAGCGATCCCATCCATGATTGCGAATTATGGCACAGGCATTCCCGCCCAGCGGCAGTTACTTTCCCACGCTGGTAGGGGTCTGCCCTACCGAACCCGCTGCCGCATGCTGTCGAGCAACGGCCGTACTTCTGGGAAGCTGAGACCTTCACCTTGCCAGCGGCAATCTTTCAATCCATCGATGGCGGTCCACGCCGAATGGTAAAGCGTGTACGTATCCTTTTGCTTGGGGTCGCCCCACGTACCGTCCGCCCGCTGCGTATCGAGCAGATACGTGATCCCCGTCCGGATGACTTCATCCGACGCATTCAACCCAAAGCTCTTCAGCGTGTCGAGGAACTCGCCCATCGTCTCCGGATCGTGAAGCGAAATGGCCTCCCCCAGGTTTGCTTTGAGATAGGCAAACTCCTGCGGCAGGAGATCGCGCGGCAACAGATATTTGCCATAGTCGTTGAGCGTATAGACCACGTGCGTGAGCGCATACAGCGTGTCGTGGAAGTTCGCGGTGGTGGTCTGGCTAAGCTTCAGATACGGCCGCATGGCAGGCATCCATTGCAGGACATCCCGGTACGTTGCGCCGAGGTGAACCCCGTAGCGGTCGCCCGTGTACGTCGCGATCAGCGCATCCATCCAGACGTCATATTTGGACCGCATCCGGAGAGGCCGGCCGCACTTGCGGCAGACCGTCGCGCCGCGTGGATTGATCGCCGAATCGTAGGAGCAGTCCGTGGGAATATCGGCCGGCGGCGGTTCCTTGGTCGGGTCAAACAGCAGAAAGTCGACCGCTGTGAAGCGTGCCGCCGCCCGTGCGAGTTCCGGTTTGATCCGCGCATCGCTCTGGCCCACCAGCGACGCCGGCAGCCACCCGAATATCATATCCGCCACGTCATCGCTGGTAGCCTTTGGCGATACGGTCGCTGCGGTTGCGGCCCATCGCTTCGCATAAACCGGCGCCAGCCGTGCCGCCGCCGCTCGCAATTCCGGATCGCGAGCCGTAGCCGCGATGGAATAGAAGCAGTACGTATAGTCGCTGGCTTGAGAGGCGAAGTTCGCACGCGCTGACCGGTCAATATAGTCGAGCGCCTTCAACATGGCGCGGGTGCGATCGGCTTCACTGTATTTCGAACCGGGCCACAGCGGAACGCGTCCCTGCGCGTCACGGCCTTGCGGGCCGCAACTCGCGAGCAGGATAACGGGCAACGTGACGGCCCATGCATATCTGTAATACGATTTCTGAATCGACATGCAGAAATCTTTCCGGTGGTTTTACCTCTTATTCTTCCTCTCCGGTTTTCCCGCTCTAATTTACCAGATCGTCTGGCAGCGGACCCTGTTTGCCATTTACGGGGTCAATATCGAGTCGGTTACCATCGTCGTGAGCGCGTTCATGCTGGGCTTGGGCTTGGGGAGCCTGGCTGGCGGACGCATTTCGCGGTCTGCCTCGGCGCCTCTGCTTCTGCTCTTCGGCGCTGTGGAGTTGGGCATCGCAGCTTATGGCGTTGCGTCGCTGCCGCTGTTTCATGCAGTGGCCCGGTTCTCGGCCGGCGCACCGCCTTTCGAAACGGGACTGTTGTCCTTTGCACTTGTGCTGGTCCCCACGGTTCTGATGGGAGCCACTCTTCCATTACTAGTAGCCCAGTTGGTCAAGCTCTCGGGCAACGTAGGGCGTTCGGTCGGAATACTCTACTTCGTGAATACGCTGGGTTCGGCCGTCGCATGCTTCGTGACCGCTTGGGTGACTATGCCGTATCTGGGGATGTCACGCTCGGTTAGTCTTGCCGCGGCGCTCAACGTCCTGGTCGGAACGTGTGTGCTCTTGCTGCACTTCCTCTGGCGAGACCGGCCCTACGTTCCTGAAGAACCCCTCCGGGCAGGGCACGGCCCTGCCCCACCTATGCTGCCGTTCCCCATGGCGCTGCTGCTCGCGGGCCTCGCTGGGTTCATCTCGCTGTGCTACGAAATCGTCTGGTACCGGCTCTATTCCTTCGCCAGCGGAGGACCCGCGCAATGTTTCGCCTATGTCCTCGGCGCATTCCTGGGCGGCATCGCCCTGGGCTCGGTGCTAAGCCGGCGCCTGTGCGGCCAGTCATCATACGGCGCCCGGTCGCTGGCGCGAGCAATCTCACTGTTCGTACTCCTGGCCAGCATCCTGGGATTCTCTATCGTGCCGCTGGTCGCGCTGGCGGTGCAACACATCAGCTATCTCTGGACCCTTCCCTTGGTAACTATCGCCGCGGGCCTGCTGGGAGCCACTTTCCCGCTGATGTGCCATATCTCCGTGCGTCCCGATTCCCGCGCCGGAGCCGGTCTCAGCTACCTTTACCTGAGCAATATCATTGGCTCCGCAACGGGAGCATGGGTAGTCGGTTTCATCCTGATGGACCTCTGGTCGTTGCGTTGGATCTCCGTGTTTCTGGCGCTATCCGGGGTGGCTCTCGCACTCTTGCTGGTGGGAGTTGCGGCTCGACGGGCCATGCAGAGAACATTGGCCGCCGCCCTCGCGGCCGCGGTGGTCGCTGCAGTGCTGCTGTCTTCCGGGCCCTTGTTCGCCACCGTCTATGGACAGATGGATTCGCAGGAAGAGTGGGGACAGCCGGGCACACAGTTGACCGATATCGTCGAGACACGCAGCGGCGTAGTCACCGTGGATCAGGAGGCCGCCATCTTCGGCGGCGGTGTCTTCGATGGCTGGGTCAGCACTGACATCCACGACAACGAACTTATGATCGAACCACTGTCTATCAGTCTGCTGCATCCCGATCCCCAGGAAGTGTTGGAAGTAGGCATGTCGGGCGGCTCCTGGTCCGAGATCATCTCCAACCTCCCGCAGGTTCGCAAGCAAGTGATCATCGAGATCAACCCAGGATATATTCAGGTCGTGAGGCGTCATCCGGCGGTGGCTCCCTTCCTGAACAATCCCAAGGTCGAGATAGTGATCGATGATGGGCGGCGCTGGATGATCCGCAACCATAACCGCAAGTTCGACTTGATCGTGATGGACACCATTTATCACTGGCGCGCGCACGCCACCAACCTGCTCTCGGTGGAATTTCTACAACTCGCGCGTGGCATGCTGAAACCTGGCGGAATCCTGTACTACAACACGACCTTTTCATCGGAGGCGCAGCGCACCGGTGCGATTGTTTTCCCCTACGCCTATCGATTCAGCATCTTCATGGCGGTGAGCGACACTCCCATCCGGGTCGACAAGGAGCGATGGCGGAACACGTTGATAAATTACCGCCTGGAGGGCAAGCCGGTCTTCGATCTGACCCAGCCAGAAGACCGGGACATTCTGGCGCAAGGCCTGGAAATCGCGGACACCCTACCCGGCGATAGATATCAGACCCGCGGCATGGAAACCCGCGAGAACGTGCTCCGCCGAACGCAAGGGATGCCGATTGTCACAGACGACAACATGGCCACCGAGTGGCACAACTACGACTGGCGGCATTAGCCCGCATTTCTCACACGTAGTTCGCAGACCGAAATTTTCGGGCTGGTCGAGCTTGGTGAAGTGACATCTGGCGCGGCAATGAAAAAATAGTACTCGTTTGAGGCCTGTGTAGGGGTCGCG
>Ga0182024_10022265_pt1 | contig 11431 bp, 12 predicted proteins | sample P32metaG_FD_120480 | JGI IMG/M metagenome (GOLD analysis project Ga0182024, IMG submission 120480) | Permafrost microbial communities from Stordalen Mire, Sweden - P3-2 metaG (Illumina Assembly) | ecosystem: Environmental > Terrestrial > Soil > Wetlands > Permafrost | place: Sweden: Stordalen... | reverse complement strand
TAGCCCCGAGCACCGTCTCTCCCTTTGATTCAGTCAGGCCGCACGATGGGGCAGGGTCCAGTCTGGCCGGATGTAGTGGCAGGTGTAGCCGTTTGGATAGCGTTCGAGATAATCCTGATGCTCCGGCTCTGCTTGCCAAAAAGGACCGGCTGGCGCCACTTCGGTCACGACTTTTCCGGGCCAGATTCCTGAGGCATTGACATCAGCGATGGTGTCTTCCGCGGTCCGCTTCTGCTCATCCGTTGTATAGAAGATCGCGGAGCGATAGCTGAGACCACGGTCGTTTCCTTGCCGATTCATGGTGGTAGGGTCATGAACCTGAAAGAAGAATTCGAGCAGCTTGCGATAGGTCAACTTCTGCGGGTCAAAAACGATCTCGATCGCCTCGGCATGGGTGCCGTGATTGCGATAGGTGGCGTTGGGGACATCGCCGCCGGAATATCCGACTCGGGTCGAGATGACGCCCGGGTAGCGGCGCAAGAGGTCCTGCATGCCCCAAAAGCAGCCACCGGCCAGAATTGCGGTTTCATAGGATGGTGACATTTATTTCTCCTCCTTTGGCTCAAATAGTTTGCCATATTCACCGTAGCCTTCGCTTTCCAACTCGTCGAGGGGGATAAAGCGCAGGGACGCCGAATTGATGCAGTAACGCAATCCCCCGGCAGCCTTGGGGCCGTCGTCAAATACATGGCCCAGGTGGCTGTCAGCGTGGTTCGACCGCACCTCAGTCCGGCTCATTCCATGATTGTTATCAGACCGTTCCTCGACGTTTTCGGGATCCACGGGTTTGGTGAAACTGGGCCAGCCACAGTCGCTGTCGAACTTGTCGAGGGATGAGAAGAGCGGCTCGCCGGAAACGATGAGTCGTTCCGCGGCCTGCTAGCGTGCTAGCTGGAAGAAAGAGCAGGCTGGCGCTTATGGTTGCAGATGGTGCAATCGCGTTCATGCGTCATCAACCTTGCATTGGCCTCGTCCCGCTCGTGATCGGCCTTCATCCTGACTTCTGCAGCGAGACGAGCCGGCGCGCCCGAAAGCTCATCTTGTGGCGATACCCATATTACGTTGCCCAAATGTCTACGGGCCGCCTCATAAAGCTGTCGCAGTCGCACATGTTCCGGGCAAGGCATCGCTCATATGATGCAGAAACCACCTTTTCGTCGCAAACAATGACAAAAAATACAGCAGCATCAAGCTTCACCGCCGCCTGGGACCTGTGTATAGGCAGTTTTTTCCTCAGCCTTCGTCGGCGGAGGGACCGTACATGCCCGGGATCGGAGCGCCGAGCGTCCTAAGGTCGCGACCTAACTGCGCGCGGTGATGGATGAGGTGATTCAGCACCCAGGTGCGGAAAACGACGTAGCGTGAGTCGTCGATCCAGGTCTGGTCACCAGCGGTCATCTTCCAGTTGTCGTTCCATTTGGATGGATCAAGGCGCGCGAGACTTTGCTTTGCTTGCGATGTTTCGGTGTCGAACTTTTGCAGGATTTCCGCTTTGCTTGCCGGGTTCCAGGGCTTGTAGCTGCCCATGTCGAAATCGAGGCCGTCTTTGGATAAGGTGTCAATTCCCCATGCTCCCGCTGTTTCTGCGACATGAGCGGCAAGACGGCCAAGCGTCATGCATTTCGGGCTGGCCTTCCAGCTCAGATCGGCGTCTGCGGGTATCGCATCGAGCATCTTTCGCGTGGATGCAAGTTCACGATCGTACTCAGCGATCAATTCCTCTTGTATGTCCATCGGTAACCTCCGGAATTTGGTGCGGGATCAGGATACGAGAGTTTTCGCTGAAATGAGAACTGGGCCAGAAGATTTGCGACATACCCGATCCCAAGTCCCAAAAGAACGACTTGCACATCGAGATTGAGCGTAAATTGCGTCGATGACTACTGAAGGCAGGTGCTACCAAGGGCGAGAGTTTGGCATAGCCGATTGGCTGGTCGCCGATGGCGGCGACTTGCCAGCGAATGGAAGGATCGGAAAAATCACGCTCCATCTTGCCACCCGGTCCGTAGGCTCCGTCTAGAAATTGCACGAACGGCGCTGGCTCATACAGGTGCCCAAAAGCGTCGGAGAACGCTTCGCGCGCCATCGCACCAAGGTAGGGACGAAACTCTTGGGAGGAGTGAAGAAGTGAATGTTCTGGTTCGTCATTTCCTCTGATCGTAAATCGTTTTCGTCAGTTGGGTCTGTGCTCGCATAAGGGGCGTTACGGCTCCATCAGGATGATTTTGAGACGATTCGGTTATCTGCTGTAGCCCTCAGCGCGCCTCTTCATCCACCCTTGTGGGATTCTTTCGCGATCACGCGTGCCTTAGTCTTAGCTGGCGATCGGAGCCAGGTGGTGACTATTGCTCGCACGCTTCGACAACTATGGGTCTTGTCGTTAGTTGGAGTGCTGTCAAGCGTCTTCACTTCCTGCGGTAGCTCTTTTGTCTATAAAGATAATGGCACTATTCCGCGCGCTTTCTTTGGCATGACGGTTCTCGATTCCGAGAACGTGAATCCTCCACTTAATTATGGAACTACCAGGACATGGGACTCCTTTCCCATGCTTGACTGGGCGGATATCAACTCCTCCGCCGGGGTGTACCAGTTTGAACGCCTGGATGCCTTCGTCCAATTGAACCAGGCTCGCGGTGCGGATGTTATTTACACATTTGGAAGAACGCCTCGGTGGGCATCCTCACAACCAGATGCGGCCGGTCCCTACGGGCCCGGAGAGTGTGCGCCACCGGCCGACCTGAGAAACTGGGATAACTATGTGACTGCGATCGCTTCTCATGTCGGCTCCCGCATCACTTATTGGGAACTTTGGAACGAGCCCCAGGATTCCGAGTACTACTGCGGCGACATGCAGACGCTGCTTACGATGGCACAGCATGCTTACCGAATCATCAAATCCATCAACCCGGCGGCGCAGGTCATCACACCCACGGTTAGCGCGGACGAGGGTCCCACGTGGCTCAATACGTATCTCGCCCAGGGCGGAGGGGACTATGCGGACATCATCTCCTTCCATGGCTATTGCAATACCGAAGCTGAGTCCATTGTCCCCGTGGTGTCGCGATATCAGAAGGTGATGAGGGCGCACGGTCAGAGCAGTAAGCCTCTATGGGACACGGAAGCTGACTGGGCGGGGGACCCTGACGACGTACTTCAGGGAAGTGGCAACCAGGCAGCTTTCATGGCCAAGTACTATTTCCTGCAATGGTCTGACGGGGTAAGCCGCTTCGTTTGGTACGCCTACGATGGCGGCACGTGGGGTGGGTTATGGAGTTGGGGAAGCGGTGCTGACGCGGACGTTGCCTCGTACGGCATCGTTCAACAATGGATGGTAGGGGCGTCGATGACCTCAGGGTGCGCGCCTGATGACAGCGGGACCTGGAGCTGTGCCCTCAGCCGGGGCGATGGGTACCAGGCACTTGTCCTTTGGAACTCCAGCAAGACGGTGAGCTATCGGGTGCCAGGGCAATATACCGAGGTCCGCGATCTTATGGGCAACGTGCGATCCCTGCCTGGAGGAAATTTGCAGGTTGGGGATAGTCCTGTGCTGGTCGAGACGGGCAACGCTTTCTAGATTACGGCCCGACTCAAGTCGTGGCCTGATACAAAGCTTAGTTTTTCAGCAGCCTCTTTAAGCCGTCAAGCGTGCAGCCATTTACGGCAGGGCTGAACCGGCTGCGGGAAAATGCCGGTTTGGAGAAGAAAGCAGCCCTCAGCAATCTAAAGCCGAATTCATTACACAGCGGTTATGTACGGTCTAAAGGCCGTACCCTTCAGAGAAGTGAGTTTTCCGCCGCCTGTGAAGGAGTGCCCTTCGTTCGACAGCCTTCCCAGCCTCTTTAGGTCAGTGAAGGGTTCATGTGCCGGCCAACAGCTAGTTTTGCGTCGGGAGCCCTGCTTGGGTTGACATTCTACCCAAGGTGGAGAATACTTGGGTCGAATGGCTACCCGAGAAAATGAAGACGACCGCATTGCGCTGTTGCAGGGGACACTGGACCTGCTGATTCTGAAGACGCTGGTGCTGGGACCTTGCCATGGGCAGGGTGTAGCGCGATTGATTCAACGCCAGTCTGAAGAAGTATTTCTGGTCGACCACGGCTCGCTCTATGTGGCTCTACAGAGGCTGGAAGACAAGAAGTGGATCCGCGCGAAGTGGGGCGTGAGCGAGAACAACCGCAAAGCTCGTTTTTATTCGATCACCGCGAAGGGCCGCGAGCAGATGGTGGAAAAGACAGGCGAGTGGCGGCGCCTGACGCGGGCGATGGGTTTGATTCTGGATTCCGGGAACGGGCCGCAGAGCGAGGAAGCATAGGTATGTTCAGGCGCAAACGCAGTGCTGAGGATTTTGCAGAAGAAATCAAAACGCATCTCGACCTGGAAGCCGACGAACTGCAGAGCAGTGGCTTGAGCGAGAACGAGGCACGGTGGAGGGCGCGGCGCGAGTTCGGCAACGTGCGCGCGGCTCAGGAGCGGTTCTACCTGAAGGGCCGATGGGCGAGCCTGGACAAGCTGTTGCGCGATTTACGATTCGGGTTGCGGTCGCTGCGGCATAGTCCCGGGTTTGCAGCAACAGCGATTGTGACGCTAGCGCTCGGAGTGGGCGCGAACACGGCGGTGTTCAGCCTGATGAACGCGGTGTTGCTGCGGTCACTGCCGGTCAGCGATCCGGATCGCCTGATGTACGTGAGGACGAATAACCCGCCCCACGGAACCGGCACCATCGACTCCCGCGAAACGTTTTCCTACCCGGTCTACGATGCGCTACGCCAACAAGGCGGCGCGTTCTCACCGCTGATGGCTTATGTACCGCTGTCGGGTACCAAAGTTGCCGTCCGTTATGGAGCCGACCCGGAAGAGGCGGAAGGCGACATGGTCAGCGGCAGGTTCTTCTCAGGCCTGGGGGTACGGCTGGTGCGCGGCCACGGGTTCACCGAGCAGGACGAGACTAACCATGCGGCGATTGCCGTGATCAGCTACAACTACTGGACGCGAAGGTTTGCGCGCAACCCAGACGTACTAGGCACTGCGTTGTACGTAAACGGGGTGCCCATCACGATCGTGGGCGTAGCGGCGGAAGGCTTTGAAGGGGTCGAGGGTGGCGGGTCCACCGATTTCTGGATTCCGCTGCAGAGCCGCGCGGAACTGAATGCGTGGGGCAATCCTCTGGAAGATGGGAAGAACTACATTGCCAACCAGACTTGGTGGTGCCTGCGGCTGATAGGACGCCTGGCTCCGGGCAAAAACAGAGCGCAGGTGTTGGCGCAATTGCAACCCGTCTTTCAGCGAGCGGCCTATGCTGGGCTGGGCACGCCGATGGCGGGAGAGAAGCCGCCAGTCCTGAGCCTGGATGATGCCAAGAATTTCCCAGGGTATAGCGAGCAATACGGCAATCCGCTGCGCATGTTGATGGCAATGGTAGGACTGGTGCTGTTGATTGCGCTGACGAATGTGGTGATGCTGCTGGTGGCTCGGAATGGGGCGCGGCAGCGTGAGTTTTCGGTGCGGCAGGCGCTGGGTGCAGGGCGCGGCGAGTTGCTGCGGCAGTTGCTGGCGGAGAGTTTGATCCTGGTGACGGCGGGTGGCGCGCTGGCCTGGGGCTTCGCCGAGATGGCAACGCGTCTGCTGGGCAGATGGGCGCAGATTGAGTCGAGCCTGGCACCGGACAAAACAGTACTGCTTTTCACTCTCGGCGTGCTGGTCATGACCGCGTTGCTGTTGGCACTGGCGCCGCTGCGCGTGGCGCTTGCCGGCGGAGCCCAGCTGGCGCTGAAGACTTCGGCGGCCACGGCGAATACCGATGCCGGCAAATCGCGCACAGGCAGAGTGATTGTGGCCCTGCAGATGGCGCTGTGTGTAGTGCTGCTAGTGGGCGGAGGACTGCTGATCCGCACCTTACGCAATTTGGAAAACACCCCTCTGGGAATGCAGATCGAGGGCCTGGTGGTCTTCGGAGTGAAGCCTAACATCCAGTCGGTTCCCGAGGGTGTCGCCTTCTATGTGAACCTGATGAACCGGCTGCGCGCGCTGCCTGGGGTCGAGTCGGTGACGATCATGGAAGAACGCCTGGGCTCGGGGTGGTCCGATAACAGCGACATGAGAGTGGATGGGAAGTTGCCCGATGTGGCTAACGGCTCGTCGAGAACGGTGCGCAGCAACGTGGTTGGTCCGGATTTTTTTCACACGCTTGGTGTGCCGGTGCTGGCAGGCCGCGACTTTGCCGATTCTGATACCGCGACCTCGCCTCACGCCGGCATCATCAACGAGCAATTTGCGCAACGCTTCTTTCCCCATCAGAATCCGCTGGGGCACACCATTGGCACCGATGATGGGCGCTACCAGATGACTGTCGTCGGGGTGGTGAAGGACCATAAATACCGCCGCATCGATGAAGAACCCATTCCCATGGCCTGGTATATGTACGCGCAGATTCCGATGACGGGCGCTATGCACGTGGAAATGCGCGTTCACGGTGATCCCCTGGCCATACTTCCTTCGGCGCGCAAGGCGTTGCAGGAGATGAACCCGGACCTGCCACTGATACGGCCGATGACGCAACGCGCGCAATACGACCTGTCGATTTCAGGGCAGGTGCTGTTTGCGCGGCTGGCCGGGTTCTTCGGCTTTCTTGGGGTGATTCTGGTGGCGGCTGGACTTTATGGAACGCTGGCGTACCGGGTGAGCATGCGGACGGCGGAGATTGGCGTGCGCATGGCTGTCGGCGCGCGGCGCGGGCAGGTGGTGTGGATGATTCTGAAAGGCAGCCTGCTGCTTACCACGGCAGGGGTGGTGATCGGTGTCCCATCAGCGATGCTGGTGGGTCATGCGTTGGCATCGTCTCTCTATGGAGTGAAACCGTTGGATGCGGTGAGCTATCTTCTGGCGGTGGTGGGCGTGGCTTTGGTCGCGTTGGCGGCAAGCGTGGTGCCTGCCGCCCGCGCGGCGGGTGTCGACCCGATGAGAGCCCTCCGCATGGAGTAGAGACGAAGCTAGACGAGCGCGTCCAGTCGAGCATAGCTGGCTTCCATCCCGCCTTCCATTCCTGTGGCCAGCATTGCAGCCCGTGTTTGCGCATCGGGCAGTGTCATGCGCATGGTCATCAACGTACCTGCGCCTTCTGGTTCGAATCGTGTTTCCACGTGATTGTCGGGCGTAGCATCCGGAAGGTGCATCCGTTCGACATGGACGATTCTGCTGTAGGGTTCGAGTTCGAGATATTCTCCCGTGAGATAGAATCGGGCGCCTTTGCCGTTGCTCCACTCGTAGCGGATCTTGCCGCCTGGCCTCGCCTCATTGATGCAGACCGGCATGGTCCAACCTTCGGGACCGAGTAACCATTTCTGAACGATTGCCGGATCTGTGTGGGCGCGGTAGACGAGTTCCGGAGGCGCGGCGAAGCGTCTCCGGGCAATCACGTGTGTATCCCCTTCTGTCTTGAGTTCCAGTTTGTTCATCGCGATTCCCCTTTCTGTGGTGGTGGCAGAGCGGCCAGAACCTGGTCCAGCCGGTCGTAGTTTTGCTCGAGGGTTTTTCGGAGCATCGCCAGCCATCGATCCATGGCTTCAATGCGCGCCTTCACGAGACGACGGGGGCGTCTCGTTCCGTCGACCCGGCGGACAATCAGTCCCGCGTCTTCGAGCACCTTGAGGTGCTGGGAGATGGCTGGTTGCGTGATCTCGAACGGCTCCGCCAATTCGTTGACGGTGGCCTCCCCTTTAGCAAGGCGCGCGAGAATCGCTCGCCGCGTGGGGTCGGCCAAGGCTGAGAAGGCAGAGTCGAGATTCTCTACTGCGTTCATAAGTCATACCTTATATAGGCATATTATTATCGTCAAGGAGGCTGATCGCACATTTCAGAGGAACGTGCAGGAAGAGGGACTAAAGCTTGGCGCAGGGCAATGATTATGCTGGAGCATGACTTTACCGATGTTCCATCCTTTCGATCAGCTTGCGGCGAAGCTTCTGGATAACCTCATGGACGATGAAGACGGGGCGCACGATCTATCCCACATCGTGCGGGTCTGGCGCAACGCCAAGTTGATTCATCGTGATGAGGGCGGTGACCTTGAAGTGCTGGCGGCGGCGGTGCTGCTGCATGACTGTGTTCAGGTCGCGAAGGATTCTCCTTTGCGGAGCCGAGCGTCGCTGCTCGCAGCGAACGAATCGCGTGTTCGACTCGCAGCACTTGGGTGGGCGCCATTGCGCATAGATACCGTTGCATGCGCGATCGAGAGCCATAGCTTCTCGGCTGGGCTAGCGCCGACGAGTATCGAGGGCTGCATTCTGCAAGATGCCGATCGCCTGGACGCTATCGGGTTTGGCGGCATTGCACGATGTTTCTACACCGCGGGCCGTTTGGGTTCACGTCTGTATGACTTGGCCGATCCAGCGGGAGACGCACGCGCGCTGGATGATGGGGGAAATGCGCTGGATCACTTTCCCAAGAAGCTGTTGACGTTAGAGGGGAGCTTCAAGACGCGCACCGGGCAGGAGCTGGCTAAAGAGAGACATCGGCGGGTGCTTGAGTTTTATCGCGGCATGCTCGCTGAGGTGCAAGGGTAGGGTTAGTTGCCCACTCAACCCAAAGCGGGGCTTGAATGGCCACCATCGCGGGGCGCAGGTGTTATTCTCCGCAGGGGGTAAAAGCGATGGAACCGACGAAACCCAAATTGCCGATCGAAGCCGTACAACTTTACAACCGCTTTATTCATGGTGAGATGAGTCGCCGCGACTTCCTGGATGGTGTGCAGCGACTGGCGGTGGGCGGGCTGGCGGCGTCGACCATGGTTGAGGCGTTGATGCCGAATTATGCTTTGGGCCAGCAGGTATCCCGGACCGATGACAGGATCAAGGCTACCTACGAAACTGTCCCGTCGCCTCAAGGCAACGGAAGCATTAAAGGATACCTGGTACGGCCTGTGAGCGCCGACACGCGGTCTGCGACGGTTACGAAATTGCCAGGCATCCTCGTGGTCCACGAGAATCGGGGCCTCAACCCTCATATTGAGGACATCGCGCGGCGTATGGCCCTGGCCAACTTCATGGCGTTTGCGCCGGACGGACTGACCTCTCTGGGCGGATTCCCCGGCGACGACTACAAAGGCGGCCAGATGTTCGCCAAGATCGATGGTAAGAAAATGGGCCAAGATATGGCGGCTGCGGCGCTGTGGCTGAAAGCGCGGCCTGACTGCACGGGAAAGATCGGCGTCACTGGTTTCTGTTACGGAGGCGGGGTCTCGAATATGCTGGCCGTCCGGCTGGGAGACGACTTGGGGGCGGCGGTGCCGTTTTATGGGGGCCCTCCTGCCACGGAAGATGTTGCGAAGATTAAGGCGGCGGTTCTGGTTCACCACGGGGAACTCGACACTCGGCTGGCATCAACGTGGCCGGCGTACGACCAGGCATTGACGGCAGCAAAGGTCGCGCATGAAGGGTATATCTACCCTGGCGCCGTGCATGGGTTCAATTGCGATGCGACGCCGGAGCGCTACAACAAGGCCGCAGCCGATCTCGCCTGGCAGCGAACGATTGACTGGTTCAACAAATATACGCGTGCGTGATTCGGGTCTTTATCAGCCGGCGTCTCCTCGGTGAGAGAGCGCGCCGGCTGATACTCCGAAGACTCGCGGACTATTGCACGTCGTCGGCTTGCAGTTCGGCGGTCACCGGCGTCAGAGTTCCAAATAAGCCATTCGTCTCATGGTCAGGACCCGCGGTGAAGAACAAGGTACTACCCGGACCAGACGCGCCGCCATTGCCGAACGCGAGTGCCCACAGCCCGTCAATATTCACGGTCAAGCCGGTGGCGTCCTCTACATTTCCGATAAAGCGGCCGGTCAGTGGATTGAATGCGGCAATGTTACCGCCCAGGAAATTGCCAACCAAGATGGCATGGCTGAACACACCGAAGTCCGCGGGGGTCAGTACGATTCCCCATGGCGCGTTGAACCAGTCACCATGCTCGAGATGCGCAATCTTTCTGCCATGGTGGTTGAAGACCGCGACAAAACCCAAGCCTGCGCCCCCGATTGGATCGTGTTTTGCAGAATCCTGCTGGGCATAAGTTACGTAGATGTTCTGTCCGATGCCCTGCACATTAAAGGGCGCAAAGCCTCGTGGGATCTCATCATCGTCCAGTACGCCCTGGGGAAGGCGTACTGGCTTGAAGGTGGAATCGAACACATCGATCCTGCCGCTGCGGAAGTTGGCGGCCAGGATGTATTCCTTGCCATCAAAGCCGGCAATCGTCGCTCCCTTGTAGACAGCTCCATTGGTTTTGGTCGGAATCTGGGAATTGTCAACTTCGATAACCGAGGTGGTTGCATTTACAGCCGGGTTCCAGCCCTGAATGGTGCCATCTTCCGTTGCCCACAAGAAAATCGCTTGATCTTTCGGGGCAAGAAGAAAATTCGTGGGGCTGCCGTTGAACATGGTGGTGGTGGGTGACCCGGAACCCTGCTGGCTGGGAGCGTTGAGAATCTTGACGCCATTGCCTGGCGTGCCTCCAGGAGCGTTCAGCGCATTAATCGTCACTGGCTCCAGCACCGGAGCTGGGGTTTGGCCCGCCGGGTTTGCCGGGTTTAAGCCGGAGGTGTTGTAGAGCGTCGAAGTGCCGCCGGCGTTGTTTGAAATCCACCAGGGAGTGGTGGGGCCGTGGACCAGTCCCCAGGCGTTCGTAAGGTTCGGATCCGTAACTGTGGCTGCCGGCGTCACGGGCACATTGGACACCAGGTTTGCCTGTTGATAGTGCTGCGCCAACGCAAGGGTAGGAAACAGTGATAGTGCGCAGGCGTAAACCAGAACCGGCCTCGATGAGTGGACGGGAAATTTCATGTGCTTCTCCTTGTTATGTCCGCTAATTTTGTTGAGAGCTTCCCTCCCCGCGAAAAGCTGTGCTTCTGTCCCGTCGAGGCAGGTGTAGGTCACGTTGCCTTTTCGAGTGGTGGTCCGGCTTGTTTTTCTTGATCGGCGAGCGGGTTTTCATGGAGGTTCGTATCCACACCCAATGACAGGGGAGAACTTTTCAAGATCGGACTCCGAGGGGAATGCTATTCCGCCGGATCGCCGGAGTTGTCACAGTTGTGTCGCGATCCTGTCAAAGTTGTTGGGGTTTTGAAACGCTCCTGGGGATTCTGTCACTCACAGGGTGCAAGGTGGACAGAGAAATTCAGAGGAAAGCGGTCGCGGCAATGGATCAACGCCTGGTCTCAAGTACCAATGCAGACGATCCCACAACGACGAGTATTCCTGACAGTACTGCGGCCGCGAATGCCACATCCCCGGACAGTCCGGAAGGCGTGAGGAACAGCCGGTAGACGGAGTGAGGCAACTGCAAGAGCCCCCACAGCAGGAAAACGACGGAGTACAGAGCACTCAGCACGCCAACAATGAGAAATGGCCGGCGAGTGGCTCGCTGCAGCGCGTCCGCACGCCGC
>Ga0182024_10022264_pt1 | contig 11431 bp, 14 predicted proteins | sample P32metaG_FD_120480 | JGI IMG/M metagenome (GOLD analysis project Ga0182024, IMG submission 120480) | Permafrost microbial communities from Stordalen Mire, Sweden - P3-2 metaG (Illumina Assembly) | ecosystem: Environmental > Terrestrial > Soil > Wetlands > Permafrost | place: Sweden: Stordalen... | reverse complement strand
TGCCGCGGATCGTCTCGGAATACATATACGGGTCGTAGACCAGCACATTGGTCTCCATCGCCGCGAACCGCCGGGCCGAGCGCGTGCCGATCTTGCCAAAGCCGATGATCAGCACGGTTTTTCCATACAGATCGACCGGCATGTCCTTGTAGCGGTCGTGCCAGCGGCCTTCCTTGACCATCGTGTCCATCGTCGCGCCCTTGCGCGCCAGGGACATGGTGAGGAACACGCCGGCCTCGGCGACGCTGACCGAGTTGGCGGTGCCGCCGATCATCAGCGGCACCTTGCGCCGGGTCAGCGCCGGAACATCGACCGCGTCATAGCCGACGCCGATGCGCGAGACGACCTGGATTTGCGGCGCGGCGTCGAGCTCGGGATCGCTGAACGGGGTTATTCCCAGGCAGATACCGCTGACATCCTCAAGCAGCTTGTGAAAGTCGGGCGTGGGCAGATTGGGCGGGAACTCGACGCCTTCGAGGTCGTCGCGCGCCTCGATCAGCGCCCAGCCGGCTTTCGACATCGTCGTCGGCGCCATGATCTTCTTGCGGTTGGGCTGGGCGGATTGGGCCATCGGCGTCGCTCCCTCTCAAATTACCCGGACACGGTTCGGTCAGGTTCGATCAACCTCTTCTTCGTCATGCCCGGACTTGTTCCGGGCATCCACGTGGATGGCCGGGTCAAGCCCGGCCATGACGAGGAGAAGAAATAGCCTAACCCATCGAAGATTCCTCAACTCTATCTGCTTACTTTCCGAACACCAGATCGGGAAGCCACATCGTCAGGGCCGGCCAATAGGTGATCAGCGCCAGCACCAAGAGCAGCAGGATCAGGAACGGGAAGATGCCGCGGATCACCTCGCCGATCGGCGCGTCGGAGATCGTCGACAGCACATAAAGGTTGAGGCCGACCGGCGGGTGCACCAGCCCGACCTCCATGTTGTGGGTGAAGATGATGCCGAAATGCACCGGGTTGACGCCGAGCGGGATCAGGATCGGCGCGAGGATCGGCATCACCAAGAGGAGCGTGCCGACGACCTCGAGGAAGCAGCCGATGATCAACAACAGGATGTTCATCACGAAGAGGAACTGCCAGGTGGTGAAATTCTGCTTGGCAGCGTAGAGCACGAGCTGAGCGGGCAAGCCCGAGCCGGTCATCCAATGGCCGAAGACCAGCGCGGTGGCGATGATCAGCATGATAACGCCGGCCGAGGCGATCGCCTCGGCGATGACCTCGAGGATGCGGCTCCAGTGAAAGCCGCGATAGACGACGAGGCTGACGAACAAGGCGGTCACCGCCGCCATCGCCGCCGACTCGGTCACCGTCATGAACCCGCCATAGATGCCGCCCAGCACCACCACCGGCACCGCCATCGCCGGCATTCCGCGCAAGGTCACGCGCAGGCGCTGGCGCAGCGGCATCGGCGGCTCGGCGGGAAAATCCTTGCGATGCGCGTAATAAAGCACCCACAGGAAGAACGCGCCGGCCTGCAGCAGCCCGGGCAGGATGCCGGCGAGAAAGAGGCGCGGCACCGATTGCTCGGTGACGATCCCGTAGAGGATGAGCGCGAGCGAGGGCGGGATCACCACGCCGATCGTCCCCGACGCGCCGAGCACCCCCAGCGCGAACGAGCGCGGATAGCCGCGCTCCAGCATCGCCGGCAACAGGATCGTGCCCATCGCCAGCGCGGTCGCCACCGACGAGCCGGAAATCGCCGCGAAGAGGGCGCATGACACCACCGCGACCAGGCCGAGCGAGCCCTTGATGCCGCCGAGCCAAGCGATACACAGATCGACCAGCGCCTTCGCCACCCCGCCGCGCCGCATGAACGCGGCCGCCATCACGAAGAGCGGCAACGCCATCAAGGTCGTCGAGTTGAGCTGGTCGATCATGTTCTGGGCCAGCCCGATCATCGGCTGGCCCGACAGGAAATAGAGCACCGCGGCGCAGCTGCCGAGCACCAGGAAGATCGGCATCCCGGCCGCGAGCAGGCCGAAGAACAGCAGCAGGAACAGGATGGTCCACATAGCGAGCTGGCCGGGGCGCGGGCGGCTTATTTCACGATCGGCAGGGCAAGCTCGGCGGGCACCTCGTGCAGCGGCAAATGCCCGGCCGTCATCGTCCGCGGATCAAAGAAGAAGGCGTAGCGGACGAGGCGGATCACGTAGCGGCCGAACATCAGCGCCCCGCCCGTGGGCAGCGCCATGTAGTAGATCCACAGCGGGAATTGCAGATCCGACGAGCTGCGCTGGTCGAGCATCAGCGCGGTACCGACCACCCGCCAGCCATACCACAGCATGCCAAAGGTAAAGGTCAGCGCGACGAGGCAGTTGAACATCTCGACCCAGCGCTGGACGCCGGGACGCAACAGACGCAGCACCAGATCGGGGCGCACCTGCGCGTCCAGGCGCACGAGCTGGCTGGCGACGATCATCACCGCCCAGACCGCGATGTAGACGATCACCTCCTCGGCCCAGGTGATCGCCGCGCCCGGCGCGATGTAGCGCCCGAACACCTGGATCGCGGCGATCGCCATCGCAAAGGCGCCGAGCAGGCCGACCAGGGTCCGCTCGATCCAATCCCAGCCGGCGAGGATGCGGGCGAAACCCCGCGCCCCCGCCGGGTGGTCAAGTCCCGGGGGTCGCGCCTCAGGCGGAGCCGACATCCGCCATGACCAGCTTGATCAGGTCGGGGGACATATGCGCGTCGGCGGCGACCTTGTCCTGGTCGGCCAGCATCTTTTGGCGCACGGCGGCGGCCTCGTCCTTGCCGATATCGACAAAGCTGACGCCGGCCTTCGCCAGCTCGTCGCGGCCGTTCTGCTGCGCCTTCGCGGTATTGACCCGGTAGGTCGGTAGGTTATCCACCCATAGCTTAGCGATGGCTTCCTGCAGCTTCGGATCAAGCTTGGCCCAGAAGTCCTTGTTGATCATCGGTATATAGAGGCCCATGCCCTGATGATCCTGGATCGAGTGGCGCAGGCCGGAATCGAAAAGCTTGGCGGTGTTGGCGCTTTCGTCGCTGCTGATCAGCCCGTCGAAGGTGCCCTGCGACATCGCCAGCGGCACGTCGGGCCAGGCGGTGACGTTGGGCAGGCCGCCGAAGAAGCGGATACGCCAGGAATTGAGCACGCCGCCCGGGCTGCGCAGCTTCATGTCCTTGAGGTCGGCGAGCGAATTCAACGGCTTCTTGGTCGAGAACCAATTGTTGAAGCCAAGGTCGAACCAATTGCCGAGCACCTGGACGCCGAGCTTCTCGGCGATCTTCTGGTTGACGAACGTGCCGGCCGAGCCGTCGGTCGCCTTGTGCACGATCTCGACCGGCTGCCCGTAGAACGCGGGGAGCTGCGAGAAATCGGCGTCGGGGACAAAGCCGGTGATGGTCCAGGTGCCGGGGCACACCATCTCGACCTGGCCCTGCACCAGCGCCTTCGATACCTGCAGATCGGGGAACAGTGAGCCGCTCTCGAACAGCTTGGTCTGGATCTGGCCGTTGGACGCCGCCTCGAGCTTGGGCAGGAAGTCGTGGAACGCGAGGTTGCGCGGGTGCGACGGCACGGTGTCGAGCGAGACGCGCATGATGAGCGGCTCGGCGGCACCGGCCCGGCGGATATACGGCATGGCGAGCGGCACGGCGACGCTCGCGATCGCGCCCCCAAAGGCGCGACGGGTAAGACGGGTCATTCTGGCGTTCCCAGCTACAGTTTCTAACAACGCCGGGTTAGTGCACCCGCCGCCGGCAAGCGTCAAGAAAATGGGGGTGCGGGCTAATGCCTCAGATCGAACCGCGGCTAGTGGTGGAAAGCGGCCTTCGCCAAGACGGCGTCGACGGCGTAGTTGCGCCGATAGCGGCCATTCGAGTGCCGAAGATGTTCTGGACTATCCATTTGTGGATGCGACCGCGAACAGCACCGACCACTTGATAAAACTAACCTTTCCTCGGCGACCAGCCATAGGCCTTGGCGCACGCGCCGCCCATCAGCATCGCTCGCTCCCCCTCGCTCAGGCGGTCAGCCCTAAGGAAGGGCTCGACGGCCTGCTCGTAGTTGACGACCGCGAAGGCGCGAGTCCAGTACTTTCGGCAGGTCGGCCCAGGGCTGCGGCGGTGCGGGCGGCACGCGGGGCTGCAGGAGGGCCAGATGGTCAATAATGAAGCGCGTATCGGGGTGGCGGTCGATCAACGCCGCGCCCGCGTCCACGTTTCCCCAGCACAGCATGTTGACCGGGAAATCGTGCTTCACCGCCGCGCGCAGGATCCGGTCGAGGCCCGGGTCGGTGGGATCGCGCTTCGCCTCCGGCGTCATCATGATGCGGATGCCGACCGTGCCCGCAGTCGCCTTCCAGTCGGCAATGACATCGGCCACCGCCGGATCGTCCGGGTTGACCGGCTTGACCAGGGCGAACCGACCGGGATGGGCCCGTTGCACCTCCGCCGCATAACTGGCGTCGTATTGGTACATGGAAAAGGCGGAGATGAAGATCGCACCGTCGACGCCGACCTTGTCCATCGCCGCCACCATCTCGTCGCCGGTGACGTGAGCAGGCCAATTCGGCACGCTGTGCCAGGGTCGCCGAGGCGTGTTCGCCTCATACACGTGCACCTGGGAATCGATGATCGCCATCGGGGCAGCTCCTGTGCCAAGGGAGACCGGTATCGCAACAGGTTGCACCCGCCTTGTCCAGACCCCTGGATTGAGGCGCTCTCGCCGGCGAACCTATCGTATGAGCAGGGTGATTCCGCTGAGCAGCATGATGGCCGCCACCAAGCGAGAGAACGTTCGAGCGCTGAGTCGGTAGACCACTCGGTCTCCCAACCAGGAGCCGACGATCACCAGGGGCAGTCCGACCGCCAAGAGCGTGATGGTCGAGGTTCCGTAGAACCCAAAGCTCTCATATCCGGCGATGCGCGCGGCGCCGCCAAGCAGCACGACGGCGCTCATGGTCGCGCGGAAGACCGCTTTCTCCAGACGCAAGATATCGAAATAGACCACATAGATCGGCCCGGCCCCGGCCCCGAACAATGCGCTGCACAGGCCGCCGACAATGCCAACTCCCGCACCCAAGGGGCCGTGCCAACGTCTTGGCAGCACGCGAAGAGTATCTATCGTCCGCAAGGCATAGATAGAATACAGGATCATAAATACTCCCAGACATTTCCGCAGAAAATCTTCGTTCAGCAATTTTATAAAATACAACCCCAATCCGATCCCAAGCATCGAGTACAAGAAAATAACGGCAAACTGCCGCCAAGCGATCTGGCGCCACTCGCGGCTTACCTGCTGTACCGAGCTCAATGTGGTGAAAATCGTCGCGACCGACACGGCGGTCGATACCGGCAGGATAAAGGCGAGCATCGGGATGGCGATCAACCCCGCGCCAAATCCCGCCGCGCTGCGAACCGCGAACGCGCCGAGAAGCACCGCCGCATAGAATGCGAAACCGAGAGAGGATAGCGCCGACATGGTCCGATCTTAACGACCACCCAAGGCACTCGCATCGGCTTCGAGCGCGCTCGAGAGTGGCGATTGACGATGACGTTACCGATTGGAGAGATTGCGCAACATGAGCGAGTCCGAAGCGGTGTGAGCCTCTACCCCCGACTGCCCACGCGGCGAAAACGCCGGCCGGGCTTGCCGGACGAGCGGCGGTCAGAGCGACGACAGCTTCTCGATCTCGGCGACGTAGCGGCGGTTGTGGGTCGGGCTCAGCATCACCTCGTTCATGCACAGGCGCGCCGGCAAGAGCGCGATATAGCGGATGAGGTCGGCGCAATCCTGCGGCTGCACCATGCGGGCGCGCACCTCGGGGCCGACCGGGTTGGGGCGCCGGTCGAGGATCGGGGTCGCGACCTCGCCGGGCAGGAAGACGCACGAGCGGATCCCGTTGACGCATTCCTGCATGTTGATCGAATGGCTCATCGCGACGACGCCGTGCTTGGCCGCGGTGTACATCGGCCCGGGGAACCCGCCGATGAAGCGCCCGGCCATCGAGGCGGTGTGGACGATGAGCCCGTCCTTGCGCTCGCGCATCAAGGGCAGCGCGACGGTCACGCATTGCGCCGCCGCGGCGAGGTTGCCGTCGATCATCAGCTTGGCGCTTTCCGGGGTGAGCTTGTCCCAGTGCCGGTCGTTGATGTTGACGCCGGCATTGTTGATCAGGATGTCGAGCCGGCCGATCTCGGCGCGGATGTAATCGCCAATCGCGCGGACCGCGGCGGGGTCGGTCAGGTCGCCGGGCTGGACATAGCCTCTAACCCCTTGTGGGCCGCCCTTCTGGTGGATGCGCGCGGCTACGCCCTCCAGCGGCTCGCGCCGGCGGCCGGTCAGCACCACCGAGGCGCCCTCCTCGGCCAGCATCAGCGCCGCCGCCTCGCCGATGCCGCTGCCCGCGCCGGTGACCCAGGCGACCTTCCCCTTGAGCTGCGGCACTGATCCCCTCCGTTGCGTTGACAGGCAAAGGCTACAGGCTGGTTGTTGTCATTGCGAGCGCCGGGACGCAAGCTGGCTCGAATTCACCACGGAGGCGCGGAGGACAAGAACGCTTTTACCGCAAAGGACGCAAAGGGAACGCAGAGGACGCGAAGGCATCTTTTCGGCGCGAAGCGCCAATATGAACAATGAGACGGTGAGGCAGTGAGGTTCGGAGCGACGGCAATCTCACCGTCTCACTGCCTCACTGTGAATTATGGGCCGCGCTGCGCGCGCCCAATAGATGGCTTCGCGTCCTTTGCGTTTCCTTTGCGCCCCCCGCGTCAAAGCGTTGTTTCTTCCTCCTGTTTCTCACGCCGCCCTGCTCAGCTCCATGATGGAGAGACAAAATGCCGATCCCGTTCCTGATGCTGCCGCCGCAATCGGAGAAGACGCGCGAGTGGGCGAAGGCGGTCGCGGAAGCCTGCCCGGAGCTTGAGATCATCATTCCGGAGACCCGCGAGGGTGCCGAGCAGGCGATCGCGCTCGCCGAGGGCGCCTATGGCACGATCCCCAAGGAGATGCTGCCGCGCGCGAACCATCTGCGCTGGCTGCAGGCGCCGCAGGCCGCGCCGCCCGCCGGATATTATTACCCCGAGCTGATCGCGCACCCGGTGCAGATCACCAATTTCCGCGAGATCTACAACGACCACATCGCCGCGCACATCATGAGCTATGTGCTGGCCTTCGCGCGGGGCCTGCACATCTACCTGCCGCAGCAATTACGCCGCGAATGGAAGCCGGCGGGACGCGAAAGCGACGATGTGGTGCATCTGCCCGAGGCGACGGCCCTCATTGTCGGCGTCGGCGGGATCGGCGCCGAGGCGGCGCGGCACGCGGCGGCGTTCGGCATCAAGGTCATCGGCATCGACGAGCGGCGCGGCGACACGCCCGAAGGCGTCGCCGAGATGCACCGCGCGAGCGCGCTCGACACGCTGCTGCCGCGCGCGGATTTCGTCATCCTCACCGTGCCGCACACACCCGAGACCGAGGGGTTCTTCAACCGCGCGCGGTTCCAGCGCATGAAGAAAAGCGCGTTCTTCATCAATATCGGGCGCGGCATGACGACCCGGCTCGACGACCTTGTCGCCGCGCTCGAGGCGAAGGAGATCGCCGGCGCGGCGCTCGACGTCTACGAGATCGAGCCGCTCCCGGCGGACCACAAACTGTGGACGATGCCGGGCGTGCTGCTGACGCCGCACACCGCCGGCCACGGCCCCTATCTCGACGACCGGCGGCTCGAGGTGCTGATCGACAATTGCCGGCGCTTCGCCGCCGACAAGCCATTGCGCAACCTGGTCGACAAGATTCGGTGGTTCTGAGTTGACGGCTCGCTCGCTATCAGCGAGCATTCCGGATGGCGTTGCTGATACCGCCGGCCGTGTTCAAGGAGTTGGCGGCGATGCCGCGAGGCGATGCCAAGCGATTGCTGAACCGGCTGGAAAGTATCGCGAAGGCGCCGGGGAGCCGCCATGCAAATGTCGTGGCGTTGGCGGGCGCGCCGGGGTCCTACCGCGTGCGCCAGGGCGACTGGCGAGCCATATTTTCGGTGGAGGATGGCGACGTAATCCTTGATCGCGTTGCCCATCGCAGAGAGGTCTACCGATGAGCGCTATCAAAATTCTGACCGAGACCGCGGATACAATCACAGTCAGCCGCGAGAACTGGTTCGAGTTGCTCTCGGCTTTGGATGATGCCGAAGATCGGGCGGCCGTCGCCGAGCGGCGTGCCCAGGAGCGCGACTTCGGAAAGGAAACGGTGCGCCGCGGCTATCTAACCGCGGCCGAGACGACGCGGCTCCTCGACGGCGAAAATCCCGTGAAGGTCTGGCGGGGAAAACGCGGCTTGTCGCAGCGCGCGCTGGCGGCCGAGGCGAAGATCGGCAACGGCTATCTCGCCGAAATCGAATCCGGGCGGAAGCCAGGCAGCGACGCCGCGTATCGCAAGCTCGCCATAGTGCTCGGGGTTTCACCCGACGACCTCGACACCCGACAACCGTGAGGTCCACGGCTGATCGCCGGCGGCCTGACCCTGTTGCCCGGACGCCTGTTGCATCATGTGTTCTTCGGATAACGCAGGGCAGCCCCGGCAACTTCGTCGCTACTCGAACAGCGCGGCTGGGTTCATGTTTATTGCTCTAAGTTAATATCATAGGAGAGGTTAAATGATGAAGATCGCCCTTGGGCTGATCAGCGCGTTGCTGCTCGCCTCCTGTGCTTACACCGCCCCGCAGACCGCATCGGCGCCCCCGAGCCCGATGGTAAGCGGCGTCGGCCATCCGGCCGGTGATTATGCGGGACCGCGGCTCTACTAAGCATCCAGACGAACCGGGCACCGTTGCCGGCCTTCCCCGAAGGCCGCAACGGCGTTCCCCTACGGTCTGCCAGGACGGATCGAACCTCCCCGCCGATCCGATCGCCGTGCGGGATCGATTGCACATCCGCCGCGTTAGTCCCGGCAGATGTCGATCGGAGGTTTAGCAATGAACAAACTCTTGGCCGGCGCGCTCGCGATGGCCGCGATCGCCACCCTCGCCGGGGCGGCTCGGGCCGACAATGTCTGCCAGTGGACCGGAAAAGACTGGGCGTGCGGCGACGGCAATGTGGTGACGCAGCATTACTCGGAGGCTGTCGGGCCGCAGATGGTGATCACCGCGGTTCCGACGGTGACACCGACCGGCAAGCCCGCGCACCAATATGACGGGCCGCGCCCGTATTAGCCCCACAGGGATCAGCGCCGGGATCAAACCCGGTGGTATTCGCGTTGATCCGGCAGAAGACGATCGGAGGTTTCACATGAGCAAGGTATTGGCTGTGGCCGCGTTCTCCGCGTTGGCGCTTGTCGGGCTTGCCGGCGCGGCGCAGGCGGAATGCTATTGGGCCGGCAATCACTGGAATTGCCCCGACCGGTTTATCTATCCGAAGACCTATCCGTGGAGCACCGCGGTCGTGGGCGGCCAGTACCAGCGACCGATGTCGCCGCCGCAATCGGATATCGAGTATCCCGCGACGGCGCCCGGAAGCCAGTAACTCTACGCGCGCGACATCGGAACTCACCGGCGAGCATCTGCTCGCCGGGCGGATGTTCGCGAAAACGCCCGATGCGCGCGGCGTTTTACCGGATGTTAAGCGGCAACGGGGAAGCTCGCGGATGCTCTTGCGTCCGGATCCCCCGATGTTTTTCGAAGGCAAGCTGCGTGCGCAATTTGACGCCTTCAAAGGCGGCATCGCGATGCCGCCTTATCAGCGACCGCAACTGCCCGCCAGCAAAAACTATTGCATCCTGATCACTCCGCGCAGCGGCAGCACGTGGCTGTGCCGGCGTATCGCCCGGCTCAATGTGCTGAGCTGCCCCGAGGAATATTTCAACGCGGACGAGTTCACCAATACCCTGACGCACAACCCCGGCCGCGATATCTATGAAGTGTTCGACATCGTGGCCGGCAAGAACCGCACCAATACCGGCGTCTTCGGCTTTAAGATGAGCTATTTCGATCTCGAGGAGTTCGAGCGGGAAGCCAAGCTGCTCGAGGTGATGCCGGGCCGAAAGCATTTTTTTTATTTGAGCCGGCAGAATTTCGTGGCGCAGGCGATCTCGCTGTACACCGCGGTGGAAAGCCGGGTCTTTCACGTCTTCGGGAAATCGGCCGAGCTGTCGCAACGGCGCGACGTGCCGTATGACGACGACAAGATCATGTATTGGGCCTGCCATATCCTGCAGCAGGAGTACGGCTTTCAGGAATGGCTGACCGCGAACGGGATCTGGCCGGTCCGGTTGATGTACGAGGATCTGCTCGCCGACATCGACGCCGCGATCGCCAAGATCGCCCGACACCTAGGGATCGATATCAGCCGGGCACAAGAGATCGCGACCCCACAAACGGAAAAGATCGCCGCGGATTGGGCCCCCGACTACGAGCAGCGCTTCCGCGGCCGGCACCGCGAGTTCTGCGACATTTGGGACGAGTTGCGCGGGACCGCGCCCTGTCTTTATACCGGCGCCGCCCCGATGCCGGTGGGCTGAGCGCGATGACCAGACTACTGAATTGCGTCAAATGGGTCGGTGCGGCCCTCGCCTTGCTGATCAGCCCGGCGATCGTGGCGTTTGGCGCGCCGTTCGCCGTCGGCATCGTCGGCGACGTTGCGGCAAGCGCCTGGCTATCGCCGATCGCGCTCGCCTTGGCCGGTGCTATCGCAATCAACGCCTGGCGCCGCGGCCCGTCTCAGGCCGCGAAATCGATGACCTGACGCACCGGCGCGCCGGATTTCAAAGCCGCGAAGCCCTCGTTGATTTGGTCGAGCTTGATCCGGCCCGAGATCAAATGGTCGAGCTTCAACCGTCCCTGCTTCCATAGGGACAGCAAGCGCGGCATGTCGACCCGGAAGCGGTTGCCGCCCATCGAGGTGCCCTGGATCTTGCGGTCGCGCAGGAAATCATAGCCGTGCAGCTCGATCTTCACCCCGAACGGCACCATGCCGATGATCGTCGCGGTGCCCCCGGCGCGCAGCATGCCGAAAGCCTGCTCGGCGGTCGTCTTGGTGCCGAGCGCCTCGAACGAGTAATGCACGCCGCCGCCGGTCATCTCGCGGATCGCCTTCACCGCGTCGACATTGCTGGCGTTGAGCGTGTCGGTGGCGCCCATTTCCTTCGCCAGCTCGAGCTTTGACGCCTGGGTGTCGATCGCGATGATGCGCTCGGCGCCGGCGAGCGCCGCGCCGTTGACCGCCGAGAGGCCCACCCCGCCGCAGCCGATCACCGCGACGGTCGAGCCGGGCTCGACCTTGGCGGCGTTGAACACCGCACCGACCCCGGTCATCACCCCGCAGCCCACGAGGGCCGCCACGTCGAGCGGGATGTCGGGGTCGATCTTCACCATCGAATTCTCGTGCACCAGCATCTGCTCGCCGAACGAGGAGAGGTTGAGGAACTGGTTCATATGCTCGCCGCCCTTCCAGCTCATGCGGCGGG
>Ga0182024_10022263_pt1 | contig 11431 bp, 13 predicted proteins | sample P32metaG_FD_120480 | JGI IMG/M metagenome (GOLD analysis project Ga0182024, IMG submission 120480) | Permafrost microbial communities from Stordalen Mire, Sweden - P3-2 metaG (Illumina Assembly) | ecosystem: Environmental > Terrestrial > Soil > Wetlands > Permafrost | place: Sweden: Stordalen... | reverse complement strand
CCCCTCCCCGAAAACCTTCTCGTGCCGCCGGCGGAAACCCGCCGGCAATGCCGCAATCGCATCCATCAAAATCTCCGTCAGGTTGCGCACAACCCGCCGAAGCCAGCCGGAAATCGGCACAAGCCCGCCCGTGGCAAGATTTCACTTGCAAAAGACGGAAAGGTGAGGGAAAATCTGTTTACCAGACGAGATCTTCCCCCGGCCTTTGCCGGTATGCACGGCCCGCCCCCTCGGCGGGTTTTGCTATTTCTGGGCTACATTTCTCCAGCCAGAATGTTGATCCACACGGCAGCGACCATCGCTTCCCCCCTTAAGGAACGAAAACGCGACTCGCGCGCCGCTCCCCAAGGTCGGCGCATTCCGAAGCAGCTAGTTAAGAATGTCCAGAGATTTCGGTTTTGTTACGTGGCGCAGCCGAGCGCCCCTGTATTAGAAAGCATGGCGATCAGTCTCCGGTCCTCGCCCCCGTTGCCTGATTAATCCGCGCTCCGGCGCCTCTTACGGGTTCCCAGCGGCACGGCGCGGGTCAACTTTCCATACCGCTCAAACAGCATATTGAGGGCTTCCGCGAGCATGTCCTGCTGTTCTCTGTCCTGCTCTGCGGCCAACATCCGCAGCGCTTGCGCGACTTCAGCCTTATAGTGACCGGATACTTGCCTTGTGTCCTCACGGGTCGCCGCTTGTCTATATGCCGGTGGTCCTTCCGGTTCTTTGAGCAACGCTGGAGGTCGTGGTTGCTCTGTGGCGGTGCCAGCCCCCGCTAGAGACTTAAGTGATGCCCGTTGCGTTGTCATATCGCCTCTTTGCTGCGTTGTTTAGTTGGTGACAACGTGAGTTGGTGAATAACCCAGTTGTAGAGCTGCGCCGTTTCCGCCGCCGCCGTACTCTCTGGCTCGGCCTCTTGCGCCGTCTGACTTGTGATACTGGCCTGCCGGTATGCTGCACGACGCGGCATCGAAACAGGGACGATTTCGCACTCGTAGGCGGCCAGCGCCTCTCGCGCGTCGGCCTCAGCCCGCGTGGCTCCGGGCTGTAGGCCGTTTAACAGGACAAAGGGCCGCTTGCCTGCAAGGCGGCAAAGGTCAGTTGTACGCGTCAACGCCCGATAATCGAACCCACCGGGTTGCAAGGGTATTAAAATGAGGTCTGCCGCCTGTGCGGCAGTGTATCCAGCGTTATTGCTATCCCGGCCGGTGTCGATGACGACGAGTTGCACCCCACTGCCGAGCAAATCGCCTAGCAGCTTGTTGAGTCGGGCAGGGGGTATAGCCACGGCTTCGGGGGGAGCTCCCCGACGGTCGGCCCAATCGGCGGCGCTTGCTTGCGGGTCGAGATCAATGATGACGGCATCGAGGCCCGCTATCTTGGCGGCCACTGCAAGATGGATAGCGGTTGTGGTTTTGCCTGCCCCACCTTTTTCGCTCAACACCGCTACAACATGCATATCAAACAACCTAGGTACTCAATTACCTGACAAACCTATAAATCATGTTGTTGATTGTCAAATTATTTGTTTTGTTGTGTTGTCACCAACATAACAAATAAGCATTTGCCGTATGCAAATTCCCCGGAACATGATATTCCCTAGAACATGTTAAGGGCCGTGATTGACACAAACATCTTGATTTCAGCCCGCAGGAGTTTGGCGAGTGCATCGAACGCGGTCATTCGCGCAGTTGATACTGGTGCCTTTTGTATGTTGGCAAGCGTGCCGTTATTCATGGAATACGAAGCGGTTTTGACGCGGCCCGAACATTTGTTGGCGTTTGGATTGTCCAGCGAGGCCGTGTCGGGTTTTTTGGACTACCTCGCTGGCCTGATCGAGCCGGTGAAGTTGCACTACCTCTGGCGACCGCAGTTAATCGATGTGGCTGACGAAATGGTACTTGAAACCGCCATTAACGGCCGAGCCAATTGCATCGTGACTTTCAACGCTGGACATTTTGGGCCGGCATCAAAATTCGGTGTTGACGTTATCCCGCCGGCAGAGTTGCTACGGAGAACCAAATCATGACGAAAGCAAATTACTCGCTGCGCCTGCAGCCATCGCTCAAGAACGCGGCTGAGCGCATCGCGGCGGCCGAGGGGACCAGCGTTAACCAATTCATCAATGTCGCAGTAGCCGAGAAAATCGCGGCGATGGAAGCAGAGGCGTATTTCACGGAACGCGCCCGAAAAGGCACCCGCGCGGCGTTCCTAGCCTTTTTAGACGGCGCGGGAGAAAGTCCGCCGGATACCACCATTGGCGAATAGATCTTCCGGTGGCGGCCTCGGCGTACTGACTACCAGATACTACAGGACCTGAATGAGTTCCGCTCACACCCCCAGCCTGGAAATTGTCGCAGCGCTCACGTCATAGCTACGCGCCAACTCCTTGAGCGTGGCCCCTTCGGACCGGCGCTGCCGGGCTTCCGCTTGTTGCTTTGGGGTGAGGGCAGGGGGGCGGCCCATGTGCTGCCCGCGCGCCGTCGCACGGCTCCGGCCTTCGGCCGTACGAGTGCGGATCAGGTCACGTTCCACGTCTGCCAGGCCACCCAACACGGCCAACATCAGACGGCCTGTGCTGGTACCGGTATCTGCCCACGGCTCAGCTAGGGAGCGAAACTGCGCGCCGGCGTCGGCGATCTGCTTGACGATGGCGAACAGGTCGAAGGTGGAGCGCGCCAGCCGGTCGATCCGCGTCACCATCACCACGTCACCCGCAGCCAGGTGCTTGAGCATTTTTAGAAGCTCTTTCCGGTCAGCCCTCGCGCCGCTCACCTTTTCGCGGAAAATCCGCGTGCAGCCGGCCACCTTCAACTGCGCGAGCTGGGCATCGAGGGTCTGGCCGTAAGTGCTGACGCGGGCATAGCCAATCAGCCGGGAAGGGGAGGGGGTTTCGGTCATATCTTATGCAAAGCGTAACCCACTGAATTGCCTAGGGCAAGCGGCGTTTGCAGAAGTCTTGACTTTTGTATCGTCTTGGCCGAGCACAGGCAACTCTGTTGCTGAGCATAAAACTTCCCAAATCGAGTGTCACAGGGCTTGCCCGTTATGATGAGGTGGCTCGTTTGTGCAACAGACAGCTCTCAGTCGTTGCCGCATCCGAACAACAGGGGCGGCGAAGAAACAATTGTGTTCCATCTTTGAACACGACTTCCTGTTGCGCAACCACAAGTGCATGGGCTTCCGAGCGGGCCAGGGTCCACTAGAAAGGCGTCAGCAGGGTCAACCTGACAGATAAGCGACTGCGGCGGCGGTTGGTGCTTGGCTAATGACTGCTCCGAGCCCCATAGCCAACCGTGCTGGTCGGCTGGACCGGTACCCCGATAGACTACAAAATTTCCGTCGGTCTGCATGATTGCAAAATAATTTCCAACCCCAGGGGGAGCATAAGAGAGGTCCTGCATTGATGCCCATAACCAGCCATGCTGGTCGGCCGGACCAGTGCCCCGATAGACCACAAAATTTCCGTCGGACTGCATAATCGCAAAATAGCTTCCAGGAGTAAGGGCGTAGTTTCCGACTTGATACGATCCCCACACATAGCCTTGATTGTCGGTTGGGCCGGACCCTTTATATTCGACAAGATTTCCGTCACCTTGCATGATCACGAAATACTTATGATCACTGGAGACCAGATAGTCATTTACGCCAAGGAATTCACCCGTAGATAGCATCGCCCCTTTTTCTGAATATGCATAAGCATGTTGATCCTGAGCGATGGCAGCTACCGTGACGGCAGCTACCGCTATTATCTTCATGAGCGTTCTTTTGTCGAACATTGGCCCCACACTCCCTTACCTTTGTCGTACCAATAGCTCCGGTGCAGTGGCGTTTCCTTCCTTGAGCTAGCCAATATTGATCGGACACCTTGGCGGCTCGTTTAAGCTATTCCCAGGCAGCATTGATGCTGCCAGTTTCTGACCAGGATGTCTGTGGCTAGCCCCGACCGTGAGAAAATTTGGCGTCATAACACGTATCATTTCGGTGCTGCCGTCAACAGCTTTGTGGCCCCGAAGTAACGAAATTGTTGATTTCTGCATAGCCTTGGCTAGGTATTCCGATCGGCCCAAAGCATTATCTGCATCGGCCCTTTCTTTGGATCGCGATTCATGAAGGTACGTGCCTGCGTGGGGTCACGGGCGTTGGTCAACATGGCCTTGCTAGGCTTACTTCGGCAAACCTGACATCTTAAAAGCTTCAGAACGTCGCCCAGAAGCCGACGGTCATCACGGCAGATGAACCGATTGAGCAAAAGGACGACCTCCCGGTGACACCGATGGCAGCGAACCCGCACGCTCCAGCCCTTAAGTGAGTACATGGGAAACCTAAGTGCTTCTTCGGCTGAGAACATATCGGGAACAAAGCGCAGGCGCACGCCAAAGTCGAATCGCCATTTCCGACGCCGCCGGATATTCTGATCGGCGATGTGTAACCTTTACAGCGTCACCAAAGGTCAGCAGGCAATTCGTCAGCTTACGCGCGCCATGGAAGACACCACAGGCAACTTGCCGCTGCTGCCAGCTATCTTCCCTGATGCCCTAGCGCCCGTGGTTTTCAACGCGCCTGACGGCAAACGGTCACTGAGCATGCTTCGCTGGGGCATGCCTGGCCCGCCGCAGTTCGGAGGCGCGCCGATTACTAATATCCGCAACACTGCCAGCCCACATTGGCGCCGTTGGCTCAACCCAGCGTCCCGGTGCCTGGTGCCGGCGACGTCATTTTGCGAATACGAGGATATGAAGCCCCGGAAAACGCCCACATGGTTTGCCCTGAACGAAGAACGGCCACTCTTCTTTTTTGCCGGCATCTGGACGCCCTGGTACGGCACCCGAGGGACGAAGGCCGCGCCGGTGGTTGGTGAGCATCGGCTCTATGGGTTTCTGACGACCGAGCCCAACCGCATCGTAGCGCCGATCCACCCGAAGGCTATGCCCGTGATCCTGACAGAGCCGGAAGAATTCGAGTTGTGGATGACAGGTCCTTGGCCGGAAGCGTCGAAGCTGCAACGGCCACTGCCGGATGATGCCCTTCGGATCGTGGCGCGGGGTGAGCGGCAGGATGTTGCGTTGACGTGATTTAAGCGCGAAGGAGGAAGGAATGGGTGAGCCGGAATGGAAGAGGCGAAAGCTCGTGCATCAGAGAAGCAATCCGTCGCGGAGGTCGCCCGCCTGTTCGGCGTACATCGGGCCAGCAACGATGGCAAAAGATCGCAATTAGCGCGATCATCTTAATTATTGTTGCAGCCAGTTTGTTTGTGTATCGAACGTGGTTTGTGGGCTGAGTGGAACCCGCCTATTACGACGCTAGCCAGCCCTCGCTAAGCAGCGATTATTGTATCCCCCGCCGCTTCTGGCCGCTCAGTTCGCTGATATTGCCAAATCAAATGGTCTAAAAGCCTCGGCGTTAAATTGGGATATTCGGCCGACAACAACTGGCAAGCACCAGTCAAAGCCTGCTTTGCCTCTTCTTGGTTGACTACCGACTTGCCAGTGGCGCGCTCAACAAAACGGCAAATCATTCTGTCGGCTTTTACAAACGAATCATCCCCGGCCATCATCATTAGATAATCGAATGATATGCCGCTGCTATGGCCTGGTACCGCTTTAACCGCCTGACGTGCGGCCGCTTGCCTCAAAGGATCACGAATGTCATGAAAGTCTTCAACCGACGCGCTTTTAAGAACACGGGCGAAAAGAATAACCGCCTTAGCCTTCAGAATGCCTTTGTTGGCGTTGGTTGAGGTTCTTTGCCTGTTCCCACCAAAAAGTCGATCTGATATTGCTTCCCAATATGGATCGGGTAGCGCATCCCAATCTTGATAGGATAGCGCTTCGCCATCCTTCCTAGCAACAGCAAGCAGATCGGATATTGTCTTCCTGGGTTCAAATTCAGTGTGGAACTTTGCCCATGGCGGATTTTGAGCAGCGCACCACGACGCCACTGCTTTTTGCACATTAATGTAGCGCACTCCGATAGAAAATACCGAATCTATCACGCATAGGGGCAGGCTATGGTAGGAGTATTCCGGTCCGAGCTCAGCCGTCTTCAAATCGGCGATCTTGAGACGGATACGATTTGCTGTTGCATTCGCTAGTTTGTCCAAATTAAACGACCTTTTCCTAAGCTCTCGCCAATATCGAGATCTTTCTAGACGCTGATCAATGAAGATTACGTTATAACCCGCCCCCTTTTTTGTTTAGGGCCACGCGGGTTTACTTCGGGCCGTGGTGGGCGACGATTATCCTTGACTGGCGTGAACGCATATCTGTAGTCAGCCCGATTAATGTTTTGTTATCAACACGCTGCCTAGTTTGATTGGCGTGCGAGCGACCGGAGATAGGCCACGCGCTCACGCATGCTCATGGAAACGAAGGTGACTAATGATAATTGTTCTGCTTATAGTCATCATCGTGATGCTGCGCCGGCCAGTGCGTGTTATGCTAGGGCCTGCACCTGTGCCCAGTCCATTCCTGGAATTATTAGGCTTACTCGCCAGAATTGGTATTATTGCGCTAATCGGCTTTGTTTTGATCAACATCACAGGCCATGCTCCCTAAGGAGGGCATCGCGTTGAAAGTACGCCAGACAACGCTAAGGAATTACGAAACCGGAACGCTTCCGGCTGTATGGCGTCCACAGAATGGGAGGCGTTTCAGAGGGCCCGAAGTAACGGAACGTCCAAATTTCCCACATAAGGGATTTTTAGGGGTGTCGGAAAACCGCTATTTTTAGGTTTCCGTACACTTCGCCAATCCGACAGGGTATTTCGTGCATGATTTTGCTCAATTTTTCTATTCAATCCGGCCTCATTCCAAAGCGCACGAAAAACAGGTGTTTTCCGTCATCGCAACGAACAGGCGCCCGCCGCGCCAAAACCACAAAACCCTTGATTCGCCTCGACTAGGCCGACCCTCCGTTCCCCGTTTGTCCGCTTATGCTACAATTCCGGGCCGTTCGTTACTTCGGGCCTATCTGCGTGGTCGGGCCAAGTCCTCCCGTACTCCGTCAATTCTGACGAAGCGCAGATCACGGTTAGCCAGCTACCTTTCGAACTCCGCTTCAGCCGCGTAAGACCGGCATAAACGAGTGCTAGACTTTTGGAGTTTCCTGCTTGGCTCACGTAAATTACGAGAAGCCGTGCTTCCCAACCCTTAAAGCTGTGGAGTGTGGTAGCCTTAATTCTAGCGTCGCCCATATAGAAACCCATTTTCTCGCGTTTCCGCTCGGCGTCTGCGAGATGAAACGTACTCAGAACGGCGATGCCGCGGTTCATTAGTAACTTCGCGACCTCAGCGCCAGGCTTTGCTTCGTCCGTCAGAAAGGTGATGTCAGCATTTGCGAGGCCATTTCTACCGGTAGTCTTCATAAGAGCAAGAATCTCTTCCTCGCAGATCTGGATTGAGTCCGTTGCGGAACACTGCACCCAGCGAAGGTGGCAGTCCTCGACGTCGAGGCTCGGCTGTACTGCTTCGGGCAGATCGACCAAAGCAGCGGGCAGGAAGCGACTAGCGAAGTCGCTGGCATACTTCTGGGCAAGAGGCGGCAGACGGTAACCTGTTCGTAGTTGCGACCACGGGCCGGCGAATCCAGCTCCGTTCATTGCCTCGTCGGTCCAAGCCTTAGCGGTGCCGTAGACGTCTTGAGTCGCGTCCGCCACCAACATCATTTGGCCGCCGGGCTTCCGAGCCTTGCGGATCACGTTCCACCAGTAGGGTCGGAAGTCCTGCCCTTCATCAACGAGGATCGCATCGAAACGTGCCATGTCGGGATCACCCATCGCCACATTCGCGAGGGACGGAACGTCCTCATCTAAAATACGGCTTTTCTCCTCCGGCAACTTTTTATCAAAATCTTTGAAGAGCTCCCCATAAGAATCCTCCATGTCCGCCGCGATGCAGACGTCTTTGCAAAAGAGATGAAAATGCGTGAACTGAATGTTCCTTACTGCCCTAGAATTGCTCAAGCCCCGCACGACGATATCCCTGAGGTAATGGCATAGGGTTATATTGTATGACACAATGAGAACAGACTTCCCCTCGTTGGCAAGCTTCGCAGCCCTGGCTCCGAGAATTAGCGATTTGCCGGAACCTGCCGGGCCTTTTACCCGCCGATACCCAGATGCCGGCCATGTCTCGACAAGTGCCCTTTGATTCGCATCCAGCCTAAGGGGTATTCTCTGCTCGGCAGCAAAGTCCGGTTCAGCGAGCCACCCCCGAATGTCGTCGGCCAGCGTTTCGTGCATGATTCGAGAGCTGCTGTATAGCGCGGTGGGGAAGATGACCGAAAGATCACCCTCGGCCAGTTCCTTCCGACCGCACATGGTATGATACGGAGCCTCCTTATCGTTCGGCCCCTTCAAGAAGTCCTTGAAGAGATCCCTCAAGCGCACAAGGTCAGCGAAGGGAAATATGACGCCCGCAGTAATAGCTGCCAAGCCTGTCTTTTGCTCCAGCCTCGGACAATAAAGATCGTATATGGCTTGTTTGTATCGGTTTGCCTGCTTCACCGGATTGTTGCGGCGGATGGAAAATGGCTTCCCATCCGCTTCGCCCCACAGGACGGCCTTGCCCTGGCCATCCCTGCGCACCGTATAACGCATGGCATCAAGGTCCCAATCCTTTACCTCAAAGACGCCGATGCCGACTTTCGGGTTGAGCAGCACAAAATCTGGACGGAGTCCGTTCAGATGAGGCTGGACGTAGATCTCCCACTCTGCGGGCAAGGTCCGGTGGAACATCTCGAATACGGCCAATTCCCCTGTCGTGAGAGGCTGTCGCAGTTCGGAAAAGGCTTCAACAGGTGGGGATATGATGCGACCGGACATGGAACGATCAGTAGCAGAAAAAGGCATTCGGGGCCTAACGTGTCCCCGATCGGTCTCTCATTGGATTCTATGTCCGCGTTTATTGACCTGTCGCTGTCGCCGCTTTGACCGCCATAGCCGCCCGGCACAGATCAACCGAAACGTCTTGTGGGCAGGCCTGGTAGAGCTCGACCATCCGCTCGAAACTGACCGGATCGCCCTGGTGCATGAGCACCTGCCCGGCATCCCAGGGATCTCCGCCGATAATGGTTGCGGCCATCCAGGCACCGGCCGAACTTGGGAACAGGTAGGTTATGGCAACACAGAGAGTAATGCCCAGTGCCGATCCAAGCCCCAGCATCCCGGCCATCCGCCAGCGCACAGCCTTCTGTTCAATGATGTGCCCTGTCGCCTTGCGCAGTTCCAGCGCCGCGGCTTTTGCTTCTTTGCTTATCGCAATCAGCTCGTCCGGCGGTATGCGCTCTCCCGGCAGATCGAGCATCAGCGGAACTTCCCACTTCATATTCGCCAGGTTGGCCTCGATCGCGCCAAGGCGCCTTTCCATATTGCTGAGGGGGAGATCGTAATCTTTCGGCGGGGCCGCGGGTTTGACCTCCCTACCCTGCCTGTAAATCCGCTCCACGCCATTCCGCAGCTTTGCCACTTCCTCGCGCAAGGCCTCGAACGCTTCGGCCGCCGATCCAGTATTTTCAGACATCGCTCATCTCCTAAAACAGGAGCTCAGCTTCCCTGGTTGAAATGCGAATGGAGAATCAAAAATCAGAACGGGCTTGGACCTGAGCGCGGCGCCGGCGCGGCAGCATCCTTAGCCGCGCTAATCCGCTCGGCCTCCGCCCAATCCCTCTCGATGCGCCGCAGCTCCGCCGCCGGCACCCGCGCGATTTCTTGCCTGTGGGCATCCTCGACGGGCTTGGCCTCGGCCCGCATGTCGTCGCTCCGCTCCCACTTATAAATGTACGGGTGGGTCTTGCTCCACCAGTCTTCCATCCGCTCCTTGAGCAGCCGCTCGCGGATCGGCACAAGTTCCGCCTGTGCCGCCTGTTCGGCCTGACGCCGCTCGGCTTCCTGGCGTTCCGCCCTGATGGCCTCGCCGGCGGCAATAAGCGTCGCCATCCCCTCAGCACTTTCCTCCGCCCGGCTTGCGACCATTGGATCGCGCTTACTCACAGCAACCAGGTCATCGCCGAAGCCGGGACGCAGAGCATCGATCTTCTGGTGGGCCAGATCGACGGCCAGCTCTTGATGCGGCTGAAGCGGCAGCCCGGCTGTGATCATCCGTTTGGCATCGCGGCTGGCCCGTAAAAGCTCCGCGACCGATGCGGCGAGCGGGTCTGGCTCGGGTATGGGCGCAGAGAGCGGCGCCGTGTTGAGCCTCAGGCCAGCAAACATATCGCGCGGCGCCGGCTTGGGCTTCGGCGCTGGTTTGGGCCTCACCAGCATCTCGGCGATGGCGGCGATCGCCGTCTTCTGCGCTTCGATCACCTGCCGCAGCGCCGATACGACACTCTGGATTTCTGGTGCGAGCCCAACACGCCGCAGCCTGCCCCGCGCCGTGGCGGTTGGAGAGGCTGGGACCACTGCGGCCGGCAGCGCCACCGCCTCCAGCCCGCGCCGCTCGGCATAGGCGGCAACCGCGTCGATTTCGGACTCCACGTAATCGAGCGTCGTGTCCTTGGCCCGCTCGCGCCCGAGCAGATCGTGCAGCCTGAACACCGAGCCAAAATCCTCCTGGCTCCAATGCAGCCGGGCCGCATGCCGGTGCCGGGTCATCGCCACATAGGTGAGATGCCGGTCCATCCCGGGCGTCGCCAGCACATGCGCCTGATCGACCGTCGCGCCCTGGTTCTTGTGAATTGTCGCCGCGTAACCGTGGCCGATATGGGCGTAATCGGCCAGGTCGAAGGTGACCACCTTTCCAAAGCCGGCACCGTCCGCACTATCGAGCCGGACCATCAACCGGCCGCCCTCGATCCGCATCAGCGTGCCGAGCGTGCCATTCCTCACACCGAGGCCGCGCTCATTCCTCAGAAAATAGATGCGATCGCCTTCGGCAAAGGCCTGGGGTCCGGCTTCGGTCTCCAACACGTGATCGGCGCCCAGCTCGCCAGCGGCGCGCCACACGGTACGCGCCGCCTCATTCAACGCCCGCACGTCCACCCGCTCATGCGCGAGAATGAGCTGGCTCTGCTCGGGATGCTGCTCCCGCGCCGTTTGCCAGGCAGCGATCACCCCGGCGCGCGCCGCTTCACGCGTTACGTGCGCCTGCACCAGGCCGGCCATACCGTAGCGGTACAGCGCCGCCTCGGTGCGCGCCGTCGCCAGCTCCTTGGTCGCGCGGCGCTGCCAGTCGACCAGCTGCCGGCGTGGCTCGGTGATCGCCATCACGCCGACCCGCTCGGCGATCGCCCGGAACGCGGCGCCGGCTTCGATCGCCTGCAGCTGCTCGGCGTCGCCCACCAGAACCACCTTGGCGCCGGCACCCTGCGCGCGGGAGAGCAGACGGCTGAGCTGACGCGAGCCGATCATGGCGGCCTCATCCACCACCAGCACGTCCTTGGCGGTCAGCGCTTCCTTGCCTTCGTCCCAGGCATACTCCCAGCTGGCGATCGTCCGGCTTTCGAT
>Ga0182024_10022262_pt1 | contig 11432 bp, 15 predicted proteins | sample P32metaG_FD_120480 | JGI IMG/M metagenome (GOLD analysis project Ga0182024, IMG submission 120480) | Permafrost microbial communities from Stordalen Mire, Sweden - P3-2 metaG (Illumina Assembly) | ecosystem: Environmental > Terrestrial > Soil > Wetlands > Permafrost | place: Sweden: Stordalen... | reverse complement strand
CGGCTCGTCGTCAGAGTGGCGGCGGTGGTGGCGGCGGCGGCGGATTCGGTGGTAGTGGCGGTGGCGGCGGTGGATATCGCAGCAACGGCCCCCGCCAGATGTACGAGGTCCCCTGTGCTGGGTGTGGCGGCGTCGCGCGCGTGCCCTTCCAGCCTCGCGGCGACAAGCCCGTTTACTGCAGCGACTGCTTCCGCGCAGCGCCTCGGTGAGCGACGGCGGCCCAATCGCGGTAGGGACGAGGGTCAGCTTTCCCTATGGCGGCAGCCGGCGTACCGGCACCGTCGCTGACGTCTCCATGATTCCCGACCAGTCGGGTGGGCAGTCGCTTGCATACCTGATCGACGTCGGCTCTCGCAAAGTGTTTGTGCAGGGCGAGGGCATTACCCCGGCCACCGGGCCGGGGGCTGCCTTCGATCCAGTTGCTGAAGGCGTCGCCTACGGCCGCAAGCGGCCGCGGAATCCGCGCAACCGCTAACCGGCTCGGGGCCTGCTCGAAGGGCCGTCGCCTTGGCGTGACCGCGTGACCATGGAATGCTGGCTATTCTGTGAGTGATGGCTTCTGATCTCACCGCAGACAGCGTCCAGGGCAAGCGCAAGCCTGGTCGCAGGCCGATCCGGCTCTGGATGGTTCTGCTCGCAGTCGGGATCGCCGCGATCCTCGCCGGCGGCGCGCTGATCGCCGGACCGATCATCGGTGTGTTTCAGCGTGGTGCCGTCGATCAGACGGCGCTCAAACACTGGAACGGCGGCACCACCAAGCCCGCGGTGGTCCCTCCGGTGGCCTCCAAGTCCCCTGCCCCGGACTGCGGCACGAGTTCGGCGACGGACTACGCACTCGTGGATTTCGGCGCCCCGGCCCAGTACCACTATGCGGCGGTTGCCGGCAACGGCACCTGGACATTGCTGAACTCGCGTTCGATGGTCCACTACTCGGGGACGCCCAACCCCGGGCAGGCCGGCAACGTGATCATCGCGTTCCACCGCGAGCCCGACTTCCAGTACATCAACCAGCTCAACGTCGGCGACACGATCACCATCCAGAACCGCGCCTGCCAGACCTACGTCTACAAGGTGACCCAGCGCTGGGACCTGGCGCCGAGCAAGGTCACCCAGCTCGTCCCGACGACCGGCCACGAGCTGACCATGATCACCTGCGATCCGTGGTGGCAGGACTACAACCGCCTGGTCTGGCGTGCCGAGCTCATCTCCGCGCCCGCGCCGAACGCGCCCGCGCCAACCAGCGGCTCGGTGGCCAACCCCTCCTTCTGACGCTCGCCTCGAACTGGGCTCAACTGGAGTAGCCCTCGAGAGGACCGGGGAACGCCTCTTCGGCCCGCGCTTCGAGGCGCTTGCCCTGCCTTCTGATGAAGATGATCGCCCCGATGACGATCAGCACCGCGAGCACGATGAAGGCAATCCCGACCGGCCCGCTCAAATGCGTGATCGTGTCGCCCAATAGGTAAGCGGCGATCCCGTAGAGCGCCGCCCAGACGACCGCGCCGGCGACGATCGCCGCGAGAAACCGCGGAATGGGCATGCGGTTGGCGCCGGCCAGGAACGCGAGATAGGTGCGGAGGATCGAGACGAAGCGGCCGAAGAACACGACCTTCGTCCCGTAGCGCATGAAGATGTAGCGGCCGACCTTGACCTGGGGTTCATTGAGACGCACGTATTTCCCGAAGCGCCGGAGCAGCGGATAGCCACCGAACCAGCCGATCGCGAACCCGATGCAGTTGCCGATCACCGCGCCCGCCGCCGCGGCGGCGATGACCCCGACAATCGAGATGTTCCCGTGAGCGGCGTAGAGCGCCGCTGCGATGAGCATCGTCTCGCCGGGAAGCGGTATCCCGATCCCTTCGACGCCGACGAAGAGGGCGACCGCCGGGTACCCGAGTGTGTGCAGCCATCCGTCAAGTCCGCTCAAGAGATCTCGCCTCGCGCGCCCCGGTCAGACGGGCGAAACAGGGTGGTGGCGTGAGACATCGGCGCGGCGTCGTGACCGATACGCGGCAAACCGGCGCACCAGTTCGGCGCGCAGTTCCTGCGGCGGCACCACCGCGTCGACGATGAGCTCGGACGCGAGCCGGAAGAGGTCGATGTCATCGCGATAGTCATCCTGCAGCTGTTTGACGAACTCAGCGCGATCGGCCTCGGGCGTGTCCTGGATCTTGTTGTAGTAGACGGCATTGATCGCCGCCTCCGGCCCCATCACAGCAATCTGCGCCGTGGGCAGGGCGAGGGTGCAGTCGGGCTCGAAGGCCGGTCCGCTCATCGCGTACAGCCCCGCTCCATATGCCTTGCGCAGGATCACCGAGATGCGCGGCACCTGGGCCTGCGCGAGCGCGGAGATCATCTTGGCGCCGTGCCGGATGATCCCCTGACGCTCCACCGCGGTGCCGATCATGAACCCAGGGACGTCGGCGAGGAACAGCAGCGGCACGTTGAACGCGTCGCAGCACAGGATGAAACGCGTTGCCTTGTCTGCGGAGTCAACGAAGAGCACGCCACCCTTGAAGCGCGGCTGCGACGCGAGAATTCCCACCGAGTGACCGTCGATTCGCACGAAACCGCAGACGAGCTCGCGGGCGAAGAGGCGCTTGATCTCGAAGAATGAACCGTCATCGATGATGCCGCGGATGAACGCCATGACGTCGTATCCCTTCGACGCCTCTGTGGGGATCACGTCGGTGATGTCCTCGCATCCCGCCTCGACTGCGAGCGGTGGCGCAACCGGCGGGGTCTCGTGCCATGACTGGGGCAGGAACTCCAGATAGCGCCGCGCCGCGACGATGCCCGCGTCCTCATCGGGAACGAGCACATCGCCGCAGCCGCTCACGGTGCAGTGCATGCGCGCGCCGCCCATCTCCTCGAGAGTCACCTTCTCACCAACCACGACCTCGGCCATGCGCGGAGAGCCGAGGTACATCGAGGCGTTGCCCTCGACCATGATCACGATGTCGCAGAACGCCGGAATGTATGCACCGCCTGCGGCACTCGGGCCGAAGAGCACACACACCTGCGGAACCTGGCCGGAAAGCCGAACCTGCATATGGAAGATACGGCCGGCGTGACGCCGTCCCGGGAACATCGCAACCTGCTCGGTGATCCGCGCGCCCGCTGAATCCACCAGGTACACCAGGGGAATCTGCAGGCGTTCCGCCGTCTCCTGGATGCGCACGATCTTCTCGACAGTGCGCGGCCCCCACGACCCCGCTTTCACCGTCGGATCGTTCGCCATCACGGCGCAGGTCCTGCCGTGCATCATGCCGATGCCCGTCACGACTCCCTCTGCGGCCAGCTCCGGATCCTCGGTACCTGCGAGCAGCCCGTCCTCGACGAAGTCGGCACCGGGATCAAAGAGGCGCGCAATCCTTTCGCGTACAGGCAGCTTGTGCTGAGTCGCGAGCTTGTCCCGATGGCGCTGCGGCCCGCCGGCTCGCGCCCGCTCGAGGCGTGCGTCTACTGCTTCATCCAACGGTCGTCTCCGCGATTGCTTCCTGCGGCGCACCGGTCCAGATGCCCGCGCGGTAGAGCTTGCCGGGAAGATCGCGACGCAAATCGGACGAGAGCGCTTCCGCGACGCCGCACATCGCCGCGAGGTCGATGCCGCTTGTCGCGCCAAGGGCATGCAGCGCCTGGAGCGCGTCTTCGCTGCAGACATTGCCGGTGGACCGCGGCGCGAATGGACAACCGCCGACGCCGCCGACAGAGCCGTCAAAGCGCCGGACTCCGGCGTCGAAAGCGGCGATCACGTTGGCGACACCGAGGCCACGCGTGTCATGCACATGCAGCGAGAGACGCTCGATCGGAACCGTCCCCGCCACAAGCGAACACCTGGCCGTGACGTCGACCGGGGTCGCAACGCCGATGGTGTCGGCGATCCCCACCTCGGCCACACCACGAGCCACGAGGTCCGCGCAGAGTTCCACGACACGCGCCGCCGGGACGGTTCCCTCAAAGGGACATCCAAAGCTCACGGAGACCGCAACATCAACCGTGCAGCCGCGCTCACCGGCCAGCTCGACGATGTGCGAAATGTCGTCGAGCGATTCAGCAACGCTGCGATTCACGTTGCGCCGGTTGAAGGAATCGGTGGCGGCGATGGTGACGAGCACATTGCGCAGGCCGTGCGCGAGCGCCAGCTCGAGCCCACGGAGGTTGGGGATGAGCACGCGCAAGCGGGGCAGATCGTCCTGCAATCCGGCGAGGACCGCCGGTGCGTCGGCGAGTTGCGGCACCCAGGTCGGGGAGACGAATGAGGTTGCCTCGACGCGCGGCACGCCGGCGTCGAGCAGCCCGCGGACGAGCCGGATCTTCGCTTCTGTGCCGATGGTGTCGGCGATGTTCTGGAGTCCATCGCGCGGAGCGACGTCAGTCCAGATCAACTCGTTCAACGCTGTCTGCCTCCCGGGGATGGTCACTGCCCGTCACCGTAGCAAACCCGAGGGCTACACTCTCGCCAGCCGATGCCGCGGTTCCGCGTTCCCGACTACATCCGAACAACCTTCGCGGTCAGCGATTGGCGCGCTTTCCGGCTGTGCGGAATGGACGAGGTTGGTCGGGGCGCCTACGCCGGTCCGCTGGTGGCGGCCGCTGTGGTGTTGCCCCAGCGCTTCCGCCATCCGCTTCTGCGTGACAGCAAATTGCTGACCGCGAAACAGCGCGAGCTCGTCGGCGCCGTGCTGCGGGACCGAGCGGTCGCCTGGGCGGTCGCCGAGGTGAGTGTGGACGACATCAATGCGCGCGGCCTGGGCTGGGCGAACGTGGAGATCTTCCGAAGGCTTGTCGATGCTGTCGACGCCGATGGCTATTGCTGCGACGGCAACCTGCGCATCCCCGTCTCGCGTCCCCTCCACTCGCTCGTGGCGGGCGATCGCAAGGTGCCGGCCGTCTCGGCCGCCTCGATCATCGCCAAGGTCCATCGCGACGCCCTCATGACGCGGATGCACGACGAGGCGCCCTACTACAACTGGGCGAGCAACAAAGGATATGGCGCCCCAGAGCACCGCGCGGCAATCCGTGAGTACGGCCCGCACCCGGCGCACCGCCGAGTATTCCTCGCGTCAGTGATGCAGACGGAGCTGGATCTGACGGGGACCGTCGTTCAGCGAGTGGTGGCTGTCGTCCCCGCCGTTGGAGCCGGCTGAGCCTCGTTCAGTTGGCGCCGCAGCCGCAGCTGCCGCCGCAGCAACCACCGCCGCCGCCCGCGCTCGGGGAGGGCGACGCGTCCGAACCGGCTCCCGCATGGACGGCCACCCGGCTGATCAGCGGCATGCTGGCCCGGCTCTCGCAGCTCGGGCAGACGGCGGCAACTTCGCGATCGGCCATCGGACGGAGCAGCTCGAACACGGCCGAGCAGTCGTTGCAGCGGTATTCGTAGAGAGGCATCGGCGCAAGCGTACGCACGATCACGTTGATTTGACAAGTCGAACATCCGTTCGGTAGACTCTGGGTATGCCAATTCGAACGATCGAGCTCCAGCTCCCGCTCGACGCCGATGAGGCTGGATCACTCGCCCGGCGGCGTGTGAGCCATCTCGCCGCGGTGGACGGCCTCGAGCCGGCCGCCTTCGTCAAGTTGATCCGATCATTCCCATCGCTGCGGGCGATCTACACGGCGTCAGAACCCGAGCTTGCCAGGCTCGTCGGGCCGGTGGCCGCCGCGCGCATCCGGTGGTTCCTCGACGCACCCCTGGACACCGCACTCGCTCGCGAAGCCTCGCCCATCAGTCTCCGGGACCTCACACCGCCGCTTTCGTCGGCCGCCTGATCCTTCGCCCGGCGCGAGACAATCGGGACGTTGCATCGGAACGTCGCGTCGGCACGTTGAATCGTGCAACCAACGTAGAATCATTCTTTTGGCGCCAGTTCCATTGTTTGGCGCCATACATCGGCAGGTGAGAACGGAGGTTTGTTGCAGCATGCGGAGTCGACGTTCCAGAGCTGCCGTGCTTGATCGTGCGCGCGCGGCCGACACCATCAGTGATCTTGCGGACCATGCGGTCACTCTCGCGCGCGGCGCCAGCAGCGCTGCGCTCCCCACGGTTCAGCGCGGTGCTGAAGGACTGAGTCAGGCATTGCAATCGGCCGCCAGCACGCTGGCGGAGACAGCCGAAAACATTGCAGCAGACGGCAGAGTCAACGCTGCGGGCAACGCCGCACGCGAGCGGATTGCGGATGCGTCTGACAAGCTGAGCAGTGCCATCCGTCCGAAAAAGAAGAAGACCCATCGGGTTCGCAATCTCCTCATCGGAGCCGCGGTGGTCGGAGGCGTCTTCGCCCTGATCCAGTCGCCGCTCCGCACCAAGATTCAGGAGCGCCTGTTCGGCCCGGCACCGTCGGACGACGACGATCTTCCCCAGATCACCCTCCCCGACGACGACGACCGCCACGTCGAGATCACCGATCTGACCAAGGCATCCAAGCCCGACGCTGCGCCCAAGGCCGACGCCGATCCCGCAGCCGATGTCGTCGGGACCCCAGTGGTGGCTGAGTCGGCGCCGCAGGGCGGCCGGAGCCACGGTCACAACCACGACGAACCCACAGACAACCAGGAGACCAATGCCTGACGACCGCCCCTATCAGGGACGCCCCTCTTCGGACCGTCCCTCGTTCTCCGGCCCCCGGCAGTTCTCGGGCCCCCGACCCAGCTTCAACAACGATCGCAATGATCGGAATGACTCGCGGCCGCCGTTCCGCCCCGCGCCACGCGTCGAGGTACCAGCGGCGCCGATGTCGCACTCGCTCCGCCTTCGCGACGGTGAGCGTGAGATCGAGGTGAGCGGCTCGGCAGCCTTCGTGCGCCAGGTCCTTGACGATCTCCCCGCAATGTGGACTCGCCTGCACGGCGAGGGTTCAACACGGCCCGCCCGGATCGACCTTCCCGCGCATACCGAGGCGCCCGCAGCAGCGGTTGCCGAACACGTGAACCGTGTGCCCCAGAGCGCCCCCGAGCCGGCCAGGACGGCAGCGCCAGCGGTCGCCGCCAACGGCAAGCACACCGCCACGCGGAGCACACCTGACGACAAGGTGCTCGCGGTCCTCAAGGAATCGACCCGACCCCTCGCCGTTGCGGCGATCCGGAAGCGTCTCGGCGGCAGCTTCACCCCACAGCAGGTCCGTCGCATCCTCGAGCGGAACGCTCCCAAGGTCACCGTCACCGACGAGCGGCCGGCCACGTACCGCCTGCGCTGAACATCGCGGCGGACCGTCAGGAAGGCACATAAAGGCCGCTCTGTGGTCTCGCGGGAGGAGGCGGACGCCAACCTTCAGCAAAGGCGCCCCTTAGCGGCCTCTCTGTGGTCTGGCGGGAGGAGCGGGCGGCACCTTGCTCAGCTTGCCCGCTCCCTCGATCGCGTAATCGAATTATCGCGCTCGCTCGGGAGCGGTCAAATTCGCCGGGTGCCGCCCGCCTCCTCCCGCCTTACACCTGTCGTGCCATTTCGCCTTTCTGAAGACCCGCCGCCCCCTGCCGCCAGACCAGAGACGTCCGCCATGGGCCATTCCTGGCTGAATCCTCTTCCGCCGACGCTGCGCATAATGGGCTGGGCAGGGAACTGAACTATGCGACGTCTATTCCTCGTCCTCCTGACCTTGATACTCGTCTGCCTGGCGGCGTGCAGTTCGGCAACGGCTGACGGGCCTTCGGGCACGCCGGCTCCGACGCCGTACCCCACTCCGGTGGGCGGACTTGGCCATCGCCCCCCGACGCCGGTGAAGATCACGCTGGTGTCTCCGACCAACGGAGAGGTCATTCATGGGACCACGCTGGTTGTCCGGGTGTCGATCACCGGCGGCGTGGTGACCACGGTGACCACGAGCGTCATCACGCCCACCAAGGGTCACGTCCATCTCTATCTCAACAACCAGCTCATCTACATGAGCTACACGCTCTCGCAACCGATCACTGTGAACCCCGGGCTGGAGTATTCGATGTACGCCGAATTCGTGGCACAGGATCATTACCCCTTTGATCCCCGGGACGTCACGCCGACGATCTTCTTCACCGTCGCCCCGGCCTGACCGAGCCGAGCGTGATCGCGCACATCGTCAGCAGCCTTCCGCTGCCACTCCAATGGGCACTTGCGCTGCTGATCTTCGGCGGTGGGCTCCTGGTCTTCGCGGTCCGGCGCCTGGCGCTGCGCATCGCGGGGGGCGTTGCGGCACTCTGTGGCGCAGGTGCGCTGGTAGCGAGCTGGATCTTCAGTCCCGCGCTGCTGGTGGCGGCGCCGTACTCTGTGCGGATCGTGACTCCCTCACCCGGAGCCGACGTCGGCACCCCGCTGCTGCTCACGGTGTGCGGCGTTCCAGCGTCGGGCCGCCTCGTTCCCGCCACATCGTCGCAGTACTACCTCGCTGTCATCCTCGATGGCGTCCAGGCACCCACCGTCGACGTGTGGCACGTGCCGGTCGACCTCTCTCCAGGCCGCCACAAGGTCGAGGTCGAGCTCGTATCTCCGAGCCACCAGTCGTTCAATCCGCCCGCGACGTTCACGGAGACCGTCACGGTCGTTCCGGGCGCGGCGGCGACCGGCCCGGGGACTTGTTGAGCGCGGAACGCCCCGCACGCATCCTGGTCGTCGAGGACGACACGGCGCTCCGGGAGATCCTTGTGAGCGCGCTTCACTCTGCCGGCTATGGCACGTCGGTCGCGACGCACGGCATCACCGCTTCGCAGATGCTCCGGGACTCGGAAACGATCGATATCGTCTTGCTTGATATCGGCCTTCCCTTCATCGACGGCTGGCAGATCCTCGAGCAGATGGACCATCAGCATCGGCCGGCGGTCATCGTGATCAGTGCGCGAGGCGAGGAGTCCGACAAGGTGCGAGCCCTCGACCTCGGCGCGGACGACTACCTCGCCAAGCCCTTCGGTGCCGACGAACTGCTCGCGCGCGTACGCGCGGTGCTGCGCCGGGTGAGGCCGCCGGATAGCGCGGGCGGCATCGTGAGCCGGGGCAACGTCCGTGTCGACCTCGGCGCCCGTTCGGTCACCCGCGACGGCGCGGAGGTTCGCCTCTCTCCGACCGAATGGCTGCTCCTTGCCGAGCTCGCACGCAACGCCGGAGCGGTGATCGACCATCGCACCCTGCTCCAGCGCGTCTGGGGGCCACAGTACGCGGACGAGCGGAACTACCTCCGAACGTTCGCGCAGCGCCTGCGCGTCAAATTGGAAGAGGACCCGGCGCACCCGGATGTCGTGGTGACCGTGGGGCGTCAGGGATACCGCTTCGGCCCACCTCGTTGATGCTCCGTTGACGGTCACGTTGAGAATATCTCTCTCGCGGTGATGGTGCAATCAGGCCAGCGGAGATCGAGATGATGCGGGAGCATGAGTACATCGTCGCCGCCGCCGACACCGACCACGTGCTCGAGCGGGTCAGCGGCGAATTGGTCAGGCGCCACACATATGTCGAGGCGCTCTGGGTGGCCGAGCAAGGCGATCAGGTGGTCTGCCGGCTCGTCAACGACGATCGGGAAGGGGCGATTGCGGCAATCACGGCTGCGGGCTTCGCGGTTTCACACGTTCGCGAGGTCCTGGTCGATCGATTCCCCGACGAGCCCGGCGTCCTCGCGGGTATCAGCCGGCGAGCGGCGGATGCCGGCCTCAACCTCGCAAGTGCTTATCCCGGTGTGCACGGCGACCTGGTGCTCGGCTGCGACGATCTCAACGCCCTTGAGGCAGTGGTGGTCGAACGGCCATCGGGAGGCGGGATCTAAAGCCCGTGGTCACAGTGCTCCCCAGCGCGCCGCCGTCCGAGCCGGAGTCTTCAGAGCAGGCCGTGCGGAGCCGGACCGGGGCATTCGCGCCCACGCTCCAGTCAGTGGTGCGCCTGGTTATCGCTGTGGCAGCGCCCGTGGTACTCGCCCTAGTGCTGCTGCCCTTCCGTGGTGAGGCCCCGGCCGCGGCCGTTGCGCTCGGCTTTGCAGTCCTGGTGTCGTTGCTTGGCGCACTCGGCACTCGCGTGACAGCAGTCATCGCCGCGGTATCGGCCGCCGTGTGCTACGACGTTGCCTTCACGCAACCGTATGGTTCGCTCGCGATATCGCATCCCCAGGACATCGAGACGGCGGCTTTGCTGCTCGTCGGAGGGCTGATCGTCGGCCAGCTGTCGTCGCGAAATCGGAGAAACCGTGGGTTGGTGGTGCAGCAGAGCGCCGACCTCGCACACATCCAGGAGATCGCAGATTTTATGGCTGTCGGCGCCGCTGCTGACGAGGTTGTCGATGCCGTCGCTGAAGAGTTGCGCAGCCTGCTCGGGCTGCGCGACTGCTGGTTCGACACATCACGACCCGAGAGGCCGGGTCCGACCATCGACCGGAACGGGAACGTCAGCTGGGGGCGGATGTGGTGGGGAGTCGATACGCTCGGCCTGCCAGGCAAGGAGATCACCATTGAGGTCGAACATGCCCGGCGCCGGCTGGGCCGCTACGTGCTCGTCGCCGAACCCGGCACCAAGGTGCGCCGCGATCAATTGCTGGCAGCGGTGACACTCGCCGAGCAGGCTGGAGCGGCGATCGGCAGCGGGACGCCGCCCATCGCGCTTGCGCGTCGTTCAGGAAACTTCAGCCGTAATCATTGATGCGTTGTTGATGCTCGCGCGTGCATCGTGGGGAGTGATTCGTCGGCCCGTCCATCGGTAGAGGCAATGTTCACAACGATTCTGGTTGCATCAGACGGATCCGATTCAGCTGATCGACTCGTGGCCGTCGCGCAGTCGCTTGCAAAACAGGATCGGTCAAAGGTCGTTGTCACACCGATTGCTGACCTCGTGTTCGGCACCGCAGGGCAGCGCATGATCCGGCTGGCGTCGTGCCCGGTGCTGGTCGTTCCATCGAACAACTGACCGCCACGCCAGGCCGCGGACCACAGTGGGTTCCGCGGCCTTTTTTGTTAACGCAGTGTTGACTCAACCGATTCGATACTCGGATCAATGCAACTTGACCTCCTGGTCCTGCTCTGTTTCGCCGGGATGATCGTCGCGGCGTTTCTACTGTCCGCCGGGATGGGGAGGATCTGACGTGGGCTCTGAACTCACCGGCTACATCGTCGCCGCGGTGGTCGCGCTGCTGGCTGCGATCTACCTCGTGATCGCGTTGGTGGCTCCGGAGCGCTTCTGATGGTCGTCGACATCATCGCGGCGGTGATCACCTACGCCGCCGTCGGCGTCGGAGCGTGGTTCATCGGCGGTTACATGGTCAAGGTGTTCAAGGGCGAGCGCGTCTGGCTCAGCCGCGTGCTCGGTCCCGTGGAGCGCGTCACGTACAGGATCATCGGGGTCGACGCGGAGCACGAACAGGGCTGGGTCGCGTACCTCGTCTCGATCCTCTCGGTGACGGTGGTGAGCATCGCCTTCACGTACGTCGTGCTTCGGTTCCAGGATCATCTGCCCCTCAATCCTGAGAATCTTCCAGGCGTGCCGGCGCCGCTTG
>Ga0182024_10022261_pt1 | contig 11432 bp, 10 predicted proteins | sample P32metaG_FD_120480 | JGI IMG/M metagenome (GOLD analysis project Ga0182024, IMG submission 120480) | Permafrost microbial communities from Stordalen Mire, Sweden - P3-2 metaG (Illumina Assembly) | ecosystem: Environmental > Terrestrial > Soil > Wetlands > Permafrost | place: Sweden: Stordalen... | reverse complement strand
CGAAATAGGTAAGGAAGGAGAGGACGCAGAGGCAGGCCATCACCCAGTAGCGGACGTGGGTGGGGCGGGCCGATGGATCGTGCGGCATGCGATCGGCAGCGGGGGACGTTGCGGTCAAGAGGCGTCTCCGGCAAGACATGCGACGCGCCCGCCGCTCTCCAGAATCTCTCCCAATCGTTTCCTGTGATCGGAAAACGAGGGGAACTGAATGAACGTCAGCCTCATCTCGGTGAATTATACTACGCCGCGCACTATCCCGCGTTGCGTCTATGTCTCGTTTCACGCTCTCACAAACCGGTGACACCAATGACCTCGGTAAGATCCACACGCGCGATCCCGCGCATCGTTCTCACTGTCCTCCTCACCTCCTTCGGCCCTCTCACCCGCGTTTCCTCAGCGGGGGCGCGCAACGCGAACCATGCCGCCGAGATGGACTATCTCGACAACGGGGTCATCCGCGTCGGCGTCGACCTGAACCTCGGCGGGGCCATCGTATACCTGTCGCCCTCGCCGAAGACCGGCGTCGAGAGCAACGTCATCAACAGTTGGGACTGGGGCCGGGAGGTGCAGATGTCGTATTATTCGGGTCCGGTCCCATTTATCGTCGATGGCAAACGCCCGTCGCCGAACTGGGCCGGGTTGGGGTGGAACCCGATCCAGGCCGGCGACGACTTCGGGCACGGGTCGAAGACCGCGGAGCATTCCAACGACGGCAAGACGATCTTCGTCAAGTGCGTTCCCATGCAATGGCCGCTGGACGACGTCCCCGGCGACTGCACGTTCGAAAGCTGGCTCACCCTCGACGGCCCCGTGGTAAGGGCGCGCTGCCGGCTCAACAACGACCGCTCGGACCACACGCAATACCCCGGCCGCACGCAGGAACTTCCCGCCGTCTACACCAACGGCCCCTATTACAAGCTGATGACCTACACGGGCGACAAGCCATTCTCGAACGAGGCGCTGACGCGCATCGAGCACAAGCTGGGCGAGAGCGGCGCCGCCTGGGCCGGTTGGACGGCCACGGAAAACTGGGCCGCTTTGGTCAACGACAAGGACTGGGGCGTCGGCGTCTACAACCGCGGCTGTTACGCCTTCAGCGGCGGCTTCGCCGGCACGCCCGGCGCCGGCGGCGAGCACGACAACCCGACCGGCTACATCGCCCCCAACCGCATTGAAATCCTCGACCACGACATCCGCCACGAATACGCCTACGAGCTGATCCTCGGCTCCCTCGACGAGATCCGCCGACACGTTTACCAAGTCGCCGCGCGGCCCGCCCCGCCGGCCTGGCGCTTCGCCGACGACCGCCGGGGATGGTCCTACGTCAACGCCGTCGATACCGGTTGGCCCATCAAAGGCGAACTGAACGTCCTGCTGGAAAAGGACGACCCGCAATTGATAGGCCCGCGATCGTTCTGGCAAGCCGCCGACGCCCCGACGCTGCGAATCGAGGCCGCCCTGCACAGCAAGGAGAAAAACGCCCAGGTGTTCTGGGCAACTCACGCCGATTCAAAGTTCAGCCAGGATAAGTGCATTACGTTCGACATGACGCCTGACGACGAATTCCACACCTATAAGGTACGCCTGTCGGATTCGCCGGTATACCGGGGAGCGATCACGCAGTTGCGATTCGACCCGGTCCCCTCAGGCAGCAAGGGCGATTGGGTACGAGTAAAGTCCATCTCGTTCACAACCGGCGCGCAGGACCGACCGGCAACTCGTCGTGCAGATTAACTTCCGCAAGAGAGGACGAGTTGGGACGCGGGCCGCGCCCGCGACGCGGCGATGCGGGGAAACGCCGCGTTTCCATCTCACCGCGCCTTGGCGAGAATCGCCTCCATTTCCGACCGGTCAAAGGCGCGCAGCGAACGGGTGCGCACGTTGCCATCGATTCCGAGTTTTAGGAGCAATGCGTGGATCACCTGCTCATCCGGCCCTTCGAGGACGACGACGCCGTCGTGGCCGCCCGAGGTCCAGTATTGCGATTTGACGCTGACGCCGGACTTTTGGGCGGCCTTGGAAAAGGCATCGGCACGCGAGAGGGTGTCGGAGACCTTTGCGATCCCCTGCTGCGTGTAATCGAACAAGACGACAAAGCGGACCATCGAAACCTCCTGTTCAATGAATGAATGCTGCGATGCGTTGGTCTACATGAGCCGGACGCATCGTTGACGTTGGAGGGTATCGCAGCAGGACCAGAGCGGCATAGAGAAAGTTTACGGATTTGCCGTCAGGATTTCCCCTATGGGCGCTGCCCCGGGGTGACCGCGCGGTTGGTTCCGGGGCCGAGGATTCCGGGCCTTTGCGCGCCTTGCGGGGTGACGTACAATGCCGGCCCCCAAACCGGAGGCACTTGCAATGGCCACCGACTATTATCTCACCCTCGGAATCACCCCCGCGGCAAGCGAGGACCAGGTCAAGCGAGCTTACCGCAGTCTGTGCCTGCACCACCATCCCGACCGAGCCGGGCAGGCCGGCGAGCAGCAATTTCTGCAGATCCAGGAGGCGTACGAAACATTGGGCGATGCGACGCGGCGGGCCGATTACCACCACCGCCGCCTTGACAATGTCCCGACGCGCCGGCCCCGTCCTTCCACGGCGCCGCTCTGGCCCGAGCCGCTCGAACTGTTCGGCTCGTTTGCCGGGTACCGTCCGTCGCTCGAGGCGGTGCTGGACGCCTTCATGCGCGGAATGACCGGGCGCGACGTCCCCAAGTCGCGCCGGCTGGGCCTCGTGAACCTGGAGGTTGTCCTTTCGCCGGCTCAGGCCGCCAGGGGCGGTCATCTGCCCATCCACGTGCCGCTGGCGCGGCTCTGCGGCCGCTGCGGCGGCACAGGCCGCACCGGATTCTTCCACTGCGATGTCTGCGATGGGCACGGCTTGATCTGGGGTCAGGCCCGCGTGGACCTGCGCGTCCCGCCGGGCACGCACGACGGCACGGTGGTTGCGGTCTCGCTACTTCACCTGGGAGCCGATGCCATGGCCCTGAATGTTCACTTGCATGTGAGCGGGCCATGAGCACGCGCCTGTTGGCACAACTCCCCCATCTCGTGTAGTCTAAGGTCTTCACGCCGTGGCGGGCGGCCGGGCGCGATGCAAGGGTCGGCTGTGAACCGGGTCAGGTCTGAAAAGAAGCAGCCCTAAGCAGTACCGGCCTTGTGCCGTCGTTATCCCGGCCGCTCCCCGCGGCGTGTTTCATTGGCATCCGCGTGGCAGCCAATAAAGACGGGCCACCTCGAATTAAGCTGTTCTTTCACATTCCTTCTGTGGTTAGGATGCCGGCATGAAGCGGGTGTTCATCGTCGCAAACCCGGCCAAGCACAACGTGGCCGGCGCCCTGGCCGACCTGATGCCCTGGCTCAGCGAGCGCGCCGAAGTGATCGGCATGGAGACCGACTGCCAGCATGACCTGAGCCGGATCCAAGCCGATTTCATCCTGGTGCTGGGCGGCGACGGCACCCTGCTGGGCGTGGCCCGGCGGCTCAAGGGCCGGCAGATCCCCCTCATGGGCGTCAACTTCGGCCGGCTCGGCTTCCTGGCGTCGTTCACTCCCGAGAACTTCAAGTTCTACCTCCAGCTCCACCTCTCCGGCGAAGACGGCGATACCGGGCCCGAAGACCTCGGCGGCGAAGGCGCCGGCCGCGAAGAATCACGCCGCGGAAGCACCTCCGGGGGCCTCCCGGTCAAGGCCCGCCTCGCTCTGGACGTCTCGGTCCTCCCGCCCGGCGTGGCATACGGCCCGGCCCTCGGACAGGACATCGCCCGTCACCAGCGGTTCAATGCCACCGCCCTGAACGACGCGGTGGTCACCGCCGGGCCTCCCTTCCACATGGTGGAACTGGAAATCAGCGCGGATGAAGACGGCGGGATCAAGTATTTCGGCGACGGCGTCATCGTCTCCACCGCCAGCGGGTCCACCGCCTACAACGTGTCGGCCGGGGGACCGATCATCGACGCCAATGTGGAGGCCTTCTGCATCACGCCGATCTGCCCGCACGGCCTGTCGTTCCGGCCGGTGGTGATCTCGTCGCAGAGCACGGTGGTGATCGCCGCCTCGCGCGTCAACGAGGGCACCACGGTCTTCTGCGACGGGCAAGCCAGCACCCGGCTCCACAAAGGCGAACGGGTCGTGGTCCGCAAAGGCGACCATCCCGTCCTGCTGCTGGAAAACCCCGATTCCCGCCCTTGGCGCAGCCTGGCGGAAAAACTCAACTGGGCCGTCGGCCCCAGGTACAACGGGGACGGATGAGCCGGGCAACGCTGGAGGCCGGCATATCCATTACAACCGGCAGACCCCGAAGCGGATGTACGCTGTCGCCTGGGTGTCCCACCGCAATTCCTCCCGCGCAACCTTATCGGACGTGTTACATTCCCAGCCCAGAGGCTGTGAGTTAATTCGTAGCACGGGCGTCCCGCCTGTGTTTTCGTCCAGAAATCACAGCCGGGACGGCCGTGCTACGAATTAATTCAAAGACTCCCAGCGTAACCGCTCGCTCAACGCACTCAGCATTCCTTTTAGGAGTTGTATCATGCTCAAGTCGCTCTTCGGCTTCGCCGGCCTGCTCTACTGCCTGGCTTCACCCGCTTCAGCACAGGTCTTTTTCGAGCCGGTGCAGTACCAGTACGGCCCAACCCCGACGTTCTACTACGGTGGATCGGACCCGCGCGTCTTCGCGCACGCCTCCCGCTCGGTTTATAACGACGACATTGCCGGCCCTTACGGCACGCGGTATTTCGTGGGCACGCGTTACTACGGCCCGATCCTCCGCGTCCGCCCGCCGGCCGTGTTTGTCGATCAGTACCCCTACTTCGATGCCGCGCTGTTCCACTACACGCCCGCCGATGCCCGCAACGACGCGAACGCGGCGGTGCCGACCTACTTCCGCAAGATCGACCTGCTGCGCTCGGCCATCCCATCAGGCGACGGCAACACGTTTGTCGTCCCGGCACAGGCCCCGCTGCCGTCGGCCGCCGGTTACATCGACATCCGGCCGTACCATGGCCCGGCCGGTGGAGGGACGAGCCACCCATCGACCGGGCCCGCCACGACCGCGCCGGCAACACAACCGTCGGATGGTCCCCGGCCCCTTTTGATCATCCCGAAATCACTGCTCCAACCGCCGGCACCAGCCGCAGCGCCCGCTGCGCGCGGAGTGGCATCGGCAGACTGAGGATCGGATCGATAGACCGCAGGTCATTCAAGAGCGTTGCGCGACAGATCTCAGAACGCCCGCTGGTGCTTGCACCATGGGTTTCTCCGTGTTGGAAAGCGACTCGAAGAACAAACCCATGGCGCAAGCACCAGTGGGCGTTGTTAGTTCCCGACACGTTATGACGACCGGTGATCGTTCGACTCCGTCGATTCGATGTCTCTCCCGATAGGTTCTTCCCGGACCTTGACCGAGTGGTTCCTCCCAACCAAATACTTCACGAACGACCCGACCCCGGCGAACCGGTATCTCGGGTCCACGTACCGCTCGATCACATAGAACATGAAGTAGTAGAACCGGGCGAAACACCAGACCGCCACCGCGAGCAGTGCCGCTACCTTGAGGGTCGGGTGCTCCAGAAGCAACAGCCCCGAGGCCAGCAGGCCGGCGACGAGAAACAAGAAACCCTTGAAGTAGATCAGCCGGGGATTGGTGAGATCGGCCATGTGCCCAACCAGTATTTGCGACCGCCCGCGCTGCCACGACCGCTATTTCTTCGCATCGCCGAACGTCTTATCGGCCTTCTGGCTGAAGTCGACATCGACGACGACGTTCTGATTATTCGGCCCGGGAGCAGTGGCCCGGACCTTCATTCCCATCAACGCCGACTGGCTCAGCGGGTGGGCGTTCTCGTCGGCGGGCACGTCCCCGGACATGTGCAAGGTCAAGCTGCCGCTTTCCACCGCGATGTTCGGGGGCATGGGGGGCTTGACCCCGTCGATGGTCACATCCACAACCACCGTCAGCACGTCCTTGCCGTCCACTTGCTTCACGGCGGCCAGCTTGCCCGTCCCCTTCACGTTCTCAGCTTTCACCGCCATGCCGCGCCGCGATAATTCGTGGGCGATCGCCTCGGCGTGTACCGGCCAGGTGCCATCGACCTTCTGGGCCTGGTCCGTGCCGAAGCTCGCGTCGTCATCGCTTTTCTGTTCGGCGTCGGCGGTATCGAGCACGATCGACAGGGCCTTTTCGGTGGCCTCGTCGACCTTTTCACCCTTGACGGTGTATTCGGTCTTGGTTCCCACGTGCTCGGCCGTGATGACATCGCCCCGCTCGTACAGCGGCTTGTCATTCAGCACGCATTTCTCGACGGCGCAGGAAAGTTTGGTCGCCTGCCCCTGGCCGTCCACCTCCAGCACCTTGACCGTCCCTTGCAGCTCGATCTCGTCCTTCTTCTCCTGGGCCTGCGGCGGCGCGCCGGGTATGGTCGCATTGGTTTGATTGGTCGAGCTCCCCTTGGCCGACAAGGCGTAGCTGTCACCCACCTTCTCCGGCCGGTTGATCTTGATCTTGTATTCCTGGGCGGACGCCCCGGCCGTTGCCGCCAGGATCGAAAGCGCACCCAGGAGACACCCCATGAGCCAGGGCCGCGACGAACTGGACGTTGTCATTGTTGCACCGCTTTGACAAAAGGCGAAAGGATCAGGACCAACACGAATACTGGCGATTGTAACCGGGCCGCGTTTTCCGCAACAGCGCGGGCGCACCGGTGTGCCATGTGAGCCGCCGACCGCGATTTCGAGTCCGCTCCGGGGCGCCGGAATGTAGCCGCGGGTGCGGCGCTGAAGCGCCGACAGGCAATCCGGAGAGCCCGTGGCTACAACCGGTCGTCCCTCCGGGACTTGCGGCTCCCCTGGTTTTTGGGCACGCCCGAACTTCGCGGGCGCAGCGATCGATTCTGGCGGCCGAGAGGGTTACTCTCTCCCGATCGCCGATTAACGGTTCCCCATCACGTCGCAACCCGTGCCAACTCGTGTTACACTCCCGGGGATTGCGGGCAAGCGTCCGTGGAGCGGGAGTTGTCGCATGAGTGAAGATTTGTTCAGGGTCATCCAGGAAGGGCCGGTATACATACTGGAGCTCCGCCTTCCGTCGCACCTGGACAGTGGCGAATTTGACCGGCTGAACGATGCCGTTCTGGCTGCCCTGGCCGAACAACCGGCAGGGCGGTGGGTGGTGGACCTGACTTCACTGACCTATGCGGGCAGTTCGCTGCTGGGATTGATGGTCAATGCCCGCCAGCGCGTGCTGGAAGCGGGAGGCCGGCTGGCACTTTGCGGGATGTCGTCGCGCCTGATGCGGATCTTCACCACTTGCTGCCTGGAGCGGCTGTTCGATATTTGTAATAGCCGGGCCGAAGCCATCCGCGTTTCGGTTCGATGAGTTCCAGGGATTGAACGGATTCAGAATCGAAAGGTGCCCCGTGTTTCGATCATTCCGCCGATTGGCGGTTTTTTCCGCGTTGACGCTGGGGGCTTGCGCTGTGACCGGCCTTACCGGAGGCTGCATCTTCGGCCCTCCTCCCGATGAGATGTACCCGCCGCCTCAGCACACGTATGTCAACAGCGTTGAGCCGAGCGGCAAGCCGTGGCCCGTTCCCATGCGGACGGGGCAGGGGTCGGCATCTCCATCATCGGTCCCGATTGCCACGACACGGACCGAGCTGGTCAATATCGATCTTTCCTCTCCCAAGGCCGCCGCCATGACCTATTACCGGGCCATGGCTTACGGGGACTCGTATGCGGCCCGGGCAGCCGTCCTGGGCGACGACCTGACCACGCGCTACATCGACTCGGCCACCGCATTCAGCGCCAGCGTCCGCGACCTGTACGTTGCCCTGTCGGAGCGTTTCGGCCGGGAGGCGGCACGCTGGAACCCGGAATTCCTGGGTTATCTGGAGAGCTTCGCCAGCCCGGACGTCCCCCGCGCCATCGCCACCGGCGATGTCCGCATCGTGGGCGACACGGCGACCCTGACGCTGAGGCCGGTCGGCGTCTACCCGGGCAACGAAGAAGCCCCGGCGGTCTTCAAGCGGCTCTTTGGGCAATGGCGCCTGGCCATGCTGGCGTCGCGCCGGCTCGACGGCATCCAGGCCGAGGAGGCCAACGAGGCCGCCATCACCAACCGCCGCAGCGCCGTACGGTTCGCCATCCTGGCCAGGGAAGTCCGCCAGGGAAAATACAAGAACGTGGAGCAGGTTTGGGGTGGCGAGGATGCCGGTCCGCATCCCACGTTCGCGGTGGTCTCATCGCCGCCGGCTTCGCCGGCAGGCTCACCGCAAGCGGTTGCAACTCGCCCAGAGCCCCCGCTGGCTCATAGCGGGGGGACCTGGCCGGGCACGCTGCCGTCGGAGCGCGCGGCGCTGGTGAACCCCAGTTTGGCTCATCCGACCACGCAATCGACGTTCGTTGATGTGCCGGGGACTTTCCCCGCCGATCCGAAGCCGCCGACGGCCACTGCCTCGGCTCGGACCGACGCGTCCTTAGTACACGTGCCGGTTGAACCGCCCAGCGCCGCACCGGTTGCGCCGCGCCCCGCGCCGGATGGAGTCGCTCCGCCGGTGCCGACACCCCCTGTTGCCGCCGCCGCATTGCAGCCTGGGGCGGCGGCGATTCGACAGGCGCATCTGGAGATGGTCGTCGCCAAGCTGCAAAAGGGCGCGGGGGTCAACGATAAGGACCTGCGCGGCCGCACCATGCTTCACACCGCTTCGATCGCCGGCGAGGACGAAATCGTCAAGTTCCTGCTGAGCAAGGGCGCCGATGTGAAAGCGACGGATCCCCAGGGCTATACCGCATTGCACTGGGCGGCATCCTGCGGCCACACCGCCGTGGTTCGGGAATTGCTTGACGCCGGGGCTAACGTGAACGCCAAGGACCAGACCGGTGAGACGCCTTTGCACTGGGCGGCGATATTCGACCAGCGCGAGGCGGCTGAGGTGTTGATCGATCGCGGCGCGGACGTCAAGGCGAAGAACATGCAGGGCAAGACCCCCCTGCACGCCGCCGCCGAGCACGATGCCCAGCAGGTCGCCCCTCTGCTGCTGAGCAAGGGGGCGAGCCTCAAGGCCAAGGACGACGAGGGCGCCACGCCATTGCACGCAGTGATCCAGCACGCCCGGGCCGACCTGGCCGACCTGGATATGACGCTTCCCCAAGCCAGCGGCGGGGCGACGACCAACCCCGTTCAGGCATCGGCGACGGCTGGATCGCCGGAAATGAAGGAGGCCCGGGCGACGATCATCCGCCATGCCGCCGACATGATCGGGCTGTTGCTGGCCAGCGGCGCGGACGTGAACGCCCGCATGCCGCGCGGGCAGACGCCGCTGCACCTGGCGGCCTGGGACGACACCCGGGAGCTGGCCGCCCTGCTCATCGCCAAAGGCGCTGATATGGACGCCCAGGACTCCCACAACCGCACGCCGCTGGAGATGGCCCGCCAGCGCGGGCAGAACGCCATCGTCCAACTGCTGACGGCCAAGGCGGACCAGTGAGGGGGCGGGAAAGATGACAGGGTGACAAGGTGAGGGGGTGGCATGTGAAGGGTAAAGATGACAAGGTGACAAGGTGACAAGGTGAGGGGGTGACAGGGTGAAGGAATCAGGGGCAGGGGCAGAAGTTCCCGGGATTCGTTCACCATGTCACCCCCTCACCTGGCTTTGCACAACGGGAGCCATTTTAGCCGTCCCGTTGCGCAGCCGCGCGTTCTGTTGTGCAGACAGCCGAAGCCTTCGGCACCTTCCCGCATTCCGGGCAACGGTCTGGTGTGGCGCGGAGGTCGTATCCGCAGGATAGACACAGACCTTTTTCGTGGCGGCTAGTTCGTTTCGACCAAGCAACGAATCTTCTGGCCAAAACCAGAAAGGCCGCAATAGAACACGCCGAGATAACCCACGTCGCTGGCGCTGGCCACCAAAGAACTGAGGGCAATCTCAGGTCGGCATCGGCCGCATCGTAGCTCGGCGTCCAGTCTACAAAAAGGATCGGCGATACGATAGCTACTAACAGGAGGCCGTTGAACCCCCATCGGAGAAGACGCCTCATGAGAGGGATGATACCAGACCAGGCTTCGTTCAGCGCCCCACCTGCCCCAGCGCCCCACGCAACTTCGCCAGCCGCACCTCCGTTGACTTGCCCCGGACGTAAATCGTCGAGGCGGCCCCATCCCTCGCGGCCGGCTGCGGGCGCGGGCGCGTTAATGCGGACCCGACGCTGGAACGGTTTTGATGTTCCACAGAGATCTTGTCTCTTCGATTGGAGTCTCACCCTGTCAACCACTCACCGCTTCACCTTGTCATCGGCTCACCCGGTCACTTTTCCCCCTCGACCGCGCCAATCACGGCCGCCATTCGTCCGGTAATCCCATGCTCTCTGCGATGAGAGAAGAATTCGCGCGAATCTCGATAGGTGCAACGGTCGGTAACATCGATATGGCCCGGTTCCACGCCCTCGTTCAGCAATTGCAAATACAACAGCCGCCTGAGATCAATGAGAGCTTTCCCATGGGGCAGGCGTCGGTAAACCGCCGTACCGTCGAAGAGCCCGCTGAAGATCTCCACGACCTCCGGCCCCACCTCGAACGCCTCGCCGCTGATGCTCGGCCCGATGGCCGCCAACAAGTGACCAGTTACCAGTGACAAGTGACCCATATCCGACATGGCTTGGATCGCCGTCGGCACCACGCCGGCGACGACGCCGCGCCATCCGGCATGCACCGCCGCCACCACCCGGCCGTCGCCCGTGGCCAACAGGACGGGCACGCAGTCGGCCACCCGTACCGACAAAGCTCGCGCGGGATCGTCGCTGATGATCGCATCGGCTTTTTCATGGAAATCGAACGCCTTCCCGCGCTGGGCCCGCGCCACGGCCCGCCCATGCACCTGGTGTACCCGGCAGAACTCCCGCCCGCCGCCGCCCGCCGCCCGGAGCAGGCGTTGTTCGTTGGCCCGCACATTGTCGGCCGGGTCGTGTTCGTCACAGCCGGAGGGGTTGCCCAGGTTCAGCGAGTCAAATGGCGCCGCGCTGACGCCCCCCAGCCGGGTGCTGAACGCGTGGGGGACCCCCGCGGCCGATAATACCGGCGACGTGTAATAGACCACACCTTCGGAGCTGGTTTGGCGCTGGAGCATGACCGCCGCGCAATTGAACTTACCTGTCCACGGGTTGCAAGGGCCGGGGCCCCCGTCGAGTTTTCAGACAGAGCCTAATCCGCCGGATTATCGCGCCGGCAAACGTCCCCGAGCGGCTCCGCTGCTGCCGGCAACAATCTGTTTGTCAAGTCACTGCATCCCACCCCCGATATGCGACATATCCGATACCGCCGGTCAACGGCGCTGTCTTCCCTGCGCAGCGGGCCATCGGCTTTTGGCGTTACCCGGCAGTCCGCGGCGGTCTTTCGTGGGGGCTGACAGTGCGAGCCCGGCGCGTGCCGGGCGAGGCTCGG
>Ga0182024_10022260_pt1 | contig 11432 bp, 8 predicted proteins | sample P32metaG_FD_120480 | JGI IMG/M metagenome (GOLD analysis project Ga0182024, IMG submission 120480) | Permafrost microbial communities from Stordalen Mire, Sweden - P3-2 metaG (Illumina Assembly) | ecosystem: Environmental > Terrestrial > Soil > Wetlands > Permafrost | place: Sweden: Stordalen... | reverse complement strand
GCGGTGGCCCGCCGCCGCGCCGCCTGGTAGTTGTCCAGCGCCGCGCCCTCGACGTCGAGGTCGATGACGCTCAGGTGATACTCGTCGATCACGGACTGGTACGCCCTGACCAGCCTGGGCACGCTCGTGCAGCCGACGTCGAGGCTGGTGTGAGCCTGGCCGCCGAACGACGCGATGACCTGCGCACCGTCCTGCTGGAGCTGAGCCACCCGGGACCCCAGGGCGAGCGACTGGTTGGCCTGGGCCATCGTGTATGCCGCACCCCAGCTCGGGGTGCAGGGCGCGGACTGGCTGGCCACCACGAAGCCCAGCACGGTCTGGCGGGCCGGATTCACCGACACGTTCTGGAACTGGTAGGTCGGCGGCAGCGTGACGTCCACGTACGGCGCGAACCAGGTCTGGCGGGCCGCGGTCCCGGCGTCCAGCCGGGTCTGCCAGGCGTAGTACCCGCCGTACCCAAGACCGGCGAGCAGGCAGACGGCGACGAGCAGGCGCAGCACCGACAGCCTGCGCCGCGGTGGCTCCGCAGGCGGGAGCGCGGGCGGCCCCGGGACCATCCCCCGGCCGGCTGGAGCCACGGGCGCGCCGGGTGCGGCGCGCCGGCCCTGCGGCGCCAGGGCCCGTCCGGATGGACCCTGGAAGGCGGCCGCGGACTCCTGGTGACCAGCCGAGATCGACCACTGGCCAGTGTCGGTGAGGCCGACCTCCAGGACCGCCCGCCAGTCGGCGGAGGACGCCGGCGGCGCCGCCGACCGGCTCCGCAGCGGCAGGCGCCGGCGGCGCGACCGCGCGGGCCTGTAGAGCAGCCCGGTCAGGTGGACCCACGCGTCGACCACGGAATTGCGGACACCGATGAAGGCCCCGACCGCATAGGCGGCCAGGAGGATGTTGAGGGCCGCGTAGGCCATGTTCTCGGCCAGGTGATGCCGGTAGGCGAAGTAGAACGTGAACCCGGCCAGCGCGATCACCAGGTACGGCGCGACGACGAAGAAGGGTGGCGCAACCGTCCGGTTCCGGACCTTGGGCGTGCGCGCGAACGCCGCCTTCGACGCCGTGATCCCCTGGGCCAGCGAGGAGACCGTGCCCGCCAGGTTCACCGGGAGCAGGATCAGGTTGAAGCCGTAGATCCGGGCCACATCCAGCCGCTTGTAGCCGCAGTAACGCAGGTCGCTGGCCATGGCCATGAAGTAGGGCAGCGCGACCAGGCCCAGCAGCGGGCTGATCAGCGTGGCGTTGAACGGGAACGCCAGCAGGATGAGCAGGCTGAAGGAGCTCCAGCAGATGGACGCCATGTAGTTCCAGCGCAGGAACAGTTCCCCGAAGCGGGTCCGGCGGCCGCGGGCACGCCGGGCCCGGGACTGCTGGCGCAGCTTCGGCAGGATCAGCAGGCCGCCGTTGGCCCACCGCTGCCGCTGGATGCACAGCGAGCCGAAGTCCGGCGGCGTGGCGCTGTAGCTCATCCGCTCGGGGACGTTGAACAGCCGCCAGCCGTGGATGCCCATGTCGATCGTGGACTCGGTGTCCTCGATGACCGTGCGGTCCTTGATGTAGTGACGGATCGGCCAGTCGCCGAGGTAGGACGTCTCGGAAATGTCATCCAGGGCACGCTTGCGGATCACCGCGTTGGCCCCGACCCAGAAGGTGGCGTCGTAGTAGGTCAGGCCCTGATGGACGATGTGCTGCAGGTCCGTGGTCGCCCCGGCGATCCGCTCCAGGCGGGTCGCGGAGCCCGTGAACGCACTGTAGGGGGTCTGCGCGATGGCGGTCTCCCGGTGCTCCTCCTGCTCCAGGAGGTGCACCAGGCGGAGGCAGTACTCCGGCAGCAGGATGCTGTCCGCGTCGAGGGTGACGACATAGTCCGGGTCCGGGACGATCAGGTCGCTGCGTTCCGGGCTGGCGGGCACCAGGGCCAGCCCGGTGGGTGTCTGGGCCTCCCGGTAAGCGGCGCCCATCAGGCCGATGTAGCTGTTCAGGTTCATCGCCTTGTTCGGCTCGTGCGAGAGCGAGACGTAGCGCTTCCGCTCGAAACTGCTCAGCTCGGCCTGGAAAGTCCACGCGAGCCGCCGGTAGAGACGCCGGATCTGGGACGGGCTCAGCACGACGCCCTCGGCCAGCGAGTCGCGCAGCGCCGCGGAGATCGTGCGCAGTGAATCGGCGAGCCGCAGCACGACCTCGTTGGTGAAGAACACGTCCGAGTGGTCGGAGATCTCCTGGTGCACGGCCAGGTCCTCCAGCCACCCCACGGCCGCGTCGTAGTTCTGGACCAGGTCCACCATGACGGCCAGGCCGGGTCTCTCGTTGCCGTGAGACGCCGCCCGGTCGAAGTTTTCCAGCGCGCGGGCGAAATGAGCGGCCGGGGGCGCCAGCATTGCCTCGATCTCACCCGGGAGCGCCCGCGCCGCCTGCAGCATCTCCCGGGCGTGCTCAGTCCGCGGGGTCTGCGGGTCGTCAATCAGCAGCACGATCCGCTTCCCCGGGTACTCCTGGAGTGCGGCCGACAACAGGGTGCTGCGGATGACCGAGGCATCCTCCTGGTAGGAGGGAATGATGGTCGTCAGCGTGGGCGCGGCGATGTCGTAGAACCGCTCCACCACGGCGCGGCTCGCGCGGTGGTGACTGCGGGTCCGGTAGCAGAACCCCAGCCGGCTCAGCAGGTAGGCCAGCGAGGACGCGGTCAGCACCGTGACGATCAGCAGGTACATGATCGCCTCGGCGCGGTCCACGGTGCCCGAGTAGTGGCGGTTGAGCAGGTCCGCCAGCAGCCACCAGACGGCGTAGGCGATCCACGCCGAAACGGTGACCATGATGGCCAGGCGGCCCATGGCGACCCGGCGGTCACTGACCGGCGGGGCCACCACCGGCAGCGCGTGGGCCCGGCGGTCATGCCCCCACTGGCGCCGCCGGCCCCGGGTCCCGCCCCCGCCTCGCCGCCGCGGCGAGGGCGGGCGGCCCGGCCCGGCCGATGGCCCGCGCCCGGCCGGGGGCCGGTCATCGCCGGGCAGCCAGTGTTCGTCCTGGGACCACCGCTCATCCGCCAGCCCACCGTGAGCCGGTCCGGCCGGCCCGCCACTGTGCGCGATGTCGAGCAGTCTCTCCACGCCAGCAGCCTGAGAGCCGGCCCTGCCGGACGGGTCTCGCGGATAAAACGGATCCAGATCCGACGCATCCGGCGGCGCTGACGCCATGGTGCAGTAACCCCCTCCGGTACTGGACGGCACGTCTCCCCGACGGCCCTCCGCATGGCCGGTTCGCGGGTCTCCCCACCCGCGCCGGACCGAGTACAAGACGCCTGGCAAACACCCCGGGTTGACCTATATGGGATTTGTCACCTGATGTTCCGCAACGGGGTGCGCAATCAGTGCGGAAACCATCTCCACGGGCCCGCTCCGCCCCGGGCGGGCCCGTAATCTGGCGGGCGATGTCGCGCATCTGGGCACGCACGATTTCCAGGCTGGCTACTATGGCCCGGTTATGGGTACTGATCAGGGACCTCCCCCTGACCTTCCCGCGCGCAGGCCGGGCCTGCCAACGCGGGGCTCAGGGCTTCCGGCGCAGGGCTCAGGGCTTCCGACGCGCGGCTCAGGGGCTTCCCCGGCGCCGGGCTCAGGGCTGCCCACCCGCGGCTCAGGGGCTCCTGCGGCGCCAGGCTCAGCGCTGCCGACCCGGACCACCCGGTTCCGCCGCCCCGGCCGGCATCGCAGCCCCCATCAGCTGTCCGTGCCGTCCGACGCTCCCGCGCTGATCCTGGCGGTTCCGGGGCCGGCCACCGACGACGGCGTCGACATCGCCGCCGGCATCATCGACGTAGCCAGCCAGTCCTGCCCCGGTGTCACCGTGCGGGCCGGCTTCCTCGAGGGCGAGGAGGAGAGCCTCAGCTCGGTGCTGGCGGGCTGTCCCCGGGTAGAAGGCCGGCCGGCGGCCGTGGTCGTGCCGCTGCTCATCTGCCCGCAGCCCGAGACCGACGCGGCGATCGCCGCGGAGATCTCCGCGGCGGCGGTGCCCGTCCTGCCCACTGCGGCCCTCGGCGTCCACCCGATCCTGGCCGGGGCATTGCACGCCCGGCTCGCCGAGGCCGGCCTGGCCCGCAGTGACCGGATGGGCCGGATCAGCATCGTCAGCACCGCGGCGGAGGGAGTGCTGGTCACGGCGCTCGGTACCGACGCCATGTCCATCGCCGGCACCGCGGCCGTGCTGCTCGCTGCGCGGCTGGCGGTTCCCGTCGCGGCCGCGTCGCTGAGCGAGCCCAGCAGCGTCCGGGACGCGGCGGGACGCCTGTTCGACGCCGGCGTGACCAGCCTGGCTATGTCTCCCTGCGTCATCGGGCCGGAAACGGATCATCTCGACCTCGGCGCGCTCGCCGAGGCGGCAGGCATGAAGACCGCCTCGCCGCTGGGCGCCCAGCCGCCGGTCGGCCAGCTCGCCGCCATGCGTTACGGCGCCGCCCTGCAGGATCCCCATCTGGCTGGCACGTCGAGCTGAGTGCCGCCCCGGCCCGGGTTTGAGCCCGTCGGCTAGCCTCCCAGCACGGCCGCGTTGACGGCGCGGGCCTCGGCGGCCAGTTCCGGGACCTCCACCACCGTTACCCCGGACGAGCGCAGCAGCTCCGCGCCGCCGCCCTGGGCGAACACGGGCGGTTCCAGCCAGGCGATCACCACCCGGCGCAGGCCAGCCGCGATGATCAGCTCGGCGCAGGGGCGGGGCCGCGAGGCGCGGAACCGGCACGGTTCCAGCGAGCTGTACAGCGTCGCCCCCGCCAGCCGTGGGTCGCCCGGAGCGACGGTGGCCAGGGCTCCCTCCTCCGCATGATCGTGCGGGTCGCGCTGCCGCGAGTAGCCGGTCGCGACGGTGCTGCCGTCGGCGGCCACGATCACCGCGCCGACGCAGAAAGCCGACGGTGAGGGCGGGCAGCACCGGGAGAGCCCGATGGCCTGGTAAAGCCACTCCCGGTCCGCGTCGGTGACCGCGGCGCCGGCGCCGGGGGTCTGCTCAGCCACGGCCTGCCGCCTCCGGCCGGGACCCGGGCGGGTCGCCGGGGGCCGCCGGGCCGGCGGCCAGGTAACGCAGCAGCACCACCTCGCCCACCGGCCGGGCCTCGACCAGGCGCAGCGGGTGCGCGGGCCCGGCCGGGTACTTCGCCGGCCCGGCGAAGCGCGGCGCCGCCGCGTCCCCGACGAAGAACGGGGCGATCGCCAGCTGCAGCTCATCCACCAGGCCGCCGGCCAGGAGCTGCGTGCCCAGGCGGGCCCCGCCTTCGGCCAGGAGCCGCCTGACCCCGCGCCTGCCCAGGTCGTCCAGGATCTCGGTCAGCTGGGGCGGGTCGCCGGCGTCGACGACCTCGGCCAGGCTGCCGATCTGGTCCCGCAGCTTCGGCAGCGCCGGGCTGGCGGCGTACACGATGCGCGGCGGTGCCGGCGCGGCGGCCGGGTCGCCACCCTCCCCCGCGCGGCCGTCCGGGGCTCGGCGGTCCCCCGCGCCTGCCTCTTCACCGCCACGGAAGAAACGGGCCGCCGGATCAAGATCACCGCTGGCGGTGACTGTGACCCCAGCGGGCTGGGGCGGCCGCCCGCGGGCGCGGCGCCCGTCCCGGCGCCGGGCCGAGCGGATCAGCAGCCGGGGGTCGTCGCGGCGGATGGTCCCGGCACCGACCAGGATGGCGTCCGCCGCCGCGCGCTCCGCGTCCACCCGGTCCAGATCGGCTTCGCCGGACAGCACCAGCCGGTCCTCGCCGGTCCCGTCCAGGCAGCCGTCCAGCGACACCGCGCAGCTGAGCACGACATAGGGACGTCCGGTCATGGATAGCCGCTCCGGTTTAGCGATCTGGGCTCCGGCTCACGCACTTCCCACGCTACCTGGCCCGGGCTGGGCGATGATTTACTGGCACGCAAGGCCGCGAAGGACGCAAAATACGCGAATCGCGGGATGGCCGGCAACAAGGCGCAGGGTGACGGTGAGGGCAATGGGCACGTCGGTGTGGGAGCAGGGAGCGGCCTGGGTCGCAGAGAACTTCGACTCGGTCAACCCGGCCACCTCCGAGGTCATCGGCACCTACCCGGTGCAGGGGCGCAGCGAGGTTGACGCGGTCGTCGAGCGGGCCCGCCAGGCGGCTTCCTGGTGGGCCGGGCTGACCTACCAGCAGCGCCGGACCAGGCTGCTGGCCTGGAAGTCACATATCACCCGGTACCTGGCCCGCCTGGCGGAGCTCGTGCATAACGAGACCGGAAAGCCCCTGGCCGACGCCCAGCTGGAAATCCTGCTCGCGATCGTGCACATCGACTGGGCGGCGAAGAACGCGCGCCGGGTACTCGGCTCGCGCCGGGTCCGGAGCGGGCTGATCGCCATCAACCAGGCTTCCCGGCTCGAATACCAGCCGCTCGGCGTGATCGGCGTGATCGGGCCCTGGAACTACCCCGTCTTCACCCCGCTCGGCTCCATTGTCTACGCTCTCGCCGCGGGTAATGCGGTGGTGTTCAAGCCGAGCGAGCTGACCCCCGCGGTCGGTGGCTGGCTGGTGAACTCATTCGCTGAAGTGGTTCCCGAGCAGCCGGTGCTGCAGCTCGTGACCGGGAGCGGGGAGACCGGCCAGGCGCTGGCGCTCAGCGCCGTGGACAAGATCGCGTTCACCGGATCGGCCGCCACGGCCAAGAAGGTGATGGCGGCCTGCGCGGAGAACCTGACCCCCCTGGTGGCGGAGTGCGGCGGCAAGGACGCGCTCCTGGTCAGCGCGGATGCCGACCTGGATGCCGCGGCGGACGCGGCCGCGTGGGGCGCGCTGTCCAACGCCGGGCAGACCTGCGTGGGCGTGGAACGGGTCTACGTCGTGGACGAGGTGTACCACACGTTCCTGGGGAAGCTGGCCGAGCGGGCGGCCGCCGTCCGCCCCGGTGAGGACCGGGAGGCCGACTACGGCCCGATGACCATGCCGGGGCAGATCGAGATCATCGAGCGGCACATCGCTGACGCGCTGGCCCGGGGCGGCCGGCCGGTCGTCGGCGGGCTGGCCAGTATCCGGCGCCCGTTCGTGGGACCGGTCATCCTGGCGGACGTGCCCGAGGAAAGCCGGGCCGTCTCCGAGGAGACGTTCGGTCCCACCCTGACCGTGACCCGGGTCGGCGATCTCGACGAGGCCGTGCGGCTGGCCAACGCCAGCCGCTACGCGCTGGGCTCCGCCGTGTTCAGCAAGAACGCCAAGCGCGGACTCGCCGCGGCGCGGGCCCTGCGCACCGGGATGACGTCGATCAACTCGGTCATCACGTTCGCCAGCGTGCCCGCGCTGCCCTTCGGCGGGAGCGGCGACTCCGGCTTCGGCCGGATCCACGGCGAGGACGGCCTGCGCGAGTTCTCCCGGGCCAAGGCGATCACCCGCCAGTGGATGCGGCCGCTGGCGGAGCTCACCACGCTCCGGCGCAGCGAGAAGGACCTGAACCGTGTCCTCCGGCTCGTCACCCTGATCCACGGCAAGCGCTACCGCTGACGCTCGGCGGGCACCGCGATGAGCCACCCGGGAGTGCTCAGCGCATCCCGGTGACCTCGCTGTGGGGGGCGAGCGCGGGATCCACCGCGGCCAGCGGCGCCCGGCCGCAGATCAGGTCGGCCGCGCGCTCCGCGATCGCGATGACCGGAGCGTTGGTGTTGCCCCGCGGGAGCGCGGGGATGACGGATGCGTCCACCACGCGGAGGCTCTCGACCCCCCTGACCCGCAGCTCGGGGTCGACCACGCTGGTCAGCCTGCTCGCCGCCAGCCGCGAGTCGCCGCCCATCGCGCACGTCCCGACGGGGTGATAGAGCGTGCCCAGATCCCGGCGGATGAACTCGCGCAGTTCCTCGTCGGTCCGCACCTCAGGCCCCGGGGCCATCTCCACCGTGCAGTGCTTGGCCAGCGGGCCGGCCGCGGCGAACTCGCGCGCCATCCGCAGCCCGCTCAGCAGCGGCTCCATGTCCTCGCTGGCGTAAAGGTAGCCCGGGTCGATCGCGGGCTTGTGCCGGGGATCGTCGCTGCGCAGCCGGACGACCCCGCGGCTGGCCACCGCGACCAGGGTGATGAGCATGGAGATCGCCCGGGTGGACGGGTCGGCCAGCCCCTGGCGCTGGAACGGCACCGGCAGCACGTGCCATTGCAGGTCGGGGGCAGCCAGCGACGGCATCGTCCGGGTGAACCCGCCCGCCTCGGCCAGATTGGACGTGAGCGGGCCGGAGTGCAGGTACCGCCAGCGGCCCAGCTGGGACGGCGTGGCCTGTTCCCAGAGGCCGGTGACGCGGGGCGTGTGCCACATGGCGGTGACCACCGGGTGGTCGGAGAGGTTGGCGCCTACCCCCGGACTGTCCGCGACCACCCGGATCCCCTGGTCGATGAGCTGCTCCGCGGGACCGATCCCGGACAGCAGCAGCAGATGCGGGCTGCCGATGGCCCCCGCCGAGAGGATGACTTCTGCCTCCGCCCGGGCCACCTCCTCCACCCCGCGGCGGACATAACGAACCCCGGTGGCCCGGCCGCCGTCGACGATGATCCCGGTGACCAGCGCGTCGGTGTGCACGGTCAGGTTGGGCCGGGAGAGGGCGGGGTGAAGGTAGGCGTCCGCGGCCGACCAGCGCCGCCCGTCGCGCTGAGTGACCTGGTAGAAACCGGTGCCGTCCTGGGCCTGCCCGTTGAAGTCCTCGTTGGCGGGCAGCCCGCAGGCCCGGGAGGCGGCCACGAAGGCCCGGGTCAGCGGGGACTTGTGCTTGAGGTCCTGGACGCTCAGCGGTCCGGCGGTGCCGTGGTAGGCGGAGGACCCGCGGGAGTTGTTTTCCGCGCGGAGGAAATACGGCAGTATGTCCGCGTATCCCCACCCGGTGCACCCGTAGTCGTCCCGCCAGGTGTCGTAGTCCAGGCGGTTGCCCCGGATGTAGATCATCGCATTCATGGACGAGGACCCGCCGAGCATGCGCCCGCGGGGCCAGTAGACCGACCTGCTGCCCGCCCGCTCCTGCGGGACGGTGCGGAAATCCCAGTCGTACTGGCTCTGGAACAGCAGGTTCAGTGCAGCCGGTATGTGTATTTCGTCCGCTTCGTCCGGCGGCCCCGCTTCCAGCAGCAGGACCCGGGTGGTCGGGTTCTCGGTGAGCCGTGCGGCCAGGACGCATCCAGCGCTGCCTGCGCCCACGATGACATAGTCGTACACGGGGACCTCACGGGGGCAAATCGGGGACTAGCCGACACCCTATCCAGCCCGGCGCCGAAGGCCATCCGGAAAGCCGAGCGCGCTCCCGGCCGTTAAGCCGGGAGCGCGCTCTCCCAGGCCACCGCGGGCTCTGGCGGGCCCCCGAGAACCGCCAGGCACCAGAGGCGGTGACCGTGTGTCCGGTACGGCCAGCCAGCCGCAGGTCGGTTACTCTTCGCTCTTATACGATGCCACATTGTGGTTGTGATGTGAATACCCAAAGGTCAGGACATTGATCGCTTACGGCGAACCCGCCGGGCGATGCCGCCTGCGGCCGCCAGCGGACCCCCCTGCGGCCGCCGGGCCCGGCCTGACAGCCGGCACCGATACCGTGGAGCCCATGTCACGCGACAGCAGGGAGCAGCCCGTCGTCCTCTCCCGCATCTACACCCGGACCGGCGACGACGGCACGACCGCGCTGGGTGACGGCAGCCGCGCGGCCAAGACCGACCCGCGTCTCGCCGCCTACGCCGACGTGGACGAGGCGAACTGCGCGATCGGGATGGCGATCACGCTGGGCGGGCTGCCCGCCGGCCTGGTGACGCTGCTCTCCCGGATCCAGAACGAGCTCTTCGACGTCGGCGCCGATCTGTGCAATCCGGTCAGCGAGGACCCCCCCTATCCGCCGCTGCGGATCACCGCGGACTACGTCCGGGCCCTGGAGGAGGACTGCGACGCCCACAACGCGGGCCTGCCGGTGCTGCGCAGCTTCATCCTGCCCGGCGGCACCCCGGGCGCGGCGTTGCTGCATATGGCCAGGACCGTCGCGCGCCGGGCGGAACGCAGCACCTGGGCCGCCCTGGGCACCTACGGTGACTCGATGAACCCGCTGGCCGCCCAGTACCTGAACCGCCTGTCGGACCTGCTGTTCATCCTCGGGCGGGAGGCCAACGGGCCGGACGGCGACGTGCTGTGGAAGCCGGGCGGCGAGCGCTGAGCAGCCCAGAGCTGCCCTAGCCGACCTGGCCGAGGTACGAGCCGGGGGATCCCGGCGGCGCGGCCTCCAGCCAGGCCAGGAACCCGGTGAGCGCCGCGTCGCTCATGGCCAGTTCCACGGTGCCGTCACCCACGGTGCCGTCGCCCACGGCGATCCGGCACTCCACGACCACCGTTCCCTCGCCCAGGCTGGCTGCCTCGTCCGGGGTCGGCGGCCGCCGGTTGAGCACGGCCAGCGTCCGCCGGCTGAAGACCTGGCTGGGGCGCATCAGGAAGCCGAAGATCTCGTACCACCGCAGTTCATCAGGCTGGTAGGCGGCCACCCCGAGGCGCCAGCTGCCCCCGGTGACGCGGAGGCCACACTCAACCGTCCCGCCGCCGCGTTCCAGCAGGTACCTGCGGGCGGTGATACCGGCCGCGAGCAGGACGACCAGGATCAGGAAGCCAGCGAAGAGCCAGGCCGCGTCGAAGGCCAGCGCTCCGCTCACCCCGGGCCCCCGCGCCGGCCCTCGTCAGGACCGGTCGCCCGCGGCCCGCAGGAGGGCCCGGGAGTACTTCACCTCGGCCGACTCCTCGTCGCCCCCGGACCTGGCCTCGCCTAGCGCGGCGTCGAGCCGGGACTGCACCGCGGCCCGGTCGACCTGGCTGCCGAGCTCAGCCTCGCGGGCCAGGATCGATACCCGGTCATCGTGCACGGACAGGAAGCCGCTGCGCACGGCAACCCGCATGGGCGAGCCCTGGGTGCTGGAGCCTTCTTCGGGATCGAGGATCTCCACCAGGCTGCCCTCGGCCAGGATGCCGAGCACGGCCGGGTGGGACCCCATGACGCCGATGTCGCCGTCCAGCGTCTTGGCGATGACCATGCGGGCGTTCCCGGACCACACCTCGCCGTCCGGGACAACCAGCTCCACCTGCACGGTCACGGTCGGACCCCCGTCACTTGCGCTCCATCTCCTTGGCCTTCCTCTCCACGTCCTCGATACCGCCGCACATGAAGAAGGCCTGCTCCGGGTAGTTGTCGTACTTGCCCTCGTTGATCGCCTTGAACGAGGCGATGGTCTCCTTCAGCGGCACGTACACCCCAGGCTGGCCGGTGAACTGCTCGGCCACGAACATCGGGTGGGACAGGAACCGCTCGATGCGCCGCGCCCGCTTGACCGTCACCTGGTCTTCCTCGGACAGCTCGTCGATACCGAGCAGCGCGATGATGTCCTGGAGCTCCTGGTAGCGCTGCAGGATCCGCTGGACCTCGCGGGCCACGTCGTAGTGCTCCTGGCCGATGTACTTGGCGTCCAGGAT
>Ga0182024_10022259_pt1 | contig 11433 bp, 13 predicted proteins | sample P32metaG_FD_120480 | JGI IMG/M metagenome (GOLD analysis project Ga0182024, IMG submission 120480) | Permafrost microbial communities from Stordalen Mire, Sweden - P3-2 metaG (Illumina Assembly) | ecosystem: Environmental > Terrestrial > Soil > Wetlands > Permafrost | place: Sweden: Stordalen... | reverse complement strand
GATTTTCCCGCCATTATACGCCGCATCTCTGCGCTATAATCCGGTCGCGCCATGAGAGACAAGGGCAGGCCGCTCCCACTGAAAAACGCCCCGCTGCAATACGCGCCAGACGGCGAGATGGGAGTGGTCTATCTCTTCGCAAACATCGCCAAGAAACTACAGTTCCGCATCGAAGCGATCCGCGCCGCCTATCCTGACTGCATCGCCTATCGGCACGTAGGTGACCGGGAGAAGCGCATCAGAATCGAGTTTGAGTTCAAGTCGAGCAACTTCAAACTGCATCGCCACGATCCAGCCCTGTGCGACTGCATTGTGTGCTGGCACCACGACTGCCCGACGATTCCACGCCGTATCGAAGTAATCGAACTAAAGCGATTCTTCGGCGTGCCGTTCAAGGTTTGGATACAGGCAGCCGTCAGGAACCAATGGCAAGCCCTAGACGCCTACAACCGCATGGGCTGGGCATTATCCACGCGAGTCACCTATGGGGACCTTCTGTTGATGTACCGCTGCTATCCACAATGCAGCGTTACCGATCTGTTCCTTGTAACTGATTCCAGATTGCAGCCCGGCAATCCGGGTTGGAAGGTTGACGGCAAAGCGAACTTCGGACGCATTCAACGGCTGTGCAAGCTGGACGCGCCAATATTCCTAGACGATCTGCGAAACCACAAGGTTCTCCGCACGTCGTCTTTCGTCCGACAGAACATGCAGGGGCGGGGAGGTCTACTCGTCTCGGAGTATTGGCCGTACCTTTACGCGATGCTTCACGAGCGCAATCCCAAACATCGGCGCACGTTGGCGAAGTTCGCGCCTGAAAAACTATCGGCATGACACTACCAAACGTCCAATCCCTGCTACTCCCGACCTTGCGAATGGTAGCTGATGGACAGTCGGTTACTGAGATACGCGTGCGCCTGAAGGAACATTTAAAGATGACGCCAGAAGAAGCCGAGCAGGTGCACGCAAAGAGCGGCCTAAACATCTTCGTGAATCGTGTCGCGTGGGCCTTGTCACACCTTGTCCAAGGAAAGGCAATCGTCCTCAGGAGCGAAGGCATCTACCAGATAACAGAAGGCGGCAAATTCATACTTAAGGGCGATCCATCAGAGCTTACTATCGGCGAGTTGCATTAGGATTGTCTGGTTGCGCGATTAACGTGGGCGCTTCGCCTGTTTCCAGCGTGCCTTAGCAGCGATCTTGGAGCGTTGAGCTTTGGTCATGGTCTTGAGGCGGCGCTTTCCGCCGATCTGACCGCCCTTGTGCCCGATGGCTGCCATGTACTCGGAGATGTTCGCGGGGGATGCGCTCCCGGTGACTTTGGGGAGTTCCGGTTCTGGGGCTGGAATCTGGCCGGTGGAAACTGCTACGGTCCATGCGGCTAACTGATTTGGGTCACGCGGACGTTTGCCTTTGCCGATTGTCATGGCTTGGGTGTCGCGCTTTTCTTGGCAGCAGGGCAGTTCTTTAGGTGATCGGCGAAATACTTCTCAGCGAGTTGTTGCCACTGAGCGGCAGTCTTTTTGTGTGGCTTGAGCTTTAGATAGATCCAAGTGCATCCAGAGCAGCCGTATTGAGTGGCATTGATCGTCAGCGTAGGCTTGTCGGCCATGTGGAACAGTTTCCCATAGTCGTGACCTGATTACCAGCCTGTGGAAATTGAAACTGGTCCACTACCACGTACTCTCCAATCAATGGATGCGCGAATGTCTTTCCCCGCCAACCATCAAGGGTGGGTGCCGGTAGCACCGCCTTTGTTCGACTCAACTGGGCTCATCTGCTAATCCAAAGGATTGCGGGCGTCTATCCCTGGCCATGACTGCCTTTTGCGGCCTTGTTCGTTCGGACCCACGGGTTGGGAGGGCGTGGCCACTGGGTAGATATGTTAGGTGGGGGGTGAGGGTAAGTCGGCGCAATCCGGTATGAGCCATTCCACTGGGGTTTAAGGTTCATTAGCCTGCTGAGCTTGAAGCATGGCTCGTTGTTGATCCATAGCACGCCTATATTCTTCGTATGTGGCACCTTGCTGCTCTTGCTGAATGTGCCATGGCCAACCCATCGCGCCCGCGGGAAGTCTTGTCTATGCGGTTACTGTTTCGGGAGCTCACAAGCTGACATCGCCTTTAACAATCCAATCGAGACTTTTCCCGAATTTGGTCGCCACAGCTAGAAGGATTTCCAGAGTGGGTGCAACTCTTCCGCCCTCGATTTTTGAGAGCTGACCCTGGCTGACACCCAGTTGCGCCGCAAAGTCCTCCTGTCGAATGTCACCTCTCAAACTTCGAATTCTCAAACCGATTTCCCTCAGTTCAAGTTTGTGCGCGTTTCGCTGTGACATTTCCCTTGAGTTTTAGGCGTATTCCTATTAGAATATTCTTAATGGAATATTCGTTGAGAAATAAGCAGAAGATTCCTCTCGTCTCTTTCTAGCTTGGCTTGGAGCGGTTGGCAATTGATGATTTGGGTCCCGAGGATCGGCGCACTGGTATTAGGAAGGCAATGGAAATGAAGAAGACAATCGTCACATTTCAATACAATCGAAAAATTGCCAAGCAGTTGTGGGGTCATATTTCACCGATAACATTGCGCGGTCTAAGAGAACTCACAAACGAATACTTGCTTTCGATCGCTTCCGGCGACCTGCTACTCCTAAACGGACGGTGGTACGTAACCCACACAGGCTTAGTGGGGCTGGCGCGTCGCAATCGGTGTGCTGGCATTCACGTTCGGCCTGTCTCCAACTTTTGTGATCCTTCCTCACAACGCTGGGCATTCGAGGCCACCGTCTATAAATCCAGAGCCTGCAAAGGCTTCGTCGGCTACGGAGATGCCGACCCTTCGAATGTTTCTGCGCTTGTGCACGGTGCCGAAATGCGAGTGGCCGAGACGCGCGCGGTTAATCGGGCCCTGCGTAAGGCCTACGGGATCGGCCTCTGCTCCGTCGAGGAAATCGGATCCTTCGCCGAGCCGCCGAAAACCTCCCAGGAGTCGAAGAAGCTACCGCCGCAACCTGCCAACGGGAACTATGGTGGCCCGAAGGTTCGCGACCGCCTTTGCCAGATCATCCGCCAGCATCAACTCGATCCCAATCTGGTCAAAGCCTACGCAACGGATTTCTGCGGCACGAAAGCGCTGCGCGATGCCTCCCGCGAGCAGGTCGAAGCTTTTGTCACCCACCTGGCCGACTGGGCAGAAAAAGACCGCAATGCCCTGCTCTGCCAGCTCAACAGTTATTTCGGCCAAAAAGAAGGTGCCGCATGAGACGCCAGATCACCGGATTGCACGCTGCCGATCGATGTGCGGCCAACCAGATACCGGAAGGAGTCTTCCTTGTCCGGGTGCAGCGAGTCCATTTTCGTCGACAGCAGCAAAAACCTTACTACACGCTCAGTCTGGTTGTCCTTGAGCCCAATCGATTTGCGGACCGCGTCATTTCCAGCCGCCTCTATTGCAGCCCGAAAGCCTTGTGGAAGCTGAACTGGTTTCTGCGCGATTTCGGCTACGACACCGACCTGCTCGGACGGGATGAGGTTGACGAAACTCAGCTCGCAGGCCTGAAAGGCGTGGTCAAAATCAGCCACATCGTCTTCAACGGCACTTCCCTGCCCCGGCTTGACGGCTTTGCCCCCGCCGGCCGTTGGCAAGAACTTTCACCCGAAAATCTGGACAACCCCCAGGTGGCCTGATGACCTACAGCTACACTCAGATCAGTCAATACCTGACCTGCCCTCGGCGTTATCGGCATCGCTACCTCGATGGCTGGAAGGAGAAGGACACTCGCGCGGCGATGCTGTTCGGCCGTGCCTTCGAACGAGCCTTGGGTGCCTTTTTTCGTCGTGAAGATCCCGGAGCAACCCTGTTTTCCGAATGGTCCGAGTACCAGAATCAGGGCCTGCGTTACTCCAAAGCAGATTCATGGGATCGCATGCTGCAGCAAGGAATCATGCTGCTTGACCGCTTCTGCCAGGACGACCGCATCCGGATTCGCGAGCCACGCCGCAACCTGCAGATCAAATTTACCCAGCCAATTTCCGGAAAGAATGACTTCGTCGCCTACGTTGATGCCATCGGGAAACTTGACGGTACTCGCTGCCTGCTCGAGTGGAAGACCACTTCGAGCCGATACCCGGAAGAGCCTGAGGGGCTGCTGTCTCTGGATCCCCAACTCGTTTGTTACTCGTGGATGACTGGCATCGCCGAAGTCGCCCAGGTCGTGTTCGTCCGGAAACGCTTGGTCGAAGTTCAGTACCTGCGCACCACTATTACCGATGAGCAGCGCCAGGAGTTTGGCGACCTGGTGGAAAACACGATTGCACGAATTGAAGCGGCCGACTTCCTGCCGCACAGTGGAATCCGTTTTCCGCAGAATCCCTGCAGCAGCTGTCCCTATGTGGGACTTTGTTTGGGACGGCGGGAATTGGTCGACGCCAGGTTGGTCCGGCGTCCAGGAGCAGACAGCCTTGACTGGCTTGACGAGCTTGCGTACTAGAAATCCGCCCATGTCCCCGAAATTCAATCGTCGCCGGGCCGAATTTGTGCTGAACAAGATTGACGAGATCCTGGCCTGGGAGCGGCAAAAGGAGATGGAGCGCGACACCAAGTTCGTCGAACTGGGGCGCTATCTATGCGAGGTGCGGGCGGGACAATACTGGCGGCTGGAGAACTTGAAGTCTTTCGATGACTTTCTGGAAAGGCGGTTTCCGGGTTCGCGACGGAAGGCGTATTACTTGATGTCCATTCATGAACACCTGCCGCCGCAAGCGAGGAAACAGCTGAAGGAAGTGGGCTGGGCGAAGGGATTGGAGCTAGCCAAGATCGCCAGGAGGGACAGGCAGAACTTCGATTGTGCAACCTGGTTGCACCGGGCACGGGAGATGCCCAAGGAGCAGTTTAAGCAAGAGGTCGAGAAGGAACTGACTGGGCGGGAGACGGAGCCGTGGGAAATTGTTTACTTCAAACTGTACCAGAGCCAGATGCCGGTCATTGAACGGGCAATCGAGACCGCGTCCCTGATGCTGGGAAGCGACCGATCACGCGGCTACTGCCTGGAGATGATCTGCGCAGATTTCCTGGCGGGAGCGAACCTGGAAAACGGAGACCCGGAGGCGCTGCTGCAGTCGATGACGAGATTCTTCAAATTCCTTCCCGGAGAACAAAGGCAGGCATTTCTTGGAAACCTGAGCGAAGAGGCGTCGTGAGTTCAATTGGCCCAAAACCTGGCCGCTTGCGGCTGGATCCTTTGGCGTACGAGAGTCTGCGGCAGCAGGTCCTGCATCGCGACGGCTGGCGTTGTCAGTGGTGCGGCACGATGTCGAATCTCGAGGTTCACCACAAGGAATTTCGCAGCCATTCTGGTGACGATTCGGAGCAGAACCTTATCACGCTTTGCGGTGCGTGCCACGCCGCTGCACATCACCGCTGAAACGAAACTCGTCGGGAGCCAGACGCAAGGATTGTCCGTACTACCAAAGGTAATAAATTACTTGGCTCACCCACTGAGGTGGGTATAGGATGACCCGCAGAAAAGGAGCGGTTCGCTTGGTACTAGTTTACTCATTTCTCCGACATCTGATTTCTAGCGAGTACGGCGTATTCGACAGGTGCGTAGAAATCGGAGTGTTGCTGTTCGTCGGATATGAAGTCATCGTTGCGTTTCTGGATCGTCGTAGGACAAAACGTAGAGGAAAAGAGATCGATTCACGGTCGGAGACGGTACGTCAATTCATAAGAGGGGGCCATGTGCTTCAGCACGACGCGCACGCCTTTGTGGAAAAGCGGAGTCTGCCCCATTTCATTACGTCTAAAGAGTGGATAGATTCAGTTTGGAAGTGGAATTCAGAAATCCAAAGGTTGTTTACCGATTCCTATCCTCCACAGACCATCGAAGCGTACATGTATGGGGAGTCAGAAGGATATTTGGATTATCCCAGTTTGCCTCAGTCGATATGGCCACAGTACGCGCATTTACAATTGCGCCTTAGAAATTTGCAGAACATCATGGAAAAGCCAGAAGTCTATTTATGAAAAATGAATCCGAGACCTCCCCCGAGTTCCAGAAGTTCGATAAAGTTGTTCGTCAGGTTCTCAGCGTCTCCCGTGAGGAATTAGACAAGCGAGAGAAGGCATGGAAGCGTAAACGTGCGAGGAGAAAAGGGCCACTTAAGAAATAAGTAGTAAGCGTCCTAAGAGTGCGTTGCTGGTGCTTTGACCGTAAAAGAGATTGAGCCATTTGATGTCAGCAAATTGTGGGTGAAGTCCTGCCCAAGCGGTGGAGGCTGAGTGTCTAACTTGAAGTCGAATAGGCAATCGGAAAAATATAGAGTATTTCCGCTAACAACTATCGGACCGCTCTTCTGTGCCGCATCAGCGACCCCATGAAACTCAATCATTCGATCGTGCACAGCCACTATCAGGTTTATATTGCCTCCTCTGTAGACCACCAAACAATGTCTGAAGGTAAGGTTAATGGTTTCGTTAAGCAAGAGAGAATTCACTTTGGCATCGTCGAAAGCGGAATCCAATGTCAGACGGCAATTCTCGTAATATGCGAATCGAATGCCAAATTTTGTCGGATCAGCGCTTAGCACTGTCGGCGGATGCGGTTCGTGATCGGTACAAGTCGGGAGATTTGATCCCAACAAACTCGATGCATCTGGAATGTTGCTCTGCGATCGGTAGCTGATGAAGTCAGCGGCGGCGGGCCAAAATCCCGGAGCTTCGATTGCTCCCGCTCCCGCGCCAGCGCCAGCCCCTGCTGCCGCAATCAACTTCACTTGCAGATCATTTATAACCCGTGGGGCCACTTTAACATTTTGTTGCTTTGCCGTGGCCATGGCGGAACTGAGTTCGGGAAGCGTAGCTTTGAAGTCAGACAGCGACAAGGAAGCATGATTTATCATGTTCTGCTTAGCCAAATCTCCTCGAATCGCTTTGATGTCCTCTCGTATCTCTTTAAGATCGCGCTCGCTATTAGCCTCGAAAGTTGCTTGTTTCGCAAGCCGTGTATTTGCCAGATTAAACTGAGTGGCTGCGAACACAACTGTCGCAACAAAGATCGCGATGGTCGCTGCAATTGGGCCTAGCTGTCTGAGCCAGAACGCAGCCTGTCTCAATCCGTGGGGCCTGAGCGCATCGCCGAGAGCATCAATAGCTGTCTTTATTTGAGTCGCGATTTCGCTCTCCAGCCAGGTCCTGTCATCGTCGCGGAGTTTCATGTCGTCGTCGGAATCCTCTTCAAGAACAAATTCTGGGGGACAATCGTAGCCGGATTGCATTGGGCACACTCCACTGATACGCTATGTGAAGCGTTGCCCGACGCATAAGTTTAGGAAGCCCTCTTGCCGGAGGGCTTTTGTATTATCTGCGGAATCTTACTCCGCACCTAGCGCCTTGAGAACCATATTCTTTTTCCGCTTTCCTCGACCTTCGCGACGTTCAGTTATTGGTTCCCTTGTCTGGGTAGTCCTCGCTCAATTCGGCTTGGCAGTGAGTTGGGCGAACGTCAGACGCTTGCCGACGATCTGAGAAACGGCTAGATCGAAGCGGCCAGCATCGTCTAGGTCTTTGCGATTGTTAAAACGAAACATTTGCTCATCGAGATAACGGAAGAGGTGAAAAGGCTCCACGCTCACATATGTGCCGTGCAGTCCGCGTTTTACCAGCGACCAGAAGTTCTCAAGAGTGTTTGTATGCACGCGGCCATGCACGTACTCGACTGCATGATCTACCACGTCATGCTTGTAATCTTCGTCAAGTCCAATGTATGCCTTGAGCGCATCGGTGTAGAGAGCTGCACCAGCTTGCACCTGCTCACGAACGAGGGGTTGCAAATTATGTTTACGGCGTTTGTTCACGATCTGCGTGCGAACCTTCCCGCCACGCTCCATGAATCCGACCACGACAGTCTTGTCATCGTCAATGCGACCAGTGAGTTTTGCTTTCTTGCTCTTGTGCATGTTCCGCGCTCGATCGCCAATGAAGGTTTCGTCAACTTCGACTTCGCTGTCCGAGCCGCTACCAAGCTTCGATCCGAAGAATTCATCCTGCATTGCAAGCCGAATACGATGAAGCATGAACCACGCCGACTTCTGGGTAATTCGAAGATCACGCGCAACTTCGTAACTAGAGATGCCGTTCTTGCAGTTGGTCACGAGCCACATTGCCGTAAGCCACTTGTCCAAGCCGATAGCGGAATCTTCCATGATCGTGCCGACCTTGACGGAGAACTCACGCTTGGCATGATGGCTGCCACACTTCCACGTCCGACGCTTCGCGCTGAAACTAATTTTGTCGGATTCGCACGTTGGGCAGATGACGCCTTTGGGCCAGCGCCGTACCGCCAGATAATCTATGCAGTTGTCGGGGTTCGAGAAGAATATAATCGCCTCTTGAAGGCTCTTAGGTTCGTGTGCCATGCAAGAAATATAACAAAAAGCGGTGGGTGAGTCAAGTAACTTATTACCCTACCAAATGAGGGCAGCGATCAGGCAGAAGACCGCCTCCTGTTCACGTTCAGAGTGGTTTCCCAGTTCCGTCACAGGCAAGGCACGGAGTCCCTCAGCGATTGGGAAAAACTGTTCGACGTGCGGCAGATGATAGCGCCGCTGGCAATCCCCGACTTGCCCACTACGTTGCGCACGAAATCAAGGTTCACTGCGTCGCCGGCGGCCGGCGCTCCGGTCCTCTCGCTTCGAACAGTTCCAGACGACGGTGCGCGGCGGAGCCGCCGAGAAGAAGGTGGTGAGCGAGCGGCGGGCGTGCGAGTGGTGAGTCAATGGTGCGGGACACAATGCTACCTGCCGCTGAGGCGCACGGACGACGATTAGCTGACACAGCCGCGGGGTGGCAGGTGGAGAAGGATTGACCTGCCCCCCAGAAATTAGTCCATTGGAAATGTGCCTTCTCCATTACGTATGGAGCCACTTCGTGAGCGCGTTCACGCACGATGGCAGGACGCTACGGTTGCTGATGTTAGATCCTTGATATTGTTACGATGTATGCGACCAGGATTCAGTCGTGATCTCCAGAGCATTCCAAAATTCCTGTGACCACGTGGTCCGTTGGATTTAGTATCACAGCTCCCACTTGCGTGGCGCTTTTGGTGAGAAGTCGCTCAATTGTTAACCCCTGAACTCCAGCTGTGGTGGCTGAATCTTCAACATTGCACTGCACTGTGTAATTGGTATCCTCAAAAGGATGGGTCCATGTGAGTAATGCCTCAGCTCTCACGTGAGGCCCGATTAAGCCAGTCTTAGTTCGCTGATTTTGTCTAACACTTATTCGCGTCCCAGTATTTCCGACCTGAAAATAGCCGCTTGTGTTACTAGAAGGAGGAGCGGACCCGTCACCTGACCCGCCCGTGTCTTTGTAATTTATCTTGCAAGCCGAAATAGTAGCAATCTTGCCGACCGTGCCAGGCGTACCACTGGTCACAGACCTGTAAATATCGGAAAAATCATCGCAAGATGATTGACCCGGATTAAGACTCCAGGACAGGATATTAAAATGTGAGCTGTCGAGTTTAGGTGAACCATTGGTAGTTCGGACTGTAGCGCTTGCTGCGCTGTGGCCACCGCCTATCGCTTGTCGGAAAACGATCATATAAGCCCATGTGGTACCACCGCCAGCAGGAGAAGGCACTACAGAAAGCAATTTTGGATTCGTAGATGAAACTGTCAGATATCCGTTGATCCCTATACTTCCAGTGCCACCAGAAAAGTTAGGGATCGCCCCGCCAGCATTGGAACGGTATACGTCTAATACATGCGGAACTGAATTCCATGTTGTATTTAGCGCCATGAACGTGTTGGCCGGACCGACGCTGAATGGTTCATAGCCGGCGTAATTGCCGCCCACCACAGCGGTATTTTGGTACAGGCTGCTATTGAGACAAATCTTCTGCTCCGGACCAGTAAAGGAACTGTCGCTAATAGTTAAAGGAGCCCTGCCCGTGTAATCGATTACGCAGCCGTTCCTATCGGTGACAGTATTTACATACAAACCGCCAATACGAATTGACGGAGATACTCCATCACCGCTTGTAGGTGAGTTGTTCTTGAGAAAATTGACTGAACCTTCCGTAAAAGCGTAGTCGATTACAATCGGTTCCTCTGGATTTGCAACTGTCAAAATGTCTTGTTGGTTTTGGCCGAATATGGCAGAAATAATATGGAAACCGCTTCCATTATCCCCTGATTGCGTGTTATCTATACCGGAAGCCCAGTTATGGAATGTTGTGCCCCCGTCGATTTGCAAATTGTCTCCGTTAGCATTGTCCAAACGAATTGCCGATGATCTGTGGGGTGCAGTAAGGCCGTTAAACTGGTCGTTATAAACTAGCATCCCGGATGATGATCTGAGATGGAGCCCTGATGTATTCGCCCCTGGATTGCGGAATTCTACTCGATTGATGTAGCCGTTCGAGACAGAAGTTATATTAGGCACGCTGGACAACATCCCAACGATGGCACCGTCTGATAGACCGTTTCCGTCCAACGTTAGATCCTGAAGGACCGTGAAGTTGTTATCAGTAAAGTCAATCACCTCGTGAAGTCCGTCCCCTACGAGCTTAGTCACGTTCATGCCAGAGCCATATACCTGAAAGCGGGTGGTTGTGTTTCCGGAAGATTTTCTAAGACACGGTCCCCCAGTACAATGAAAAACTCCCGATGGCAATATCAGCGCCCAGCTCTTGAGGCCAATGTCAATATTTACCGTCGTCATTGCAGCAGGTGTCAGATTGCTGCCGTCGCAAATCCACCCTCTTGCAGGAAGATCCGCCAAACACTTCTGAATCTTTGCTCCTGGGTCGGCTCCTGGAAACTGGTCAACAAAGTACCTATTGTTGAGGACTCTTGGCAGTAGTTGGTCTGAATTCGTAATCCGCTGGCCAATTGCTCTCCCGTTCAGGAAAGCAATTAACGCCAGCAAGAATATCGACATCCGCAAGCGCTTTGCAGTTTCAAATAACATTCTGGGCTAAGACTTCGGGCGGGCCAGGAAGAACAGGTTCAAGGCTCTCGCAGTGCCCTTGACCGGACGGTTTTTGTACCAAGGGCTATGAGAGTCTACATCACAGCTTTGGGCTATGAAAGTGGGTTCGTCGTTAATGTGGGTTCGTCGTTAAAGATTGAGTAAGCTTGCGGAATTCTCGGGACCTGTTCAGAAACTGGTACTACGCTGTACCATTTCCCGAAATTTTTGTTTAAACGTCTTGATTTGTGCCCAGCTTTCTTGTACATTTTAGAAAATTACCACGAACAGCTCGTTGCGCTGATTGTTGTTGTGGGCAGGAGCTTCGAGAGAAACGATTTCCACAACTTAACTATCACATCCGCGGAGACTTATGGTTCGCCCTGCAACCTAAGTCACGTGAGCGGAGCTTTGCCTACATGGCGCATGCCGTCCCTCCCCAACCCATTAACGAAAGTCAGG
>Ga0182024_10022258_pt1 | contig 11433 bp, 7 predicted proteins | sample P32metaG_FD_120480 | JGI IMG/M metagenome (GOLD analysis project Ga0182024, IMG submission 120480) | Permafrost microbial communities from Stordalen Mire, Sweden - P3-2 metaG (Illumina Assembly) | ecosystem: Environmental > Terrestrial > Soil > Wetlands > Permafrost | place: Sweden: Stordalen... | reverse complement strand
GGGCACTCCGCCCCTGGCCTCGATCGCCTCGGCGATTTCGCGAGCCCGCCGGATCGCATTGGCAAGGGCCCCGAATACCCCTTCGACGGCCTCTTCGCTGAGCTCTTTGAAAGAGCGGGCTTCGCTCGGGCGGCGAGCCCTCCGCGCCGCTCGCAGCACCCGCGCCTCTTCGAGCAGCAGCGGAAGGCAGCGAATGGAGAGTGCGATTGCCCCGACGAGCTCGTCCACGGGCATGCCGAGACGGCGCAAGGGTCCGAGAAGCTTGCCTAGCGCCGGGGACAGGTCAGCCAACGGGGTCGTCCAACCGAGCAAAGCAGCCGCCGCCAGGACGTCAATTCCGAGCACGGTGAAGCGCCCGAAATTGTCAAGGCCACCGACTCCGAATTTGAGCGAGCCGAGGTGAACCTCGGGAGCGCCGCCGGCGACAAGGGCCAAGAGGGCCCCGATCAAAACAACTCCGCCAAGCCACCGAGGAACCCTCGGACTGATCCCCCGTGGCAGGCGCGCCGCGAGAAAGGCGACCAGCATCAGCGCACTCATGATCCCTATGGATCGCCACGACGGCCACAGGAGGAGACCAATAGACAGGACCCCAAGACCTAAGAGCTTGGTCCCCGCCCACATGCGGTGCAGCGGGCTCGATCCCGGCACGAATCGCACGACGTGTATCTCGCCGAGCTTCAAGTTGCGGGTCCGCCTGCGAAAGCGATCGGTCTCCTGCCCGAACCGCCCTCCGGGCCGTCCGGCCCCGGTCGTTGTCATGGCTCGCTCCGCACGTTTCGCTCGCCTGCGACCCGTCCGGCCTCCAGGACGACCAAGCGATCGCCGAGCAGCTCGGCATTGTCGAGATCGTGAGAGACGACCACGGTGGCCATGCCGCGTTCGTCGCGCAGTTGAGCGAGTATGGCGGCGAGCCCGGCCCGCGCCTCGTCGTCCAAACCCGCGTATGGCTCGTCGAGGACGAGCAACACGGGGTCACGTACCAGCAGTCCGGCGAGGGCAACCCGCCTTTGCTCGCCGCCTGAAAGCTCGTCGACGCGTCTCGGCCCCATGTTCATCGGATCGAGGCCTACCGACCGAAGGGCTGCAGTTGCACGGTCTTTATCTGCCCCGTAGGCGACGTCGGCCAGCACGGTCGGCCGGATGAGTTGAAGGCGCGCGTGCTGGAACGAGATCCCCACGACGCCCGTGCCGGCGACGATCCTCTGGCCTTCGAGCAGAACCTCACCCTCGGTCGGGACGAGAAGGCCCGCGAGAATCCAGGCGAGGGTCGATTTGCCCGATCCGTTGTCGCCGGTGACCACCACGCCTTCACCGCGCCTCAGATCAAGATCGACGCCTTCGAGTGCGCGGTGGGCCCATGGAGTTCCCTGGGCGTAGGCGTAGCCCAGCTCCCGCACTCGCAGCAGAGACCGTTCTTGCGGACCCGCCCATCGCGGCAGGTTTGTCCGCGCCTCGGTGGTCCTTGCAGCACCAAGTCGGGCCCGGCTGGCTGCAGCCCTGGTCGGCGCGACAGGACGCGACGGTAGTGCCAGCCGTCCACCGAACATGAGGATCGTCTCGTCGGCCTTGGCTGCCTCGGCCTCGCGATGGGTCACGTGCACCACGGTGATCCCCGCGCTCACGAGCGACTCGAGGAGCGCGACGACTTCGGCACGTCCTGGCCCGTCGATCATGGCCGTCGCTTCATCGGAGATGAGCAGCTTCGGCTCTCGCGCCAGGCAGGCAGCGATCGCGAGACGCTGCAGTTCGCCGCCTGACAGCCCGGCAGTCTCCCGGTCCTCGAAGCCCGCCAGTCCCACACGGGCGAGCAGCCCTGCAACATCGGGTCGAGGAGCCGGTGGCAGTCCCCAAACGACGTCGTCGCGCGCCCGCACGCCGAGCACCTGGCTCGCCGGACGCTGGAAGATCATCGACGTCCCGCCGAGAAGCCCGAACCCGGGTTCACCCGCCCGGCGCACATTGCCGAGAGTCGGCGACAAGCGTCCGGCGATCAGGCGCACGAGCGTGGACTTGCCTGAGCCGTTCGGGCCGACCAGAGCGAGGAAGGACCCAGGCTGGACACTCAAGGAAACCTCTGCGACGGCCCACGCGAAACTCCCCGGGTACTGGTAGGAGACGCCATCGAGCTCGACTGGCACGGGCGCCGGGTCCGTGTGAGCGTTCGCCCCATCGGTCCCCGAGCGAGCGGCGTCGCCGGGTCGTTGCCACGGCACAACCTCGATCGCCGGAGGCTGGTCATTCTCGAGTCTGACCAGCAGCGGCCAGAGATAGCGGGCACAAAGACCCGCGGCAAGCAAGACCGCGACGAATTCGAAGACCGGAACGGTCAACCACCAGTGGACGATGACCCAATGAATCGTCGTGTCGCCCCGCGACGCCAAGGACTTCAGCCCGCCTAGCCTGAGCACCCTTCGCACGTCGCGCCACAAGATCTGTATCTGAGCGAAGGCCAAGCGCCTCAGGCCCGGCGACAACGCCTCGGCCACGACCGAGACGAGGGCCAAAGGGATCCCCGTCGTGACGGTGGCGATGAGCACGGCCGCCGCGGGATTCCACCGGCGCCGATAAGCGGTGCCGACTGCCAGCCCGAGCGTTCCCGCGATCGCGGTCTGGACGACGATCCCGATACCTCCGATGAGAAACGACACCGAGCTCGTCGCGAGCATCGCCACCAGAGCTGTCCGCGCTCGCTGGCGAGATGCGAGAGCGGCAAATGGAACCACCGCCATGCCCTGAAACGCAGCCCCGACCAACGGCACAAACCAGCCGAGCACCTCGAGGACCAGCGCGAGGTCGCCGAGCACTGCAGCCTCGGCGAGCTCGGACGGAAGCAGGGCACCACGGAGCTCGTGGCGAACCCCGCGATTCACCGGCGGCTGTGACGAGCCAACGCCGTCAGGCGGCGCGACCGTCGGTTCGGCAGCTCCTTCGGCGTCGAAGGAGGCGGGTTGTGCGCGCCGAGCCGGATCGTCGGCCGTGACCTCTCCCATCACCTTCAGGTTTGCAGGTCCAGAGCGTGCCCGGTGCGCACCTGGCCAGCTACGCTCAACCAGCAAGCCCGGATGGCGGAATGGCAGACGCGGCGGCCTCAAAAGCCGTTGTTCGAAAGGACGTGCGGGTTCAAGTCCCGCTCCGGGCACGTCTCTCTTTCGCCTCGAGTCCAGGTCAACGCCTTGGGTTGCTGCCAACAAGGCACCAGAGAACCCATCGTGGTCACAAGTTTGGTCACAACGATCCACATGACAAGTCGAAAGGATGCGACTATGCCGAGACGCCTCCTCCCCGAACAGTGACGCTTGGACCTGGCGGAACTGCGCCGAGAACTCTTAAACCTTTTATCCACCGAGCGCTGTTAGGAGACCGCGAATGCCGCTCGGTCCGTCGCGTCAGACTCGTCGGACCCGTGGCTCCAGCACTACGTGGCCGTTTACGTGGCCAGTCAAGCCACGGCTGTGCACCGTCTGGGGCCACAGTACCGGCGGAGCAAGAGGACTCGACACGAGTTTTCGTTTGATTCCTGATCGATGCTTTCGTGAGTGAACCCACGAGGTGAAACGTGCGAAGTGGGTCCAGGTACTCGTCGGAGAGAAAGTGTCCAAGTTTCCCGGTTTCTCGACCCTTCGCCGCGGGCTTCACAGTCAGGTTCCACGCGCTCAGCCAATGTTCGCTGCCGACGAAGTAGTCTCGTTTTCATGGCAACCGGCCGGAGCCTTTGGACTTTGGCCCGGATGTACAAGCGCGACAACCAGGAGCTCATCCGGGTCCTCGGAGTTCGAGCCGGACTGGTGGGGTCGATCTTGACTTGGCAACGATCGTCGACCAACGATCCGAATGGTGTCCGGCACATTCTCGCAAGACGCTCGCCGATAGCTGCAACTTGGAGTCCGAGCCCATACCCGATTTGGTTGCGGCCGGGCACTTCTGACATCACCGCATTCAAGGAAGTGCTGATCGAAGGACTGTATGATTTCCCCTTGGACAAGACGCCACAAACGATCATCGACGCTGGGGCGAACATCGGTCTCACATCGATTTGGTACTCAACTCGCTATCCGAACGCCAGGATCGTTGCTGTCGAAGCGGAGCGTGCCAACTACGAACTCATGGTGCGCAACTTGGCTGCATTCCCAAACGTCACCCCGCTTCACGCAGCCCTTTGGTCACATCGCGGGGTTCTAGCTGTAGAGGACGCCGGCATGGGAGCCTGGGCGTTCCAGACGACCGAACTCGATCGAGGAGTGATGGGAGCCTTCGGGACCGTTGAGAGCCTGACGGTGACAAACATTATTGAACGCTATCGATTCGATCACGTTGATCTGCTGAAGGTTGACATCGAAGGGGCCGAACGAGAGGTCTTCTCGGACCCAGGATCGTTGGATTGGATCGATTCCGTGGATGCAGTTGCTATTGAGCTGCATGACAGGTTCAGGCCCGGCTGTTCGAGGGCGTTTTTTGCGCGGGTTGGCGAGTTGACTTTCGAGGCGACCCGGGGAGACACGACGTTCGTAGCTCGCCAGAAAGACGCACCATCAAAGCCCCTCTGACAGATGTAGTCATGACGAGAGAGGTGGCCGAACCTATTCGACTCGGCACTTGTCGACCGAGCTTTCGGCGCTCTCGCCGATCTCAGGGGCGGTGGCGCCGCTTCAGATTTCGGCCTAGGCACGGGCCACATTGCGCAGCCACTCAGCCGGCGCGGCGTGCGCGTGTTCGGATCCAATTCTTCGCCGGTGACGGTCGCGCAGTCGAGGACAGAGCCGGGCTCCGGCAGAATCGGCGTTGACAATCGGCTACGGCCCGCTCGGAGGCAAGGTTCGAGCTCGCCTACCTCATGGGCCTTGTTCAAGTCGCGCATGGCGCGAAGAGGTCGATCGCAACAGCTGTACACTCGCGGACTCCGCTTCCCCCCGGAAAGGCCTCCTCATGACTCGCAGCCGATTGTTCACCATAGGCGCTGTCGTGCTCGGTATTCTGGCGATACCCGCAACGACCGCGCGCGCCGCCACGAATCCCCACACGCCAGCGTGCACCGACAGCTGGAAGGCCGCGGTCAGCGGTGTGTGGAGCGTCGGGGCCAACTGGTCCGACGGCCAGATCCCGACAGGCAACGACAATGTTTGCATCACGGTGCCGGGCACCTACACGGTGACGCTCGCCCCGTGGAGCATCGGCACGGCCGATCCCAATAATGACGGCGCAAACGTGCACTCGATCACCATCGGTGAGACGGGTGGGACAGGCACCCAGACCCTCGATATCGCCGGGCAGGGCAGCACGTCGAACAGTAACGAGCAGGTCAGTACCGTATTCCTGAATGTCGCTGCGACGAGCACGATCAGTGCTCACGGCAGCCTCATCCTCGATTCGACCGACGGGGGAAGCACGCTCCCGGGCAATCCCTCCGGTGGTTACGCCGCCGTCTTCGGCGCAAACGTCCAGAATTACGGAAGCGTCGAGACCGAGGTTCAAGATCTCAAGAACAAGTACGCCAATTTCACTCAAATCGAAGCATCGTTGACCAACAAGGCGGGAGCAAGCGTCCACGACAGCTCTGGTCTGCTCGAAGCCACGGCCGTCACCAACAAAGGCAGATTCACTGTCGCAACGCGTGCCTCGCTGAGCGTTGTCGCGCTGCAAGGTGTCTTCGGCGCCCCGGCAAGCTTCACGAACGCCGGGGAGCTCGTCAACAACGGATCCATCGCCGCCAATCAGGTCGCGGGAACGGTGACTTGGACGCAGTCCGCCGGCTCGATCAAGGGCAACGAGGTGACGCTTCAGGGTGGCGCGACGCTCGTCGATGCGGCAGGTGCGGGCCAGTTCCTGATGAACTCGATAGCCGCGAAGCTCACGGGCACGATCCCGATCGGCCAGAAGATCACGGTCCTAGGCGAGGCTTACAACTCGGCAGGAGACAACTACAACGGAACCACCTTGGTTTTGGATGGCCACACCGTCGTGAATCACGGCACGCTCGTCCTCGAAGCGCAGGGTTCAGGCAACAAGAGCGGCGGCCCCGCGGTCGTCACCGACGGCTCGATCCGCAACGACGGCACGATCCTGGCCGAGGTCCACGATCCGTCGTGGACGGTCCAGTACCAGGCCGGGCTGCAGAACACCCGCGCAGGCACCGTGACGGTGAACGGTGGCACCTTTAACGATGAAGGTGGTGGCACCGTGGCCAATGACGGGACCGTCAAGATCGGCCCACGAGCTGCGTACCTCCTGGAGGGAGGCACCGCTTTCTCGAACAAGGGCGGCGCGATCGAACCGCAGATCGCTAGCTCGACGAGTCTCGGACAGTTCGTGCTTGTCTCCGGAAAGTTCACTGCTGGCGGCGCCCTTCTTCCCGGCCTCGTCGGGACCAAGCCGGCTGCCAACACCGAGTTCCGGCTCTTCGTGCTCTCGGGCGGGACCTTCGCCGGCACATTCGCGCATGTCGGCAGCCCATTCACAGCCGATTACGGGCACGAGTCGGCCAGCCCCGCCTTCGTCGGTGCCATCTACGACAAGTCGGCCAAGAAGAAGAAGGGCTGACTCGGACCCGGTTCGCTGATTGCCAAAAGGCCCGCAGATGCTGTATTTCACTGCGAGGCGACGAGGAGCATCCGCCTACTAGAGGCGCCACCGCGCGCTTCTTGTGGCGATAGGCCAACAAGACTTCACCCTCTGACCAAGGCTGATGACGACCGGTAGCGACAATGCAAAGGGGCCATGTCGCAGGTCCCGCTCGGGAGGGCGCCGCGGCACTTCGCGAGCCTCCTAGTGCTGCCCGGGCACTACCTGAATCTTGTAGCCGTCTCCTCGCCGGGCACGTCCGAGCGCGTCCGCATACCTCTCCAGCGGGAGCTGATCGCTGACAAGCTTCTTCAGTCCGAGATCGACCTCGATCGCGAGGTCGCAAGCACGGTCGTAGCTCTCGAGCACGGCCATCGCGCCTACAACCGTGATCTCGTCGTTATAGATCCGATAAGGCGAGACGCTCGCTGTCGCCTCGGCTGCGGCTACGCCAAACTGCAGGAAGGTCCCGCCTCGACGGACACGCTGGATGCCGTCCTCGATCGCGGCGATGACGCCGGTGGCGTCCATGACCACGTCGTAGCCCGCAGGGGGCCGCAACTCCTCTCCGCTCGCTACCGCTCGATTGGCCCCGAATTCGAGCGCTCGCTGGCGCCGGGCTGTATTCGGCTCGACGACGGTCACCCCGATCGCACCCGAACGGCTCGCGAGCATCAGCAGCATCAGGCCCATGGTCCCGGCTCCGTAGATGAGGAAGCGGTCACCGAGCTTGGTGCGAACGAGGTCGTAGCCGTGCACGGCGCATGAGAGCGGCTCGATGAGCGCCGCGAGAGACATGTCGAAGCCAGCCGGAAGCGGGTGCGCGTTCCACTCGGGAACGGCGACGAAATCTGCAGCCGCTCCGGCCACGCTCACCCCGATCGCGTTCCAGTTCTCGCACAGGTTGCCGTGCCCGGACCGGCATGGCCTGCAGTGCCCGCAGTAGAGCGACGGATCCACGGCGACCAGCGAGCCTTCGTGCACGCTCGTAACGCCCTTGCCTACGGCGACGACCTCGCCGGCGAACTCGTGCCCGGGAACGAGCGGGTATCGCGCGGCTTCGTAATCGCCATCGGCAAGATGCAAATCGGTGCCGCAAATCCCGCAGGAGCGCACCGCGACGACAATGTGATTCGGTCCAGGAACGGGATCAGCGACCTCACCGACGCTGATGTCACCCGGAGACTCGATTACGACCGCTTGCATGCCTGCTCCCTTTCAACCCGCGGACAGCTCCAACCATGACGGATCCGCCGACTCGGTCTAACTCGCCGACACCGCTAGACCTCGCTCACTTGAGCGCTCCGAGCGACAGGCCGCGGACGAGTTGTTTCTGTGCGATCCATCCTGCCAGGATGACAGGCAGACTCGCGACCGAAGCTGCAGCGGCGAGACGCGCCCAGTACAGGCCTTCACTCTGCAGGAAGCTGACCATGAACACGGGCATCGTCCCGGCCTTGGTCGCGGTCAAGAAGTAGGCGAAGAAGAACTCGTTCCACGTGAAGATCACGCAGATCAGCGCGGTCGCAGCTATGCCGGGGATCACGATAGGCATGATCACACGCGTGAGCTCGGTGATGAGGCCTGCCCCGTCGATACGCGCCGCTTCGAGCATCTCCTTCGGGATCTCGAGGAGGAACGAGCGGATCATCCACACCGCTAGCGGCAGATTGAACCCGGTGTACAAGACGACGAGCGCCCAGTCATTGTCTAAGAGGCCGACGTGCAGGGCGACGATGTAGATCGGCACGATCGCTGCGACATAAGGAAGCATCTTTGTCGAGAGGAAGAAGAACAGCACGTCTCGCCATCGCTTGACGGCTCGGACCGAAAGAGCGTACGCCGCAGGGATACCGAGCGCGAGCACGAAAACAAGCGACGTCAGAGTCACGAACACCGAGTGCTCGAACGGTGGGCCTACCCCGCCGGAAAACACCTGAGAGAACTGGGCGAAGGTCGGATGGAACACGATCGTCGGAGGATCAGTGTAAGCCTTCCCCTCCTGTTTGAAGGAGGTGAGGACCATCCAGAGCACCGGAAAGAACAACACGAACGCCAAGATCCACGTAACCGTCGTCCAAAAGTGCCCCAGGAACCACTGGCGGCTGCCCCGCCTATAACGGAAGCGCCTGTCGAAGCCTTTGGCCATGTCAGCCCATCGCCTCCGAAACTTTGAACAACCCGGAGAGTAAACGCAGGGTGACGGTCGCGACGACCTGGGTGGCGATCACCACGATGACACCGGCCGCGGCCGCCTCGGAGACATTGAACGCGTTGAACGCCGTCTCGTATATGTAGTAGGGAAGATTTGTCGTCGCCGTGCCAGGTCCTCCCTGGGTGAGGATGAAGATCTCACCGAACGCCTGGACGATGTATATCGAGCCGAGAAGCAATCCGAGCTCGATGTAGGGACGAAGGTGGGGGAAGGTGATCGACACCCAGGCCTGGAAGGCGTTGGCTCCATCGACGCGCGCTGCTTCGATCGACTCGAGGGATTCGCTCTGCAGCCCGGCGAGGACGATCAGCATCATGAACGGCGTCCACTCCCAGACGAGGACCAGAACGACCGAGGGCATCGCGTAGGTGCCGAGCCACGCAACGTGGTGGACGCCGAAGGGCGAGAGCACGAAGTCCAAGAGCCCGAATGTCGGATCGTAGATCGTCGTGTTGAACAACAAGGTGGTCGCCACCGGCATCACGAGAAACGGTGTGATCAGCATGGTGCGAACTATCCCGCGACCGAGAAACTTTCGGTTGATGAGAACTGCCAATGATGTCCCGAGAACCATCGAGATGATCACCGCGGAGGCTGTCAGCTCGACTGTGTTGATGGCGGCAATGCGGAAGTTCGGGTCTTGGAAGACCTGGGTGTACTCGGCGAAGCCTACGAACTTGTTCGTCCCCGGTTCTAGAGTGTTCCAACCACGCAAGCTGTACCAAACCGTCACGACAAACGGCGCTTGGGTGACAATGATCATGTAGATCAGCGCCGGAAACAGCGGCAATCGCCGAAGCCACGCCTGGCGGCGCGCTGACGGCAACGGACGCTGTCGGTGGGCCGCGGCGTTCCCGCGGCCCACCGACTGCTGCGCTAGTGACGCAAGAGTGTCACTCATCTCGAGGTGTGGCCCCCAGAGGACGGGCGGGCATTCTCGGCCACCGTAGCGATCACAGTCCGCTTACTTCAAGAGTCCCGCTTGCCTGACCACAGTCGTGGCGTCCTGCTGACTCGTCGACAGCGCCTGAGTCACAGACTCGGTGCCCGCGATGGCGCCGGCGATCTGGTTGGACACCTCCGTCCCCAGGTTGATGAACCATGGCTGGTCAACGAACTGCACCCCGACATACGGTATCGCCACGTTGGGATTCGTCGGATGGTTCGGGTTCGCCGCGTCGATGGAGCTCAGCGTGATGGATGCAAAGGCTCCCGCCGCCTTCTGGTACTGCGGTAGGGCGTAGGTGGAGTAGCGCGTGCCGGGGTCGATGTTGGCCCAGCCGATCTTTGGACCGCTGTAGGCGATGTATCCCCTTCCTGTGGCCCACGCGATGTACTTCCAGGTGTCCGCCTCGTTCGCCGTACCCGTCGGGATGCTGAGCGACCAGGTGTAGAGCCACCCTGAAGAGACACCAGCCGCGCCAGAAGGAGAACCCGTAGGGGCGTACGCATAGCCCGTGTGGGCGGAGATGCTCGGGTAGGCCGTTGCTATGAGGCCAGCCGCCACCGTTGCGTCGTACCACATTGCGGCCTTGCCCGCTCCGTAAAGTGCCTCGCACTGGGTGAACCCGTCGTCGGCGGCCCCGGACTCTCCGTAGCTTCTCACCAAGTTGACATAGAACTTTGTGGCGGCCTCGTCGGCTGACGAAGTCAGCTGCGGCTGCCACTTGTTGTTGAACCACGAACCGCCTGCAGTGTTGATGACAGTGTCGAGAGCGGCGAGGTTCTCGCCCCAGCCGGACTCTCCTCGCAGACATATACCAGCGATGCCTTTCGATGGGTTGTTCAGCTTCTTGGCGAATGAAGCGATCTGTGTCCAGGTCGGGTGCAGTGGCATAGTCAGGCCAGCCGCCTTGAACAAGTCCTTGCGGTAGTAGACCATCGAGGACTCACCGTAGAACGGCGCTCCGTAGAGTTCGCCATTGTACGAGAGTGCATTGCGCATCGGCTTGAGCAGGTCACTGACCGCGTAGCCTTTGTCACCCGTCGCATACGGAGTCAGGTCGGCGAGCCAACCGTTCCTTGCCCAGATCGGTGTCTCGTAGTTGGAGATCATCACGGCATTGAACTCGTTCGCGTGGGTGGTGATATCGGTCTCTATCAGCGCCCGCTCGTTGTTCTCGTTCAGCGTATCGTAGGAGACCTTGATCCCCGGATACTCCTTTTCGAAGGCCGGCGTCAACTTCTCGATGTTGATCATGTTCGAATTCGACACGACGGCGACCTTGATGGTCACGCTCGCCGTGTGACTAACCTTCACCTGCGCATATCCGGCTGTCGTCCCAGCCAGAGCGGCAACCAGTCCTGTCGCTCCCCCTAAAAGCGCGATCGTCCTCAATCTCCGCGACGTGCGTGCAATTGCACTTGTTTTCCGACTCATAGGTACCCTTTCTGAACCCGATGACCTGAATCTGATGAAGCGAGATGTGGCCTTCGAAGACGCGACGCGACAGGGCACGCGAACTGACTCACCCTTAGCAGTACTCCTCGCTGTAGGCTGCTACATAAGTCTCCCGAAACCACCCCGGCTATGGGAGCTATCGCACGATGTGCGTGGCGCGAACAATTACCCAATCATGTTGACCTAGTTGTCTCCCCCTTGCCCCTCATTCCCTCACTGAGGAAACGTTCCCCCGTCACTGTGACAGTAGACCAACCAT
>Ga0182024_10022257_pt1 | contig 11433 bp, 9 predicted proteins | sample P32metaG_FD_120480 | JGI IMG/M metagenome (GOLD analysis project Ga0182024, IMG submission 120480) | Permafrost microbial communities from Stordalen Mire, Sweden - P3-2 metaG (Illumina Assembly) | ecosystem: Environmental > Terrestrial > Soil > Wetlands > Permafrost | place: Sweden: Stordalen... | reverse complement strand
TACCGAGAACGAGATCCCGTCGGTGTTCCGCGCTACGCGTTCGGCCTTGGGCGCGACCTTCGAGGCGGCCGACAAATACGGCTGGACGCTGATCCACCCGGTCTCGGCCAACGCCAACCCGTCGGGCACCGTCACCGACGACGCGTTCGAGACCATCGCCGGGATGATCCTCGGCGCCGCCGAGCGGCAAGGCCCGATCGACGGCGTGCTGTTCCACCTGCACGGCGCGATGGTCACCGAGAGCCATGAGGACGGCGAAGGCGAATTGCTCGAACGCCTGCGCGGCATTCTCGGCCCTGACATTCCGGTCGTCGTCACGCTCGACCTGCACGCCAACGTCACGCAGAAGATGGCCGACAATGCGAGCGCGCTCATAGCGTTCCGCACCTACCCGCATATCGACATGTACGAGCGCGCCTGGCAGGGCGCCGACCTGCTCGAACGCGCGATGGCGGGCAAGATCAAGCCGCGCACCATCATCGCGCGGCGGCCGATGATCCACGGGCTGGATTGGGGCCGTACCCAGAAAGGCCCGATGGCCGAGCTGATCGCCCGCGGCGAAAAGTTGGAGCGCGCCGGCGAGGTTCTCGCGGTCAGCGTCTGCGCCGGTTTCTCGCTGGCCAATATCCGCGATGTCGGCCCCTCGGTGACGGTGACGACCGACGAGCGGGATGAGCTCGGCAACGGCCCGCCAGCGCGCGAGATCGCCGAGGCCTTCATGGACCATGCCTGGGAGACACGCGATTATACTTCGATCCAGCTGCTGCCGGTCGCCGCGGCAACCGCCCGCGCCCGCGAAGGCAAGCACGGCGACCAGCCGCTTATCATCGCCGACTACACCGACAACCCGGGCGGCGGCGGATACGGTGACGCGACCGCGTTCCTCAAGGGCCTCGTCGATGCGGGTATAGAAGGCGTCGCGTTCCACGCGATCTGCGACCCCGATGCGATCGCGGCCGGGATGGCCGCCGGCATCGGCGCCACCGCGACCTTGACCCTCGGCGGCAAGATCGACCCGTCGCGCGGCGGCGGCCCATTGACCCTAACCGGCGAGGTGACGTGCCTCAGCAACGGCAGGTTCATCGCCTACGGCCCGATGGGCGGCGGCGTCGAGCGCAATTACGGTCCGTCGATGGTGTTCCGCGTCGGCGGCATCGACATCATCCTGATCTCGAACAATGGCCAGGCGACCGATCTGGGCCAGTTCACTTCATTGGGCATCGACCCGACCCGCTATCCGACCGTCGCGGTCAAGTCGATGCAGCATTTCCGTGCCGCGTTCGAGCCCATTGCGCGGGAGGTAATCCTGGTCGATACCGGCGCGCTGTGCTCGGAAAACTACACGCCCGAGCTTTACGACCGGGTGCCGCGCCCGGTTTGGCCGATCGACGAGATGGATTGATGGTATCACCGATGAAAATTGCCGTTGCCCTCGCGCTCGCGACGTTGATCGCCGCGGGCGCGGCCTTCGCGCAGGGGCTGACGCCGGACGACCTCAATTATCTCCGGGCAACCCACGGCCTGACGCCGCAAAACGCGGCGATCACCGAGCTGACCCCCAACGAGCAGCAATCGCTGCACAGCGCGATCGACGATTTGAAAACCTATCCTGAAGGCCGCGACCGCCAGGTGCGGCGCTACTTGGCGCTGGTCTATGGTCGCGAATGTAAGCGCTGGGGGGCGGCACATCCGGGTCAGAATTGCTCGCCGGCCGCCGACCCGGCGGTCGAGCCCGGCAAGGAGGTTTCCGACAAGATTTGCGCCTCATGCCACCTGTTCGGCACCGACTCGGCCGCGTCCTATCGAAAGATGGCGAGCGAACGCGACTGGAACGCGCACAAGGTCGAGCACGCGCTACGCCACAGCCCGAGCATGGTGCCGCTAAAGCTGACCCAAGACATGCTCGACCAGCTCGCGGCGTACATCAATTCGTTCAAGCAGTAGCCCACTGAACCCTCACCCGTCTCCGGGCTGCGCCCGGAGCCACCCTCTCCCGCATTGCGGGAGAGGGGTTTATCCGCCAGCGCCCTTATCCCCTCTCCCGCACTGCGGGAGAGGGAGGGACCCGCGCCGAAGGCGTGGGAGGGTGAGGGTCAGTGCCGGAAATGCCGTAACCCGCTGAACACCATCGCCACCCCGGCCTGGTCGGCGGCGGCGATGATTTCGGCGTCGCGGCGCGAGCCGCCGGGCTGGATGACGGCGGTAATGCCGGCGGCGATGCCGACCTCCAGCCCGTCGGCGAACGGGAAGAACGCGTCCGACGCCATCACCGCGCCCTTCATCGGCGATTGCGCGAGCCCGGCCGCCTTCTGCATGTCCGCGGCCTTGGCGACGGCGATCTTGGCGCTGTCGACCCGGCTCGGCTGGCCGGCGCCGATGCCGATCGTGGCGCCGCCCTTGGCGAAGACGATGGCGTTCGACTTGACGTGCTTGGCGACCGTGTCGGCGAAGATCAAATCGGCGATCTCCGCCGCGCTCGGGGCGCGCTTGGTGACGGTCTTCAGATCGCCCGGTACAGCGACGACCCGGTCGCGTTCCTGCACGAGAAACCCGCCGGCCAGCGACCGGAACATCATCCCCGGCGCCGCCGGGTCGGGCATCCCGCCGGTGGTCAGCAGGCGCAGATTGCTCTTGCGCGCGAAGATCGCGGCCGCGGCGTCATCGATCTCCGGGGCGATGATCACCTCGACGAAGATCTTGGCGATCTCCTCGGCCGTCGCGGCGTCGAGCCTTTGGTTGACCGCGACAACCCCGCCAAACGCGCTGACCGGGTCGCAGGCCAAGGCGCGCGCCCAGGCGGCGGCGAGGCTGGCGCCCTTGGCGACGCCGCACGGGTTGGCGTGCTTGACGATGACCACCGCCGGCTCGACGAACTCGGCCGCCAGCTCGAACGCCGCGTCGGTGTCGGCATAGTTGTTGTAGGACATGTCCTTGCCCTGCAACAGACGCGCGCTCACGACGCCCGGTCGCCGCTCGTCGGTACGATAGAGCGCGCCCGCCTGATGCGGGTTCTCGCCGTAGCGGGTCACCTCGGCGAGCCTTCCGGCGAGGGTGACACGCTCAGGGAACACGACCCCCTCCTCGCGCGCCATCCACCCGGCGATCGCCGTGTCGTAGGCGGCGGTCAGCGCGAAGGCCTTGGCCGCGAGGGCACGCCGCATCTCTGAGCCGATCGTCCCCTGCCCGTCCGCGAGCTCTGCCAGCACCGCCTCGTATTCGGCGGGATCAGTCACCACGGCGACGAATTCGTGGTTCTTCGCGGCCGCGCGGATCAACGCGACGCCGCCGATATCGATGTTCTCGACGCATTCCTCACGGCTCGCGCCCGACGCGACGGTCGCGGCGAACGGGTAGAGGTTGCAGACGAGGAGATCGATCACGCCGATGCCGTGTTCGGCGAGCGCCGCGCGATGATCGTCCCGGTCGCGCCGCGCCAGGAGCCCGCCATGGATCGCCGGATGCAGCGTCTTGACCCTGCCGTCGAGCATCTCGGGGAAGTTCGTCACCGCGGCGACCTCGGTGACGGCAAGTCCGGCGTCGGCGAGGGTCTTCGCGGTGCCCCCGGTCGAGATCAGCGCAAAGCCGCGCGCGACGAGCGCGCTCGCGAACGGCACCAGCCCGGTCTTGTCGCTGACCGAGATCAGCGCCCGGCACACCGGGCGCGGCGCGGAACTCATGACGGCCCGTCTCCGAAAGCGTGAGAGCGCGGTATAGGCCGCGCCCCGCCCGCCGGCAAGCTCATCGCTGGCCGCGGCTGAGCGCCACGAGCAGCGCGGCGACGGTCAGCGCCGCCACCGCCAGCGCGGCGAATCCCCATCCCATCGTCGCCGCCCAGGCGCAGGCGATCAGCACGATATCGGCGGCGATGACGCGCATGACGACCGCGTCATGGCCGAGCCCGCGCTGCACCGCGCGCTGGTAGAAATGCTCGCGATGCGCCTGCCACACCCGCTCGCCGCGCAGCAGACGCCGCATCAGAGTCAAAGTGGCATCCGCGAGGAAATAGAGCGGCAGGATCAGCGCCGCCTGCCACTGTCCGCGCAGCGCCAGCCCGTAGAGCAGGAACCCGAGCAGATAGCCGAGCGGGACGCTGCCGACATCGCCCATGAAAATCCGCGCCGGCGCCCAGTTCCACACCAGGAAGCCGAGTGCCGCCGCGGCAACCGCCGCCGCCGGCGCGGCAAGCTCAAGGCCGCCGCCCAGGGTCGCGACCAGCACGATGCCGACACCGATCGCCGCCGCCTCGCTGCCGGCGATCCCGTCGATCCCATCCATGAAGTTGAACAAATTGGCGAACCACACCCAGAGCAGCGCGCCGGCGATGGCATCGAGTCCAGGCGGCAGCCAGCCCTGGAAGATCGCCCCGTGGGATGTATCGTGCGGCAGCGCCCAGATGCCCGCCGCGACCGCGACGAATTGCGCCAACAGGCGCAACCCGGGCGACAGGCCGCGCAGATCGTCGAACCACGACACGATCCCAAGCCCCGCCGCGGCAAGCGCCACCACGATCGCGGCCGGCGGCAATACGCCGCCGGCGCACAGCACCAGCCAGGCGACGACGCTCACCCCGATCACCGCGATCCCGCCGCCGCGCGGCGTCGGCGCGACATGCAAGGAGCGCTCGTTCGGCAAGTCGAGCACCGCACCGCGCCGCAACAGCGCGACCAGCGCCCGCGTGCCGAGGCAGGAGGCAGCGAAGGCCGCCACCGCGACGGTGAGCAGCAACAACAAGGTCGGCTAAATCAACTCGCCTCCCCCAGGCTCGACCCGGGGGTCCACGAATAGACGAAGACAATTCGTGGATGGCCGGGTCAAGCCCGGCCAAGGGGAAAAATAATTTTCTACAAACACCGGCTACAGCTCGTCCGGCGCTCGGCCTTCGCGGCGGAGCGCCCAGCGCACCGAGGCGCCATTCGCGTCGGTAGTGCCGCTCAGCATTACCTGCTGCGTCTTTCTGAGCTCGCCCGAGCCGAGATAGATGCTCTCGGCGAGGCTCATCTCGGCACCGCTGGCGCGCAGCCGCCAGACCAGCCCGCTGGGCAGGCGCAACACTGCCGCGCTGCCGTCTTGCGTGAGGTGCGGCTCGACCGAAGGGTGCAGATGAAAGCGCACGACAAACGCGACGCCCGACCGTCCTGTCAGCTTGTCCTCGCCGCGCAGATCCTCGCCGTCCGCCGCCAGGTAGAACTCGCGCGCGTAGACAAGGCCGAAGCGCTGGCGGTAGCCGTCATGGCTGACCGCGATCCATTGATGCCCGTCATCCTCGGCGCGCTCGCAGCGGATCAGCGGCGGCGACCGGCCGAGCGTGCCGTCATCGTTGATCTCGACTGCATTGGTGTCGGCGACGACCAGCACTGAGTGCGCGGCGGTCGAACGCGCGACCTGCCGCCACGCCCGCTGCGCGCCGCGATAGCCGCCGCAATTGACGATGATCCGCTCGCGGCCCTGGCTCATCTCGAACGATAGCGGCCCGGCGTAAGCCATGTCGTCGAACCCCGGCACCGGCGGCTTCCCGGTATCGACCAGCACCAGGCTATGCCCGGCCTGCATCCGCTGGTACCCGGATTGCGGCGCCTGGGCCGGCGCCCTGCCCTTGGTCTCCGACCGCGTCAGCACGAGGTCGACGAGGATGCCGTCCTCCTCGATCGAGTTGTTGAACAGCGCCAGCTTGCGGTCGCCGTGGCGGAAAAACCGCAGCATCGGCGCCATCCGGTCGATCGCGTCCTGCAGCGGGCCGGGAATTTCGATATGCCCGGCGCGCAACGCGGCACGCGTGTCGACCAGATCGCGCAGCACGTCGAGCTGGACCGACGGATTGCGCGAGCGATGGCCGCCATCCGGCAGAATCTGCGCGGGCAGCTCGCGCTCGATCGCGCGCAGCGCCCGCACCACCCGCTTCTCACCGCCGCCGAACGCGACGAGGCCGGCGACGAGGCCTTTGAGCGCGCGCAGCCGCGCCGGGCCGGAAAGCTCCCACGCCGCGATCCGCGCGAGATGGCGCAGCTGCGCCGCGAGGCTCACCAGCATCGCCCGGCGCAACAGCCGGTCGGCCTCGCGGCTCGCGATCTCGTCGAAATGGACGATCCAGGTATAGATCCGCGTTGCCAGCACATCGGCGCGCCACGCGATCGGGTGCCAGCTCGTATTGTCGGTCAACCAGCTTTGCACCAGCGCGCGCACCGCGTCCTTGGCGCCGCCGCCGACGCTCAACAGATCGGCCACCCACGAGAAATCGTGCCAGGCCGCGAGCCAATTCGCCCCGGCCTCGGGCGGGAACCAGACCGGCATCGGATTGCGCACCACCTGCCCCGCCAGCATGATCTCGCCGGAGAGGATCGTCGCGCCCCGCTCGGCGTCGCCCGGCCAGCGCTCGCCGACCCGCAGGCGCAAATCCGCCGGGACCCGCCCGATCAGCGTATGGCGATAGAGCGGGCTCGCGGCCAAACCCCGCAGCGCGTCGCGCCGCAGCCGGGTCAACAGCGGCGGCGCCTCGCTGGTCACCGATGCGGCGCCCGCGTCCGACCGCGCCATCCGTCCGCCGCGGTTCAGCGGCGATCTCATGCGCGCGCCCGCGCGGCTTGCCCAGCGGTAGACTGCATGCCGTTTCGTAACAAGTAAAAGGCGAACCCGCAAGCCGCGGCCAGCCGGAGGACTAAAGCCGATAGCTGCCGGATCGCCGCGGCTACGCCGCTTCCGGCAGCTTGACGAGCCGCGCGCCGTAAAATCCGTCGATGCCGTCATATTCCGCGAAGTGGAACGGCAGCGTGCGCAAATCGCCGTCGGCGGTCAGCCATTCCGCCGGCGTGTCGAGCTCGCCCGCCGCGATCGGGCGCCGTGCGACCGGCGCGCCCGAACGCAGCAACGCCTCGATACGATGGGGCCCCTCCTCGGGTTCGAGGGAGCAAGTGCAGTAGACCAGCATGCCGCCCGGCCGCAGCATCTCGACCGCCGCGCGCAGCAGCTTGTCCTGGATCGCCGCCAGCCGCGCGACATCGGCCGGGCGCTTCAGATGCGGCACGTCGGGGTGGCGGCGGATCGCCCCGGTCGCCGAGCACGGCGCGTCGAGCAATACCGCGTCGACCGGGTGCTCGGGTCGCCAGGTCAGCGCGTCGGCGGCGACCGTCGCGGCGGGCAGCGAGAGCCGCTTCAGATTGGCGACCAGCCGCTCGAGCCGCCGGCTGGAGCGATCGACCGCGGTCACGAAAGCGCCGGCATCGGCGAGCTGCGCGGTCTTGCCCCCCGGGGCCGCGCAGAGATCGACGACCTGCAGCCCGGCGACATCGCCAAAGAGCCGCGCCGGCAGCGCCGCCGCCGCGTCCTGAACCCACCAGGCACCCTCGGCATAGCCGGGCAGCGTCGATACCGCGCCGCCGCCGGGGCGACGCAGCGTGCCGGTCGGCAGCGGCGTCGCCGCCAGGCTCTCGCACCATCCTGTCGCATTGGCGCGCAAGGTCAGGTCGAGCGGCGCCTCGCGCAAATGCGCGGTCGCGATCGCCCGTGTCACGCCTTCCCCGTAATGCCGCAGCCACGATTGCCAGAGCCATGGCGGCGTGTTGAGAGCGGGGGCATCATGGCTCGCGACCCGGTCCGGTCCCTCGACGCTCAATCGCCGCAATACCGCGTTGACGAGGCCCTTGTGAGCCGGAAACCCGCGGCTCTGCGCCAGGTCGACACTGGTCGCCACGGCGGCGTGCGGCGGGGTTTGCAGAAACAGGAGCTGGGCGATGCCGAGCCGCAGGATGTCGTGCACCGATGCGGCGCGTGGCGGCAGCGGGTTGGCGAGGCAGCCGGCGATCAGCGTGTCGATCTGGCCAAGGCGGCGCAGCATGGTGGCGACCAGCAGCCGCGCGAAGGCGCGATCGCGCAGCGACAGTTTCGCCATTGCCGGGTTGTCGTCGATCGCCTCGTCGAGCGGCCGCTCACGGCCCAACACCGCGCCGATCAGATCGAGCGCAACATGACGAGCCGTCGATGCTGGAACCATGGGCGAAGGTACTTCTATGCCGCCGGAACGAAGCCAGTCGCGGCTCGACAGCCCGTTCGGCACTGCCCACCGCCCCTTTTTCCAAAACGCGCCGGTTGAGCCGGCGCTACCGCACTGCCATAGTTGAGATATGGCGGCGACCCTGCGGGACATCCCCAAGCCGGACGAAGTAAAATCGCCCGGAACATCACCCGGACCGAAACCGGTACCACCAAAACCGCGCGAGATTGGCGGCCCGAAGGCCTGGAGCCCACGCGCTACGGCGATTGGGAAGTCAATGGGCGCCGCACCGATTTCTAGCATGTCCAGACAAGGAGTTCGGCGATGATGGCGGAGACGCTTGCGGCGGTGCGACTGGGCTCCCGGCTATCGCCGGCCGGCGGCGCGGACGTGCGGGGCACGGCGCCGTACTAGGCGCGCTAGCCGCCCGGCGGCACGCGCAGCGCCGGCACGAAGAACGCCGCCACCGCCTTCAGCCGCTCGTCGTCGCCGGCGAGACAGTCGCGGCGCAGCGCCTGCAGCCCGGCGCCGAGCGCGGTGTCGTTCCACAGCCAGTCGCCCAATTGCGTACTCGACGGCGCGCCTCGCGCGATCGCCGCTTCGAGCGCGAAGGCCTTGAGGTCGTCGATCGCGAAGCGCAGCGCCAACGCCGGCGACATGTCGGCGACCGGGCTCGCCGGCCGCTCGCCGCGCAGCCACGCCGCGACATACTCGCCGCACGCCGCCGGCGCGAGGCCGGAGAGGCCCACCGTGCTGCGCTCGCGCGCGGTGCACGACGCGGCATAGGCCGGCGCCAAAGCGCGCAATTCGGCCTCCATCGCCGCCGCAAGGGCGGCTCCCTCCCCCGCGAGCGGGGGAGGGTCGGGGTGGGGGCTGACGGGAGGCCGCCAACTCGGATCGGACGTCTCGCGTGGATCGTCGTCCGGAAAATCGACGATCAGGCTGGCTTGTGGCCTTGCGTCGAGCAGGCTGAGCGCCGCGAGAATGACCTGCTTCTGAAACGCGACATCGCTCGGCGGGCCAATTGGCCGACCTAACTCGAACGGCACCCAAAGCGCCCGCGGTGGCCGTGTGTTCTCCGCCTGCTTCCGGATCAGCGCGATCGCGACCGTCGCGATCCCTTCTTCCTCGAGAAAATGCCCCAGCGCGCTCACGGCGCGCGTGCAGAGCGGTCAAACCGAGGTCAGCAGCACCGCGTCGACATGGTCGGCCTTGAGCTTGCCGGCGACCTCGCGGGCGCCGTCGACCATCTGCACCGGGTCGGTCGCGCCCATGAACGAGTAGTGCGTCGCCGCGACCGAGCCGATCGTCCCCTCGGCCGCCAGTTCACGCAGCCGGTCGAGCGGAAACACGACGTTCCAATCCTCCTGGAACCCGGTTCTATCGAAATTGATCGAGATATGGCTGCACAGCAGATCATTAGCCGCGGTCGTCGCAGGGATCGCCCGGTAATCCGCGTCGCGGCCGCGGAACACCCGATCGCCCCGCACCGTCAGCCCCGCCGACGACACGATCGCGACGCGGCGCCGCGACAGCACCCTCCCCTCGACCCAAGGCGTCGTCTCGAAGTCCGGGCATTCCAGCTCGGCGAGGCGCGTGGCCATCGCCGCTGGCAATTTTTCAAGACGCATGGCCCGCTCCCTCTAAAATCTCGCCGCCACCCTAACCGGAATTAATTCCGCGCAGGTACGCCTTTTTCGCCGAGGTCCCAGTAAATCCCCGTCATCACCGCGAGCGCCTCACGGGCGACGGGGGCGAGCATGTGTTCGTTGGGCGCGTGCTGCGAGCATGAGGCGTAGGAATGCGGGACCCAGATCGTCGGCAGGCCGAGGTCGCCGGCGAAGATGTCGTTGGGCAGCGAGCCGCCGAGATTGGGCAGGATCGCCGGGCGCTTGCCGGTGGTCTCGGCGATCGACTTCGCGGCCCAGCGCACCCAGTTGTGGTCGGGGTCGAGGCGGGTCGCCGGGAAATAGGCCTTCTTCCACGGCTCGACCTTGACCATCCGGAAGCCGGCCCGATCGAGGTGGCGGCGCAGCGCCGGCATGAACTCCTCGGGGTCGACGCCGACGACGAACCTGATCTGGCAGGTCGCGGTTGCTTTCGGCGGGATCGCGTTGACCGGGTTCTCCGGGTTGCCGGTGGTGAAGGCGAGCACCTCGAAGCTGCACCAGCCGAACACCTTCTCGCTTGGGCTAAGGCCCGGCTCGCCCCAATCGGGGTCGATCTGCGGCGCGTCTTCGCCGCCATCCACCGCACAGTCGACCAGCGCCATACGCACCGAGTTCGGCATGTGGCTCGGCACCCACTCCTTGATCTTGATCGCGCCCTTGTCGCTGGTGATCGAGGCCAGTGCGTGCGCCATGATCACCCCGGGGTTGGCGAGCAGCCCGCCCCAATTGCCCGAATGATGGCCACCCTCGCGCAGATCGACGACGAGGTCGAAATTCATCGCGCCGCGCGCGCCGAGGAAGATCGTCGGCCGCTCCGGGGCGAGGCGCGGCCCGTCCGAGGCGATCAGCACGTCGGCGGCGAGCCGCGCCCTCTCGTCGCGGCAAATCTCGCGCAGCCCCGGCGAGCCGATCTCCTCGCCGGTTTCGATCAGGAATATCGCGTTGAAGCCGAGCCGCCCGCGAATCTTCAGCACGGTTTCGAGCGCCGCGAGGTTGATCGAGTGCTGACCCTTGTTGTCGGCGGTGCCGCGACCGTAGAGTCTATCGCCCTGACGAGTCAGCTGCCACGGCGACAGGCCGTCGCGCCATTGCGGCTCGAGCCCGCGGATCACGTCGCCATGGCCGTAGCCGAGCACGGTCGTCGCCGCGCTCTCCTCGCGCCGCTCGGCGATCAGGATCGGGCCGCCGCGCACCGGGTTATCGAAAATGCGGCTCTCGAAGCCGAGCCGCTTCAGGGTCGGCGCGATCTCGTCGCCGAGATAGGCGCCGAGCACCGGTGCGCGCTCCTCGACCTGGCTTTCGGTCGGGATCGCAACGCGGCGCGCGAGGTCGGCGACGAAACCGCCGTCGTCGAAATAGGCTTCCGAAGCGGCAATGGCGGCGGCGCGGGTCATCAGGCCTCCCGTAAAGCGAGGCCCGCAGCTAAGCAGGAATTTTCCGGCGCCTCAATGGTGCGAGCCGGTGCCGCTAACCGGGGTCCAGGAAGGCGGGTCGCTCGCCGGGAAGCTGTCCTCTGTCGAAAACGCCGTGTCCCGCCCGTACCGCCGTGGCCGATTTCGTGGCTGCCTGGCGAGCGGCGGCACTTCCGGGACGGCATTGTCCGCCCGGCTGCGCGACAGCGCCAAATTCCCCAGCCCGGCGAGGCAGCCGAGCACCAGCGGCAGTCTCAGCACGGGAAAAACGATGGCGATGCCGGCGATCGCCGCGCTGAGACGCGGCAGAAGCAGGGAGGTGGTGTCGGGTCCGTTTGCGGGCATGGGATCCTGCGTGCGAAGCTGG
>Ga0182024_10022256_pt1 | contig 11433 bp, 7 predicted proteins | sample P32metaG_FD_120480 | JGI IMG/M metagenome (GOLD analysis project Ga0182024, IMG submission 120480) | Permafrost microbial communities from Stordalen Mire, Sweden - P3-2 metaG (Illumina Assembly) | ecosystem: Environmental > Terrestrial > Soil > Wetlands > Permafrost | place: Sweden: Stordalen... | reverse complement strand
GCCATGGTGCCGTTCCTCACCGAGTACTACGGCAATCCTTCCAGCGCCTACAGTTTCGGCAAGCGCGTCGAGGGCCATCTCAAGGAAGCGCGCGAGAAAGTCGCCGCCCTGCTCGGCTGCACGCCGAAGGAAATCATCTTCACCAGTTGCGGCACCGAAAGCGACAACATGGCCATCTGGTCGGCGTTGCAGACCTCCGGCAAACGGCATGTCGTCACCACCCAGGTCGAGCACTCGGCCATCATGAACCAGACCGATCAACTCGAGCGGATGGGCTTTGGCGTCACCCGCCTGCCGGTCCAGGCCGATGGCACACTCTCTATTTCAGATGTCGAGAATGCCATCCGCGACGATACCGGCGTGGTCTCCATCATGTGGGCCAACAACGAAACCGGCGTCTTGTTTCCGGTCGAGGAAATCGCTTCCATTTGCAAAAAGAAGGGCGTGCTCTTCCACACCGACGCAGTGCAGACCCCCGGCAAAATTGATCTCCGCCACATTGCCAAAAGCGACATCGACTTCCTCTCCATGTCGGGCCACAAGCTCCATGCGCCCAAAGGCGTCGGCGTTCTCTACGTCAAGCGGCGCACCAAGGTCGTCCCCTACGTCATCGGCGGCGGGCAGGAGCGCGGCAAGCGTGGCGGCACGGAAAATGTCGCTTCGATCATCGGCCTCGGCCGCGCGGCGGAACTCTCCCTGGAACGGCTCTCCGATGAGCAGGGTCGCGTTCGCGTTCTGCGCGACCGTTTCGAGGAGACGCTCCTTGCGCGCCTGCCCGATCTTTATATCAACGGCAAGCGCGACCAGCGCCTTCCCAACACCAGCAACATCGCCTTCGACTTCGTCGAGGCCGAGGCCATCCTCCTCGATCTCGACCTCCTCGGCATCTGCTGCTCCTCCGGCTCCGCGTGCACAACCGGATCGCTCGATCCCTCGCACGTCCTCACCGCCATGGGCCTCACCCCGGCGCGCGCGCGCGGTTGCGTACGCTTTTCCTTCGGCCATTACAACACCGATGCCGACATCGACTATGCGCTCAAGGTCATTCCCCCGATCATCGAGAAGCGCCGCGCCATGTCGCCCTTGAGTCCCGATCATCGCGATAATTTTAATTACGATGTCGAGGCGGCTCGCGAAAAAGAAGAAAAGCTCATGGCCCAAACGATGGCGGCGATCAACGAGTAGCGTTCTGGAGGGACGACCTCCCGGTCGTCCGCGGACGCGCGGGAGCGCGTCCCTCCAAAAGTGTATGCGCAGCACTGTCCGCAACCAGAGCACTCCTTGTCGGTAACAGTTACAACAGCGTCGGTTTTTTTGCGGTCTTTGTTTCGGCAACATGGGATAAATCGGTTGATCCTCTTGATTTAGACGAATAATTACATCTGGATGACACAAATGTCGGACCTTCTCGGAAGAACTGGAATAAGGTGTGCTAAATTTTACCGAGTCGAGGGGAAAAAATGAGCCCGCGCCTGGACGTTCTTTTCTCGTAAGAACGGATAAATGAAGACATTCCTATCACATTGATACGAAAAAGCATTGACTCCTACTTTGTTTTTATACAAGAATGCGTGAAAAGAACTGTTAAGGGCCGGAAATAACACTGTGAAAAAGAAATCGCCGCCTTACGCCATTATTGGTGCCGCCCTCTTGGGAATCATCGCCATCGTGGTCTTGGTCAAGTGGAAAGGCAGCCAGGATGCGGCAGCCCAAGCCGCCATCGACAAGGCAAAAGCCGACATGCAGGCGCAGATTGATGCGCTCAAGGCGCAACCACAAGTTACGGTTACGCCTACCCCGACGAACATGCGGAACGTTTTCTACGCCACGCAGCCCGTGCAAGCCGGCGCGAAAATCAGCTCGGCCTTTTACGAAAAGAAATTGACCCCCAATGAGATTTTGCCGGACGCCTACACGGACCAAAGCGATATCGTTGGCTTTTACGCAATCCGTGATATTGAAAAGGGCGATCCGCTGACTCCCCGCAATATTGGCAAGAGCTTGCCCTATCTGTCCCAGCGCATCTCGCCGGGAATGCGCGCGTTGTCTCTGCCCATTTTCAATGCTCAGGACAATGATACCGGCGGTTTTGTCATTGACGGAGACAAGGTGGACCTGCTGTTTACCTCCACCGACCATGATATTAAACTGAAGACCGAATTCGTGCTTCAGAACGTGACCGTGCTTTATGTTCCTGGTCCGAAAATCGAATCGGACCAGATCAACGGGATTGCTCCTGCACCGCCTCCTGGTGACCCCGTTTCCATCACCTTTGAGGTGACGCCTGAGCAGGCGCAGGCGCTGATCTTCATGTCCGAGGTGAAGCCGGACCAAGGAGGGCATTTCAGCATGATCCTGCGGTCGCGCCAGGACAAGTCCGAACTGAAATTTAAACCTTTTGAGGCTGAAACCTACGCTTACGAATGGCAAAAAGTTCAGAAAATGGCGGACAAGTCGGCCCTACGCGTCCAGGAACTTGCCCAAAAAATCGACGCAGAACAAAAAGCCCAAGCTGCACAGGGAAACACGAATGAAACAACAAATCCCACTCAACCTAGCCCGTAATCTGGCAATACTCGGGTGCCTGCTTGCATTTGGTTGCGGATTCGTCCGCGCGCAGGCTCCTGCTCCTGTCGCCGAAAGACTGGATGTCTATTTCGGCGAAGCCACCCTATTGCCCATCGATGGGCCGATCGACAGTTTCAGCGTCACGCCGGATGGCATCCTCAAGGTCGACAAGTCGGATATTTCCCCCAACCAGCTCTCCATCCTCGGACTCGCCGGCGGCAACGCCGAACTTACCATCAAAAGCGGGGACCGCACACTGCTCTACGACGTCGCCGTCAGCCCCGCTCCGGTGCGACTCTACATCAATCTCAACGAATCGAAGCGACTCACCTTTCCCGCTCCAATCGATGACACCAGCCTCTCTCTGCAAGGCATTGTTAACGTCGTTCAACCCGATGTCAGCGACAACGTCCTCCTGGTGGAAGCGAACGTGGTGGGGAAGACCACGCTGACGGTCACGGACAAGGGCCAGATCTACCGCTATTTCATCTCCACGTTTGACAATCGCGGCGCCGACGTCCTGGAAATTGAAAATGACTTTTCAGCCAAGGGCTACCGCAGCCTGACCATTAAATTCGAGAATGATCAGGCGATCCTCGGCGGCACGGTGCCGACCCAGGAAGAACTCGACGACGCCGTTCGCATCGTCAAGCAATTCACCGACTTCGTGCAGGTGAAGGCGACTCTTGGACAGGAGGTCGAGGAAAGCGAATACACCGAGCAGGAGTCGATCATCATCAACAACATTCAGCGCATTGCTGGTGTCAAGGGGTTGACGGTGCGCGTGAAATTCCCGATGCCCACCGTCATCACCACCAGCACCTACACCAAGTCGGTTGGCGATTATATCGAACCCGAGACGACGACGACGCCCCAGGGTGGAACCGTCCGCGGAACGGGTTTTCAGCCCCCCGCCAATCCGAATGAACAGGGACAGGGCGGTGGCCCGCTGGTTCCACCGAAGCAGGAGAATACCACTGAGACCACCACCACGACCGAGAACACCACCATTCCCGAAAAGATTTTTCTCTACGGCGATCTGCAGGATGACCTGGATGAAGCCAAGGTCCTTCGCGTTGCCCGCACCTTTTGCCCCTTTATCGTCAATTTCCTCACCGTCCGCGACCCTATCCAGCTGCGCACGCAAATCCGCTTCATGCAGATCAAGGACACCGACACCCGGACGACCGGCTTCGATTGGTCCACCGGTGGCGGACCAACCGTCACCTTGGGATTTGGAAGTTCAGCGTTCAATTTGCTGCCGAATCCGATCAATGCATTTAAGAACTTCATCACCAGCCCGACCGGCGTCACGGCCTCGGTGGATGCGGAAGCCATCTTCCGTCTTTACGAAAGCCTCGACATAGCCAAGATCCTGCGCGAAGCCGACATCTTTCTCACCAATGGCCAGCCCGGCTGGTATTCGGAAGGGGAAGTTCAGTCGTATGTCAGCGCCGCGGTCACGACCGCCTCCAGCCCTCCGCTCACCACGCTGACCGCCTCGTCCGTCTTTTTGGGGGTGAATATGGATATTTCCCCGCTGAACCTCGTCGCCGCCGGCGGCACCGAGCCCACGGGACAGAAAATTTTCGGCATTCCCAGCAGCGTCGGCGCCGGATCAAGCAGCGGCTATAATCTGGAACAGGATTCCGATCCGACCGCGGACAAGGTCGGCAAGGTGGCCGCGGCCATTCAATTGTCAGGGAGCGCTCCGATCGTCGACAACACCGTCAAATACGTCGATGAAAACGGGCTTATCGGCATGAATATCTCCACTCAGTTGACGCTCCCCGGCACCACCGGACTGACCGGCAACACCGTGTCGGTGCCCGGCGGTGGATCGATCGATCTGCCCGATTTCTTTGTGCGAACCACCCGCACTCGCGTCAATCTTAGGGATGGCCAGACGGTGATGATTAACGGTCTGATCGACAAGGAGATGACCAGCACCATCAACCAGATTCCCTTTCTATCCAAGATTCCCATTTTCAGCACGTTTTTCAAAAGCCATGCCGATGACAGAACGGATGAAGAAGTCGTTGTCCTCGTTACGCCGCATATCGTACGCATGAGGGACTCCGATACCGGCCGGTATCCGAAGCCGCTCTTTCCTGAGATGCAGGATCAGGCTCGCGAGGTGGGCGATGTCCCGATCATCAAGCCTGTTCGTTACGACGCCCAGGCGATCGACCTTCGTCCGGAATCTCCCAAGGACATGAAAGACGCCAAGAGCGACGACAATGCCAACGAGCCGCCGCCGCTGGCTCCTCATGCCACTGGAGGCATGCAAACCCTTCAACCCCCCGCGGACTCGGCCCCGGCTGCGCCTCCGGCAGTTGACAATACGCCTCCGGCTTCGGATAATTCCCGGCAACCGAGCGGCGCCCCCTTGGCCCCCTCCTCGACCTTGCCGTGAAACATGATTGATGTCCTTCTTGTCCATGATGATGTTGAGCGTTGCACCGCGATTCGCAACGCCATCAAGGCTAATCCGGAACTAAACCTGATCAGCGAGACGCAGACGGGCCGCGAAGGCCTGTTTGCCGCGGCAACCATGCTGACCGGTCACCCCCGGATGCTCATCGTCCGGCTCAACCTGGGGGACATGACCGGGTTCGACTTCATCGCCCAGGTACGCCAGAAAGCGCACGATATTTATATCATCCCCGCCCTGGAAGGCACCGAAGGGGGCCAGGTCTGGCAAAATCTGCTCCAACTCGAATTACGGGACGTGCTGGTTGGCCCCATTCCTCAGCAGGAAATCAGCAAGATCCTGGCGACGGCGGCTCCGCGCGCGCAGGAACGCTTCGATCAAAACCGGGCCCCCGCAACCATCGAGGGCGAGGCGTTTGTCATCTCGGTCGTTTCCGCCCGGGGCGGCATCGGCAAGTCGGTCGTGGCCACGAACCTCGCCGCCGCCATGGGCAAGCTCAGCGACAGCGTCACGCTGCTCGACTTCAGCCTGAACCCCGGAGACTTCGCGGTGATGCTCGATGACGTGCCGAGAAACAACATCATGGACGCGGTGCAGCAGGGCGGGGCCCTCGACGCCGAATACCTCAACAATACGCTCGCCCTGCATCCCCGGCTCCGCTTCCGCTACCTCGCTTCCCCCAACCAGGAATTTGACGCTTCGGGATTCGATTACAACGTCGGCGCCGCGATCATGGCGGCGACCCGGACGCTCAGTCAGTACATTGTCGTCGATACCGGCATCGCCATGGCCGGCCCGACCATCGCCGCCATCGACGCCAGCGATATCATCTTTCTCGTTACCAGCCGGGATGTCGCGCGGCTTCTCTCCGCCAAAAGCCTGATTAAATTTCTTAAAAACGACCGGCAAGTGACCAACCAAAAGCTCAAAGTCCTGGTCAACGAGGCTGAAATCGGCGCGGAAATATCGGAAAGCGAGATCGAATCGCTCCTGGAACACCCGGTCGCGGCCTACCTGCCCTGCAATGCCGGTCCCATCACCTTTTCCATCAATAGCGGCGCGCCCATTGTCGTGGCGGAGCCGCACCATCCGATTTCCGTTGTCCTCAACAAACTGGCGGAGCTCTCATTCTATCGCTGGCAGGAAAAACCGTCGGACATCAGCAAGACGAAAAAGGGGATTGCCGCCAAGGGAGTCACGTCCGGGCGAACAAGCGTCAGGTAATGGGGATCATTTTATGCTATCTTATCAGAATCTAAAGTTTCACGTCTATGGCCATACCTCCGCCCAACTTTAATCGTCCGGTTGCTCCCGTCCCCGGAGCCATTCCGCGGCCCGGTGGAGTTCCCGCCCGCCCGCCCGGCGCCGGGGGCATACCTCCCCGGCCCGGCGTTCCGCCGCCCGCCACGCAGGCGCTGCCCAGCGTGGCCACCTCCACTTCCGCCCTGCATCCCGTGCAGACCATGGCGATAAACTCGCAGCGGGCCGCTTCGTCCCAGCCGGATGCAGCCCAGGAATTTGTCATGCAGTTCAAGAAGACGCTCCTGCCCTATCTCGTGCAGGCGCTCGATCCCAAGCTTCTGGAACGCGGCAACGAAGGCGCGCTCAAAAAGCGCATCGAGGAACTCGTCGACGAGCGCCTCACTGCGGACAAGGTCCCCATCGGACGGCAGCTTCGCGTCAAACTGCTTGGCGACATCATCGATGAAATGGTCGGCTACGGTCCCCTCGAGCAACTGCTCAAGGACGACACCATCACCGAAATCATGGTGAACGGACACCAGACGATTTATACCGAACAAAAAGGACGGCTGAGTCTTTCCCCCATCAAATTTCTCGACGTGGAAAGCTGCCGCCGCGTCATCGACAAGATTCTCTCGCCGCTCGGACGCCGCGTGGACGAATCCAGCCCGCTTTGCGACGCGCGCCTGCCCGACGGCTCGCGCGTCAACGTTATCATTCCGCCTCTGGCCCTCAACGGCCCGGTGATCACCATCCGTAAATTCAGCAAAAGCCCGCTGACAATGGAAAAACTGATCGCCTTCCGGGCGCTCTCGCAAAGCATGGCCATGTTTCTCAAGGCGTGCGTCCATTGCACGCTCAACATCGTCATCTCCGGCGGCACCGGCTCGGGCAAGACGACCATGCTCAACGCGCTTTCCTCCTACATCCCGGACGGCGAGCGGATCATCACCATCGAGGATGCGGCCGAATTGAATTTGCAGCAGGACCACGTCGTCCGCCTCGAAAGCAAGCCGAAGAACATCGAGGGCAAGGGCGAAGTTTCCATCCGCGAACTGGTCAGGAACAGCCTGCGGATGCGCCCCGACCGCATTGTCATCGGTGAGTGCCGGGGAGGGGAAGCCCTCGACATGATCCAGGCGATGAACACCGGCCACGACGGTTCGTTGACCACGACCCACGCGAATACGCCGCGCGACGCCATCGCCCGGCTCGAAACCCTCGTCATGATGGCGGGAATGGAGCTGCCGCAGTTGGCAATCCGGCAACAGATCGCCGGCGCGGTCCATCTCATCGTCCAGATCAACCGGCTGGCCGACGGAAGCCGCAAATGCGTCGCCATCACCGAAATTCAGGGCATGGAAGGAAACATGGTCACCCTCCAGGACGTCTTCAAGTATGAGCAAACCGGCGTCAACCCGGAAGGCAAACTCATCGGCGTCACGCGCGGGCTCGGAATCGTCCCCAGGGCCCAGGCGAAATTCAATGCCAACGAGCTGAACGTTCCGGTGGAAATTTACCAAAGCGTTCTTCACCACAATAACCCCGAGTATCCCTAAACAGACGCCCCGCGCCTTTTTGAAACTTTATGGATCCGATGCTGCTCCTCATTTGCGTTTGTATCCTGGGGTTCTTTATTTTGCTGGCGGTGGGCTACCAGCAAACCACGGCTTCGCCGCAGATGGACTTGCGCGAAAAGCTCAAAAATCTGGCCAAGGATCCGGAAGCCATGGCGCGCGAAATCGAGTTGGGCGCAGAACGCAAATCGGTCCTCGCCGCAGTCGATTTCCGGGGAATTTTCGCCAAGTTTACCGGGCAAAGCTACATGGATACCCTGGAGAAGGAACTGACCCAATGCGATATTCCGCTGAAACCCGGCGAGTTCTTGGCGGTGCGATTTGGCTGCGTTGTCCTTGCCGGCCTCGTCGCTCTCGTTGTCTCTCATAATCCGATCATGGCTTTTGCCGTGGCCGGCGTGACGGCGTTTTTGCACATTCCCTTCCTGAAGATCAAGCGCTCTATGCGAATCGACAAGTTTGTGACGCAACTCGCCGAATTCCTGGTTCTCATCACCAACTCGCTTCGTTCCGGACAGACCTTTCTCCAGGGCGTCGACATCGCCAGCAAGGATTCGCCCAACCCCATTGGCATGGAATTTCGGATGCTCCTGAAGGAAACGAACCTCGGCGTGCCCGTCGAGACCGCCTTCTCCAACATGCTCCTGCGGGTTCCCAGCGAAGACCTCAAGATTGTCATGAGCGCCTTCAGCATCCAGCGCAATGTCGGCGGCAATCTGGCCGACATCATGGACCAGGTCGCGGCCATGATTCGTCAGCGCATAGCCATTCAAGGGCAGATCAAGGTGCTTACCACCCAGGGCAAACTTTCGGGCGCCATCGTCGGACTGCTTCCCTTTGGGCTGGGGGGCACCATCGCCATGATCAATTACGATTACATGTCCAAACTGTGGACCCCGCGCGTAGGCGATAACCTGCCTCTGGTTGACCGGTATCTCGGCCCGATGCTGTTGGGCCTCGGCATCTTCATGGAACTCCTCGGCTGCTTCGTCATTTATAAAATCTGCGATATCGAGGTTTGACGTATGGACCCGCTTTTACTCATCGTCTGCGTCTGCATTTTCGGGGCCATTTTACTGGCGGGCTTTGCCTTCCATCCCTCATCGGAAACGACCAGCATCAGTCAGCGCCTCGAGGGACTCAAGGCTGGGCAGCAGCAGCAGCGCACGAAGACCAGCCTTCGTGACGAGGATGAGATGGGCAAAAGTCCGTTCACCCGCGTGGTCCTCCCGATGGTAGACAAAATGTCCAAGTTTTTCGGCCAGATGACGCCGGTCACGTCGCTCAATCGCGCACGCGTTTCCATCGCCCAAGCCGGGCTTCAGGGCAAGGTATTTCCCGCCCAGATCACGACCATGTCCTACATCCTGATGTTCGTGATCCCCTTTATGTCACTCTCCTTCACCGGGATACCCACGCGCCTCCTGTGTTGGCAATCGGCCATGCTGTTCATTGGATTCCTCCTCGGATATCGCCTGCCCTTCGGATACATCCAGGGCAAGGCCCAGGCGCGCCAGCACGAAATTCGCAAGGCGCTTCCCTTTACGCTCGATCTCATATCCATCAGCGTCGAAGCCGGCATGGCCCTCGATGGCGCCATGGCCATCGTGATGGAAAAGTCGACTGGCCCCATGGCCGACGAACTCAATCTTACCCTGCGCGAGATTCGTTTGGGCAAGGGCCGTAATGAAGCCCTGGTCGATATGGGCGACCGTCTCGGGGTGGAAGAATTGAAGTCATTTGTCACCGCTGTCACCTACATTGCGCGCCTGGGCGGATCCTTGGTCGACGTGATCCGGATTCAGGCGCAGGCGATGCGAATCAAGCGCCGCCAGAGAGCCGAGGAAAAGGCCATGAAAACCCCCGTCAAAATCATGATCCCCCTGGTCCTTTTCATTTTCCCCTCCATGTTCATTGTCATCCTCGGTCCGGCCGCAATTACCATGACGGAGCAGATGACCCAGGTGCCTGGGCACTAAAATTTACAGATCAAGCTTTCATCGTTGAAAAATCCACGCTCTAATGTGGCGCGGGATATGCACCTCAACTTTGAAATTCTAAAATGGATCGCGTAGAACGCACAAATACTGTAGTGCCAACGATTTTCACTACAGAGGAGTGTCTGAAAGCGCTACTCTTTTCACGACGAAGGGGGCGGGTCGGCGGTCAGACCACGGTGGAATTTGCCCTAATTTGCATACCATTCTTTGTTATTCTTTTCGCCATCATCGATTTTTCCGAAATTTATTTTTACGAAAACTCATGTCAGAATGCTCTGCGTGAGGCTGCCCGTTTCGCCACGGCGGGATCAATTATCCAGGCCACCAATGTCAACGGATCATTGGCCTACGAAACCAACGGCGAGGGGATTGTTGTCCCCAAGGCCATCACGGACTCCGAGGGCAGGGAAGCCTCGCGCAACGAATGCATTCGGTATTGGTTTCAAACCAACTGCGTGCTTAGTATCCCCATATCGAATGTCGTGATCACCAGCGCTCCCACACTGCCCGGCGTCGATGCCGTCACGACCACCAACAGTCTTGGCTATTTGATCCTGCTCTCGGGCTATACGGTCACCACCAATTCCGGTGTGGTTTCGACCAACGCCGTATCCGCCGTGAAGGGGCCGGGCGGCGCCACGGACTATGTCCAGATTACGGCGACCTATTTCGTCAATACCATCACTCCCTTGATGGGTTACTTGAGTGGCTATAACGGCGTGGGAAACACTTTTCCGGTGCACGTCTCGGCGATCGTCAAAAACGAACCGGCTTATCTCAATTTTGAGCACACGAATATTTACGCGGACGAGCCACAATGAAGCCCTTCTCGTACCTCCAGCAGCTTAGGATCCGGCGGCGGCGGTGTAAGAGTCAGGCCTTCGTCGAATTCGCCTTCATCCTGCCCATCTTCCTGATCATGATGATGGGCATCTTCGATTACAGCTTCATGATCATGCGCCAGCAGATCATGGCCATGGCCGCCCGCGAAGCGGCCAACACGGCAACCCGCCAGACGCCCACCGATGCCATCCCCATCGGGCTTAATGCGGCCTATAATGCCGCGCGCAGCGTTGGGGTCGATTTTTCCGGTCCCCTCGGAGGCGTCATCATCACCCACGTCTGGTTCGACAGCAACTACGTGTCATCCCCCAAAGTACTGGTGCTCGATGCCGACTATGAAGGCCCCGCGACCAATTCAGGTTCTAACACCAACGACCCTCTCGCAGCCAATGTGGGGAACGGCATCGGCGGTATAGGAGGTCTTTATGGTGCCAGCTCCAATGCTCTGTTCGATGAAAGCCGGATTCTTACCGGCGACACGAACGGCTCCTCGGGCTGGCAATCGCGCTTTCGGCAACTGCCCTTCCCTGGAGATGACCTCGTCAATGGCGACACCCGCGGCGTTTATGCCGTGGAAGTCTACTATACGAATGCCTTCATCACGCCCATCGGCAACTTCATGACCCATTTCGATCAGATGGGGGGCACCTTTCTCATTCCCGGTCAACTTTATGATGCCGCCTTTTACGGCGTAATCACGGGCACTCCCTCGTCCCAGGTCACTCTCCCCGACCCGAATAACTTTTCGCATCCCCCACCCCCGCCGCCG
>Ga0182024_10022255_pt1 | contig 11434 bp, 8 predicted proteins | sample P32metaG_FD_120480 | JGI IMG/M metagenome (GOLD analysis project Ga0182024, IMG submission 120480) | Permafrost microbial communities from Stordalen Mire, Sweden - P3-2 metaG (Illumina Assembly) | ecosystem: Environmental > Terrestrial > Soil > Wetlands > Permafrost | place: Sweden: Stordalen... | reverse complement strand
GTCGCCCTTCTTCGCGACCGATCCGGCCTCTGCCGCTTCAATATAGAGCTTCTCCGCACCCTTCGCGTGGCCCTTCAGCCGCACCGCTTCGGCGACGGCCCGAGCCCCGTAGACTCGTCCAGGCCCATCGCGGAAGCCTTCCGCCTGGGCAATTCCCCACCAGCACATGGCGCACTGCGGATCCACGCGGATGCCCTGCTCGAACGCCTTGATCGACTCATAGTCCCAAAAATCGTGCAGCAGGTTCAGCCCCTGATCGAACCACGCCTGCGCCTCCGGACTCGCTGTGATGCTGATGTGGCCGTTACCAATTCCTGTCATCCGGACAGGAGCCGGAAGCTGCTCAGGCGCCGGGACCGGCTGCATTCCCGCCATCACCGAGGTATTCCCCATGGCCATTCCGCCCATGTTATTCTGCGCGGCCACACTCCGACCTGCGCCCACAGCCAGCAGTCCCGCAAGCACTCCAGCAACGAACCGCGATGATAGAAACAGGTTGCCCACTGACATAAAATCGAGCCTTTCTCATCTCATGGAAGAAAAACTGTATGCGAGCGTAGTGCCATGCACATCCGCTATCCGCGCAACGCCCCAGGATTCGGCTATTGCAACGTAAGCCCGTTGGGAAGCGTAGCTTTGGCCTGCTCCATGGGGACGGAATCGGCAACGGATGGCGAAAGACGATCGACCCGTGAACGTCTGCCCTCGGCTGGCAGAAAGATGCTGAAGACCGTGCCGGACTTTCCATCGGAGGTTCGGGAACGGACGCGAAGACTGCCGCCATGCTTCTCGACGAGTTCGCGGGAGACCCACAATCCGAGGCCTGTGCCGGTATCTTTTTTCGTGGTGAAGAAGGGCTCGAAGATGCTTTCGATATGGTCACTGCGAATGCCGCAGCCCGTGTCGGCGACCGAGATGCGGACTCCGGTGCGGACTGGATTGCGGGGATCGCTGGCAGGATTTGCCTCGACGCGGATCGTGGCTCCTCTGGGACAGGCGTCAAGGCTGTTTGCGAGCAGGTTGGAGAGGATCTGGCGCAACTCGCCCGAGAGACCAAGGACCTCCATCTCGGTGTTGCTATTGACGATGAAGGTCACCCCCTGCGAGAGCGCGCGGGAGGCGTAGAAGTCGGTTACTTCGCGGACGATGGCGGCTGGCTTGAAGTGCGCCGGAGTGGAGGTCTCGCGGTAGAAGCCCAGCGATTGTCGCGTGATGTGTGCGATGCGGCCGAGTTCAGAATCCGCCTGGGCCAGCAGATGGCGGATCTCCGCCATATCGTCCGAGTGGCGAGCAATATAGACGAGGTTAGTGAGACCTTCGAGCGGATTATTGACCTCGTGCGCGACCGACGCCGCCATACGCCCCGCGGTGGCCAGCTTTTCCGCACGCATCAGCGCGTTCTCCGAGGCGCGGCGCTCGTTGATGTTGCGGAAGACGAGGACGATGCCAATCATCTGGCCTTCGCTATCGCGGATAGGCGCGCCGCTATCGTCGATGCAGACCTCAGAGCCGTCTTTCGCGACAAGAAATGTGTGGTTGGCGAGACCAACGACCGTTCCCAGACGGCGGACCTTGTCGACGGGATTTTCGACCACGTCGCGTGTGTCTTCGTTGAAGATGGGGAAGACGTCATGGAGAGAGACGCCTCTGGCTTCGAGCTCCGACCACCCGGTGAGCTGCTCCGCGACGCGGTTCATGAAGGAAACGTTGCCTTCAGTATCGCAGGCGATGACAGCGTCGCCGATGCTGCGAATGGTAGTGTTCAGCCACTGCTCACGGGCGTAGGACATTGCAGCGCTGGATCTGACCTCTTCGATTTGACGGTTGTAGACAACGGCGAGTTGGTGGAAGAGTCTTCGCGTCTCCCATACGAGCAGGGCTGCTACCAGGGCAGCAAGGACGATGAGGCCGATGAGCGTGGAACGGTCGATGCGATTGGCAATCGCCGAGCGGCTGACGCGGACCGTCTCTTCGGCATGGATGAACTCCTCTGCCTGCGCCCGTATGTCGTCCATGTTCCGCTTTCGGTCAAGCATGTGTGCTTCTATCCCTGAACCAGAAGGAGTTTCTTGGATGTCGTCATGGGCTTTCTGTTGCCACCGTTGTTGGGCCGCCTGCAGGCTTTGCAGCCGTGAGAGCTGGTCTGGCTGCTGATTGATGAGTGCGGCCAGAGAGGCAAACTCAGGATCGATCTGCCGGTCGGCATCGTGGAAAGGCTGCAGGAAGGCCGGATTCTTAGTGAGCAGGTATCCGCGGAGGCCGGTCTCTTCATCCACCATCAACTTAATCAAATGATTGGCGCGACTGATGATCAGGTCGGAGTGATCGACCAGATGTGCGCTGCGTTGGACGTCCTGCAGACCAAAGCCAAGGATGAGCGCAAGAAGAGCGAGCGACGCAACGGGCAGGGCGAGAAGGCGGGCCAGAAGTCGGTTGTATTGCCTCGGATCCACCGTGGTTCCCCCTTCATTTCAGCTAAGGCGTTTGACGAACATGGCGCCTGGACTGTTTCACAGCCGCAACCGTACCATTCTAACCTGCATAAAGCTCTGTGCGAGAAGTGTTTGCCGGTCTTCTTGTATACTTCGCAGGTTATGCGAGTCTTTGTAATTCTTCCAGCAGCAGGCATCGGCACGCGGATGGCAGCGAGTGGGACGTCGGCGGCCGGGCCAAAGCAGTTTCTTGAGATCGGTGGCGTTCCGGTGCTGGTGCGGGCGGTGCGGGCATTCCTCGCGGTGCCTCGGGTGAATGCGGTTTGCGTTGCCGTGCGCGCCCAGGAGCGGGATCGGGTGGAGGCCCAGATGCTCGAGCATAAACTCGGCCCGCGGGTCCATATGGTCGAGGGCGGCGATAACCGCCAGGCTTCGGTCGGCAATGCGCTGGCGGCGCTCGAGTGCGATGAGGACGATGTAGTCCTGGTGCACGATGCGGTAAGACCGCTGATCGATCCCGCGACGATTGAACGGACCATCGACGCGGTGATCAAGCACGGCGCGGCGATCGTAGGACTGCCTGCGGTCGACACCATCAAACAGGTCGAGCGCACCGCGGATGGAGCGATCGTGACCGCGACCATCCCACGGGAGCGGATCGTGCAGGCCCAGACCCCGCAGGGCGCGCGCTTTGGATTGCTGCGGAGGGCATTTGTGGAGGCCGAGGCGGATGAATTTGCCGCGACCGATGAGGCGAGCCTGCTCGAGCGCGCGGGCATTGAGGTTGCGGTGGTAGCTGGCTCGGCGAGGAACTTCAAAATTACACAGCCAGGGGATATTGAGCTGGCAGAATTTTATTTGAGGCAAGCGAAGCCTTAAGATGACGCTGAAAAAGCCCCAAATCGCTGCTTTTGGGATTAAGCGTAGGGCTTTAGCCCTACGACCAATCTCGCAAAGGAATGGGGCTTTAGCCCCGGGTACTCTCTTCGCAGGCCAATCAGACCCTTTCAACGCGTTCATTGACCCCGATAACGAATTGAAGAAGCCCAAACACAAATCGTTGGAATCGGTGACAATCGGTGTTGAGCTTTTTCGGCTCCTGAGATGACTTCATGATGAGAATTGGATATGGGTTTGATTCGCATGCGTTCCAAGCCGGCGTACCGCTGGTGATTGGCGGTCTTGCGATTGAGCATCCCGAGGGGCTGGCTGGCCACTCGGATGGGGATGTGCTGCTCCATGCGATTACGGACGCTTTGCTCGGGGCGGTTTCGGCGGGGGACATCGGGACATTTTTCCCACCCAGCGATCCGCGATGGAAGGGTGCGGCTTCAAGCGTGTTTCTGAAGACGGCGCTGGAAGAAGTTGCGACGGCAGGATACAGAATCGTCAATATCGACACCGTGCTGGTGATGGCAAAGCCCAGGATCGTGCCGATTGCAGGAGAACTGCGGGAGCGCGTGGCCGAACTCCTCGGAGTGAAGCCAGGTGAGGTCGGGATCAAGGCGAAGACCCCGGAGGGATTGAACCAGGACCATGTCGCCGTGGCGCATGCGACCGTGCTGCTTGAGAGCGTTGCGTTGGAACAGCCGGTCAGCCGGATGGTTGCAAGCGCGGACGTGGAGGATGAAATCGATCAGGTGGTGAAGGGACTGATCGGGGACGCGAGGGACGTGTCGGCGCTGGGGCGCAAGTTACCCAGCTTCGATACGGGCGATTTGACCTAGTGGGGCGGGGTTTATCCGGTCAAGTCGTAACCGGAATCAAGGGACCAAAGGCCTGATAACAAACGTGACGAAGCTTCGGCAATTCGAAGCGTTCGAAGATGGAGACCGACCGCGGATTGTACGGATCGATGCGGACTTTTTTGGAGGATTGCTATGCGCGTTTGTGTTCGCCTTGTGATGGCGGTCTCTTTGGTGGGCTGGTGTTGTCTTTCCTCTGCACAGATATTGCGTGATGCCAGAAGCTCACCTCGCGCGCACGCCGATGAAGCGTGTGCTCCCGTTGGAGATGCGGCCTGGCTGACACCCGCGGAGAAGACCTGTTATGCGACGACTCCGGATTATGCCGACACAATGGACTATTTGAAACGAGTGCAGACTGCGGGGCCCGGACAGGTTTCAATCGAGCCGTTCGGCAAGACGGGCGAGGGCCGGGAGTTGGATATCGTGATCGCTTCGCGCGACGGCGTATTTGATCCCGCGGCGATTCATGCGGCCAAGCGGCCCATTGTGCTTGTGCAGAATTCGATCCACGCCGGAGAGATGGACGGCAAGGATGCCTGTCTCGCGCTGCTGCGGGACATGGTGATCAACAAAAGTAAGTCAGCGCTTCTGGAGCGAGCGGTGTTTGTGTTTATCCCGATGTATAACGCGGATGGGCATGAGCGCAGAAGCGCGTACAACCGGATCAATCAGGATGGTCCTGCGGAGATGGGCTGGCGGGGAAACGGCACAAACCTGAATTTGAACCGCGACTATCTGAAAGCGGATGCGCCCGAGACGCGGGCGTTTATGGCGATGTTCCACCGCTGGCTGCCGGACTTCTTCGTCGACGACCATGTGACCGATGGCGCCGACTATCAATATGACGTCACCTTCACCATTGACGACGGGCCAAATGTTCCAGGTGAAACGGCGAAGTGGGTGGATAAGGTGGCAACGCCGACACTCGAGAAATATGTGGACGATCATGGACATCTGGCTTCGCCTACCTATATCAATCTCGTAAACGATAACGATCCGGCGGAGGGCCTTGGTTTCAACGACGACCCACCGCGCTTCTCGACCGGATACATGGTGCTGGAGGGCCGTCCCGGCATGCTGGTCGAACTGCACATGTTGAAGGACTACAAGACGCGTGTGACAGGAAACTACGAGATTCTCGCCGGCCTGATGGAACTGATGAATCGCGATGCGGACAAGGTGATTGCGATGAATGCGACGGCGGACAAAGAGGCGGAAGAACTGGAATCGCATGCAGGCGAGAATGTGAAGTTTCCGCTGGCGCTGGGATGGGGCGGAGAGACAACGTCGTTTGATTTTCGCGGCTATCAGTACACGCGATCGCTGAGCGAGGTTTCGGGGGCCATGCGGGTACAGTATTCGCACGACCCCTGGAATCCTTCTTTGCCGATGCAGTCGGGCTTCAAGGTGACGACGGAGACCACGCTCCCGGCGGGTTATATTATTCCCGCGCAGTGGACGCACGTGATCGATGTCCTGGCCGCCCACCAGGTGCAGATGGAGCGGACGACGGCGCCCTGGACGGGAACCCTCGAGACCTATCAATGCTCGGGAATGACCTGGCAGGATCCTCCCTTTGAGGGACGGCATCCGACCTTCAACGGGGAGGCGATGCACTCGCCGGGCAAGTATGGGGTCTGCGCGCCGGTGTTGGAGAACTTGAGTTTTCCAGCAGGATCGGCGGTGGTGCGACTGAATCAGCGCCTGTCGAAGGTCGCGTTGGAATGGCTCGAGCCGTCGGCGCCGGACTCGGCGTTGCAGTGGGGATTCTTCGATTCGATCTTCGAGCAGAAGGAGTACGGCGAGGGGTATGTAATGGAGACACTTGCGCGGGACATGATGGACAAAGACCCGAAGCTCAAGGAGGAGTTCGAGAAGAAGGTGTCGAGCGATCCGGTGTTTGCAGGGAATTCTTATGCGCGGCTCAATTTTTTCTACGAGCGCTCGCCCTGGTTCGCGGCGAATCGCGTAGGAAAATACCCGGTGGGGCGCTTGTTGAAGCTGGATGGGATTCCAATCGAAGCTGCGCCTAAGTAAAGATTTCCCCTCTCGACAAAAGATTCGCGGTTAGACTTTGTTATTGCGAATTTTCTCTTGAGGGAATCAATGAAGATCAGGCTTGGGCTGGTGGCGGCGTGTTTGTTCTTGGTGGCTGGACGGGGAGTGCTGGCGCAGGCCCCGGCGGCGAATCCGGAAGAAGAGTTCATCAAAACGCATTACGCAAAGTATGAGTACCGCATCCCGATGCGCGACGGGGTGAAGCTGTTTGTGTCGGTGTATACGCCAGATCCCGGCGCGTTCAAGGACCAGGGGCCCTACCCGTTTTTGATGACGCGGACTCCATATAGCTGCGGACCCTATGGCGAGGACCAGATGCCAAAGCGGCTCGGGGTCAGCCAGGAGCTGCTGGAGAGCGGCTACATCTTTGTATGCGGCGATGCGCGCGGTCGCTATGAGAGCGAAGGCGTCTTCCAGGAGATGAATCCGCACATCGACGACAAAAAGTCGAACAAGGATGTAGATGAATCGACCGACACGTTCGACACAGTCGAGTTTCTCTTGAAGCATGTGGAGAACAACAACGGCAAGGTGGGGATTACCGGCATCAGCTACCCGGGGTTCTACACCTCGGCGAGCATTATCGACTCGCATCCGGCGATCAAGGCGGCCAGCCCGCAGGCCCCGATGACGAACCTTTTCTTCAACGACGACGGCTACCATGGCGGCGCTTTTATGTTGTCCGCGAACTATGGTTTCTATGTGTTCTTCAAGCCGCTCAAGAATCCCACGCTGCCGGAGAAACATTTGCCGTTCGACTTTGGTACCCCGGACAGTTACAAATTTTATTTGCAGGCGGGACCTACCGAAAGCCTGGACAAGGCGTTCGATGGATCGAACTTCTTGTTCCATGACCAACTCGTGCATACGACCTATGACGACTACTGGAAGAAGCGTGACCTGTCGCTGCACATGAAGAACGTCCATGCAGCCGTGATGACCGTCGGCGGTTGGTTCGATGCGGAGGATCTGTCCGGACCGTTCAAGACGTTTCACGCGATCGACGAGTTCAACCCAGGAGCCGTGAACACGCTGGTGGTGGGGCCATGGACGCATGGCGGCTGGTCGCTCTGGGATGGCGACAGACTGGGGGATGTGACCTTCGGCTCGAAGACGGGAGTGTTCTTTCGGAAGGAGATACAGTTTCCTTTTTTTGAGAAGTATTTGAAGGGGCGTGAAGAGGCGGCGCTCCCGAAGGCATATGTATTTGAGACGGGCAGCAATGTTTGGAAAAAATATGATGCATGGCCTCCAAAGTCGGCGGCGGCGAAGATGCTCTACTTCCACGAGGGAGGAAAGCTGAGCTTCGATGCGCCCAGCGGGAAGACTGGAGTGGATGAGTACGTGAGCGATACCGCGCATCCGGTGCCGTTTGTGAACTACACGACGGACACGGTGCCGCAGCGTTACATGGACGATGACCAGCGGTTTGCTTCGCGGCGGCCCGATGTGCTCACCTACGAAACCGAGCCGCTGACCGAGGATGTTACGATCGCCGGGCCGGTGCGCCCAAAGTTAAAGGTGGCTTCGACCGGAACCGACGCGGACTTTGTGGTGAAGCTGATCGATGTTTACCCGAATGACTATCCCGATCCGCAGTCGGATGCGATGGGCAAGCGGATACTCGGGGCTGCGCCGATTTTGATGGGCGGCTACGAGCAGTTGGTACGGGGCGAGCCCATGCGGGCGAAGTTCCGCGACAGTTGGGAGAAGCCGACGCCGCTCACGCCAGGAAAGATGGTCGAGGTGAACGCGGAGATGCCGGACATCAACCACACCTTCCGCACCGGGCATCGGATTATGGTGCAGGTTCAAAGCTCTTGGTTCCCGCTGGTGGACCTGAATCCGCAGACGTTCGTTGATATACCGTTCGCCAAGCCGGAGCAATTTGTAAAGGCGACGGAGAGCATCTATCGTAACGCCGGCGCGGCCAGTGGAGTTGAGGTCCTTGTAGTCCCTCAGCGCTAGAGCGCGTGGATTGGCGGCAGCGGCAGCGAGCGGATGACCGCGCTTTTTCGGGATGAGCTAATCACGCGCCTTTTGCGAACGGATGTTCGAGCGAGGGGCTTTGCGGCGTGAACATTTTGCCGCCGTCTTCGGTGACGTGCCAGTCATCCTCGAGGCGGACGCCGAACTCGCCGGGGAGATAGATGCCGGGCTCGTCGGAGAAGCACATCCCGGGAGCGAGGAGTGTGCTGTTGCCCCGCACCAGGTAGGGCCATTCGTGCATGTCCATGCCGATGCCGTGGCCCACGCGGTGAGTGAAGTATTTGTAGTCGGGACCATAGCCAGCGGCGCTGATCACGTTGCGCGCCGCAGCGTCGATCGCCTGGCACTGGACGCCGGGATGCGCGGCGGCGAGTGCCGCGGATTGGGCTTGATGGACGATGTCGAAGACCTTGCGCGGCTTGTCCAGTTTTGGCGATGTCGCGTCGCCGAGCACTAAGGTCCGGGAGATGTCCGACTGGTAGCCTTCGACAAAGCAACCGTCGTCGATAAGGATGATCTCTCCCTCGCGGATGACTTGCGGTTGTAAAGACCCGTGGGGAAGCGCGGAGTATTCGCCCACCTGGCAACTGGCCTCACCGACAACGCCGCAGCGGCTGTAGGCGGCGTCGATCAACTGCGTGAACTGTCGGTTGGTCATGCCTGGTTGTGCGGATTTGTAGGCCGCATCGTAGACCGAAAGGGTAATGTCGTTGGCGAGTTGCATGAGGGCAAGTTCCGCAGCGGTTTTGATGCTGCGGCAGCCGAAGGTGATGGGAATGGCGCTGACGGCGGTAAGAGTGGGGCTGGCGTGCGCGATGCCGTCGGCGAAGACAAACTGGGTGCGCTCCTCAATGCCGATATTGCCAGTGATGATGCCCGCATCTTTGAGAGCTTTGGCAAGGAGCGCGTAGGGGTCTTCGTCTTCGTTCCAGGTGTAGACGCGAGTGCTGGAGGCAGAGGGAAGAGTGGCTGGTTTCGCCTCCATGCGCTCGCGGACGCGGCCCTCTTCGAAGACGGGGCAGACGATGAAAGGCGCGCCTTTGGCGGGGAGAACCCAGGCGAAGAAGCGCTCGGACTGGCCCCAGCGCAGGCCAGTGAAGTAGGTGAGCGAGGTTCCAGTGGTGATGACGAGCGCGTCGATGCGGTTCTGATGCAGGAGGCTGCGGGCGCGGTCGAGACGCTGCTCGCGCTCAGCGAGAGTGATGGGGGTGGCTTCGGCGCGGCGGCTGGTGAGCGCTGCGATGGCGGGAGGAAGCTTGTCGGGCTGGACCGACTGAGCCATGAGCGCGAGTGAGGGGACAGCTGCGGCCACCGTGGAGGTCAGCAGGAAGCGACGCCGGTCGATCGTTTTTGAGATCATGGGTGTGGTGATTGTAGCGGGTTGCGCGTCGCGGTAATCCGTTCGAAACGACGAATTCGCGCAATCTATTTTGTACGTATTCTTATGCAATGCTAGAGTTTGGCCTTCGCACTCTGTCAGGCCAACAAGTTTGGGGTAAATAAAGGTGCGCAGATGGTAATGGTTCCGGGGTGTTGCGACTTGGTGAACGAGGCGAATCCGCTGCCATCGATCATGGAGCAGCGAACACCATTTTGCGTAGAAAGCCAACCCGGGATGGGTGCGCTCGTGGCAGCGGTGGCGAGTTGAGCGAATTTCACGCGACAGTGACGGATATCCGCGAAGAGTCGCGACTGGCTGGCCAACAGCGATGGCAGATAGCGTTGGACCGCACGGAGTTTGGCGCGGGGACGGTCGGCGAGTTGGAGGCGGTGGCGCGGAGCGGGGCCCGGCTGGTGGTGCCGGTGCTCGGCACTGTGATCGATGCCGCGGGCGAGCTGTGGCACGTCGTCGAGAAGCCTCTCGCTGCCGGAACTCCCGTGACCGGCCACGTGGGGTCGGCCGAAAAATGAAGTGGGTCCAGTTTGAGCAGCGGTGTACTAGCTGGTACACTCGAAGAGGTTATTCGACGGCGCTGTGCCTGCGAAAGCGGTGTGCGGCGCGTGTTTGGTGTGGGGCTGTAGCTCAGTTGGGAGAGCGCCTCGTTCGCAACGAGGAGGTCAGCGGTTCGATCCCGCTCAGCTCCACCAAAATAAGATTCAACAACGTCTCATAAAGTACTAAAGCCAGCGAAAATGCTGGCTTTTTCGTTGTTTGTTGTCCCGTTCGGACCAAGACCGTCCATTGACATCTGGGGGCAACTGGGGGCAAGATTGGGGGCAACAAGATATATCGAAAAGGAGTTGCCCCCAAAATGCCCCTCACCGACACAGCCGTTCGGAATGCAAAGCCTGTTAAGAAAGCGGTCAAACTTTTCGATGAACGTGGCCTCTACCTCGAAGTCTCTCCGGCGGGTGGAAAATGGTGGCGGCATAAATATCGGTTCGAGAACAAAGAGAAGCGGTTGTCCCTGGGGGTTTACCCCGATGTAGGACTAAAACAGGCGAGAGAACGCCGAGACGATGCCCGCAAGCTTTTGGCCAGCGGAGTTGACCCGGGCGAACACCGCAAAGCGCAGAAGCTGGCCCGCAACGAACAAGCCGCCAACAGCTTCGAAGTCGTCGCGCGGGAATGGTTTGCTAAATACGCGACCACCTGGGCGGCTAGCCACAGCGAGAAGACGATTCGGCGATTTGAGCGCGACGTTTTTCCTTGGATCGGAGCCCGCCCCGTTTCTGACATTCACGCACCGGAAATTCTGACCGTTCTGCGCCGGATCGAAGCGCGGGGAGCAGGTGAGACGGCGCACCGCGCTCTTAGCAGTTGCGGGCAGGTTTTTCGTTACGCGGTTGCCACGGGGCGAGCTAGCAGAGACCCATCCGGTGACCTTCGCGGCGCTCTGTCTAGGGTGAAGAAATCCCACTTTGCGGCTCAGACCGACCCCGAGGCGGTGGCGGGCATACTGCGAGCTATTGACGGCTACTTGGGGACTCTGCCCGTGCGTTGTGCGATGCGTCTGGCTCCATTGCTCTTTGTGCGTCCCGGAGAGCTAAGAACCGCCAAATGGGAGCATGTGGACCTGGAAGCGAAGGAATGGCGGTTTACCGTCACCAAGACCAACACCCCGCATATCGTTCCGCTCTCGCGGCAGGCTATCGTAGACGCCGCCCTAACCACAGACTCGTGAAGATTCACCGTAATTACACGGTGGAAGAAGCCGCCCGCTTGTTCGGTATTCACAAAAACACCGTGCGCGCCTGGATCGAGCG
>Ga0182024_10022254_pt1 | contig 11434 bp, 10 predicted proteins | sample P32metaG_FD_120480 | JGI IMG/M metagenome (GOLD analysis project Ga0182024, IMG submission 120480) | Permafrost microbial communities from Stordalen Mire, Sweden - P3-2 metaG (Illumina Assembly) | ecosystem: Environmental > Terrestrial > Soil > Wetlands > Permafrost | place: Sweden: Stordalen... | reverse complement strand
ATCGGCGACAGCGAGCGCAACGGCATGCTGCGCGGGACCGAACATCTGGACGGCCTGCTTCGCACCCTTGATGGTTACCTTGTTGAACATCACCGTATTCGGACGGGTGATCAGATTGGGCGCGACAACCGCCAGCAGCGACGTGAAGCCGTCCTTGTTATTGGTCAGGGCGTGGCAGAACGCGGTTTCGACAGCAGAGCCGCGCGGTCCAATCAGCAAGTCGATATGAGCGACTTCGTTGCCGTCGCCGACTAGCGACTCGCCTACCATGACGCGGTTGATTTTGGCCATGCTGTTCCTCCAGTGATTGGATATTAAATGTGTCCGCTTGGCGCTCAGCCCGCGGACGGCGTGTATTGACACCGCCCGGAACTGTTTGAGAACCATGGCTGTTCCTATCATGTTCCGTGCCAATCGGCGGCCTTCGCCGCGGTGTTTAGCGGGACCAGGCTTTCAGATGCCGTCTACCAGGCCCGCGACGAACAACGTGGCGACCGTGAGATCCGCGCTCGTGCCCGGGTTGATGCCCTGCGCCTTGAGTTCGGCGTCCCATGCGCCGAGGGTGAGCAGCTCGTCCGCGACGGCGCCGCGCGCGCGCGCGCGGTGCATCGCGTCATGCCGCCTGCGTGCCTCGCGCGTGACACTCTGCGCCACCGGCAGGCCGTGCTTGCGCACAATGTGTGAATCGGGCCAGCCGCTCAGGAAGCCAAGGAACACGTCGAGCGTGACCTCGGTGGCCGGTTGCGATTGTCCTGAGCTTTGAACGCGGCGCGCGGCCTCAAGGCCCGTTTCGAACACGTCGCGGAATCCATTCGCATACTGGCGCGCGATGCTGTCGCGTCCGGCAGCCAGCGTCATCGCGGTACGAAGATCGACGGTCGGTAACTCATGCACCGATTGCTCGGGCGCGTCGCCCAGGCCACCGGGGTTGGCGAGCGCGATTGCGCGGTAAGCGGCGCGGGTATCGTCGAGATCGAGCGTCGCCAGCACACGTTCCGTTGCAGTGCGCCATGCGGTGACGCAGATGCTTGAGCCGGCGGGAGGGTCATCCGCGAGCATCTCGAGCGCTGCGGCAAGCGGCGCGATCAGCAACACGATGCCGAGGTTGGTGTTGCAGCCGGCCGCCTCGCGCGTGCGGCTGACTGCATCGAGAATGCGCGTGCCAACCCTTGCGCCGGGTGTGAACAGCGCGGCCGCCGCGGCGTTCGCGCTCGCGATGAACTGCGCGGCCGTCATGCCGTGACCGGGGTTATCGATGCTCACGTTGCCGGGCTTTGCCGTCTCAACATCGAGCCGGCAAGCCCTTAAAAAGGCCGCTCTTGCCTTGGCGAGAGCGGCGGCGCTATCGCAACGCATCGCGGGTCTTCAGAAGCACAGGCGCGTGCGCAGCGAGCTTGCGGTCGAGCAGATCGTCTGCCAGCGCGGCGGCTATGTCCAGATCCGTCACGGATTGCAAGCCGCGCCATGCCGCCACGCCGTTGACTTCGAGAACAAGCGGATGGTCTTCATCGTCGTCGTTGCTCGATGCGTGCGGAGAAGGAATCAGGTCGACGCCTGCATAGTCGAGGCCAAGTGCGCGGGTCGCTTGCACGGCAGTATTGGCGAGGACGGGGTCGAGCGGCGCGGGTTCGCATGTCGCACCCTGAGCCAAGTTGTGAATCCAGCCCTTGCCGCCCACGCGCCGCATGGCCGCGACCGCCCGGCCGCCAATCACGAGCACACGCCAGTCGAAACCCGGACGCGTGGTCTCCACATAGCGCTGCAAATAAGCGACTTGCCCCGATGCACGCAATGACGGCAACGGTGCAAGCGACCCATCTCGACGGCTTGCGCCAAGCCGTCGCAAGCCCTTGCCTTGCGAACCAAACAGCGGCTTGAGCACGACCCGGCGGTTCGCTGCCGCCTCGCGCATCAGTACCCGCTGCGCGAACGCCGCCGATTCACCCGCCCACGTGGCGGGCGTCGGCACGCCATGCAGGTTGAGCAGGAAACTGGTCATCGATTTATCGACGCTGCGCTCGATCGCGCGCGCGTCGTTGTAGACCGGCACGCCGCATTCGCGCAGCGCGTGCAAAATGCCGAGCCGTAGCGTGACCTGCTCGAACGTACCGCCCGCAATGCCGCGTACAAATACCGCATCGGGCAACGCGTGGCCGAAGCCGGGGATGGCGAGGCCGTGCGGGGCCCACGTTGTATCAATGCGGCATTGCGCCAGATCCACGCAGCGCGCGTCCACGTCACGCGCGCGGAACGCTTTCTTCAGGCGTCCTGTGTGCCAGCCGGTTTCATCGGTCATGATGGCGACCCGCAGTCCGTTGCTCATGGCGGTTGTACTCCAGCGGCTTGCGGCGCTAACGTGCCGCTCCATTGCGCGTCGAGCAACGCCATGTCGATCTTGCCGCCGTGATAGGTCGTGCCGCTTTCCAGGCTGCTGACCCACACCTCGGCGGGCGCGAACAACGCGGGGTCGATCTGATAAAAGTCGTAGTTGAACGACGTGAAGATATCGGCGAAAGGACGCCCGTAATCGCGTGCATTCGATGACGGCAATTCCGCCGCGAGCCGTCGCGCGACGGCATCGCTCTTCACGCTCAGATGCACGCGGCCGCCGTAGAGAATCGCGTCGTTGGTGCGGCCCATCGCCTGGATCGCGTCGGGCGCGGGCGGCGGCAAAGGCGCCGAGCCGTGGCCTTCAACGATCTCGTTGAGGTCCACGCCGAGCACGTGCGTCTTGTGCAGTGCAACCTCAACCACCCGCGCGACGACCTGCACCGTTCCCGCGACAGAGTGTGTCGGCGTGACGACCAGCGTGAGTTTGTCCGGCGCCAAAGCGCAGTCGCGCAGGACTTTGTCAATCACGACCGGCGGCGGCAAGCGGTCCACTTCGAGCACGAGCGCGCCGCGATCGTGGCGGTCGCGATAGCCGAGTTCATCGAAGAGCGTTTCCTTACCCGCAAGCGCGCGCGCCGGGCCTGAGCCGAGCGAGAAAAACTTCTTGCCGCCGGTTTGTTCCTTGGTCGCCGACAGGCTCCATCCCGCGTATTGGCTGCCGAGGCAGGCGAGCACGGGTGACGATGTATGGACCTCGATCATGCTCGGCCAGAGCGGATTTGCGTCGGTAGTCATGCGCACGGCAACCCGTCCGAGCCCGCCCATGCACAGGCGCGCGATCAGCACGCCTGCTTCGACGCCGCCCATGGCGTCAATGCCGGCATCGACGATGAAGGTGCCGTCAGGCGTGCGCGAAACGGCGATGCGCAGCCGCGCGGCATGTTCGACGAGCCGCGTGACAAGCCTCTCGCTCAGCGCGTTGACGCTGAGCTCAGGCGGAGGAAGAGATGACGGCATCAGTGTGCTCATGACAGGTTTCGATGCGTTGCAAAAGGAGCGCTTCGCGGCGTTCGAGTTCGTCCCGGACGGCGGACGTAGATGATTCCGTGACGACCAGGGTGCACACCGGCTCGCCTGCGCCGATTCGCGCGCCGGGCTGCGGCACGTCATGGCACGCAGGGTCGCCCAGGCAGGCGTCGCTGAACGAGGTGGAGACGACAAAACCGCGCGGCGCGAACAGTACGCGCTGACCGGCTCTCGATCGCGTTGCGGCGGGGAAGTGGGATGAAGGCGTTGGCAGGAGGCCATCGAGACACGCGTCAAGATGGCACGCGAGCAAACCACGCGGCCATGCTTGGCGAGCGGCGGTCTCGTAGAGTGTCATTGTCGATGAAGGGCGCGCGTTGATTTCGAGGACCTGGAAGGTATCGCCGTCCAGCAGGAAGTCGATGCTGTTCAGCCCCGTGAGATCCGTGTTCGACACGATCAAACCGATTGCCGTCGTGACGTCGGCCACGACTTGCGGCGGCAGGTCGGCAGGACCTATCGACCCGGTATGCAGGAACGGCCGGCTGCCGGCCGCGAAGCTGAGCTGCTCCGCAAAGCCGATCACGGCCGCGTTTCGCCGCGCAGCGACAAACAGCGCCGACATCGAACGCCCAGCGGCCAAGCGCTGGAAATAGCCGTTGGCCGCTGCCTTCTTCGGCGTCGCATCGAGCGCTTCTATATGCGTTCCGCCGCAACCATCGGCGCGTTTGAAGAGCCAGCCGGCCGGGTCGGAGGGAGGATCGCAGGACACCTCCGGATGTCGGATGCCCAGGCGATCCAGCAGTGCAAAAAACCGGCGTGGCTCGCGCACGGCTGCCGTGGCTTCGGCGCTGTTGCCTATAAACCGCGGCAATCGCGGTGCACTGCACAATTCCCGCACGAGCGGTTCGAGCCCGCTGCCGGCCACGAAGCCGAGCATGCGTGGCAGCCGCGCGGTGCGTTCAAGCGCATCGAAGAGACGCTGCGGGTCGATCGACAAACCCTCGCCGCCGATATCGAACCACAGCGGCGCATAACGCCGCGTATCGCGGTCGCCGAAGATATCCAGCGCGGCCACGTTCAACCCCGCGCGCCGTGCGGACTGCGCCAGCATGCGCGCCGACAACCCGACGGCTGCTATATAAGGAGCCGGCGTGGATCGGCTGCCGGGCGCCATGGACGAATGACGCATCAGGCGAGGCCGCCGACGATCGCGCGGGCTTCGTCGAAGGCTTCGGGAAAGCCGAGATAGACCGGCTTGCCGCCGGTGCGCATCCGCAGGAACAGGCGATGCTCGACCTGGTATTTGACGTTGCCGATCGCAAGCGCGCCGATCGCGAGCGCGTCTTCACGCACCGCGCCGGCAAGCGGCTTGCCGTCGTCCATGACATGTACGCCCGCGATGCCTTCTGGCGGCACGGCATTGACGTCTGCGGCGATCAGCAAGTGCTTTGCAACCCCGACATCGGCTGCGCTCATGACCTGCACGCCCGCCACCGCTGTCGCCATCACGACCTCGGCGGCGGCGAGCGCGTGGCGTAATTCGCCGTGCGTGTGAACCGAGACGCCGGTCGTCGCGATGTCGAAGCGGCGGTTGACTTCGTCGCTTACCTGAGTCGCGCGGGCGATGTCCGAATGGCTCGCTATCAGGACTTGTGCGCCGAGCGATGCAGCCATGGCAGCGGCCACGCGACCCACCGCGCCGGTGCCGCCGAGAATCAGCACGCGCTTGCCGCCGAGTTCCGCGCCATGCCCCGCTTTCAGATGACGTTCGACCAGCGCAACGAGCGCGGCGGCGGTCGTGTACGAGCCGCTCGGATCGGCGAATACCGATACTTCGAAAGGCGGGACCATTGCATGGCGCGCGGTGTCGAGCATGTCGGCGGCGAGCATCACGTCGCGTCCGCCGATGAAGATGCCGGTGCGCGACACGCCCTTCGGCCCGCGCGAAAAAATCGCGTCCTGGGTTAGCGTGACGACGTTCTCCGCACCGACATTGCAATAGGGAACGATGACCTGATAACCGGCGTCGGCGGCCATGTTGACGTCGAAGGGACTCATCTGCGGCGTGGCCGTCAACATGTGCAGGATGTACGGCCTTTCTGTGGCTTCGGGCATGGCAATGGACTAGTTTCCGGTTGATGGCGGGGCGGTGCTTATGGGCTGTCGCTGCTGCAGCGTTGCAGGCCAGTGGCATGAATGAGCGCGCCGCGATTGCTTCCCGCAGTCACCGAGCACACGACGCCGGGCATGCCGCGAGTGGCATCCATCGCGGCGGCGAGCGCGCATTCGGCGTCCTGCGCGTTGCGCAGGAACGCGAAACCGGTGGGCCCCCACGACGTCTGGCCGATGCCCGCGTGGTGCTGGGTGGCTGCGGCTACGGCTACGGCCCCGGCCGCGGCGCCAAGTGCGGCGGCGACTGCGGGACTCGAGAACACGCCGCCTTGAACGGGCGCGAAATACTCGCCGATGGTCTGCTGCAATTCGCCGATGCCGCTGGCGAACGCATCGAAATCATGTTCCGCAATTCCCGGCAGCACGAGCATGAGTACGAGGTGGCACAGGTGTGCGGCAAGGGTCTGCGGAAAGGGCGCGAGGGTGGCGAGCGCACGCCGTTCCTCGTCGCCGTGGAGGCCTTCCTGGCGGGTGTCGTCGACCAGCAGGATGCGCCACGCTTCGGGAAATGGCTGGCGGGTCAGGATCGAAGGCACGCGGGATTTATTGTGGGGCCCCGAGCCGCCGGGACCGCTGTCCACGATCAACCCGCCGTGATCGAATCCGAGCATGCCGATGCCCGAGCGTGCGCCACGTCCAAGCAGGCGCGCGAGGTCGGCGGTGGGCGGCGAGCGTCCCAGCAATCTGACGAACGCGGTGCCGACCGCCAGCGCGAGCTGCGTACCCGAACCGAGGCCCGCGTGTGCGCGAGGGGCGCGCCGGACGTCGATCACAACCGGCGGCCCACCGTAAGCGTCATGTAACAGGCCGAGATACTGGGTGATGCGTTCACGCTGCGCGTCGGTGCGCGCGCCGAGTATTTGTGTTTCATCAGCGTGGTGCGCGGTGACCCGCGTGCCGGGTGCGTCTATCGTTAAGCCGACGCTGCCGAACGCGCGCCCGAGCGACGCGCTCGGGTCCAGAAAACCCAGGTGCAGACGCGCGGGGGCATCGACTGTCACGGCGCAAAGCGGCGACCGAGTGTCCGGCGAGCTGTCCGAATGATGATCCAGGCGAAGCTGCATCGCGAGTGTCCCTGGGTTCGATGTCGTGGTCAAAGCCGTGGCGGTGAAGCCGGGCGCGTGGCCTTCGAGGCAAGAGCCGTACCAACGAAGCCGCTCAAGCCTTTGGTGCGTCGTACTTGATATAACGGAACCGCTGGTCGTCGCGCGGGGTGCCTTCCAGCGGTCCGCCTTCCAGTCCGGGCTGCCACTGGATCACGTCCTCGATCCTGGTCGCGAGGGCGAAATCCTTGTCGGTGATGCCCTTGGCTGAATGCGTTTTGAGCTTCACGACCACAAACGCATACGAGACCGTCAGGTCCGGGTGATGCCACGCCGCTTCCGCGAGATGCCCGACGGTGTTCGCCACCATCAGCGTGCCCTTCCATCCCTCCGTCTTGTACTTGCGACGCAGCCAGCCGTCCTCCATATACCAGTGCTGGAGCGCGCCGGTTAGGCGCTGTTGGATCTCCTCGTCGGAGTAGACCTTCTCTGGTTGTGTACTGGTCATGGCGATGCCTCCCTACGTTCGTTCGTAGCGAACCTCAACCGAAGTTCAACCTGTAAAGCTTTGCAAACACCGGGCCAGCCTGCATGACGGACAAGCCTCGCGAGCGAACAACGTTCAAGCGCCGCGCGAATGTTGCAGCGCGCCGCGTGCTGCCGACTCGCAGTGCCTTTCATACAGACGCGTGTATCGCGGAATTGACACAGTATGTGTCGTAATCCGAATGAAGCGTCCCACCCTCGCGCCGCCGCGGCGCTGTCCGTCTCCTCGTAATATGCCCCGCATGCTGACCCCGCCGCAATCCGTGCCGCGCCCAGTCAAGGTATCAGGCGGGCCTGCAAATTCCGGCATGGAATATGCAATTCGTCTTCGCAAACAGAAGCCCGGCATTGACCGGGCGAAGCTTCAGCTCGCTGCCCGCACCGGTGAAGGCGCGCCCGGGGCATAGGTGGTGGGGTCATCCCTGAATCGGACGGCAACACATTCTGGAGGAGACATGAAATTACGCACCCTGGTTCTCGGACTGGCGGTGGTTGCGGTAACGGCCCTCAACTCTTTTGTTGCACAGGCCGATTCGCAGCTAGACGCCTTGATCAAGAACTCATCGAACTGGGCCGCTCAGGCAGGTGATTATTCCAATCACCGCTATAGCCCGCTCAAGCAGATCAATGAAAGCAACGTGGCGAAGCTGCAGGTTGCCTGGACCATGTCGACCGGCGTGTTGCGCGGTCACGAGGGTTCGCCGTTAGTCATCGGCGACACGATGTACATCCACTCGCCATTCCCCAACAAGGTCATTGCGATCAACCTGAAGGACCAGACGTTCATCTGGCAATACCAATCGAAGCAGGACACGCAGGTGGTGTCGGTGATGTGTTGCGACACGGTAAACCGTGGGCTCGCCTACGGTGATGGCAAGATATTTTTGCAGCAAGCCGACACGAAGCTCGTCGCGCTGGACGCAAAAACCGGCGACGTGAAATGGACTGCGCAGAACGGCGACCCGAAGGCGGGCGAAACCAACACCAACGCGCCGCATGTCTTCGGCGACAAGGTGCTCACCGGCATTTCCGGCGGCGAATTCGGGGTACGCGGGCGACTGATTGCCTACGACATCAAGACCGGCAAGCCGGTCTGGACCGCCTACAGCACGGGTCCGGACAACGAGATGCTGCTTGACCCCGACAAGACCATGACGTGGGCCGACGGCAAGATGGTGCCGGTTGGCGCGGACTCATCGCTCAAGAGCTGGAAGGGCGACCAGTGGAAGACCGGTGGCGGCACGACCTGGGGTTGGTATGCCTGGGACCCGAAGCTGAATCTTGTCTACTACGGCACTGGCAATCCGGGCACCTGGAACCCGACGCAACGCCCCGGCGACAACAAATGGTCGATGTCCATCTTCGCTCGCGACCTGAACACGGGACAGGCGAAATGGGTCTACCAGATGACGCCTCACGACGAATGGGACTATGACGGCGTGAACGAAATGATCCTTGCCGACTTGCCTATGAACGGCAAGAAAGTGCCGGCAATCGTCCACTTCGACCGTAATGGTTTCGGCTATACGCTCAATCGGGAAACAGGACAGTTGCTGGTTGCCGACAAGTACGACCCGGCGGTGAACTGGGCTGACCATGTGGACCTGAAGAGCGGTTTGCCGGTTCGCAACGCGGCTTACTCGACTCAGGCGGCAGGTCCTGACCATAACGTGAAGGGCATCTGTCCGGCGGCGCTGGGCTCGAAAGACGAACAACCGGCGGCCTACGATCCGAAGAGCAATCTGTTCCTCGTCCCGACCAATCACGTTTGCATGGACTACGAACCGTTTGAAGTCGAATACGTTTCCGGCCAGCCTTACGTGGGTGCAACCTTGTCGATGTTCCCGGGCCCGAACGAAAAGGGCGCGATGGGTAACTTCATTGCCTGGGATGCCAGCAAGGGCAAGATTGCGTGGTCCAAGCCGGAGAGGTTCTCGGTGTGGTCAGGCGCGTTGGCGACCGCGGGCGGCATTGCTTTCTACGGCACGCTCGAAGGCTACCTGAAGGCCGTGCGGATCTCGGATGGCAAGGAACTTTGGAAGTTCAAGACGCCGTCCGGAATCATCGGCAATGTGTTCACGTATGTGTATCAGGGCAAGCAGTTCGTAGGCGTCTATTCGGGCATTGGCGGATGGGCGGGCATCGGCATGGCGGCAGGCCTTGAGAAGTCCACGGAAGGCCTGGGCGCGGTCGGTGGTTATCGCGAACTTGCGAAGTACACGGCGCTTGGCGGCACGCTGTTTGTGTTTGCCATCCCGAGCTGATAGGGGCTTGGCAACAGCCTTTTCCAGTCATCAAGGGAACTGAAGACACGCACCGGCCGGCCTCGCTTTACAGAGGCGGCCGGACGTGTCCCGGGATCCTCCACCAATCGTTCCAATCCCGCGCCGGCACCTCGGACGCATGGCGCAGCACGCTTACTCTGAAGGAGAGACGCGCAATGAAAGGCCGAACACTCTTGCCGCTGGCGATAGCCCTCGCGACGTTACCGGTTTCATATGCCCAGACCGATCCGGCGCAGATGAAGCCGGTCGCTTACCAGGTTGTCGATGGCAACAAGGTTGATAACAACACGCTGCAAGGCTGGCGGACCTGGCGAGCACTTGACTGCGAACGTTGTCATGGCGCGCAGCAGCAGGGCATGGTGGGGCCGTCGCTGATCGATGCGTTCAAGACCATCGATCCGACGGAGTTTCATCGCACCGTGTTCGGCGGACGTGTAGACAAGGGTATGCCCGACTTCAGTTCCAGCGCCATGATGCAGAAGAATTGGCAGAACCTGTTTGCGTATCTGAAGGGGCGTTCCGACGGCAAGATCAAACCGGGTGACCTGCAGGTGATCGATGCCAAATAACACCCACGCTGCCCTGAGCGTTGCTGACGTTGGCGCCCGTATCACGCTATACCGGAGGGACTGATGTCTGAAGCTCATTCAAGGCTTGGCGCGTTCGCGCGCACGGCGCTCGTGGCGGCCTGCATGGCGTTCGGGTTCAGCACCGCCCATGCCGACGGTCCCGCCTTGCCGCACAACGACGGAGCCGATGGCGTGCTGCGCGTGTGTGCCGACCCTAACAACATGCCACTCTCGAACACCAAGGGCGAGGGTTTCGAAAACAAGATCGCGGCCCAGATGGCGAGCGACTTTGGTTACAAGATCGAATACACCTATTTTCCGCAGCGCATGGGTTTTATCCGGCACACGCTGCGCGAGAAGATACCCGACACGGAAGACTACAAGTGCGACGTGGTGATCGGCGTGCCGAAGGGTTACGACATGACGTCGACCACTCGTCCATGGCTGCACTCCACCTACGCGATGGTGTTTCCGAACCGTCCGGAATTCGCATCGATCAGTACACGGTCCGATCTGCTCAAACTGCCGCCCGACCAGTTGCACAAACTTCGTCTCGGGATCTTTTCCAATACGCCGGCCGTCGACTGGCTGCTTGGCAACAACCTGATAGAGCAGGCCGTGTCGTATAAGGTGCAAAGCGGGGACCCCGCGGCATTTCCGGGCGAGATGATCCAGCGCGACATGTTGGCGGGCAATGTGGATGTCGTTTTCCTGTGGGGGCCAATAGCAGGTTATTTCGCTCGCCAAGCCGGTGACAAGGTCAAGCTCGTGGCCTTCCCGCCAACGCCGGGGGTGCGCTTCGACTATGAGATATCAATGGGAGTGCGTTACGGCGAAGGCCCGTGGAAGACGAAGATTGACCAATGGATCGGCGCGAACCAGGGCAAGATCGACAAGATACTCACGAGTTACGAGGTCCCGCTGCTCGCTATCAGCGAGCCTCCTGCCGCGCAGGCCGACGCAAAATGAGAGCGTGGGCGTGGGTGACAAGGCGGCGCGCGGCCTCGATCGCCGCAGTGGCCAGTGTCTTGCTGGCTTCTGCGGGCCATGCCTATGCGGCTGATGCTTCCGGTGCGGCGAGTGCCGCGAGTGCGGCAAGCCCGGCAAGTAGCGCAAGTCCGGACATTGCGCCGGCTGAGCGGCTTCTGTTCCTGTCGACGCATCTGAAGGGCGTCCAGCCGCAAACCGAACTGGACTATGCAGTCGAGCGCTCGGGGCCGCCGGCGAAGGAGAAGGATACCGTCAAGGTCCTCGTGGTCAGCGCGGACAACGCCAACGGCGACGCGCTGGTGAGCGACCACGGCGGCAAGGTCGAGGTACCCGGCGACGGGTTGCCGTGCAACCCGGTGATCCTGTATTTCCTCGAGCGTGACATTGCGGAGATGGAACAGTTGACGGGCGGGCAGCGCCGCTATTTTCAGCGCCGCGTGCGTTTGGCGCTCGCTGCCGGCCCGGCGAT
>Ga0182024_10022253_pt1 | contig 11434 bp, 9 predicted proteins | sample P32metaG_FD_120480 | JGI IMG/M metagenome (GOLD analysis project Ga0182024, IMG submission 120480) | Permafrost microbial communities from Stordalen Mire, Sweden - P3-2 metaG (Illumina Assembly) | ecosystem: Environmental > Terrestrial > Soil > Wetlands > Permafrost | place: Sweden: Stordalen... | reverse complement strand
CGTCCCACGACACGCGGAGACGCATGCCCCATTCTTACCACAGAACCCTATGCTGCCGGCTCCCCGCCGAGCGCCCAGACGAGGTCTTGTCGACTCCGAGGATCGAGCCCCGCCCCGATCCCCACATAGCCGCGAGCCAAGAGGGCGCTGGCGCGGATCGCCCCCGCCGCCCAAGGGCGACGGGCGGTCAATCGAGCCAACCAAGGCCCGATCGACGCCGCCCGCGGGAGGACCACGACGAGCTGGCCTCGCTCGAGCGAAACGGGGTCGGGCAGCTGCGCGGCCACGAGACCGACGTCTCCGAAGCCGGAAGTCGGCCACTCGCGCGGCAGGTCGAGCAGAACGGCGATGCCGGCTCCGACCTCTTTACCCCATGCGCGAAGGCCGAACGGCGGCCGCGGCAACCTCGAAGGGCTGCGCACGCAAGAGAGCCAAAGGGCAGTCGGAAGAGGGACCAGGGATGCCGTGCCCACTCTACGAGGCCGATCCAGTAAGAGTCGCAGGGATACCTTCTTCCGACGCGTCGATCTCGACCTTGACCACGCGCGTCTCGTCGGCTTCGCGCACTACGAAGCGCACCCCGTCGAGCTGAAGCGTCGCACCTACCTCCGGCACGCGGCCCGCTCGGTCGATGAGGAGCCCGCCGACGGACTCGAACTCGCCGTTGGCTGGTAGATCCTTGCCGATCCTCGCCGATAGGTCCGAGAGGGACACGGCCGCGTCGACGACGAAACGCCCTTCGCCCACTTGCTGGATCTGGGCGTCGGTCGCCAGATCGTGCTCGTCGCGGATGTCGCCGACGATCTCCTCTAAGATGTCTTCGAGCGTCACGATTCCGCTCGTCCCGCCAAACTCGTCGGAGACGACGGCCATGTGCAGATTCTTCGCGCGCATCTCACGAAGTACGCTGGCGGTAGGCTGCGTCTCAAGCACGAAGAGCACGTTCATGCGAATGATGTCGGTCAGCTTCGCCGTCGCGAGCCTCCCCTCGCGAACGACCTTGAAGAGGTCTTTCGCATAGAGAAGACCCACGACGTTGTCGAGCGTTTCGCGGAACACCGGATAGCGCGAGTGGCCCTCGGTCGAGACCATCTCGATGACGTCGGTGAGGCTTGTTCCCATATCGATGCCCGACGCTCGCCGCCGAGGAATCATGACGTCCTTGATGACGAGATCCTTGAAGTCGAGCACGTTGCGGATCATCTCGGCAGGTTCGTTGGCAATGGCGCCCGTGCGCTCGCCCTGGCTGACGACCCACTCGACCTCGGTCTCCGCGGCTTGTGCATCGATCACCGGGCGGACAGGAAAACGCCTCCCGATGAAGCGCCCGAGCATCGCGAGAGGCTCGGCGAGCGGAACCATGGCCCACTCGAGCGGCCACAAGAAGCGAAGCGCGAAAGCGCCGACATGCTCAGGGCGGCGCCGGGCCACTGTGCCCAGAATCTCCGTAAGCGTGCCGTAGACCAGAACGGCGACGAGGACGGCGACGACGACTCCGAGCCAGGCGAGTGTGCCCGTCCGATCGACCGCCTCGTCTACGAGCGCCGCGGCGAGACTGATGGCTACGATCCGACCGACGAGCCAACGCGACAGCACCCGCACTCGGTCCTTCGTGTAGCGCCGCAGAGCCACGGCCTCACGGCTTGTCCCCTGGGTCAGACTGTGAAGCCGAGCCTCGGGCAAGGCGGTGAGCGCGGCATCCCCTGTAGCGAACAGCGAGCCAATCGCCGCAGCCGCGATAGAGGCCAGGATGGGTCCGACCGGCAAACTTGGATTCAAATTCGAGTCCCGCTCGTCTCTTCTCTTCTAGTGACCCCCCCGAGAGCGGCGACGAAAGCCGTCTTCGCGCCGCGGAGGGCGGCTTTCTCGGCTCGGGCTCCACCCTAACCTAGTCGCGAGGAGGGTCAAGCCGCCGAGGGGGAGCAGGGCAAGTCAGCTCCGAGCTTCGGAGTGCGCCAAGCTCTTGTAGACCTGCTCGTAGCGTCGCGCGGGCCGCTCCCATCCACGATCGAGCCTCATCACGCGACGCACGAGCTGCGGCCAGCCACGAGTCGCCCTCGCCGCGATCGCACGCTCGACGCCCCCGACAATATTGTCGACCGTTGCTCCGTCGAAAAGAAACCCCGTCCCGGTTTCGAGCTTCGCATCGCAATCCACGACCGTGTCGACGAGGCCTCCGGTTGCATTCACGACGGGCAAGGCCCCGTAGCGCTGCGCGTACATCTGAACGAGGCCGCACGGCTCGTAGCGGCTCGGAACGAGAACCACGTCGGCGCCTGCGAAGATGCGGTGGACGACTGCTTCGCTTGCGGCAGGCGCGAACACCGCGCGGCCATGCGATTTGTCCACCACGCCCGCGAGGCGCGCCATGAGCGACAGGTCGCCGTCCCCTGCGACGATGATCTGAGCGTCCCCTGCTCGAAGAATCTTCGGAATCGCCAAAGCCAGCACATCCGCACCCTTCTGCGGCACGACGCGGCCGATATTCGCCACGATCGGCGCGCCCGGATCGATCTCGAGCCCGAGCTCACGCTGCAGGGCTCCGCGACAGCGCGCGCGGTTCGTGAGATCCTCGGCGTCGTAGCGCGAGGCCAGTGCGGGATCGGTGGCGGGGTTCCATACCGAATAGTCCACACCGTTCGTGATACCCACGATGGGCGAAGAGCGCGCACGAAGCACGCCGTCGAGGCGATCGCCCTTCTCCGGGGTCTGGATCTCGAGCGCGTAATTCGAGCTGACCGTGGTGACCGCGTCGGCCGCAACGATCCCGTATTTGAGGACATTGAGCGCACCGTAAAACTCGATGCCGTTCATCGTGAAGTGATCGATCGAAAGCCCGGCACTCGCCAACTCCTCCTTCGGGAAGATGCCCTGGTGCGACAGGTTGTGGATCGTCAGCACCGTGCGCGTGGCGACGAGCTCGGGCGTTGTTTCGCGAAGCTCGCGAAGGTAAGCGGGTACGAGCGCCGCGGGCCAGTCGTTGCAGTGCACGATGTCGAAGGGAGAACCAGCGAGGGCGCGGTGTCTCGCAATCTCTGCCGCGGCCTTGGAGAGGACGGCAAAACGATGGAGGTTATCGGCATAACCCTCTCCCCGCTCGCCGTACACGTCAGAACGATCGAACAGGCCGGGGGCATCCACGAGCACCAAATCGACTTGCGACGCGAGGCGCCCGTCGAACACCGTCACCTCGAGGGTTCGGTCGCCGAGCGTAAGCTTTAGCGGAGTCAGCCGGCGTGCGACGAGCAGTCCGCCCGCCTCGAAGGCACGAAAGCGCGGGAGGACGATCGTGACTTTGTGCCCGAGCATCCGCAGCGCCTTCGTCAGGGCCGCCGTTACGTCGGCGAGTCCGCCGACCTTCACGAACGGCGCGAGCTCGGTCGTGACGAAGAGGATGTCCATCGGCGGCCTTCTAGCATGGCGCGGGCACAGACTCCCACCCGAAGCCCAAACCCTGTAGCGTGGGCCAAAATGACGCGACTTCGCGCCTCGGAGGCAACTTTCGAAAGGCCGGCCGAAGTGCCCGACACCTCCGTCGTGACGATCCTACGTGTTCCGCCCGAAGTCCATGGCCAGCGCCTCGACGTCTTCGTCCAGAGCCAGCTCAAGCGAACCAGTCGTACGCGCGCCCAGGCCATCATCAAGAAGAGCGCGTTCGACGCGACCGGCCGCGCTCTCCGCGCGAACGACCGCGTACGTGCAGAGCAGCACATTCTGCTCTGGCGCGCCCCCTGGGACGAGGTCCCTGTCCCGACCGATATCCCCATCCTCTATGAAGACGACGAGCTCCTTGCCGTCGACAAGCCACCCCTTTTGCCCGTCCACCCGACGGCGCGCTACTACCGCAACACGCTCATTCGCATCCTGCTCGATGCGAGGCCCAACGAGTTTCTTTCGCTCGGACACCGTCTCGATCGCGAAACCAGCGGGGTCCTGCTCGTCGCCAAGACTCGCGCGTGCGACCGAGCGCTGAAGCGGCAGTTCGAGATGCGTGTGGGAATTCGCAAGACCTACCTTGCGATCACCTGGGGCATTCCGGCGGAGTGTGCCGAGGGCCGCGTGGCGTTCCGCTGCGAGAAGAGCATCGAACTCGACCCGGTCAGCCGCTTCCGCGTGAAAATGCGCGTCGGCGAGAGCCCTTCCGCGCTTCGCGCGGCTACCGGCTTCGAGGTGCGAGCTCGCGCGGAGGCCAACGGCAAGACGTACGCCCTCCTCGTCTGCCATCTCGAGACCGGTAGGCAGCATCAGATCCGCGTGCACCTCGCGAGCCTGGGTACGCCGGTCGTCGGGGACAAGCTCTATGGCCCCGATGACAATCTCTTCTTGCGCTCGGCGGACGACGAGCTCACGTCCGCCGACCTGGCGGCGCTCGAAGTGCCGCGACACGCTCTTCACGCGGCCGAGATCGCCCTTCCGCACCCGGTGACGGGCGCGCCGCTCACGATTACTTCACCCCTTCCGCCCGACCTCGACGCCTTCTGGAGGCGGATCGCCGGCGCATCCGCGACGCCAGCGACGCGCGGGGCGCCGGCCTTCCTTGACTGAGAGCGCGCTCACATCCCGCGGGGGATTTTGTCGAGATCGACCTGCTCGAGCGCGGCGCGAATGAGCGCGCTGCGACTGGCCTTCGTCATTCCCCGCGCCTTGAGCGAGTCGACCAGAGCGTCGAGCTGGGCAAGATCTTTCGTGTACATCGAGATGCAGATCACCTTGTAGTGCGTGGGTTTGTCCGCTGGAGTCGCGACCATCGGCTTTGCCGTATAGAAGCTGCCCGAAAGGACACCCTGGACCTCGTCTGCATCCAAGATGCGCTCCGTCGCTAGCCCTGATCCGCCGTCCCGCGCTGCCATTTACCGTCCTCCAGAGCTCCCGCTCGCACTCACACGCTTCGTCGTTCCGCGCGTCATGCGCTCGCGACCCTCGCACTTTGGCTCGACTCTACGTCGTCGTTCGCGCTCTCTCCGCCTTCCGTCTCTCGACCGTATACGAGCCGATCCACGATGCGCATGTAGTCGCGGGCAGCGTTCGAGCCGTCCGCATATTCGAAGATGGTCTTCCCCTGCGCCGGAGCTTCTTTGATCTTCATCGCTGCCCGGATGGGGGGGAGGCAACGATCGCCGAAATGCTGTTTCATCGTGTCGACTGCATCGCGACAAATTCGGGCGCGCGCGTCGTAAAAGGTCGGCAAAACGCCGTAGATTTGCACCGGGTGATGGAGCAGTGTGTTGACGTTTTTGATGGTCTTGATGACCTGTCGAACACCGACGAGCGACAGAAAATCGCATGCGACCGGTACGAGAACCCCTTCCGCCACGACGAGCGCGTTCTGGTTCATCAGCGAAAGCGAAGGCGAGCAGTCGAGGACGATCACGTCGTACGCGTCGAAGAGCGGCGCCAGGCGCGTCTGAAGAACTCGATCGCGGCTCTGACGGCCCGCGAGATAGAGCTCGGCTGCCGCGAGGGTCTCGTTCGCGACGATGAGGTCGAGGTTCGGCCGGACGGACACGATCGCCTCGCTGGCGCGAAGCCCCATGACGAGCACATGATAAAGGGAGCGCTCGGCCTTTACGTTGAGCGACACGCTCACGTTGCCCTGCGAGTCGGTGTCGACGAGAAGCACGCGCGCCCCGCGCGACGCGAGACCGGCGGCGATGCTGACGGAAGTCGTGGTCTTCCCGGTACCCCCCTTATGGTTGAAGATGGCGAGCCTGCGCGGCCCGTCGATGTGCATGCGCTCGGTTGGGGGCGCGACCGCACGCAGCGGCGAAGGCACCGTGGGCGGCGAGATCGGTTGTGAGCACGGGGGCGGCAGCGAGAGCGGCGCGCCGTTGGCGAGGAACGCGCCGAGGCGAGCGCCCTCGCCTTCTGCGAGGAGCTGCGACCGACAGGGCAGAGAGCACGCGTAGCGACGCGCGCCCTTCACGCAAACCACCTGCGAGACCAACTCGACGGCAAAGCGCTTGCTGCACGCATCGCACGTCACGCCTCCGCTATCCTCGCCGCGGACGGCTTTACCCTGACACTCTTGCGAGCAATAGAAAGCGAACCCGCCCTCTCGCTCTTCCATCTGGTAGCGGAACTGCACTTCGAATTCGGCTCTGCATACGCTGCAGCTCTCGATCACGCCCGGCATTGCCGCATCTCCCGCGCATGGCGACCGTCTCCGCACGAAGACAGTCGACGCCGCGCAACAGCACCCACTAGCCACGACGTCGACGCCCGGGCCAAGTATTTGCCGCGCCGCAGGGCTTAGGAGTTCAATACGACCACGAGAACGTACCCAATCGCGAGCGCAAACACGGAGAGCGAGGGGCGGACGATCGTGTGCGACAGACTCATGGAGATCCCGGGCTCGCGCCGGACGTATGCCCTCGGCTTCCAGATTTTCCGCGTGGCGTTGCTCGTCGGGATCGCTTCCACTTGGTGGTACTGCTTCTTGATCGCGAACCGCTGAGAATCGAGACTCTTTCGCGACGGTCGCGGTCGACGTTCACGGTCCCTCCGCCAAAGCCTTCAGTGTCGAAAGTGCCGCATGCCCGTGAGAATCATCGCGCAACCCGCGGCGTCGGCGGAGGCGATGACCTCCGGATCCTTGACGCTCCCGCCCGGCTGCGCCATCGCGGTTACTCCAGCCTTGATAGCCACTTCGACGCCGTCGGGGAACGGGAAGAACGCGTCAGAGGCGAGTACCGCTCCCTTCGCCAGTTCGCCTGCCTTCTCGCACGCGACCTTTACCGAGACGACGCGCGACATCTGCCCGGCGCCTATCCCGACCGTTCGCCCGTCGCGCGCGAGCACGATGGCGTTCGACTTGACGTGCTTTCCGACCTTCCAGGCGAAATCGAGCGCGGCGAGCTCGGAGGGCGACGGTGCCCGCCGCGTGACCACGCGGCCGCGTTCCACCTCCCCCGCCGCCAAAGCGTCTCTCGTCTGGGCGACGAGCCCTCCACCCACCCGCTTGTACTGGAGCGCCGCATGGTCGGGGCCAAGCCATGCTCCAGTGGCGAGGAGTCGCAAGTTCTTCTTTGCGCGGAGGACTGCCAAAGCCGCTTCGTCGAACCGGGGCGCGATGACGCATTCAAGGAACGTCTCCGCGAGAACTCGCGCCGTCTCTTCGTCTACGTCACGGTTCAGCGCGACGATGCCTCCATAGGCGCTCACGGAGTCCGCGTCACGGGCAGTCCGATACGCAATCGCCGGAGTGTCCCCGAGCGCGACGCCACACGGATTGGTGTGCTTGACGACTACGGCCGCAGGCCCTGTAAACTCGCGCACGCAGTCGAGCGCCGCTTCGACATCGACCAGGTTGTTGAACGAGAGCTCCTTGCCTCCGGCGCCGAGGCTCTCGGCGCGCGCGAGCGATCCAGCCGGCGCCGAGCGCTCCACGTAGAACGCGCCGCTCTGGTGGGGGTTCTCTCCGTAACGAAGCCCGTAAGCGCGCTCGAACGGGAGCGTCAGGTAGCGCGGAAAGGCCGCCCCCTCCGTCGAGCCGTCCCCGCGAGACAGATACGCGGTGATCGCCGCGTCGTACGCGGAGGTATGAGCAAACGCCTTCGCTGCGAGCTGCGCCCGCATGGCCAAAGGCACCTCGCCATCTTTCTCGATCGACGAGATCACGCTCTCGTAGTCGGCGGGATCGCAAACGACGGCGACTCGAGCGTGGTTCTTGGCCGCGGAGCGGACCATCGAGGGCCCCCCGATATCGATATTTTCGATGACTTGGTCGTGACCGCCCCCCTGCGACACGGTGCGCTCGAACGGATAGAGGTTGACGACGACGAGGTCGATCGCGATCCCTCCGATGCGCTCGAGATCCGATGCGTCGATCTCGCCCCGTGAAAGGATTCCCCCGTGAACACGGGGATGGAGCGTCTTTACGCGTCCGTCCATTACCTCGGGCGAACCGGTGTAACTCTCGACGGTGCGAACCGGGATCCCCTCGGCCTCGAGGCTCTTCGCGGTCCCGCCACTCGACAGAATCGTCACACCAAGCGATCCGAGACGCCGAGCAAACGCGGTGAGACCGCTCTTGTCCGAGACAGAAATGAGGGCGGTTCGAATCGTCATTCCGCGCGGGTAGCGTAGCGCGGCTCCGCGGTCAACGTTCGAGCAGTGCCCTGATCGCCCTTACTCCGCGTCGAGCTCCACGGAGGCGAACTCTTCGACTTCAAGCTCGCTCGCGGTCTCTTCCGAGACCTCGTCCGCGACGACGTCGTCATCGTCGTCCTCCACCGGAGCGGTGAGGATCGGTAGCCTGCGCTTGCCCACAGGCCCTTCGTCAACGTAGTCGCGTAGGGCGCTCATGTCCTTCAGCGCTTCGAGCTTGGCGAGTCCCTTTACCTCCACCTGACGGATACGCTCGCGGGTGAGGTTCATGATCGCGCCGACCTCCTCGAGCGTAGTGCCTCCGCGATCCGAGATGTCGAGGGCGCACGTCTCCGTCATCTCCCACACTTCGAGATCCGGAAAGTTGAGCTTAATGGCCCCGGTCCTCGCCGAAACGTCGAGGTACAGGTGGTGCTTGCACGAGACGAACGGGCAAGGCCGCTCGCCGTTCGCGCAGTCGGCCCGCGTCTCCGGTCTCTCGACCTCGGCGTCTGGATAAAGAAGACGGCCTAGCTCGAGCTCCCGCTTCGTCATCCGCTTGACGCTGATCGTCCGCGCTCGAATGTCGCGCTTGCGGCGTGAGCGCCGTTGCTCACGAGTGACGTGCGGTTCCTCCAGCGCCGGAGTGGACGCCAGCGCGAGCGCGCCGTCGGTCTCCACCACAGATGCGACCGCGGCAGTCTCTACCATCTCGAGCGCGTCTTTAGGATCCATTCTTCGCCTCCCGGGTACGTCCTCAAGCTCGAGCGCAAGCGCTCGCCACCGGCTTTGCGCGGGCCGCCTCTTGCCCACACAAAACCACCTTCACTCCATCCGTCCGTATGCCGTCAGGACCGAGGTAACTTCTCCGAGCCGTCCAACGAGAACCCGGTCGCCTCAGCCCCAAAGCAAAAGTAAGCCTGACGATTCCCGGCGGAAGGACGTCGACGTTCCTCGCTGCTTTGCGCGGTCCGGGGCATTCCCCGCTGATGCTTCGACCGCTCGCCGCTCGCGAAGAACCCCATCGCCATTTCAGCCTCGGGACTTCGTCAAATGCCAGGTTCGATCGAGCGCCGTTTTGCCCTCTTTGCGAAGAAGGGCGCCGGCATGAATCGAACGATGGCGAATGTATGCGATGGAAAAGACGCGGGTCAACGCAAGGATCCCTTTTTTTGTGCGCTCTTCCATTATGGAAGTGCCATCGCGCGGTTAGATCGATCCTAGGACAAGGAATGTCACGCATGAGTCCATCGTAAGAGGCACCCTTGCTGCGAGGGTGACTCAGCCTATGATCCCCTCCGCTCCCTCCCCGAATCATGTCGGCACAATCGCGCGAACAGTTCCAACCGGTGACGCGCGACGTGAGCGCGCGAGGAGCCCGGATACGGTTCGTAGAAGCGGGAGAGGGCCCGACGCTCCTTCTCGTTCACGGCTATTTGGCGAGCCACGTCTCGTGGCAGGACGTCCTGCCCTCCCTCGGCTCGACGTTTCACGTCATCGCCCCGGATCTCCCTGGTTTCGGAGAGAGCGAAAAGCCGTCCCCCGCCCGCTACCGCTATTCGCTCGATGCCTTCGCCGAGTCGCTCGTAGACCTCGTGGCCGCACTCGACCTGGGTCGTGTCTCCGTGTGCGGGCACGGGCTTGGGGGGGCCGTCGCACTTACCATGGCAGCGGACCATCCAGACGTCGTAGACCGGCTCGTCCTGGTCTCGCCGCTCGTGTACGCGCCACGGGTCGATGCCGTCATTCGGCTTTCGATGCAACCGGTCGTCGGGCCGATCCTCTTCAAACAGCTCTACGGCCCTCGGCTCTTCATGAATCACTTCAGGAAGTACGTATATGGGCCCCTGGCAAAACTGCCGACCGAGCGAGTCCACTATCTCTATGAAGCCTTCAACGCGCCGGCCGCCCGCGAGGCGGCTTATGCGACGATGCAGTCGATGCTCGATGCGCGTTCTCTCGTCGCTCGAATCCCTCGCGTGACCGCGCCTACCCTCGTCGCTTGGGGACGGCAGGACCAGGCCCATCCTGTCGCGAACGGGCGAAGGCTCGCACGCGAGCTCGGCGGCGCGCGCTTCGAGGTCTTCGAGTGCGGCCATTCCCCCAACGAAGAGTGCCCCCTGCCCTTCGTCGAGACCGTGACCGCGTTCCTCCGGGAGCCGAACGGGAAGGGCGTCTGACGTGTGGGACCCTCGCACCCGGAGGAGGTTCGCCAAGAATCGCGCGGCCGCCTTTGGCGGGGTTCTCGTGCTGGCGCTCGCTGCGTTCGCGTTCGTCGGACCGCTCCTTTCTTCGCACAATCCTTTGACGAGTGACTTCGACCGAGGCGTGGGTCCAGACCAAAACCCCGTCGGACCGAGCGCGGCCTTCCTCTTTGGCGCGGATCGCCTCTTTCGGGACGAATTCGTGCGGCTTGCCTACGGCGCGCGCCTGTCGCTCCTCATTTCAGTCAGCGCCACGGCCATCGCGAGCTTGATCGGGGCGCTCGTCGGAGTCGTCGCCGGATATACCGAGGGGACGGAGGGGGTCGTCGTGCCGTGGCCCTCTTGCGCGGCGTTCGCCGCGGGCGTGGGGCTCCTCGTCGAGGGTCACCCGGCGTGGGCTGCACTGACGGCGTGCGCCGGGGCGCTCGCGATGGCCCTCTCGCCTACATCCGGGCGCGCGGCGCTGCGCGCGGGCCCCCGGATAAACCTCGACACGGCACTCATGCGTGTCGTCGACATCGGACTCGCCTTTCCGTTCCTCCTGCTCGTGATGGCCATCGGTGCTGCGCTCGACCGTACGACCGCGGGAACCATCATGGTCACTCTCGGCCTCACGGGATGGCTCGGAACGGCCCGCATCATCCGGTCAAGAGCGCTCCAGATTCGTAACCTCGACTTCGTGGTGGCCTCGCGCGCCCTCGGTCAGTCGACCCCCCACATCCTTCTTCGGCACCTTCTGCCGAACATCGCGGGCCCGCTCATCGTCATCGCCACGATCTCGGTGGCGCAGATGATCGTGGCCGAAAGCGTACTCAGCTACCTCGGGGTTGGCATTTCGGCCCCTACGCCGACGTGGGGCCAGATGCTCTCCGAGGGGCAAGACTTCTATCTCGTGACTCCTTGGGCCCTCGTCGCCCCCGCGCTCGTGCTCTTGATAGCCGTCTTCGGCTTCAATCTGCTGGGGGAGGGGCTGCGCGATGCGCTGGATCCGCAGGAGGGCTGACGCAACACGCAGCCTTGTCGCGATCGTGCTCCTCTCGACCGTCGCGTGCCACTCCTCGGTCGAGGCTCCCATCCCCACGGCCCATCCCGGAGACGAAACGCCACGCCACGGCGGCACGCTGCACCTCGCCTCCTTTGCCGAT
>Ga0182024_10022252_pt1 | contig 11434 bp, 6 predicted proteins | sample P32metaG_FD_120480 | JGI IMG/M metagenome (GOLD analysis project Ga0182024, IMG submission 120480) | Permafrost microbial communities from Stordalen Mire, Sweden - P3-2 metaG (Illumina Assembly) | ecosystem: Environmental > Terrestrial > Soil > Wetlands > Permafrost | place: Sweden: Stordalen... | reverse complement strand
GGCCGACGCCGCACTCTCCGAATTGAAGATATCGCATCTGGCCGAGCGTCCGGTTTCTGAGATGTCGTCGGGAGAAGCTCGGCGCGTGCTGATTGCCCGCGCGTTGGTGCACAAGCCGGGCGCGCTGCTGTTCGATGAGCCGTGCAATTCTCTCGACCTTTCGGCCCAGCAGAGCTTGCGGCAAACCATGCGTAGGTTAGCCAACTCTGGAACCGCAATCATCCTGGTCACCCATGAACTGGCCGACATCGTCCCGGAGATTCAGCGCGTGGTCCTGATGAGCCGCGGGCGAGTGGTCGCCGACGGGCCTAAAGAAGAAATCCTGCAGGTCGAGCGCCTGGCAGATCTTTTTGGCGTCAAGGTGGAGATGGCGCGGCGCGATGGCCACTATCACTTATGGTAAGGAGCAGATGTGCTTAGAACTCAGCGCTGTTTTGAACCGACTTCCATCAAGCGTTTCCTCATCAAAACCAGGCCGCGAATTTGCCTCCACTCGGAGACGATGTTGCCGACGACCTGCCCCACTTGTTGTTTGGTTCCATCGCGCGGAACGCTGCGACCCAGCCGATGCCAGTAATTGCGAGAAAAATGGTGAGTCCGTGCTCGCGGGGTATCTCCATGACCGCCGATGGCAATATCCCCTTCGGCTGCTAGCTCTCGGCGGAGCCCATTTCGTACCGGAACTTCGTCATCACGATGGTGACGAAGACTCCCGTCCAATCGGCAATCGCATTTCCGAAAAATGAGCCGATGTGGGTCGAAGGGTTAGACCAGCGGTAGAGCACGATTCGCAGGAGCACGACTCCGAGGCCGACAACACTCAGGGAATGCTTGCGCAGGAACGGCTGCGACTTCCGGCTTGGTTGCATGGGGATACTGTACTTCTGTCGCAAAACCGGCCGAGTCGGCTGCGGGGCATTGTCGCTCAGAAGGTTTCGTCCACGCCGACTTCCATGATCATGCGATCCAGTTCGGCCTGGGCTGCATTCTGTTGCGCGGTCAGGTCGGATGTCTCCTTACGGATCAGCGCGAGTCGATTTTCCTGGGAGTCGAGTTGGCCGACGTAGCGCTGCAGCAGGGCTTTTTCTTCCGAACTTCCTTTCAGGGCTTTCATGTTTTCGCGAATGCGGTTCTGGTCCGCGATAATCTGCTCAGACTCGCGCTTGCCATCCGCAATCTGCATGGCTATGCCTTCGATCTTTTCCTTGTGCTTGAGGATGCGGTCGAAGGCCTGCTGCATGACGGGAGTGATTCTTTTTTGTTGGACCAGAAGCGCAACTTCGTCGTCGTCGAGGTTGGTCAATTCATAGCGCGTTTCCTCGGGATGGATGGCCTCGACCGTAAACTCGGCAGTCTTGCCGGCATCGATTGGGACGCGAAAGCGGTAATACGACTCCGTGGACTCTTCGGGTTGCGGAGTTCCGGGCGCGAGTTTCCAGCCTTCTTCCGTGGGATATTCCAGGATGACCTGGCGGGAGTCGGTATCGGCGTTGCGAATCGTGAAGTGGTTGGTCTTATGCTTCTCTTCGGTGAGCAGCATGGTGCCCTTGACAATGCGAACGCGGCTGAATGGCTTCGCGTTCGATTCGTCGGAGTACTTCACGTGGACGGCTGCATCGCCTGCATAGGACAACAGTCGGCGCTCATCGGGATGAATGGTTTCCAGCACTCCTTCTCCCGCGAAAGTTTCGGCCTCAAGCACGTTGAATGAGCCGGCATCGAGCACTTGGCCGCTGGTGTTCTTGATCCACAGCGCGCGCAAGGGCGCCGAGTCCGGATTCCACAGCGTGACCTTCTCCGCTTCGATATGCGCCTGCAGGATGGGGACCAGCGCCGACTGATTCTTGCCGATTGTGATTTTTTGCTTGATCTTGTATTCGAAGAAATCGCCGGCAGATTTGCCTTCGGCTTCCCCCCCTTGCGTTTCGGCAAGCGTGGAGACCATTGACGACTCCGTATTCACCGTCGGCGTCGAAGCCTGAACCTCAACCGTCTCGTTTGCTGCGCCTACGTTGAGCGTGGCGTCAATTTCGTTGTTCCGGCCAATGCCCAGATAAATATTCGCCAGATTGAATCTTTGGAAACCAGTGGCTGTCACAAAAACCGCAGAGTTGCCAGCCTGAATGTCGGCGTAGCGATAGCGGCCCTGAGCGTCGGTGGTGGTCACCTGCGATCCCCCGGTTTCCTCATTGCGAACGGTGATTTGGGCGCCCCGGACGACTGCTCCCGAGGGATCTTTCACGATGCCGTAGAGGCTGGTGGTGGCGTGCGAACTGCCTGGTGCAGGCGGCGCGGCCTGCAACTGGGCAAACTGCTCCAGGGTCGCCTGATGAGATTGGGGTGTGAGCATGGCCGATTCAGGCAGCGGTATGACCGGCCGCCGAGCGTAGAACGGTTGAGAAATGTTTTGAATGAACGACTGCGGGGCTCCCGCGACCAGCGAGAGCTGCACATCCTTCCAATCCTCGCCGATGGTGTTGTCGACGATCGCCCAGCCTTGCAGCAGCGGCCTCTGGTTGGGCTTCTCGGGAAGGAGAATGCGATACGTGCTCTTCCAAACCGGAACTTCACTGATGTAACTCACGAAAATATCGCGATCCCCCGATCCCGATGCGGTCAGGCTCATGCGGCGAACGTCGCGAGCGCGGGAGGCACCGATGAGGCTGAGATACCGGCCCACCTCGTCAGTGAGTTCCCGCTCCACGATGCGGACCGAGGCACCGGCGGCGAGGTCGAAGTTTCGCATTTCTCCTGTGTCGGTGACGATGGAGAAAATAGTGACATCCTCGAATTCGTCGTGGGCGCGCTGCTTGCGGATCTTTTCTACGCTCAACAAGCGGCCGGTGGCCGTCGCCGAAAGACTGTGGACTTCGACGCGGGCTCCACGCAGCGCCGTCAGATACTCGGCCTGCGTCACCTGCTCACCGAACGGCAGGCGTAGCGATTTCAAGCGCTCGTCCAGCGGGGCAATCGAGTTGTAGCGCACCGACGAAACGCGACCGTCGCCCAGATCGACGGCGGTCAAGGATTTGAGAACGTCGTTGAGCTGTGACGTCGTGAAGTCGATGCTTAGATCCTCAGTCCCGTGAACGCGAGCGGCGTGTTCGAAGTAGCCAACACCGTTCTTGTAGAGCACGACTCGCTTGACCGGCAGCCGAGATTCTGAATCGGTCGAGGCTGTCGTGGTTGTTTTCGGCTGCGAACCTTTGGCAGCTTCGGCTTTGCTCTGAGCGATGAGACTGCCGGTCAGAGAAAGCGCGAGCATAGCGGACAACATTGAGTAATGCATGCACACCTCTGACTGCAGAAGCGGTGATTCTACAGAAGCGGAAGTTTAACACCTTGTCGTCTGCGTGACGTGCTTCTCCCATCGCTCAGCGGACGGGTATGTGGAAATCGCGCAAGGAGAGTTCCAGGCCGCCGTATTCGGGGTGATCATTGTTTCGGATTGTGAAGGCGACATCGATCGTGTCGCCTGCCAGGAGCGGCGTTTGTTGGAGACGCTCGGCCATATGCCAGCCCAGGGCGTCGAAGGTGATTTTAGATTTCAGTTCTGCATTGCCAGTTCTCGGGTCTCGGTTCTCAGTTCTCGGTTGAACGGCGCGTGTGTAGCCTTCGGCTACCGCTGCGGCCTTTTCGCTGCGCCGGATGCCTGAGCTGTCGGGATGGCAGCGAGGGGTCGCCAAAATGGCGCCTGCGGGAAGTTCTGCGGATTCAACGGGCAGCGACGTTGTGAGCGGCGCTTCCACGAAATGACTCAACCCGTTCCTAGTTGCGCCCGCCCTGAGTTTCAGCTTTACATGTTTGTCCTTCAGAATCCGCGGAGGCGCGGTTAGCTGTACTCCGCGGGCGGCGAAGATGGGCTCCGGGTTTCCCATGCCATAGGGCTCCAGCAGTTGGAGCGAGTGAAATAGTTCGGGCGTGATTTCGGCCAGATCCAGTTCCGCATCCAGACTGAGAATTGGATCGAAATCCGCGGGCGTGAGGCGGGCGCGGGCAAATAGATCGAGCTTCGCGCGCAGATCGGCGACGTTAGCTGAGGGCATCGCGAATCCGCAGGCGTGGGAATGGCCACCGTAGCGCGAAAAAAGAGCGCCGCAGGACTCGATCGCCTCCAGCAAATGAAACGAACGAATGGAGCGGCCAGAGCCGAACGCCTCATCACCGTCGCGCGAAATCACTACCGCCGGACGGTTGTAGCGCTCGACGATCCGCGTCGCGGTGATGCCGATGACGCCGCGGTGCCAGCCTTCTCCATCGACGACAATGCAATAGGCTTCGCACAGTGCGGGTTTGTTCTCGAAGCGCTCTTCCACCGCGCGCAAGATTCTCCGTTCTTCCTCCTGGCGGTCGGAGTTGAGGCGATCGAGTTTGGCAGCCAGTTCCCGAGCGCGCGCTGCGTCTTTCACGCTGAAAAGTTCGATCACATCGCGAGCCACGTCCATGCGTCCGGCGGCATTGATGCGGGGCACGATTCGAAAACCAACTTCGCCCGACGTTGGCGGACGTTTCGCGGAAATCTGAGCTACTTCGAGCAGAGCCTTGAGTCCGGGATTCACGGCGCGGCGCAGCGCGTCCAACCCCAAGGAAGCGAAGACGCGATTCTCGCCCGTCAAGGGCACGGCATCGGCGATAGTGGCAATGGCCACGACTTTCATAAACGAACTCAGCAGTTTGTTCTGACGGTTCGCATCCAGGCGTCGCTGCATCAATCCTTGCGCCAACTTGAAAGCCACGCCCGCGCCACAGAGTTGCTTGTAGGGATACTCGCAACCCTGCTGATTGGGATTGAGGACGGCCAGCGCTTTGGGGATGCCGCCAGGATCGGGGAGGTGGTGATCAGTGACGATCAGATCGACTGCGAGACGCTGCGCCGTTTCGGCGGGCGCGAAGGCGCGGATGCCCATGTCGACGCTGACGATCAGGCGAATGCCCGCTGCTGCGGCGCGCTCGATCACGTCATCGCGCATGTCGTAGCCTTCGCGAATGCGGTGCGGCACGTGGAAGTCGGCGGAGCCGCCGCAGAGTTCAATTGCGGTCTTCAGGATAATGACCGCCATGGTGCCGTCCACGTCGTAGTCGCCGTAGATGAGGATGGGCTCTTTGCGCTCGATCGCGGCATCGATGCGGTCAACAGCGGCGCGCAAGCCGGTCATGCGCTCGGGAGCGTGCAGATGAGAAAGGGAAGGAGAAAGATAGCACCTAGCCGAATCCGGATCGTTGATGCCGCGGCTCACGAGCAACGGTGCCAGGATATTTGCTGCCTGGGCAACTCCGCGATTCGCGGGATGAGTGCGTAGTCCTGCAATCAGGGGTCCGAGGATTTCATGATTCGTTGCTTTTTGAATCCACTGCATGGTGAGGGAGCAGTCTACTACCGAGGGAGTTGTGCACAGTGGCAAGATTCAAAACCCTGCCGAGCTTCGCTCGTCCCGGCCAGGTTCCTTCGACTGCGCTCCAGGCAGACGCCACACAAGACCTAGTTTTCTTCGTCCTGATCGGGCTCATCCAAGGTTAGGCCGCCAAACTCGTCGGAGACTTCGAGCAGGTGCTGGTAGCGTTCGTACCACTCGGTGCTGACTTCGCAGAGAAACATCGACCCTTGAAAGGCCCAGCCTAACTGCAGAAATCCTACGCGACCGACATGAGCACGGAGCCAGCGAGCGTCTTCCACGTCGTCGCCGTCGGTGAATTCCGAATTGGTCAAGCGCTGCACCATGTCGTCCAGTTCAGTGCGTTCGAGCGTCCAGGAGTGCATGGTGAGGAAAGGGGCGGAGGACGCCTTCGCCAACTCCACGAAATCCTTCCAGCCGTCAGGATTGCCGCCCATCTCCCACATGACGCATTGCACCTCGTCGTAATCCACATAGCCGTGGAAACGGCGCATGCCGTGGCCCTCGATGAAAGCAACCATGTCGTCTTTTACCGTGGTGAGATCGTCTGGAATGGGAGACATAGGGGAAAGGCTCGTAACCTAGCATTGTATGCTGTTGGCAAGTTCGGTGCCAGCGCGACGGCGATCACCGAGCGGCGCGGCGGCGAAGTCATCAGAACCGCGTATACGCGATGAAACCGGCCGGTGTCGAGATCAAACCGAATGTCGACGGAGCGCGAGCCAAGCCAGCGGTGGATCAGCGATCGTCCAACTCAGAGTATTCCCGCCGGTGCGTGGCTTCTAGAAGACAAGCCTGAGGGCAAATTGAACCAGCCGCGGGTTATTGACGGTGTTATTGATGACCCCAAAGCTCGATGGCGTGTTTATGTCTTGCTGTCCACTATCGCCCAAGCCCCCCATAAAAAACTGCGGATGGTTGAACAGATTGAAGAACTCAGCGCGGAATTGCACACTCATTCCCTCGCGGAACGATAGGGGAAAGTTCTTGATGATGGAGAAATCGGTATTCACAAATCGAGGACCATAGACGGGCGCCCGCGCAGCGGTGCCGAGCTCTCCTGCAGGCGCCTTCGCAAAGGCACACGGATTAAACCAATGTTGCAGTGTGTGAATGGTGGACGGAGCGCTACAGGTCGGATTGGCTGCAACCGGACCTGGCTTGTTGGGATCGCCCACCTGGTTCGGACGCTGCAAGGTGAATCCGTTGTAGGAGAAGTCCGTTCCCGATTCGTCCGCACTGTCGACAACAAACAACGGGAATCCGGATGTTGCTCTTTCGATTAGATCGAGATGCCAATTTCCCAGGACCGCGTTCATCGCGCCATTCCAGTCCCCCCCGAAGTGCTTACCTTGGCCGAAGGGCAAATCGTAGAGAATGCTGGCGGTGAAGCTGTCATTCAGATTCAACTGAGAAAGACCCCAGTCGAGCTGCTTGGTTCCAGGAAGCGGCCAATACAAGGCGCCGGGGTTGGTGCCCAAGCCGTCGGGCATGCCCGAATCGAAGGTGCGAGACCACGTATAGCCGAGCAATGCATAGAGACCATGCCGGGCGCTCTTGGTCTCAGCCTTTACCTCCAAAGAGTCATAGCGAGCATCCCCTACGCTGTTGTTGCTGGCAACGGTCTGAAAAAATCCTGCAAATGGAAATGTTCCAAAACCGCAACCCAAGGTGTAGCCGCTGACCACACCGCACGCGCTGGGTTGATTGAGGTTTTCGTTTTCCTGACTGACGAGAATGTGCTGGCTGTGAGAGCCGGCGTATCCGACCGTCAGCACAACGTTCCCGGGCAGCTGGCGCTCAACGTTAAGGTTATACTGCTGAACCATTCCCTGCTTGAAATTGAGGTTCGCGGATTGAATGGTCCCGGTGTAGCAGGTTGGATTCACAGGCCCGGTCAAGATGCCGGCCGGGGGACATGCTGGATTTGTCGGAGCGACTTCCTGGAAGCCGTACGACAGACCGCAACCGGTATTTCCGAAGGGGTTGCAGAGACCTGTAGGAGAAAAAAAGGGAGTCAATAGAACATTAGGAAAGCCGTCGGGATCAATTTCGGCATAATATGGCGGGTTCTGCCACAGCCCCTGTCCACCCTGGTTCCAGGCAGAATCGTGAAAGATGGCATAGCCCGCTCGAATTGCAGTCTTATCGCTACCCATGGGCTTCCACGAGAAACCGATGCGGGGCTCGAGAGCGGTCTTATCGAATTGGATGCCCACGCGCCCGTCGGTGGCGATGCAGTCTGTGCAGCCACTCAGGGTGGGGCTTCCGTTGGGCACATACCATTTCAGATTTTGGATGTTGTAGTTCGCCTGCCGATTTTGAACTTCGGTTTCGGGAGTGGCCAGAGCCCACGCCAGTCCAAGATTAACGGTGAGGTTCGGAGTGGCGCGCCAATCGTCTTGCACGAAGGGACGGATAAGTTTCCAGCGGCGGCCAGTCGTAGCGCCCAGGAATGTCTGATCGTGGGCGGCGAAGACTCCCGTACTGCCCAACAACAGATCGGCAATATCGTCTCCCGTCCCCAAACCGGCTTCCACCACGTAACCGTCCTGGAAAGCATTGTTGCGCACATTCATTTCCTCGGCGCGATACGTCGCCCCGAAGCGGATGTTGTGCTTGCCACGAATCAGGTCGAGCGTGTCAGAAAGGGAATAGACGTTCGTTCCTCCCTGGTAAGGCGCATACCCGCGATCGCCCACCGAGAAGTAGCTGGACATTTGGAATGACGTCATACCGCAGCTTTCGCAATCCTTATTCGACTGATTCAGACTTGCCGGATACCCAGTAATGGAATCGCACTTCGCTCCCAGATTGGCGCCTGGGATACCGATATTTGCCGCTTCGCAACTGCCGGCGCCAAACGAAAGAATGTGATTGAAGATGCGGCTGTAGCCCACCATCACTTGATTGATCAGATTGGGTGAAAAAACGTGAGTTTCGTTTACTACCGCGTTGCGCCCGTGATTGTTGATGTACTGATTGCTGCCGAAAGCATTGGCTTCCGACCACGTCGGCGAGCCGCCGGGAACGAAGTTTGTGGCTTGATCGTAGCTGAAGCGGGCAAACAGTGAGTCTTTGCCGGAAAAATTGTGGTCGAGCCGAACGTCCCAAGTTCCTTCGTTGAGCTTCCGCACCGGCTGGTTGACGTAATTAAAACTCGAATTGGTGGCGTTGGGCAGAGGGTAAAGCTGTACCACCTTTGCCCCCAGGGGATTAATCAAAGCTTTGGGAATAACGTTGCAAGTCGTGCCCGGGACCTGGCTGCCATCCGCCAGTACGGGTTCAGGAGTTGTGCCGGAGGAGCACTGAAAAGTCGTAGGCTCTGTTCCCGTTGCATATGGGTTCGCGAGTGGTATTCCAAGAGGGTTGTTGGTGAAATCGTAATTGCCACCAGCGTCCGGCGTCGTCATGGCCGGCGTTGGAACAAAACCCGTAAAGGTCACACCTTCCCTCTGCATCTTGGCCTGATAATCGGCAAAGAAAAAAGTCTTGTCTTTCCGGATAGGACCACCCAGCGATCCTCCAAACTGGTTCAGATTGAATTTCTGTGGGGACGTGCCGAAATAGGGAGATGCGTCCAGCTTGGTGTTGCGGAAGTATTCGAACAGAGATCCGTGAAATAGATTCGCACCCGACTTCGTAGTGACCAATACGGTTGGACCAGCTCGCTCTCCATATTCCGCCGAGTAGTTGTAGGTCAGCACTTTGAATTCCTGGATGTCGTCGATATCGGGAAAAATTGCGATCCCGCCCTCATCCAACTGGTTGTTGTCGTTGCCGTCGAGCAGCCAATCGGTTTCCTGCTCGCGAGAACCACCCACAGAAAGTGAAAACGAGCCGCGCGTAGCCGCTTCACTGCTGGCGGCGTTGGTGAAGAAACTGACCGGGCTGGTGGAGGCAGTCGTGCCCGGCGTCAGGGTCGCCAGTTGCACGAAATTCCGTCCATTCAACGGGAGTTCGGCAACCTCCTCGGAGGTGATGACTTGACCGAGGGTTGGAGTCGATGTTTCCACAGCTACTTCCGTCGCGTTGACTTCGACGCTGGTATTGACAGAAGCGGGCACCAGTTTGAAATCCAGTTCGCGGTGTTCGTCGATCTGCAATCGAACGTCCTTGGCTTCGGCCGCCTTGAAGCCAGAGGCGGCCACTCTAATCGTGTAAGTAGTTGCGCCGAGCAGGGGAACCAGGAAATGACCGGTATCGTCGGTCACCGAGTCCCGCGTGATGTTCGTGGCTTGGGCCGTAACGGTGACCTTGGCACCCGATACTACGGCACCGGAATTGTCTGAAACCGTGCCCGAAAAGCTCCCGCTCGCTTGGGCGTGCAGGGCGGGGCTGAGCAGACAAACCAGCAAACCGAGATACACTGCGGGACGCGCCTTCTGCCTCGACATAAAGAACCCCTTTCGGTGGTGGGACTGCCCAAAAGAAAAAAGATCCTCCCTTGGAGTAGAACGGGAGGCTCCGGGATCGCAGACAGCGCTTATAAATTGCCGCTTGCCGTTAAGTCAAGAGTTTTCGCAGCGGAAACGGATTCGTCGCGGTCATTCTTCAGCAGCGACTGATGCGGAAAATTCATGGAGTTGCTGAGCGAGAGATTCAAGACCTTGAAGCCAGCTCGACGTCAAAGTGTGCGCGATCATAAAACGATTTCTGCGTTCCCACGCCGGTTGTGGACAAGGCTGCGTATAGATTGGCGCGGCGAACCGCATCCTTTTCGGGTACGCCTTCGGAAAGAAATACGGCAAAGCTTCCGATGAAAGCGTCACCAGCGCCAGAGGTGTCGACGCCGGTGACTGCGAACGGCGGTACATGCTCACATCCGTCACGGCCGGCGAGCAGAGATCCATTCGCTCCCAACGTGATGATGACGCGGCGAATACCACCGGCCAACAATTTCTCGGAACACGCCTTCGCGCCGTCAACGTTCTTAACCGCCTGCCCTGTGATGGTCTCGGCTTCACTCTCGTTCGGAACAAAGTAGTCTAGATCCTTCAGCGCTGCCATATCGACGGGTTGCGCAGGCGCGGGATTGAGGATGCAGCGGATTCCGTGCTGGCGTGCAAATCCGATTGTGTAATAAACCGTCTCCAGCGGAATCTCGAACTGCAGGACAATGCAGTCTGCGGCCTTTAACGTTTCAGCGGCGGCGTCAACATCGGCCGGCTTGAGCGCGTCATTCGCTCCCTTCACGACCAGAATGCGGTTCTGCCCGTTGGGCTCCACGAAGATGGGCGCTACCCCGCTCGAAAGTCCTTCGACTTGCTTCACGTGGGTGGTGTCAATTCCCTGCTTCCTGAAGTTTTCCACAGTCGCAGGACCGAAAAGATCGTCGCCCACCCGAGCGACCATAAATACTTCCGCGCCGCAAAGACGCGCCGCTACTGCTTGATTCGCCCCCTTGCCTCCGAACCCGAGATCGAATCTTTGCCCGAAGATGGTTTCGCCGGGCTTCGGAAACTGATTCGTGAAGGTCGTCAAATCGATATTGGCGCTGCCAACCACAGCGATCTTCGGGCGCTTTGCCATAGGTATTGCTGTTGTTGTGCGGTAAGCCTCTGGAACGCCGAGTCTATTGAGCCCAGAGCAACTGTGTCAACGGTGGCCGCAACTTAAGCAATCCCGCGCCGACTTGTGCGGATGATGAATCGACCACGGTTTCTGCTATAGTTTCGTTCCTCGACAATTAAGTTCTGGGAGGACACCATGCCCCGCAATGTCCGCTGTGCTTTGATTCAAGCCAGCAACGCGCTAAGCACGGAACGACCTCTTGCGCAGATCAGAAAGGCGATGATCGACAAGCACCTGAAGCTGATCGAGCAGGCCGCGCGCAAGAAGGCACAGATCCTGTGCCTGCAGGAGCTTTTCTACGGGCCATATTTTTGCGCGGAGCAAAATGCGCGTTGGTACGAACTGACCGAACGCGTGCCCGACGGCCCGACCACGCGCCTCATGCAGAAACTTGCGGCTAAGCACCGCATGGTGATGGTGGTTCCGGTGTACGAAGAGCAGATGCCCGGCGTCTATTTCAATACGGC
>Ga0182024_10022251_pt1 | contig 11434 bp, 8 predicted proteins | sample P32metaG_FD_120480 | JGI IMG/M metagenome (GOLD analysis project Ga0182024, IMG submission 120480) | Permafrost microbial communities from Stordalen Mire, Sweden - P3-2 metaG (Illumina Assembly) | ecosystem: Environmental > Terrestrial > Soil > Wetlands > Permafrost | place: Sweden: Stordalen... | reverse complement strand
TGCAGCGCGCCGTCGAGGTCGCCCTGGTCGATCAGGACGTCGCCGATCCGCTCGGAGCTGACCGATAGATCGCGCTGCCATTGCAGGTTGGTCGGGTCCTTCACCGCCAGCGCCTTGATGACCCCGAGACCGTCGCGATAGGCGGCGAGCGCTTCGGGAAGATGGCCCTGGGACTTCAGCGTGTCGCCGATCTTGTTGTCGGCGACCGACAAATTGCGCTGCAGCAGCGTGTTACCGGGGTCTTCTAGCGCCAGCCGCTTGCAGATCGCCTGATCCTTGCGATAGGCGTCGAGCGCGCCCTCGAAATCGCCCTGCGCCTTCAAGACGTTGCCGATGTAATTGTCGCTCACCGACAGGGCGATCTGGCGTCTGGTGTTATTGAGGTCCTTGGCTGCTAGCTCCTCGCTGATCTCCAGCTCATGGCGATAAGCGGCCAGCGCGCCGGGCAGGTCGCCTTGGTCTTCGAGCACGTTGCCCAGCTTCTCGTCGCTGATCGCCAGGTCTTCCTGGTACAGCGTCACGTCGGGGTTCTTCTCGGACAAATCCTTGAAGATGTCGTCGCTGGCCTGGTACTCGACCTGGCTGGCGCTGGGATCGCCCTGGGCGATCAGCACCTGGCCGACCCGCATGTGGTCGACCGCCACCTCGACCCGCCAATTGTTGTTCTTCGGGTACTCCTTGCTTTCTTTCTCCGCGATCTCGACTGCGGCGCGGTATTCCGCCAGCGCCTGCACCAGATTGTCGGCACACTGGCCGGAATCGTGGCAAAGCGCGTCGCCGTCGGTGCGGTGGGCTCGCTCCATGCTGAAAAGGTAGTCGACATTGGTCGGGTCTGTGGGGAGCAGCGCGATCATGATGTCGCGGGCCTGGTCGGCGCGGCGCTGGGCGCCCGCGCCGTCGCCGAGGTCCTGGTAGACATAAACCGAGTCGATCAGCATCTCGGCATGCCGCCAGCGCAAATACGGCGAGTCCGGCACGATCGTGGCTAGCCGATCGAATGTCTTTTCCGCGGTTTCCAACATGGCGCGGATGGTCTGCGCCTGGACGCCGGCGAGGGAGCGCATGCGCTGGGCATCGACGACGATGGCATCGGCCGTCTTTACCGCCTCTTCGAAATTCCGCTCGGCGCGCTGGTTGCTCTTGTAGGCCCATACGCCGAGGCCGACCGCGACCACCAGCAGCACCGCCATCAGCCCCGCCGCGCCGTAGGCGAGCCGGGTGCGCTGTCGGGCCCGCCGCAACTCCGCTTCGCGCGCCACCGCATCGGCTTCCGCCTGGCGCAGATGCCGCGTGTCGCGGCTGGCGCGAATGACCGGCGTCAGGACGTCGTGGATGATCTCGATGCGGGCGACATCGAGGCGCTCCTCGACGCGGACCAGCCGGCGGCGCACCAGCGTGTCGATCGCCTCCGGCGGCACGTTCGCCGCCGCCAGCACGCGCCGGGCCCGTTCGAGGCTGACGCTTTCGCGGAAGCCCGATTCGCTCAGCAGCTCGTCTTCGACAAAGATCCGCACTGCGGGCGGCTGGTCGGCGAGCGTGTTTTCGTAGAAAGACTGAATGATGCTCTCGCGGTTGCCGGCGAGCAGATCGGGGGTGATCTGGTCGAGGCCCAGCGCCAACCGGCGCTCGTTGAGTTCGCGGCAGACCAGGCTGAGGAGTGCCGGCTCGACCTCGATCCCGTCACCGGCCTCCGCCCCGGCGCCGAACGCATCCTCCGGGTTGGCGCGCCCGACAAAGCGAACGATCTCCCGCGCCAACTCGGGCTCGACCAGCCCCGGCATCGGCATCGTCACCGCCGCGAGGCCCTGACCGCCGGTCATGCGCCGGAGGCGGAAGCGGTTGCGACCGAGCAGCGGTGCGCGGACACGCAAGCCTTCGAGCTGTGCCAGGAAATCTTCGCGCAGGGTGATGATGATGCGGTATTCCTGGCCATCGAACCGATAGTTCTCGATCACCGACGTGTCGGTTTCGATCGCCTTGGCGAGGGCTTCCGGCGGCCGGTTCTCGATCAGCTCGGCGAGCTCGCCGAGAAAGCTCTGGCTGTCGGTTCGGCTCCCTGTGTGCACCAGGCCGAGCGTGAACATTTCCTCGAACTGGTCGAATACCAGCACCGGAATGAGAGGCCCGCCCTCGCGGCTGGTCAGCGTGCGGTCGGTGCGATGAAAATAGGCCCATAGGCTTTCGTCGGCGCGAACCGGGGTTGCCTCGGCTTGCGCGGCCTCGGCTTCTCGCTCGAGGGCGGCCTTGACCTGTGCCGCCGGCGACGGCGCTCCGTCGGCATAATCCAGCCGCACGAGGATCGGCAGAAAGCCTGCGGCGCGCAGCCGCGGGAAGAGGCCGGCCTGGAGCAGCGACGTCTTGCCAAGCCCCGACTGGCCAAACAGCAGCGTCACTGTATCGCGGCGAATGCGCCGGAACAGCTCGTCCGTCTCGGTTTCGCGGCCGAAGAAGAATGACTTCAGCTGCTCGGAGAAGGCATCGAGGCCCGGCCACGGGCGCGCCGCATCGAGCGGCGGGCCGGGAGAGACGTCGGTGACGGTCATCGGCTGCCTTCGATCCGCTTCAGCTGCGCGATGAATTCGTCGTTTGGCTTGCCGCCCGACGCCGCGGTGATGTTGATCTCGCGATAGCGCCGCGGCAGGGTCGCGACATCGACGGTGTCGTCGATCGCCACCGGGATGATGAAGGGCTGGCTCGGATCGATCTCGATGTCGCGGTCGAGCGCGTAGTGCCATTCACGGCGGAAGAAGCCCTGCGTGCGCGCCTGGGTGTTGCGCGACAGCACCGGGATGAACAGCGAGCACCGCCGGATATTCTGCTGGATCTTCAGATCGAAGCTGTCGCCGGCGCCGAGCCGGTCGAAATCGAACCACACGGAAAGCCCGGCCGCTTCGAGCGCAGTGCGTAGAACGCGCACCGCCTCGAGGTCCTCTCGGGCATAGCTGATGAAGATCGCATCGGCCGGCATTTCCTCCGGCGGCGGCGGCGGCAATCGTCCGCCCGCTCCGAGCTCGGGCGGGCCGCCATGTTTCTCGCGCCAGCGTTCCGACAAGGTTGCGACGAACTGGGCGGTCTCGCCGTGGAAAATCTTGGTCTGCGGGCTGAAATTGGCGAGGAAGCTGACCAGGCTCGGCACGTGAACCGAGTGATTGTCGGCGAGGATTTCGAGCACCGGGCGCGAGTCCGACAGCCGTTTGCCCTTGGTCGTACGCAGGAACATCCGCGCGACCCAGTCAGGGAAATTGCTGCCGATCAGCAGCAGGTTCTCGCTTTCCAGGCGTCCCAGAAGGTTCTCCGGCCGGCGGTCGGATTGCAGAGCATGCAGGAACTCGAGCAGGTCCTCGTCGGAGATCGCGTAGGAATAGGGCATGGGCGAAACTTTGCCGAACAGGTGGTAGACCACCGGGCGGCCGTCATCGCCGCCGCTCGGCAGGTCTTGCTTGTTATTCGGCACATAGGCGATCGAGCGTGTCCGCGCTTCGCCGCTAAACCGCACTTCGTCGATCGCCGCTTCCAGCAGCCCGTCGAAACCGGTTGTGACAAACAGGTTGAAATCGGTGATCTCGGCGAGCTGAGCCAAGGCCGGGGGCGGGGTAAGCCGGGCCTCGTTCATGATCGACTGGATGGTCGGGTAAAGCCGCTCGCGCCGGCCGCCGGAGCTGAGATAGACGGAAACGACGTCGTTGAGCGTCGGGTCGGAGCCGATCGCCGCGGCAGGCAAACCCAGCTTCTCAACCAGCCGCTCGGCGACCAGGCTGTCGATCGTTAAGGTGCGTCCGTCGATCTCCATCGGGTAGGACGCCGGCCCAATAATAGGCACGACAAAACCCGCCTCAATATAGGCGAGCAGTTCGTCCCACAGCCCGTCGTCCCACGATTCTAGAGGGGGCGCGAGTCCTACATCGGGCACGCCCATCACTCCCCATTGCTTCGTCCCACTATTCTAGGGACGCAGCAAGAAAATCAACCCCCGCTCTGCATAGCATCGCCACGATCGGCTTAACGGTTCGATAACGGCGGCAATTACGACCGCGAACCGGCTCGCCCGGGATTACAAATACGGCCGGGTTCAGCTCAGTCCGGCGCCGCCATCGAGTTGAAATCGTCGAGCAGTGCAGCAATGCGCCCGCTGTCGGATTGATCCATGATGGCTTCCGCCCGTCGCGTCGCGGCGACAATGTCGAGGTTGCGGATGCGGTGTTTCACGCGGGGCAAATTGCCGGGAGACATCGACAATTCGCGTAGGCCGAGCCCTAGCAGCAGCGCTACGTAGCGCGGCTCGCCGGCCATCTCGCCGCAAATCCCGACCGGGATGCGCCGCCGCGCCGCGGCCTCGATCGCGAATTGGATGAGCCGTAGCACGCCGGGATGAAGCGGGTTGTAGAGATGCGCGACCTGCTCGTCGCTGCGGTCGATCGCGAGCGTGTATTGGATGAGGTCGTTGGTGCCGATCGCGAAGAAATCGGCCTCGCCGGCGAGCGAGTCGGCGGCCAGCGCGGCGGCGGGCACCTCGATCATCACGCCGAGCGGTGGCAAGACCTCGGCGAAAGGTATGTCGCGGCGGCGCAGGCGGCGCGCGACCTGCTCCAGCGCTTCACGGGTACGGCGGATCTCGCTCGCCGACGAGATCATCGGCAGCAGGATGCGGATCGGCCCTTCGCGCGCGGCGCGCAGCATCGCCGCAAGCTGGGTGTCGAACAGCCGGCGGTCCTTCAGCGACAGGCGGATCGCCCTGAGGCCGAGCGCCGGGTTGGCCACGTCGAACGCCGTGGTCAGCGCGTCGGGCAGCTTGTCGCCGCCGACATCGAGCGTGCGCAGCGTCACCGTCCGGCCGCCCATTCCCCGCACCAGCCCGGCATAGAACTCGTACTGTTCGTCCTCGTCGGGCAGGTCGTCGCGGTTGAGGAACAGGAACTCGGTCCGCACCAGCCCCAGGCCCATCGCACCGTTGGCCAGCGCCTGGTCTAGCTCGACCGGCAGTTCGAGGTTGGCGTCGAGGCGGATTTCGACGCCGTCGCGGGTCACCGCGGCAAGCCGGCGCAATCGCCCCAGATGCCGGCGCGCGTCGGTGAAATCGTGCTGGCGCTGGCGATAGAGGTCGAGCGTCGCCGGGGTCGGATCGAGGATGACCGTGCCGTCGCTTCCATCGATCACCACTGTCGCGTCGCTGCGTGCACGCGCCATCAGGTCGGGGACGCCGATCACCGCCGGCAATCCCAGCGCGCGGGCCATGATCGCGGCATGGCTTTCGGGGCCGCCGAAGACCGCCGCGAAGCCGCCGATCCGCCGCGGATCCATCAGCGCCGTATCTGCCGGGGTGACCTCCTCGGCGAGGACGACGGCGCCGCCGCTCAGCGATGCATAGGCGACAAAGGGCTTCTTGATCAGGTTGCGGATGAGCCGCGCGCCGACAACGCGGATGTCTTCAATCCGCGCCGCGAGATAGGAGTCGCGCATCCTCGCGAAGCCCGTGGCGATCGCCTCGACCTCGAGCTCGACCGCGCGTTCGGCGTTGATGCGGGTATTGACGATACGCTGGTGCACGCCGCGCACCAGTCGCGAATTCGCCAGCATGGCGAGATGGGCATCGAGCAGATGCGGGATTTCCTCGCCGGCCGAGCCCGGCAGCGCGGCGGCACGCGCCTTGAGCTTGCGAAGCTGCTTCTGCGCCGTGGCGACGGCGTCGGAAAATCGCGCGCGCTCGGCGCCGACCGCGGCTTCGGCGACGGCAGTCTCGTTGACTACGAGCGGACCGCCTTCACCGATATAGGCGGCCCCGATCGCGATCCCCGCCGATACGCCGATCCCCGAAAGCCGCTGCTCGCCGCGTTTCTCGTTTCCCGGTTTCGCCTCAGTCCTCATCGAACTTGCATTCGACCAGGCGCGCGAGCGCCTGCACCGCGTCGTCGGCCTGGCGGCCGGCGGCGGAGATTTCCAGTGCGGCGCCGGCGCCCGCCGCCAGCATCATCAGCCCCATGATCGAGCGGCCGGAGACAGTGGTGCCGTTCTTTCGCACCCAGATCTCGGCATCGAAGCCGTGCGCCGCCTTGACGAAGCGCGCCGCGGCGCGCGCGTGCAGCCCGCGCTGATTGCAGATCGTCGCCATCCGTCGCACCGTCGCCGACGCCGCCTGGTCCCCTTCCGAGGGCTTGCCCGGCGACGCATCGCTCACCGCTGCGCGTCCGTCAGCAGTTGCGAGGCGACGTTGATGTATTTGCGGCCGGCCTCCTGCGCGCCGAGCACCGCGCGCTCCAAGGTTTCGTTCTGCCGCAGGCTCGCCAGCTTGATCAGCATCGGCAGGTTGATCCCGGCGATGACCTCGATCTTGGCGCGGTCCATGACCGAGATCGCCAGGTTCGACGGTGTGCCGCCGAACATGTCGGTCAGCAGCACCGCGCCGTCACCGGTATCAACCGACGCGATCGAGCTGAGGATTTCCTGGCGCCGCTGCTCCATGTCGTCCTCGGCGCCGATGCAAACCGCGGCGATCTGAACCTGGGCGCCAACGACATGCTCGAGCGCGGCGACGAACTCAGCCGCGAGTCTGCCGTGGGTGACGAGGACGATGCCGATCATCGGCGCGACGTCGCGCCGCCGCACAAGCGGCGAGGGAGAAGATGGGGCGCGAGATCCCGGCTACAGGGGATCGATATCGAAGGGGTCAAGATGAGGTTGCGATCACACGAAAGTTGCGGTCACTCGGGGGTAGAGACCATTCGGTGTTCGGATCCCTCATGCCGCCAAGAGCCAAAACGGCCCGCGGGTGGGGACATGGCGACTCGTATAGCGCTGTCGACGCCGTTCGTCACCACGCTTGATCGCGGGGCAGGCGCGCGGCGCGATTCACTCAGCGCAAGCTACGCCGCCATCACGACTATCAACGCAGGAATTGCGCGAAGGTTGCGCCGCCTGCAACCGCAGCGAGGGCGAGGCGCAGCTTCGCTGGCGCCGAAGCCTCGAACGGCGCGAGCGAGATCAGCGGGATCGCAATGCCGAGAATCGTCTCGCTGGCTTGCTCCGGCAGGCGCTCGACCGGTTCCGGGGCAACCAGGTCGGCGATCAGCGCGAGCCGGGCAACCGGCAGCGGATCGAGACGCAGAATGCCGACTCCGCGGGCCTCGATAAGCCCGGAAATGGTCGCTGGTGCACGCACCAGGATGGCGTCGCCGTCACGCGACAGCTCGCTCTGGTCGTCGGCAATGAGCCGGGCCCCGGCGTCGATTAGCCGCAGGGCGAGATCGGACTTGCCGCTTCCCGAGGGGCCGCGCAACAGCACCGCGCGGCTGTCGATCGCGACGCTTGTCGCGTGGACCATCACAGCTTCCATCAGGCTTCGGGCAAGCGGATGAAAAATCGCGCGCCGCAGACCGCGCCGGTCGTGTCGTGCCGGTTCTCAGCCCAGATGCGGCCGCGATGGGCCTCGACGATCTGCTTCGAGATCGACAGGCCCAGCCCCGAATGAGTGCCGAACTTCTCGCTCGCTGGCCGCTCCGTGTAGAAGCGGTCGAAAATCGCGTTGAGCTTGTCGGGCGGGATGCCCGGCCCGTCGTCGTCGACCGTCACCAGCACGGCGCGCCCATCCTCGCGCGCCGCGACGCGAATGCTGCCCTCCGGCGGACTGAACGACACCGCGTTGGCGATGACATTGAGAAAGACCTGACTGAGCCGGCTCTCGATGCCGAGCACGACAAGGCCGCGCCGGCGTTCCGGCAGGCTCAGTGCGACATGCGCCGTGCCGTCGGCACGCGTCTCCTCATGGATGTCGACCAGCGCGCGCAGCATCGCCGCGATGTCGGTCGGCGACATCACGTCGCGACTCAATTCGGCGTCGAGGCGCGAGGCGTCGGAGATGTCGGTGATCAGCCGCGACAGCCGCTCGACATCGTCGAAGATGATCGCGAGCAAGCGGCGCTGCTTGGTCGGATCGTCCATCCGCACCGCGGTTTCGACCGCACTGCGCAGCGACGACAGCGGGTTCTTGATCTCGTGCGCGACATCCGAGGCGAAGCTCTCGATCGCGCTCATCCGCTGCCACAGCGTGTTGGTCATCTCGCGCAGCGAGCGCGAGAGATCGCCGATCTCGTCGCCGCGCTGGGTCAGGTCGGGGATCTCGATCCGCGTGCCGCGCCCTGCGGCTCGTCCGGCCGCTTCGGCGAGCCGCCGGATCGGCCGCCCGATCGTCCCGGCAAGGTAGAGCGAGAGACCCAGGGTGACCAAGACGGCGACCGCGAAGATGCGCAAGAGCTCCAGGCGGACGGTGCGCAGCTGGGCCTCGATCTCGCCGTTGACGGTGGTCAGCATTACCGCGCCCAGCACCTCCTTGTAGCGCTGCACCGGCACCGCGACGCTGATGACCAGCTGGTTATCGGCGGGATTGCGCCGCACCACCGAGCCGCTTTCGCCGTGCAGGGCGCGCAGTACCTCGGGATAGTCCTCGGCGGACTGGCCCTCGTGGTAGGCCGGGAAGTTGCGCCGGTGCGGCAGCTGCTCGACGATCCAGTCGTAGACCCGGTCGGCGGTGCGGCTGAACCAGCCGGAATCGTCGGGCGGCGGCAGCTCGGCAACCTGCACCGGATCGCCCGGACCCGCCAGCACCCGGCTGTCGGCGATCTGCGTGCCGTCGCGGTCGAACAGGCGCGCCGGGGTACTGGTCGGTGCCACCAGCCGGCGCATCATCTGGCGCGCGAGATCGGGCAGCAGCACCTGCGGGTCGTCGGGCGCGTCGTAGACGGCGCCCTCGCCGAGCGCGGCGGCGAAGATCTCGCCCTGGGTGCGCAGCGCTTCGACCTGCTGGTTGATGAGGCTCGCTTCGAACTTGCCGAGATAGAGGAAGCCGATCGCCAGCAGGGCCAGCGGCAGGACGTTGACGACGACGATCCGGCGGGTGAGCGGCGAGATGCGCGGCAGCCGGAACCGCCGCCGGCGCGTCGCGTGGCCGCGTTCGGCCGGTGCCGGAGCGGCGCGCGGCTCGGCGGCCGGCTCGGCCGCCGATGCCTCGGCCGCCGCGGGCTTAGTGCTCGCGATATCGATAACCGACGCCATAGAGGGTTTCGATCTGCGCGAAGTCGTTGTCGACCGCCTTGAACTTCTTGCGCAGCCGCTTGATGTGGCTGTCGATCGTGCGGTCGTCGACGTAGATGTGCTCGCCATAAGCCGCGTCCATCAGCTGGTCGCGGTTCTTGACGTGGCCCGGGCGTTGCGCCAGCGACTTCAGGATCAGGAATTCGGTGACGGTCAGCTCGACCTGGCCGCCCTGCCAGGTGCACAGATGCCGGCCGGGGTCGAGGGTCAGCAGGCCGCGGACGATCGCCGGCTCACCCTGCCCTTCGTCGCGCTCACGCGCCAGCTCGCCGCGCCGCAGTAGCGCGCGAATGCGTTCGATCAGCAGGCGCTGCGAAAACGGCTTCTTGATGTAGTCGTCGGCGCCCATGCGCAGGCCTAACAACTCGTCGACCTCGTCGTCCTTCGAGGTCAGGAAGATGACCGGTGTCGGGGTGGTGCGGCGTAACTGGGCGAGCAACTCCATGCCGTCCATGCGCGGCATCTTGATGTCGAGTACCGCGACGTCGACCGGCTGGCCCGAAAGCCCCTTCAGCGCCTCGGCTCCGTCGGCGTAGCACTTTACCGCGAAGCCCTCCGCCTCGAGCGCCATCGACACCGACTCGAGGATGTTCCGGTCGTCATCGACAAGCGCGATCGTATTCACCAAGGATCTGTCCCCCTAAGGTACGGGCCGGCAATGATACGTTGCCGGCGAGATAATGTGGCCTTTCAAATATGGCCGCTCGGTGGCGAACAAAAAGGGCAGGGCGTGGATGAAACCGACAAGCCCGCCGCCTGTCGCCGGCTGATGCGCCGGCAGGGACATGCGGCGCTGGCGACGAGCTGGGACGGTCGTGCGTATGTCTCGCTCGTCGCGCTCGCCTGTGATTGCGACGCCAGCCCGCTCCTGCTCCTCTCCGATCTCGCCCAGCACAGCCGCAACATCGCCGCCGATGCCAAAGTGTCGTTGTTGTTCGACGGCGGTGCGCGCGAGCATCCCCCAACCAATTCCCTGGGCGACCCGCTGGCCGAACCGCGGCTGAGCCTTATCGGCACGGCGGCGCGCTGCGAGGACCCGCGGCTGCTCGCCCGTTTCACCGCGCGCCACCCGAGCGCGGCCCGCTATGCCGGGTTCGGCGATTTCCACCTCTACCCTGTGACGATCGAGCGCGGCCATCTGGTCGCCGGGTTTGGCAGCATCTCCTGGGTTGAGGGCGCGGAGTTGCGCTTTGCCGGGGATTGCGCCGTCCTCGCCGCCGCCGAAAGCGAGATCGTCCGGCACATGAATGACGACCACGCGGAGGCCGTCGCGCTGTTCGCCGCGCGGCTGCTGCGCCGTCCCGGCGATGGATGGTGGATGACCGGGATCGACCCCGAGGGCATCGACCTCCGCTGCGGGGGAGATACCGGCCGCCTCGATTTTCCGGCGCCCGTGCTCGATCCGGCGGCGGCGCGGCAGGCGCTGATCGCGCTGACCGAGCAAGCGCGCAACGCCCCTCTCGGTTGAATCGGCAGCATCTGGCCCGAAAGTTGCGACGGTCCCGGGTAGCTTGCCGGTCGAATTGCTGCGGTTTACCGTGCGCGCCAAATTTTGTATCAAGCGCCAGCGCGTTCGCGGCAAGCGGGCGCGGCGATAATGGAGGAAAAGCTTGGATCAGGCGGACAACCCGGTGACGGGCCCCAAGCCGTCTTTTGACCTTGAAGCGCAGGGAATGCGCCATCTCGGGCCGGTGCGCTGGAACCTGCAGATGCCGTTCCTCTACGAGCATGCGGTCCGCCGCGGCGAGGGCGAGATCGGTTTCGGCGGCGCGTTCGTCGTCAACACCGGCAAGCACACCGGCCGCTCCCCGCGCGACAAATACATCGTGGACGAGGACGGCACCCACGACACAGTCGATTGGGGTAGCGTCAACCAGCCGATCACCCCGGTCCAGTTCGCCGGGCTGCACCAGCGCGTGCTGGCCTACCTCCAGGGCCGCGAGCTCTTCGTCCAGGACCTCTACGCCGGCGCCGACCCGGAATACCGGCTGCCGGTGCGGGTGGTGACGCCCAGCGCCTGGCACAGCCTTTTCGCGCGCAACATGTTCATCCGCCCGCCGGTGCGCGAGCTGCCGGAGTTCCAGCCGGCGTTCACCATCCTCCATGCGCCGCATTTCAAGTCGATCCCCGAACTCGACGGCATCCGCTCGGAGACCTTCATCTTCGTCAATTTCGCCGAACGGCTGGTGCTGATCGGCGGCACCGAATACGCCGGCGAAATCAAGAAATGCGTCTTTGGTTACCTCAATTTCGTGCTGCCGGAGCGCGACGTGCTGCCGATGCATTGCTCGGCCAATGTCGGCTCGAAGGGCGACAGCGCGATCTTCTTCGGCCTTTCCGGCACCGGCAAGAC
>Ga0182024_10022250_pt1 | contig 11435 bp, 11 predicted proteins | sample P32metaG_FD_120480 | JGI IMG/M metagenome (GOLD analysis project Ga0182024, IMG submission 120480) | Permafrost microbial communities from Stordalen Mire, Sweden - P3-2 metaG (Illumina Assembly) | ecosystem: Environmental > Terrestrial > Soil > Wetlands > Permafrost | place: Sweden: Stordalen... | reverse complement strand
TCGGTGCGGATGACCGGCGAGGTGCAGCCGCTGGACATCTCGCCCCGCGCCCGCGGCTATCAGGGCATGTGGAAGCGGGTGCCGATCGGCCCTTGCTCGTTCATCTCGCCCTTCAACTTCCCGCTCAACCTGGCGGCGCACAAGATCGCCCCGGCCCTGGCGGTGGGATGTCCGTTCGTGATGAAGCCGGCCTCGCGCACGCCGCTGGGGGCGATCATCATCGGCGAGGTGCTGGCCGAGACCGACCTGCCCAAGGGCGCCTTCTCGATCCTGCCGGCCCACCGCGAGGGCGCCGACCTGTTCACCACCGACGACCGGTTGAAGCTGCTGTCGTTCACCGGCAGCCCCGACGTGGGCTGGGACCTGAAGGCGCGGGCCGGCAAGAAGAAGGTGGTGCTGGAGCTGGGCGGCAACGCCGCGGTGATCGTCGACCGCGACACCGACCTGATCGACGCCTGCGACCGGATCATCTTCGGCGCCTTCTACCAGTCCGGGCAGTCGTGCATCGGGGTGCAGCGGATCATCATCCACGACGCGATCTACGCCGACCTGCGCAAGCTGCTGGTCGACAAGGCCGGCAAGCTGGTCTGCGGCGACCCGAAGGACGAGAACGTGTTCATCGGCCCGATGATCGACGAGAAGGAAGCCCGCCGCCTCGACACCTGGATACAGGAGGCGATCGCCAGTGGCGGGACCCTGCTGTGCGGCGGCGGACGGCAAGGGGCCATGCTGGAGGCGACCCTGCTGGAGGACGTCCCGAAGGGCTGCAAGCTGCGCGACGAGGAGGCGTTCGGGCCGGTGGCGATCCTCAGCCGGTTCACCGATTTCGAGGACGCCATCAGAGAGGTGAACGACTCCAAGTTCGGCCTGCAGGCCGGCGTCTTCACCCCCGACCTTGAGCGCGCGCTGACCGCCTGGGACCGGCTGGACGTGGGCGGGGTGGTGATCGGCGACGTCCCCAGCTACCGCGTCGACAACATGCCCTATGGCGGGGTGAAGGACTCCGGCCTCGGCCGCGAGGGCGTGCGCTTCGCCATGGAAGACATGACCGAGATCCGCAACATGGTGATCCGCCGCCGGCCGCTTTAGCGGCGGGCGGCGGCGGGACGCGGGCGGCGGAGGGCGGACCTCCGGCGGCCGCAGGCGGCCTTCGGCGTCCCGGTGGCGGCCCCGGGGCGGGAAATGGCGGAAAATGGCGGGGTCTGGCGGCGGCGGCCCGAGACCCCTGCACAGCTAAATATCTGAATTCGCGTGACTTATGACCCTCCGGAAACCCGCCCTCTCAAGCTGGCGGTCGTGTTCGCTGATCGCGCGCAGGCGGTCGATGTCGAGGAGGATGAGGCGGATCTCGCGCATGGCGGCCGGCGTGGTCGCGGCTTCCGCGCCCTTCACCACCCGCAGCAGCGCGGCGATCACCGCCGGCGTGCTGGCCTCTTCCATCCCCGCCTGCTGGGCGCGCAGCTCGGCGATCCGCTGGGCGACCTCGGCCCGGGCCGCGAGCCGGGCGCCGTGGTCGTTGCCGGGCGTGAAGCCGGCGTCCTCATAGGCCTCCTCGACCCGGGCGCCCCTGGCGCGGGCCTGGGCGAAGGCTTCGTGGCGGGCGTTGTCGAGTGCGGGCATGAGGGGTCCATGGGCAGATGAGCGGGCGCGGCCGAAGTTCACTCCCTTAATATTGCATATTGCAATTGCCTCGTCAACCAGCTACGGCGCCGTTAGCGTGCCCTTCCGAAGGGAGACCCGCATCCCCCGCCTCATCGTGTTCGCTGGACCGCCGGCAAGCGGTAAGTCGACCATCGCGCGCGCGGCGGCGCGACGGACCGGCGCCCTTTGGCTGCGAATCGACTCGATGGACCGGGCGATCTGGGCGTCGGGAACCGCCCCGGCGGACCTGCAGGACTGGACCTACCGGGCGGCCCAGGCGGTGGCCGAGGACAATCTGCGGTTGGGTCGCGATGTGATCGGCGACTGCGTCAACGACTGGACGGTGGCCCGCGATGGCTGGCAGCAAGCCGGCCGGCGCGCCGGCGCCGAAGTCTTCTGGGTGGAGATCGTCTGCGTCGATCCGGTGGAGCACCGGCGCCGGGTCGAGACGCGCGTCAGCGATATTCCAGGCCACATTCTTCCCGGCTGGGACGAGGTGACCGCGCGCACGTATCACGGCTGGGATCGCGACCACCTGACCATCGACACCTCGGCTCGCAGCGTCACCGACTGCGTCGAGCTGTTGCTCACGGCGCTACAAACTCGGTGACAAAGCCCCTGAATCTTGCCCGAGCCGCGGTCGCCGGGACGGGTGCGCCTGTCACTGAAACCCTGACCGCAGCCGTGCGATTCGGCGCGGCAAGAGGGCCGCCAGCTGCGGACATCGAGCTGGCGCCAGGAACTCGCCGTTCAGGCGGGCGGCCCAACCGGGCGACATCGACCCCGAGCGAACGCTGGAAGCGGCCGCTTGTGAGCGCAACCGCGTACGCCTATTGACCAAATTGCGCCCACCAGCGGACGGGCAATTGCAACTTTCGTCCCGCCACCGGTGCACCATCACCGTCGACGGCTTTCATTCGGAAAAGCTTGGACAACTTGATAGTGCTTTCGCCAAAACCCAGCCCGGCTGGGTTCTCGCTCACGATGGCGCAAGTGGTGAACCTGCCGCCCTCATCAATGGTGCAGTCAGCGCGGACATCTGCTGTGACGCCGCGCACACCGTTGGGATAGAGACGTTCCAGATCGTTGGCCGAGGGGCGGTGCATCCAAATTGGATGGGCGATGTAGCCTTCGGTCTCCGCTAACGCCAACGAACCAATGGACAATCCAGCAGCAATCGAAATTGCTGCGACGACGACCCGGTGACGGGTCGAGCTATGTTTCTTGAAGCGCCACTCCGACATCCCGCCTCCGACAGTTGCAGCCCACCCGAGCGCGACGCCATCGCGACTGAGTTCCCCTAGCCACTGCCCTCAACAGATTGGGGCGACATAGGGAATCCCGCGCATGCTGCAGAATGCGATGGGTCGGTTTGGCGCCATCAGCTGCCCTTGGACTACCGCCCAAAGCAGACCAAACGGAGTTCTGCGGAGGTGTGGGTTGCGGTCATTCCTCCCACTCTGCCAACAAAGAGCCGGGACGTATCTCAGCAGTTCGCGGCGTCACGCTCGGCGCTTGGCCAGCACTCCGGCGACCGTATCCCGCGCGTAGAGCAGTACAGATCTGTGCTCCTCCACCGAGACCTCGACGAAGCCCAGTCCTCGCAGCAGGAATATTCCTTCGACAGCCAGCAAGGCGTTGCGGATCTCATGGGCGTTGCCCGATTCCGCCAAGAGCGGATCGAGCAGCGCGCGGTAGTAGCGTCTCGCTGGCTCCATCATATCGGGGGCGTGCACCAAGGCGGTTACCAGGAAGGCCGCTTTGCGGGTCGCGGCGTCGTCCTCATCGAGCGCTTCCTCGATGTGGGCTAGGGCCATCTCGAACGGGTCGGCCAGCTTGTCGCCGAACCGCTGGCGCACCGCTTCCTGAAAGCGCGACACCTCGCGCTCCAACGCTGCGCGAACCAACCCATCCTTGGTGGGGAAGCTGTAGACGAGACCGCCCTTGCTGATCCCCGCACGCTCGGCGACGGCGTCGAGCGTGAAAGTTCGGCCGCCGGAATCGAGGATCACGCTCTCGGCGGCATCTAGAATCCGATCGCGGTCAATTTCCTTTTTCCGCGTCAAATTTAGCCCCTTGCTTTTCCGACTGGCCAGTCGCATAACGATTTCCGACTGGATGGTCGGATTACCACAGCGGTGTGCGCCGTGGAAGTGGGCGCTTATCAGCCAGCAAAAACTCAATATCATGAAGAGGAGCGATCAAGATATGAACAACAATGTACCCGTAGCAGCCTTCGGACATTTTATCATGAAGGTTAATGATATCGATATTAGCTATCAGTTTTATGCAAAGTTGGGCTTGCGCCCATTTGGGAAGTTTCCAGAATTGGCGATCATCGAATTGCAAGGCGGAACACACATTTTGCTTTTTAGCAAAAATGATGAAGTGACGTCTTCATTAAGCCCTAGCCATCTTGGCCAGCGCGGCGGGTCGTTTAACGAACGACTTGACTTGATGATTGGCGGAAAATCTAGGAACGATTTGGAGCTGTATAGGACGACTCTAATGGAAAAGGGGTTGTTGGTAGATGAAATCGCTCAAGATCAATTTTTTGGTCATGACTATTTCCAGTTATCCGATCCAGATGGCAACGGCATAACAGTATACACCAGCCATGCAGACTAGTTATCCGTATATAGTTCAGAATCTTAGTAACTTAAATTTTGAACCGCGAGCGATCGCAAGGAATAGCCAAGGGCCGGCGGAATATGAAGACAATGGATGTCGAGCGCGGCCACCGTCGTTACAATGGATGAGGTTGAGCATGACTGCACACACTAACGAGCGCCAACGCATATCACGCCGCGCGGCGTTGACCGGGTCGGCGCTTGCGCTCGGCGCCGCGACAGCCGCGATCGTGGTCCGGCAGGCGGCAGCGCAGGAAAAAACAAGCCAAGCGCTTGCGCAGTATCAGGGTACGCCGAAGGGCAACGAACACTGTGAGGTCTGCATCTACTTCCAACCGCCGCATGCCTGCAAATATGTCCAAGGTGAGATCAGCCAGAAAGGTTGGTGCCAGCTGTTTACCCTCAAGAGCCCGTCCAGATAGTTCACGCTGCCTGGCAAAGCAGCCTCAACTCAGCCTCTCCAAAGCAGACTCTACGGAGGCAGCGTCGGGTCGACCTTGCCCTTTGCGCCCTTACAGAAAGCGGGCTCACCGAACGACAGCAAAGAGCCACGAGCCGTCTCAACTCGCGAGCCGCCGCCGCGTCAGGCGGCGCGCGACAAATCCTCCAAGGCTGGCTGGCGGATGAGGTAGTCGAACGCCGACAGCGCCGCCTTGGCGCCCTCGCCCATGGCGATGACGATCTGCTTATAGGGCGTGGTGGTGGCGTCGCCGGCGGCGAACACACCCGGCACGGAGGTCTCGCCGCGGAAATCGACCTCGATCTCGCCGCGCGGGGTGAGGGCGAGCGTGTCGCGCAGCCATTCGGTGTTGGGCGCGAGGCCGATCCGCACGAAGACGCCTTCGAGCTCGATCTCATGGGAGACGTCGCGATTGCGGTCGCGATAGGCGAGGCTGGTGACCCGGGCGCCATCGCCGCGCACCTCGGTGGTCAGGGCCGAGGTGACGACCCGTACGTTGGGCAGGCTGGCGAGCTTGCGCTGCAGGACCGCGTCGGCGCGCAGCCGACTGTCGAACTCCAGCAGGGTGACGTGAGCGACGAGCCCGGCGAGATCGATCGCCGCCTCGACGCCGCTGTTGCCGCCGCCGATCACCGCGACCCGCTTGCCCTTGAAGAGGGGCCCGTCGCAGTGCGGGCAATAGGCGACGCCCTTGTTGCGGTACTGGTCCTCGCCCGGCACGTTCATCTGCCGCCAGCGGGCGCCGGTGGCCAGCACCACGGCGCGGGAACGCAGGCTGGCGCCGCTTTCCAGCCGCACCTCGATCAGGCCGCCCGGTTCGGCGGCGGGGATCAGCCGCGCGGCGTTATGCAGGTTCATGACATCGACGCCATAGTCGGCGACATGCTGTTCCAGGCCGGCGGCCATACGCGGGCCATCGGTCTGTGAGACGGAGATGAAGTTCTCGATCGCCAGGGTGTCGAGCACCTGGCCGCCGAAGCGCTCGGCGACGACGCCCGTGCGGATGCCCTTGCGCGCCGCATAGACGGCCGCGGCCACGCCGGCCGGTCCGCCGCCGACCACCAGCACATCGAACGGATCGCGCGCGGCGATCTTCCCGGTCTCGCGGGCGGCGGCGCCCGTGTCGAGCGCGGCGAGGATCTGTTCGAGGCTCATCCGCCCCTGGGCGAACGGGCGGCCGTTCAGCAGGACGGTGGGGACGGCCATGACCGCGCGCGCTTCGACCTCGCCCTGGAAGAGCGCGCCGTCGATGGCGACATGGCGGATGCGGGGGTTGACGACGCTCATCAGGTTCAGCGCCTGCACCACATCGGGGCAGTTCTGGCAGGATTGCGAAAAATAGGTCTCGAACTGGAAGTCGCCATCGAGGGCGCGGATCTGGTCGATGACTTCGGCCCGGGCCTTGGGCGGGTGGCCGCCGACCCACAGCAGGGCGAGGACCAGGGAGGTGAACTCGTGGCCGAGCGGCAGACCCGCGAAACGCACGGCGATGTCGGTCCCCGGGCGGACGATGGCGAACGAGGGACGGCGCGCGTCATCGCCGTCGAGGCTGACGCTGACCTTTTCGGAAAGGCCGGCGATGTCGTCCAGCAGCCGCACCAGCTCGGCGGACTTCGCGCCGCCGTCCACGGAGGCGACGAGCGCCACCGGCATGGTCAGATTGACGAGATAACCCTTCAACTGGGCTTTCAGGGTGGCGTCCAGCATGGCGGCGCTCCGGAATGGGTTCGCGTCAGATCTTGCCGACGAGGTCCAGCGAGGGGGCGAGGGTCTTCTCGCCTTCCTGCCACTTGGCGGGGCAGACTTCACCGGGGACGTACTGGGCGGCCTTGATCTTGCGCAGCAGTTCGAGCGCGTCGCGGCCGACGCCGCCGGCGGTGATCTCGATGATCTGGATCCGGCCCTCGGGGTCGACCACGAAGGTTCCGCGGTCGGCGAGGCCGGCCTCCTCGATCATCACCTCGAAGTTGCGGCAGATGGCGCCGGTCGGATCGCCAACCATGGTGTAGCGGATCTTGCCGACGGGGTCGGAGGTGTCGTGCCAGGCCTTGTGGGCGAAGTGGGTGTCGGTGGAGACGCTGTAGATCTCAACGCCGACGGATTGGAATTCCTCGTATTGATCGGCGAGGTCCTCGAGTTCGGTCGGGCAGACGAAGGTGAAATCGGCGGGATAGAAGAACACCACCGACCATTGACCTTTGAAGTGGGCGTCGGATACGGTGATAAACTTGCCGTCCTTGTAGGCTTCGGCTTTGAACGGCTTGATGGGGGTGTTGATCAGCGACATGGTCTGCTCCTGGGGAAACGAATGGAGCGCCGCATATAGTGACCGCGTTGGCATAAACAAAATCGATTATTTTTGTTGTTCAAATAGGATTGCCCTATCGGTGCTGGCGCCAAAAACCCTCGTTCTCGGCACCCGCCGCGGCCGTCACGTCGCCAGAGTGTAGCCGCCATCCACGGGGATCGTCGCCCCGACCACATAGTCGCCCGCGCGAGAGGCCAGGTAGATGGCGGCGGCGGCCATGTCCTCGTCTGTTCCGATGCGGCCCAGGGGCACGATCTTCGCGGTTTCCTCCGGGTGGTCCCGGGCCCCGGGGTTCATGTCGGTCGCGAAGGGGCCCGGCGCGATGCAACTGACGACGATCCCGTCGGCGACGAGCCGCTTGGCCATCCGCCGGGTGAGATAGATCAAGCCGGCCTTGGAGGTGTGGTAGGAGTAGGACTCCTCCGGGTTGAGCCGCAGTCCGTCCACCGAGGCGATGTTGATCACCTTGGAAGGCCTCTGCTTCGAGCCGGCCGTGGCCAGGAGCGGTCGCAGGGCCTGGGTCAGGAAGAACGGCGACTTGACGTTCAGGTCCATCACCCGGTCCCACTGGCTCTCGGGGAAGTCGTCGAAGGGCGATTCCCAGTCGGCGCCGGCATTGTTGACCAGGATATCCAGCCGCGGCTCCAGCGCGCCCAGACGCGCCGCCAAGGCCCGGCAGCCTTCCACCGTCGAAAGGTCCTGTGGAAGGGACAGGCACTCGCCACCCTCGGCCGAAAGCCGCGCCGCCGTGGCGTCGCACGCCGAGGCCTGGCTGGATGAGAGGTAGACCTTCGCGCCCTGCATGAGAAAGCCCTCGGCGATCATCCGCCCGATGCCGCGCGAACCGCCGGTGACGAGCGCCACCTTGCCCTCGAGTGAGAAGAGATCCTTCCGCATCGTCCCGTTACCTCCTTAGTTCTTTGTTTTGACGCGCGTTTTTATCCGAAAACCAGTTCCCACTTTTCGGAACGCGCTCTAAAGCGAGCCTCACGCCGTGGGCCCGCTCATCACCCAGCCCGGCCCGCGACGGCGCCGCAGAACGGCGTAGTAGGCGGCCGCCACGACGGCCACGGCGATGGTGGCGATGAGGCTTGGACGGCCGACGTCGAGATCGACCCAGTTCGCGTAGAGGACATAGGCGAGCGCCAGCAGTCCGAGCGCCGGCGCCAGGGGGTAGAGCGGCATCCGGAAGATCCCGTGAGCCGTGCGGCCGGTCCGGCGACCCACGATCGCGCCCAGGCAGAGCAACGCGTACATCACCACGAGGCTCGTCCCGTTCAGCACCAGCAGCATATGGAAGGGAATGAAGCAGGCGGCGATCCCCAGCGCGCCCGAGAGCAGGGTGGCCACCCAGGGCGAATGGAACCGGCTGTGCAGCCTGACGAGCGCGGCGTTGGCGCCGGCGTGCCACACGCCGTCGCGAGCGCTCGAATAGAAGAAGCGCGCGTTCACCAGAACGATGGCGATCACCGCGTTGACGATGGCCAGGGCGACGCCGACGCTGACGACGGTGTTCAGCGCACGGCCGCCGGTCTGGGTGACGAAATCGCTGAACGGACTCTGCGACCTGAGCATCGCCAGCAGGTCCGGCGCGCCCCGCAGGACAGCCGCGACCGGCGTGAACTCGAACAACACCACCAGGACGAGGGCCCAGAGAATGGTCGGGGCGACGCGCCGCGGGGCCTCGTGCATCTCTTCGCTGAAATAGACCGCCGCGCCGAAGCCGTTGTAGGCGAAGATCGCGACCGCCGTGGCCAGTCCCAGGGCCGGGATGGGCGTGGGGACCAACCGGCCCGCGATGGCCGTCACCGGATGTCCGATCAGCTCGGTGAACGGGCGGTGGGGGTGGGCGAAGCCGAGACCGGCCAGGACGATCAGCACGGCCACTTCCGTCAGCAGGAACAGCCCGGTGACCAGGGCGTTGGTGCGGATGTTCAACAGGCCGAGCAGGGTCGCGAAGGCGACGATGGCGACAGCGACCGGGATCGGCTGCAGGCCCGGCCAGACGGCGGCGAGATAGGCGCTGGCCCCCAGGGAGAGCAGCGCCGGCCCCAGGGTCGAGCCGACCGTGTTCATGCCCATGAACACGAATCCCACCGACGGTCCGAGGGTGCGGCCGAGGATCGCGTATTCGCCGCCGGCGAGCGGAAAGGCCGACGAGAGCTCGGCGTAGACGAAGGCCATGGCGAGACCGACCACGGCGGCCGCCGCCAGGCAGATCAGCGCGCCGGCCCCCGCCTGCTGGATGATGCCGGGGATGATCACATAGACGGAAGCCGCTGGTGTCGCCGAGGACAGGGTGAGGAGCAAGGCGCCCCCGACCTTCATGCTCCGCGACAGGCCGCGGGGCGGGCTCATCGATGCGGGAGCGCGGAAAGGGTGGCGTCGAAGGTCTCGAGGAAGATGTCCAGGTCATCCTGGCGCACCGGCAACGGCGGGCGCACCTTGATCACATTGGCCGTCGCGCCGCCGACCAGCACGCCGCGCTCGCGCAGGCCGTTGATGATCGCCGCGGTGGCGGCCGGGTCGGGTTCGCGCGCGCGCCGGTCCTTCACGATCGCGACCCCCAGGAACAGCCCCGCGCCGCGAACGTCGCCGATCGGTTCATGGCGCTGCGCCAGGGTTTCGATGCCGGCGCGCAGATAGGCGCCCTGCGCTTCGGCGTTGGCGAGCAGCTGCTCATCGGCGATGACGTCGAGGACGACCTTGGCGACCGCGCTGGAGACGGTGTTGCCGCCGAAGGTCGCGAAGTAGTTCGACGTGCGGCCGAAGGCCTCGAGCAGGGCCGGCCGCGCCGCCATGGCGCCGACCGGGTGGCCGGCGCCCATGGGCTTGCCCATGGTCACGAGGTCCGGAACGACGCCATGCTGCTGGAAGCCCCACATCACGCCGGTGCGGCCATGCCCGGGCTGAACCTCGTCTCCGATGTAGACGCCTCCCGCCGCCCGGACGGCCTCCACCGCCGGCCCGAGGAAGCCACGCGGCGCGATGAAGACGCCATCGCTGCTGAAGATGTCGTCCACGATGATCGCGGCAGGCTTCACGCCGTCCTGCGCCATCTGGCCCAGCGCGGCGCGCACCCCGGCGGCGAAAACCTCGCCGACGTCGATCCCATCGCGCGCCGCCGGCGGCGGCGGCACGGCGTAGACCCCGGGGCCAGGCGGAACGCCGGGGGCGAGCACCGGCGAGGCGCCCGCCGTCAGTTGCGAGTTGCCGTGATAGGCGCTCCGCGTGGCGATGATCCCCGTTCCGCCGGTGGCCGCCATCGCCACGCGCAGGGCCAGATCGTTGGCCTCGCTGCCGCTGGAGGTGAACAGCACATGGCCGAGTTCGCCCGGCATGGTGGCCAGGAGCGTCTCGGCCAGATCGAGCACGGCTTCGTGGAGATAGCGGGTGTGGGTGTTCAGCGTGCTGGCCGCCTGCGTCAACGCAGCGACCACGCGGGGATGGCAGTGACCGACGCACGGCACATTGTTGTACATGTCGAGGTAGCGCGTCCCCTCCTCGTCCCACAGCCAGACGCCCTCGCCGCGCACCAGATGCACCGGCCGATCGTAGAACAGGCGGTAGGTCGGACCCAGCAGCCGGGCGCGCCGGGCGACCAGAGTTTCCGTCGATCGGGTCATCCCGTGCTCCTCAGTGGATACCGCAGGCGCGGCGCAAGGCTTGCGACGTTTCGGGCGAACGGATGTCGACGATCGCCGCCAGGCGATGCTCGATCTCCTCGTTCGTCAGAACGCCGTAGTGCGGATTTTCAGGCTGGATGTGCCGGTGCCAGGCCTGGAGCACGAGGGACATCGCGAAGCGCGTGGCGATCAACAGCGGCGCCAGATCGACCTCTTCGGGGAGCAGCGGGCGAACGCGGTGAAAGCCGCCCACGAAATGTCCGAGCGCTTCCGCCGTCCCCATGTCCGGCGCCAATTGCGGGAAGGCCCCGGTGGCCACGTCGATGACGATGGGCGTCTCGACCATGTCGCCGAAGTCGATCAGCCCGGCGATCCGATCGTGATCGGACCGGTCCACCAGGGTGTTGAGATGGTTCATGTCGTTGTGGACCACCTGCCGGCGCAGCGAGGACAGGCGGGGCGCAACCTGTTGCTCGAAGGCGTCGAGGATCTCGCCGACGACCTCGCGCGCCGGAGCGTGGGGCAGGGCGAAGGACACCTCCCGCAACCGCAGGGCGTGCTGAAGATCCCATATCAAGGGGTGGCTGGCGGCCGGATGGGCGAAGCCCCGCAGGGCGAGCTGGAGGCGCGCGAGCATCTCACCGCAGGCGGCCCGCTGAGCCGCGCTGCGCCGCGACGCCGCAAGCGACTCACCGGCGATCCACGACAACAGGCGCACGCGGAGACTCCCGCCGACGTCGCGCGGCGCAACCGCCTCGACGCCGCCGCCG
>Ga0182024_10022249_pt1 | contig 11435 bp, 12 predicted proteins | sample P32metaG_FD_120480 | JGI IMG/M metagenome (GOLD analysis project Ga0182024, IMG submission 120480) | Permafrost microbial communities from Stordalen Mire, Sweden - P3-2 metaG (Illumina Assembly) | ecosystem: Environmental > Terrestrial > Soil > Wetlands > Permafrost | place: Sweden: Stordalen... | reverse complement strand
CGTTGAAACTGCGTGGGCTGGATGCGACCCAGACCATCACTCAGGCGTTGCAAACCTTCCTGCAAACCGGCACGCTACCCTCGCTGCCGGTGGAGCATGTTGCAGACGGGTGAAGTGTTACTTTAAAAGCGCTAAGGTCGGATCCGGGATCGGAGCGTCGGAGTACAATTCCCACCCGTCAAGAATTCCTTCCAGAAACTTCAAGAGTTCATCGTCTAATGCGCTTTCCCAAAATGCTCGCAACCGATTCGCCTTGGACCCTGTTCCCTGGCTATATCGTTCCGAATAGATTTCGACGCCAACAACGTCCTTGAAGAAGCCCTCAAAAGTTCTGTTCGAGAATGCAAGGACATAGCCGCTTGCCATGCCGAACGCACGCTCAAGCTTCGTCTTCTCCACATTTGTTAGCATGGCGGATCCTCTTTGAGGCGCGCGAATTGGTCGCATCATATCGCGGGGGGCCCTTTTAAGACAAACAACCGGGCGTCCAGAGAAGATGGCATTGCAACGCACCCTCGCGCTGACTGCCACATGGCCGCAGGCGGGATCAAGAATGCTCCAAGGATCCCGATAATGTCCTTATCCCCTTTGAATTTCCGAGGCGGAAAAAAGAGGGGGGCCTTTAGCTAAGCGGTTGCGGTGGAATCACGTCGGCTAATGCATCGCAATGGGGATCAACTTTAACATCGGAATCTTTTCGAAGTCTTTCACGTTGCCGGTCACCAGCATCGCGTCATGGGATATGGCGATGGATGCTATGCGGAGGTCTTTGGTTGCTGGGCGGCCCTTCATACCTTTGAGCCGATCGAAAATTGACTCGGCTTTGTCGTCATAATCCAGCATCGGCCGGCCGGCGTAGTCTTCGGCGATCTCGCGAAGTCGGCGGTAGCCGCGGATGCGGACCCTGGCATCACTGCCGGCGATCTCCCGAAACGCCCCGTGGAGTTGCTCGTCCAGACTGATGACCGTCACGAAGACGTCATCGCCGCTGTCGTCCAGCATCTTCGACAAAGTTTGGAATTGCGGCCCGGTGCCGCGTTGGATGAGTGAGATCGTATCGGTATCCAGGATGAGCACACTTAACCTTCGCGCTTTCGGGCGGCCTGCACTTGCGCGACGAACTCAGGAAAGGTGGCATCCTCCCGAAATCTACCGGCCTGCGTCTTCCACCAGTTGCGTGGGGTCAGTGCCGGTCTGCGGCTTGCCTGCTTTGGTTCATCCAGCGAATTCAGTGTGGCAGCGAACGATTGCAACACTTTGGCGGCTTGCTCCGCCTGCCTCGCCGCCAGTTTCTGAGCTGAGGCCCGATTGGCTGGAGATTTTCGTGTGATTGCCGCCATGACTATTGAAAATTATCGGCGTGCCGCCCGTGCCGGTCAACATTTAAGCCGATTCGAAGAGCTTGGCCACCTCTCCGGCCTAACGCTTTCTCGCGCTACGCGCGACGTTCTCGAGCAGGATGAGAGCCAGTCCGGCGAAGAGGATCGGGGCGAGGAATCTGGGGCCGAGGAGGTGCGGGAGGACGAAGGCGACGAGGAGGAGCCAGATCAGGAGGGCGACGGTATAGCTGGCGTCTTCGACAAACAGGCCGTAGACCTCGCGGAGCGCATTGATGAGGGTCTTCATGAGGTCATCCCGAGGTGGCTGGCGAAGTTGATGGAGTTGATGGCATGGTCCGGCGTGCGGCAAACACGCCGAGCCAGGAAGCGAGGAAAAAGCCGGCGATCAGGGCGAGAAGAGACAGGTCTTCGCCCGGCCACTGGAATCGCAGGCCTTCGCCTATCCAGAAGGTGCCGAATGCGGAAAGAAGCACGCCGACGGCAAACTTGAGCGCGTTTTCGGGCACCCGCGCCAGTGGCTTGTGAAGCAGGAGACCCAAGGAGATGACGAGCACTCCGGCGGCTGCCGCACCGATGCCGGCGGGGATCAGGGTATGACCCACCGCTCCGACGGCAATCACGATGAAGACCACTTCCAGGCCCTCCAGAAGCACCGCTTTGAAGGTGGTGATCACGGCAACCGCATCGAGGCGGCTGGGAGCCGACGTTCCGTCCGCGCGAAGTGCGTTTTGCTGCCTGGCAAAGATTGCCGCCTCATCATGGAGGTGAATCACGCCGGCCGAGCGGAGGGCGGCTTTGCGAAGCCAGCGCATTCCGAAAAGGAGCAGAAGCACGCCAATTGCGAGTTGCAGCGTGGTGAGGGGAACGTGCTCCAAGGCCGGCCCGAAGGCCAGGACCAGAACGGTGAGGCATCCTGCGCCGGCCGCGGTGCCGATGAGCGCGGGGCGCCAGCCGCGGACGGTGCCTACTGCGAGAACGATCGTGAGCGCTTCGACGAACTCCACCAGTGCAGCGAGGAACGAGGCCAGGATGGAAGGCCCGGCGTGAGCCCAATCAATCATAAGATGAATACCTTTGGTCCTTCGTGTGGTGGAGGTTCATGCCAGCATTTTAGCCCGGTGCGGGAGGCAGTCGAGCATCAGTGACTGCCGCCATCGCAGCACATCCCGATTCAGCGGCGTTCACTCCGTTCTGTCGGGATGTAACTCCTCCTTGTGGCGACCTGGTCGGGTAGACATTCCTGTCTGCCTATCTTGTAGCCGGCACATTCCTGTCCCGTCCTTCTCCTCTTCCTTCGGGTCCGCTCGGCGGGAGTGAGTACACTCCCGCACTCGCGGGCCCGAGACAGACAAGAATGTCTGCCCCACCGCAGACAAGAATGTCTGCCCCACCGGGGAGATCGCCACAATGAAGCGCTACACGCTTCTGTCGGCCGTGCGCCGCTTTTCTCTTCTCGACGGTGGTGGCCGGTTGATACGATAAGAACATGGCTGAGATTAAAAAATGTGCCAATTGCGGCAGGGAGATTCCCGTGTCGGCCAAGGCCTGCGCCTATTGCGAGGCGGCGATGAAGGAGGAGCCGAGCGAGGAGGAGAAGGCCGCCGTGATGGAAATGCTGAACACGATGGAGCCGGCGGATAGGAGCATGCTCCTTGAGGCCATCGGATCTGCGGAGTCGGAAGATGAGATGATCCGCAGCATTTTTGTGGGGTCGTGCCCGAAGTGTGGCAGCGACAATACCGGGGACTGCGAGAAGGACCCGGAGATCGACAACCTGCTGGTCGGCCGCTGCATGGATTGCCACTGTTACTGGTGTACAGAGTGCGGGCGGATCCTGGATGCGAAGAAGCCGGACTGTCCGTGCTGGGATGAGGAGATGCCGGAGTTCGCGGAGGATCTGGATTGCTGAAATTGGAAAGACCGATCCCTCTCACGGAACCGCCGCTTGCGGCTTCGCGAACGAAGGGACTCGCCGCGACAGGACCCGCCAAGTAAGCTCTCCTCCGTATGGTGCCCCCCTTGGTCATTGGTTACCACCTCGTCTGGACCGGTTACGGATGGTGGCTGCCCAACGACCCGCGCGGCAGCATGTCGAGTTGCATCAAGTGTGATTTGCTCGCGGACCTCGGCGAACTACATCACGGGCGAAAACGCGTTCAACCGACGTCCCGGGAAATTTGTGAGTTTTACGAAGCGGCCGTTCCGCGACTCGAATTTGCACAGGTCAGCTTTACCTCTCAGGAAATTGAGCAGATCGCATTGGCGTTTGCGCGAGAGGTCGAAGAACAGCGTTACACCTGCTACGCGTGCGCGATCATGCCCGATCACATTCACCTGCTGATACGCAAGCACAAGCATGAAGCGGAGGAGATGACACGGAACTTGCAGCGCGCCAGCCATCTTCTCCTGCGGGAATCCGGACGATTCGACTTGGAACACCCGATCTGGGGTGGACCGGGATGGAAAGTCTTTTTGGATTCCCCCGACGACATTCGACGGACGATTCGATACGTCGAGCAGAATCCAGTGAAGATTGGGTTACCGATTCAGCGTTGGACGTTTGTGAAGGAATACGATGGATGGCCACTGCATCCGGGGCATAGCCCGAATTCACCGTACGCAAAGAGGCTCCGGCGGTAGCGAGTCCCTTCGTTCGCGAAGCCGCAAGCGGCGCAATTTTCTACCCAACGCTACTGCGGCATCTCCGCGGCTTGGGGGTTGGACTTTTTGGTTTGGGCGAGCATCGACTTGAACTGCTTCTCATCGGAGAGCCATTCCACATGCCCGTCGGCGAAGGCGACGTTGATGCCAGCGTCCCAAGTGGTGTGGTTTTCGTAGATCATGACCGCCGCCGCGGGTTCCTTCACGTCGCTCAATTTGTTGGCCAGCTTCAGATAGACGTAGGGCTTCTTTTCGTTGGGGCGAAGGGGGTCGGTCCAGAGATGCTTGGGATCGGCGCCGAGGTATTTTTGGATGTCGGGGCCGAGGTCTTTGGGGAGTTGGCCGTCGTGGTCGCTGGCGTACAGGGTGACGCCGATGCTGAGCTGGCGGAGGTTGTTCATCACAACCATGCGCGAGGCATTGGTGCGGGCGGAGATGAAGCCGCCGGCGAGGGTGGCGGCAAGCTGCCGGGCGCCGGGAGCGCTCAGGTCGATCAGGATGCGATCGCCTTCCAGCTTGGGCTCGAGGTGGCTGATCAGGATGGTGAAGGCCAGCTCTTCCGGCGGTGCGTTCTTGCGGTCGGCGGCCCACGCGATGGCGCGCTTGATGATGTCGTCGAGCTTTCTGGCATCATCAGCGCCGACGGCCTGGATGACGACCTTGAGCGACGGGGACGGAGGCATTGTGATGCCAACGGACATCCAGCCGAGGCCGCGCGAGACGGTTTGGATTGGGCCACCGCCCAATTCGGGGGGCAGATCGCCGACGACGCCTTCGACTTGCTTGCGGGCGCTTTCCTGGGGAATCAGGGCGAGGCGAATTTGCGCATTGCCGGTAGCGTCGAAGGCGCTGGACAAGTCGGGGCGCTGGGTGGGCATCGCGGCTTTCAGCCGGTCGAATGTTGCCGGCATGGCCAGGACCACGGCGCGGCCCAGCGTTCGGGCGGCCGGCTCGGTCGCGGCGCCGCTCGGCACGCCGGAGCCGAAGGTCTCGTTCAATGCGGTTTCCACCGCTTTGGCGTCGGCGCCGTTCTCAAGGGGAACCACGAGGTAGGGCGGGCGATTCTCCATGATGTCGGAGAGGCTGATCACGACATAGAACCGGCCGATGCCGGCGGCGCGGAATTTCTCGACCTGATCGAAGAACTTGCCGAGCTCCTGCGCGACCTCGTCGCGGCTGCGGGCGATCTCCTTATCTGACTTGCGCAGTTCATCAACGCCTTGGAGGACCCAATCGCTGATCGCCTTGAGATCGAGGTCTTTGAGGTCGAAGCGCAGGACGCCAATGGTCTGGCTGTCAATGTAAGGGGCGAGCACGGATTCGGCTGCGGGCGCGGGCGCGGGTCGATCGGCCGGCAGAGGCGCGAGTGGCGGGTTGGCATTTGTCCCGGCGGGCAGATTGCTCCCCGGAATCGGCAACGGAGGCGACACGGGCTTGGGCAGCGGTTGGTTTTGCGCCCAGGCCGAAATCGAGAAGAGCACGGCCGCCGCCGCGATGATCAGGTTTGCTTTACGATTCACGCCGCACCTCCGTCGTTAGAGATCGTTTCTCCCGGAGGGAGAGGGAACAGGATGCGGCGCGTGCTGCCAAGCCTGGCGATGAAAGCGGCATGGCGCGGATCATTCAGGGCCTGTTGCTGGCGCTGCATGACCGGCAACAGATCGCGGCGGAGCAGGGCGGGGGCGTCCAGGCAGAGGCCGGGCAAGGCCTCGCTCCAGTGCAGCCCATCGGAGGCGGGAAGAAGGGGGACATATTCGCCGCCTCGCAAAACGAACCAATCGATTGAGCGATCGAAAACCCGCCAGACCAGATACTCGCGGACATTGTTTCGGCGGTAAGCGCGCTTCTTGACGTGCAGGTCATAGCTGGCGCTGCTGGCCGCGATCTCGGCAACGAACTCCGGCGCGCCTTCGATATAGTCGTCGGCGCTGATTCGCGCCTGGCCGCCGTGTGAAGGCAAGATATAAAGGAAGGCATCGGGCTGAGGCTCGCTGTCGAGGTCGAGCCGGATCGTGCCGTTGTCACCCCCGTGGATTCCGGGGGTGCCCGCGCGATACACGGACAACCAGCCGATCAGATCAAAATGAGGCCCGCTGTGATTTTCCTGTGAGACCGGCGGCGGCATGTAGACAACCCCCTCGATGAGCTCTGCCTTCTTCAGATGGGGCATCGCTTCGTAGCGGCGTTCAAACTCCGCCCGGCTCAAGTGGTCGCCAGGCTCCAATGGCGGAATGCGCTCATCGTGGCGTGGAAGTGGCAAAGAAACTGGACGTGCTACGCTCATGGAAGCTCCACCAAATGCTAGCGCGCCCGCCCGGATTTGCAAATTGCCGGCTATCCCGGCGTCTCGCCATAGGCTTCGCGTTCGAAGGGGTTATCGTCGTAGGCGCGCAGTCCCCGTACCCATGCAATCGCGCCGAAGGCGAGATAGGCGGGGATGAACAGAGGCCCCCAGCGCTCGCACTGGCGGACGTGGACTCGTTCGTGGCTGCGGCTTGTTTCAAGCAGACGACGGTCGCGGCCGATGACTACATGCCCGAGCGTCATCGCCGAGGCCCCGCCCTCCAGCAGCGTGCAGCGGGTGAGGAAGAAGCGGGCGAGGCGGCCGTGGACTTCCAGCACGCCTGCCACGCGACGGACCTCGCCGGTCAGGAGGGCGTCGGGGACGAAGAGCAACCCCAACGCCGTCGTCGGCAGAGCCCACGCGTAAGCCAGGAGTTTGATCGCCCGCATATCGATCCTCGCCTTGGGCGGCGTTTCACCCGAATTGCCCGCGATAAGGATATATCCAACTCCTCTGGTTTGCCGAGGGGAAATTTTGATTGCGCTGCAGACCGGGCGGCCAATAACAATGTACTTGGACAGCCTGTGGACAAGGTGATTTGGGGCGTTGCGAAGGGATGATGGACGGCGGAGTTGGATGCCGGGAGAGCCGCAACCAGCGCCTGTCCTGACGGCAATGGCGGCCGGGCGGGTTTTGGCGCGTCAGCGCCACCAACAGGTTGTACACCGCCTCAGTCCGATAATATGAATCGCAATATGCCTAATGGAATGGGCTTATGGTATGTTAAGAGAAGTTATCCACAATGCGCCAACCACTACCACTACGACTATTACCTCTAAGCTTTTGATAATACCCTAGAGGTAGTAAAGTATCCGCCTGTTGATTCGGACGGATTTTGAGGCAGGCCGACGTTGCCTGCATCGGCCGTTCGTCGGGTAAGGCTTGAGCCGAAGATAGAGGGCATTCATGAAAGTGATCTGCAACAGGGGCGCGCTGCTGGAAGCGCTGACGGTCTGCGGCAACGTGGTGGCCTCGCGGACGCCCAAGCCGGTGCTCCAGTGCGTGAAGCTGACGGCGGCGGACGATCGTCTGACCGTGGCGGCAACCGACCTGGAAGTGGCCATCCGCTATTCCGACAACCAGATCCAGATCGAGCAAGCCGGCGAGACGCTGGTTCCCGCCGACAAGTTCCGCGACATCGTCCGCGAGAGCGTGGACGACACGCTGTCGATCGAGGTGGCCAACGACGTGGCCAACATCAAGGGCCAGGATTCGCACTTCAAAATCTTCACCCAGAATCCGGCCGACTTCCCGCCGGTGCCGGATTTCGAGGGCGAGGCTAGTTTTGAGATCGCCGGCGGACTGCTCAAGCAACTGGTCGGCCAGACGCTCTTTGCCGCCGCAAAGGAAAGCACGCGGTATGCCTTCAATGGCGTCCTGCTGGTGGTGAAGGGCAAGAAGATCAGCCTTGTGAGCACCGACGGGCGGCGGCTGGCCATGGCCAAGGGCGATCTGATTTCCGACAAGCTTGGCAAAGATGGCGCCCAATCCATCGTCCCGGCCAAGGCGCTGAATCTGCTGGACAAGCTGGTGGATGATCCCGAGGAAACCATCGCGGTGCAGATCCGCGAGAACCAGGTGATCTTCCACAGCCCCAGCGCCACGCTGACCAGCAACCTGGTCGAGGGTCAGTTCCCGCCGTACGAGGATGTGATTCCCAAAGACACCGACAAGAAGATGACCGCGGCGACGGCGGACTTCCTGAGTGCCATTCGACGCGCGGCACTTCTGACCACCGAGGACAGCAAGGGCGTTCGGATGGCGTTCTCGAAAAAGGGAATGATCCTGACCAGCCGATCACCCGAATCCGGCGAAGCGACCATCAATTTTCCGTGCAAGTTCGAGGGGGCGGACATCGAGATCGGATTCAATCCCAACTTCGTGACCGATGCGCTGAAAGTGGTGGATAACGACGAGATCTCGCTCGAACTGACCGCCCCCAACCGTCCCGGGCTGCTCAAGGGCGGGGCGAACTTTTTGTACGTGATCATGCCGGTGAATCTGCAATGACTCGCGGCTTCGAGAGGGCACCGTGCAATCCTACGAACGCCGACGCGAAGACGCCGAGCTCAAGCGGCTGGCGCGCGTCAAGAAATTCGATCCGCCCCTGGCCTCTGCGCTCGGCCCGGAGATGGTCAGCTTCTTCCAGCACTCGGTTCAGAAGCGGCAGACCAAGCTGGCCAAGATCGGGGAATGGTTTGGCCGGCTCGTCCCCGAAACGCTGACCGACCACTGTTCTCTCGAAGGCCTCAATCGCGGCACCCTCACCGTCCTGGTTGACAGCGCCTCCCACCTGTATGAGTTGAAGCAATTGCTGCTTGCCGGCATCCAGCAGCAGCTCTTGCTTGCCTGCAAATCCGCCGGCCTGCGCAAGATCGTTCTCAAACCCGGGCGTTGGTACGATGAGAGCCAGGATTTCGGCCGCAAGCCCCGCTTCGACCGCTAAAGCCGCAATCACTTCCAATCAAAATACGCTGCCGGCGACATACGACAAACACGGATGCAACCAGCGCCGGTGCGGCACGAAGTCCCAACTGATCGAGTCCGCGCCAGCCGCGGCGAATACAGGACGTGCTTGTATGCCCGACTGATCCGGCGTTTTTGTTTCCAAACGGTGTTGGATGGCACGGCGGTTGATACGTCCGCCAAACTACCCCCGGCTGCTCGTCTCGCCACGCATAGCCGGTATTTAATGGGAACGAGGGAGACACGTGAGGTCGGTATCTGTCAGCCATGCGCCGTCCGGTTTGAGCGTCCCCCAGCGCACCGACCGGCGCCGACTCAATGCGCGAGTCGAGGATCGAAAAAAGGTTGTAGTCAAAAATCCGCCCATTTCTTACGATTCGCCGGATTCGCCGAATAGGACAAGGGGTCTGCGAATGAGTCGGACGCTGCGCGATCAGTATTTTCGCCGGCTGATCAATCAGGCGCTCAGCTACAAGAAGTTGCTGGCGCTTGCCATCACGGCTGGAATAGTGAATCTCGGGCTCACCTTCGTGATCCCCTGGTTGATCGGTTCGGTGATTGACCGGGTGATTGCCCCGCCTCATGGCAAGTTTCCGTCCGTTGCCGATCGCGAGCACTGGCTTTGGGTCCTGTGCGCGATCGGCGTTGCGACGGCGATCCTTTCGGGGTTTGTCACCTATTGCCGCGGGCACTGGACCGTCAAACTCGGCAATCGATTGATCGCCGACCTGCGCCGCGATCTATTCGACCATCTCCAGCGGCTCTCGCTGCACTTTTATTCCCACGAGCGGACCGGCAGCATTATCTCCCGCCTGATCAACGACATTCAGGAAGCGGCCAACATCGTCAACGGCGGCGTGATCCTCGTGGTGATGGATGCCGTGCAGACGGTGGTCGCCATCATTTTGCTGTTTCTGATTTCGTGGAAACTGGCGCTGGCCTGCATCACCGTCCTGCCGCTCTACATGCTCACCTTCCGCCTGATGAACGGGCGCGTGCGGCATGCAAGCTGGCGCGTGCAGGAGCAGATGGGCAAAATCAGTGGCTCCGTCCAGGAACGCCTGGCCGGGATTGCGTTGGTGAAGGCCAACGCCGCTGAAGAACGCGAGCGGATCCGCTTTCGCGAAGACACCGAAGAGCACTATGGCCGGGTCATCGAGCAGAGCAACCTTGCCCACATCATCGGCGGCGTGAGTGAGTGCCTTGTTCACATGGGCACCGTGATCGTGGTGGGTTATGGCGGGTATCTGACCATCTCCGGCGGGCTGACTGCCGGCGACGTCTGCCGGTTCCTCGGATACCTCGGCATCATGTACGGCCCGCTCCGCCGGTTCTCCGATCTAAACGTGGTATATCAGACGAGTCTGTCGGCAGTGCAGCGGGTCTTTGAGGTGTTCGACATCACCCCCAAGATCCTCGAAAAGCCGTACGCGATTGCAGAGGCGCCTGGCCGCGGGCAGGTGGTCTTCGAGCACGTTTCATTCAAATACGATCAGGACAACGATGAGACGCGCGCTTGCCTCGAGTCCGAGGGCGCCGACGGACCGGCGTCCGAAAACTCGCGTGCCCGCCGCCCGATGGGCAACGGGCACATGGTCCTCAAAGATCTTAACTTCACTGTCAATCCGGGAGAGCGCATTGCATTGGTTGGGCCGTCCGGCTCAGGGAAGTCCACGTTGGTGTCCCTTCTTCCGCGGCTCTACGACGCCTGCGAAGGCCGAATCCTGGTCGATGGGATCAACATTGAGGACTACAAGCTCCGCAGCCTCCGCGAGTCGGTCGCGGTGGTGCAGCAGGACTCCTTCGTCTTCACCGGCGCCATTCGCGAAAACCTCTGCTACGGCCGCCCCAAGGCCCGCGAGGACGAGATGATCGACGCGGCCAAGGCCGCCAACGCCCACGGCTTCATCACCGCCCTTCCCGAAGGCTATAACACGCTGCTAGGCGAGCGCGGGGTCAACCTCTCGGGTGGGCAGCGCCAGCGTCTTTCCATCGCCAGGGCAATCCTCAAACGCCCGCGCGTTCTCATCCTGGATGAGGCAACGAGTGCCCTCGACAGCGAAAGCGAAGCACTCGTTCAAGCGGCGCTCGACCGCCTGATGCAGGGCCGCACCTGCTTCATCATCGCCCACCGGCTCAGCACCGTTCGTAACGTCGACCGGATCTTTGTGCTTCAGGATGGACGGATCATCGAATCCGGCCCGCACGAAGTGCTGATGGCCAAAGACGGTTTGTACGCTCGGCTTGTGCGTCAGCAATTCGGGGCTACCGCGCCGGAACCGCTGGTGCTGGCCGCGGGGTAAGACATCGATCTCAAATCAAATCGCCGCTTGCGGCTTCGCGAACGAAGGGACGTCTTCGTCAGGATCCGCCCGGCGGACGTCCCTTCGTTCGCGAAGCCGCAAGCGGCGATACGAGCGCGCAACCGCGATCCGACAAACTCGCTTCCCGTTCCGCGCGGGACGTTCCACACTCACTTGCTCAACATCACCCGCTCGATGAACCCCGTATCCACTTCCCCGCTCTGGAAGTTCTGGTTGTCCATGATTTGCAGCAGTAGTGGGATGGTTGTCTTGATGGGCGCGATGTGGAACTCGGTCAGCGCCCGCCGCATGGTGGCGATG
>Ga0182024_10022248_pt1 | contig 11435 bp, 11 predicted proteins | sample P32metaG_FD_120480 | JGI IMG/M metagenome (GOLD analysis project Ga0182024, IMG submission 120480) | Permafrost microbial communities from Stordalen Mire, Sweden - P3-2 metaG (Illumina Assembly) | ecosystem: Environmental > Terrestrial > Soil > Wetlands > Permafrost | place: Sweden: Stordalen... | reverse complement strand
GGTTCCCGGTCGGTACGATGTGCCGCCATGGCGGCATTGTTCAACCGGATCATCCCCATTCTGTTTGTGAGCGACCTCGAGGCCGAACGTGACTTCTACGTCCGCCTGGGATTCCACGTCACGTATGAGGGACCCGAGTACCCGCACTTCCTGGCTCTCGGCCACGGGTCAGTCGAGTTCGGCATCGAGCGGAAGGCCGGGTTCCGCAGCGATACACCTGATCACGTGCTGACCTGGCAGTTCGGCGTCGGGGATATCGCCGCCGCGCGGCAGCGGCTGGGCGAGGCCGGCGTGCCGTTCAGCGAGCAGCTGATGACGCCCAGCGAAGACTGGAGCTACCGCGTCCTGCACGCCCGCACCCCGAACGGCTATCACCTGCTGCTGGAGGAGGGCAGCGACTAGCGGCAGGCCGGCTGCAGGCCAGCGGCTGGCGTCGGCCCGGGATGCGCAGGCCCGGCGTCCGGTCGCGTGGATCTGCACCAAAATTTCACTTGGGTCACAACTGCAGGGTTACTTCGGTGACAATGGCTTCCGATGGGAGCGTCAACCGATCCGGTCTACCGCCGGGTCCTCGAGGATCTTCGCGCCCGTATCAGCGAGGGAGTGCTGGAGCCGGGCGCCAGGGTGCCCTCCCGCAATGCGATCATTGCCCGGTACGGCGTCGGGGAGACTGCGGCCAAGCACGCACTCCAGGTCCTGGCCGCCGAAGGCCTGATCGAGGCCAGGGCGGGATCAGGGTCATATGTGCGCAAGGCGCCAGTGACCCGCCTGCTGGACCATGACCGGGTGCATTACCCGGGCTCGCCTTTCGGCCTCGGCGAGCCGGCCGGCGGGCTGGCCCTGGAGTGCCAGGCTGAGCAGGTCCCCCCGCCGCCTGACATCGCGCGGCGGCTTGGCCTGCTGCCCGGCAGCGACTCGGTGATGCGCACCAGGTACCTGCTGAGCGCGGACGGCGCGGCGATCCAGCTGACCACGTCCTACGAGCCGGTGCAGATCACCGGCGGTACCGCCATCGCCGTGCCGGGGCAGGGCACCTTCGCCGGCCGCGGGGTGATCGAGCGGATGAAGGCCATCGGGATCCGCGTGGACGAGGTGACCGAGGAAGTCTCGGTCCGCCCATCGCTGCGCAGCGAGGCGACCGTGCTCGCCATCAGTCCCGGCGCTCCCGTGCTGCTGGTGCAGCGCACTCACCTGGCCGGCGACATGGCGGTCGAGGCCGGCGATATCGTGCTGGCCGCCGACGGCTTCCGGCTCAGGTACCGGATCCCGGTCTAGCATCAGGGCATGGTCAGGCCAGCCGCCCCGCAGGATGTCCCGCAGATCCACCGGCTGATCCGGCAGCTAGCCGAGTACGAGAAATCACTCGATAAGGTCGCTGCCACCGAGGACGACCTGCGGCGGGCGCTCTTCGCGGCTCAGCCGGCGATCTTCGCGCACGTGGCCGAGCACGAGGGATCCATCGCGGGGTTCGCGCTGTGGTTCCTGAACTACTCGACCTGGCTGGGCAGCCATGGCATCTACCTTGAGGATCTCTACGTCACGCCGGCACTGCGGGGCGCCGGGCTAGGCCGGGCGCTGCTCGGCGAGCTTGCCCGGGTCTGCGTGCAGCGCGGCTATGGCCGGCTCGAATGGGCGGTGCTGGACTGGAATGCTCCGGCCCGCGGATTCTACGAGTCCCTCGGCGCGGTGCCGATGGACGAGTGGACCGTGCACCGGCTCACCGGCCCGGCCCTGCGGGCACTGGCGGGCCGGGCCGCTGCGCCAGGCGCCGGCCCGGGCGTCATCCGCCCTTCGACGCGGCATTGATCGCGGCGAGCGCGGCGATCGTCGCCATGTCATCGGGCAGCCACGCATAGGGCGTTCCCGCGGCGGCGCTATCCCAGAAGGTGAAATAGGTCAGGCAGTTATTCGCCTGTGCCCAGGACCAGGTTTCGCTGAACCATTGCGGCCGGCCGGCCGCAAGAGCGGAATTGCATTCGGTGATTGCCAGCTGTACCGGCCCGAGTGCGCCCTGGATTTGGCTGGCCGCCGTGCCGAAGACCGAGGCGGCGGTATGAGAGCTAGCCGACTGATATCCGTCAAGCCCGTAGAAATCGAGCCCGGGGGCCATCCACTGACCCAGCGGGTAATGACCGCTAGCCCGGCTGGCCGAATAGGACGCGACGATCTGGCCGTACCGGCAACCCGGCGAAGCGGCCTTGAAAATCGGGTAGCAATGCGCGTGCAGCCCGAGAATCTGGGCGGTGGTGAAGTTGTTATTGGCCCGCTCGCCCTCATGCCAGCAGGTCACCATCGCGCCGGCCGGGACGAGCCTGGCGAACGCACGGAGTTTCTGGTCAAGCGAGCCGGACAGGACCGCGCCGATATCCGGTTTGATGCTTATGACCTGCAGTGATGCATTGGCCGGTGCAGGGCCCGCGCCTGGCCCTGGCCACGAGGCCGGCGTGCCCTGCGCCGGGCTGTCGTAGCCGCGGTAGCCGGCCAGGCCGCCGGTGGCCACGGAAACCGCCTGCCACATGCCGCCAGTTCCCTTATTGACACCGCACCTAGGGTGCCCGGAAGCGACGTGCCGGATCAAATGCGTATTTTTCGCCGCATGCGAGCCAAGCTCCCGCGATAGCAGGGAATTTGCGGCTAGTCCGCCGACAGCCAGTACGCTCATTCCGTGCAGTACTTGCCGTCTTGTCGGCATTTGCCATCCCCCCGAATGTCGTGCGCCGAGAAATTCCTACCGTACGTCAACAACGGGGAAATAAGAAACGACGCGGAAATAAGAAAATGCCAGGAATCTGGCCGTGCGCAGTCAGCCGGCTAGCAGGCGGCTGGCGTTGCCGCCGAGAATAGCGCGCTCATCGGAATCGCTGAGCCGCAGCGCCCGCACCTCCTCGGCAGGCTGGTCGCTGCCCATGTCGAACGGCCGGTCCGAGCCGAGCAGCACATGGTCAGCGCCTGCGTAGCCGACCAGATCGGCGAGCATCGCCTGATCGTGGGTGACGGTGTCGAAGTAGAACCGGCGCAGCGCCGCGTCCGGGCCGGCTGCCGACCGCGCCCTGGCCTCGGGGCGGGCAGCGAAGGCCCGCCGCAGCCTGCCGCGGATGGACATCAGCGCGCCGCCGCCGTGAGCGAGCAGGATCCGCAGCCGCGGGTACCGCTCAAGTACCCCGGCGGCGGCCAGGTGCGCGGCGGTGACGGCCGTCTCCAGCGGGTTCCCTGCCGAATTCCACAGGTAGTAGTCGCCGAGGGCGGGCAGTTCGAAGCCGCGGGTGGTCGGATGCACGAAGATCAGCGCCCCGGTGGCCTCGGCGGCCTCCCAGAACGGCAGGAACGCCTCGTCGCCGAGGTACCTGCCCTGGACGCTGGCCGGTATCTCGGCGCCGCGCAGCCCCGGCAGCCGCATCAGGTACTCAAGCTCAGCCGCCGCGGCCGTCGCGTCCTGCAGCGGGATCGCGCCGAGCGCGCTGACCCGGCCGCCCGCGGCGGCCAGGGAAAGCCCCTCGTTCTGCACCCGGCAGACCCTGATCGCCTCCGTGAGGCCGGCCTCCACGGGCACCAGCATGATCCACGGCGAGAGCAGCAGGTGATCAATTCCGCCGGCGGCTGCCTGGCTGGCCATCACCTCGATGTCGGTGAACTCCGCCGTTATCGAGCGCAGCTCCCGGCCGCGGAACGTAACCACCTGGCGGCCGTCCTCGACGCTGATGGCGGGACGCCAGTGCGCCGGCACCGCGCTCGTCATCATCTCGCCGACGATGACGTGGCAGTGCGCGTCGACGATCAATGAGCGGTCCCGGGGAAGGTCCCCGGCGCAGGGACGTCGGCCCGCGGGTCTCCGGCCGCGCCATCGCCGCCCGGTGCTGCCCCGCTGGCGCTGGTCACGGCGCCGCCGAGGTAGAGCGCGCCGATCTCCGGGTGCTCGAGAACCTCACGGCCGCTGCCCGCCAGGCGTACCCGTCCGTTCTCCAGGACGATGCCATGCGAGGAGAACCGCAGGCCGGCCCGCGCGTTCTGCTCCACCAGCAGGATCGTCTTGCCCTGGGCGTTCATCAGGCGGGCCGCGTCGAACACGGTCCTGAGCACCTTCGGGGACAGGCCCATGGAAGGCTCATCCAGCAGCACCAGGGTCGGGTCAAGCATCAGGCAGCGGGCGAATTCCACCAGCCGCTGCTGGCCGCCGGACAGGCTGCCCGCCTTCTGCCCGGACCATTGCCCGACCTGGGGGAACATCTCCTCGACGTGCGCGCGCCTGCGCAGCAGGAGCGCGCGGTCCCGAATGATGTAGCCGCCGAGCTCGACGTTCTCCCGGACCGTCATGTCGCGGAAGAGGCTGTGGTTCTGCTGCACGTGCACGAGGCCCATGTCCAGGATCTGACGGGGCGTTTTCCCGCCCAGCGACTCGCCGTGCAGCCTGATGGTGCCGCGCTTGGGCCGCAGCAGGCCGCTGATCGTGGCCAGCAGCGTGGACTTGCCCGCCCCGTTCGGCCCCACCACGCAGGTGATGCCGCCGGCCGGCACGCGCAGGGAGACGTCGTGCAGCACGTCCCCGCCACCATAGCCGGAGACCAGGCCCTCGATGACGAGCGCGGCGTCCTGGCCGTCCTGGGCGGCTATCCGGGCCGGCGCCCGGTCACTGGGCGGGTTCATCGTCGTCCTCCTCCGTGGTGCCGAGGTAGGCGTCGAGGACCCGCGGGTCGCTCCTGATGATCTCGGGCGGCCCGCTGGCAACCACGGTGCCGTAGTCGAGTACCGTGACGCGGTCGCAGAGGCCCATCACGAAGTCCATGTTGTGCTCGACGATGAGGAACGTGGTGCCGCGGGCGTTCAGCTCGCGGATCTTGGCCGCGATGTGCTGGATCAGCGACGGGTTCACGCCTCCGGCCGGCTCGTCGAGCAGCACGATCGCCGGGTCGGCGACCAGCACATAAGAAAGCTCGAGCAGCTTTCGCTGACCATACGACAGGGTGTCCGCCAGGGCAGTCGCGTGCCCGGCGATCCCGGTGAACTCGAGCAGTTCCATCGCGCGCCGCCGGTCAGCCGGCCCGCCTGCCCTGGCCAGCGGGCTGTGCCAGCGGCCGCTGCCGCGGTGCTGGGAAGCCACCAGCATGTTCTCCATGACCGTCAGCCTCGGGAAGATCCTGGTCAGCTGGAAGGTCCGGCCGATGCCGAGGGCGAACGCCCGCTCCGGCCGCGCGTTCGTGATCTTCCGGTCATCCGCGTAGACGTCACCCGTGTCCACGTGCTCGTAGCCGGTGATGATGTTGAAGAGCGTCGTCTTGCCCGATCCGTTCGGCCCGATCAGGCCCGTGATGCTGCCGCGCTCTACCTCAACCGTGCAGTCGCTGAGCGCCTGCACGCCGCCGAAAGCCTTGGATATCTGCTCGGCCCGCAACAGCGCGCTCACCGGGCGCTCTCCTTCCCGGCCGGGCCCGCGGCGGCGCTCGGCTCACCGGGCGGAGCGGCGGCCAGCCCGGTGGCGGCCGCGGCCTGCCCGGCCAGGCGGCCGGACCGTCTCGCCCGCCATGACGTGATCTTCTCGCTCGCCGTGGGGATCACGCCCCGCGGCAGCAGCAGGATGACGCCCAGGAACAGCGTGCCGAGAACGATCTGGCTGAGATAGTCGTTCGTGAACTGCTCGGTGAGGTACTGCTGCGCCGGCACGAGGACGAGCGCGCCGAGCACCGGGCCCGAGACGGTGCCGAGCCCGCCGAGGAAGGCCATCAGCGCGACGGAGAGGTCGAAGGCCGGGTCGAAGCCGGACTGCGGCAGGACCTGGGTGATGAAGTAGAACCAGAGCCCGCCGAGCAGGCCGGTCACGAACGCGGAGATCATGAACGCGGCCAGCTTGACGCGCATGGTCCGGACGCCGAGGCCCCTGGCGCGATCCTCATCGTCCCGGATGGCCCGGAGCTGCAGGCCGAACCTGGATCCGCGGATCAGCCAGGACAGCCCGATCGTGGCGACCCCGATGGCCAGCGCCAGGTAGTAGAAGGGGTCGTTGTACGTGCCGGGATTCCAGACCAGGAAAGGCGCGGCGACTCCGGTGGTCCCGCCGGTGAACGAGAAGTTGAAGGCCATCAGCTGGAAGATGAAGAAGACGGCGATGGTGACGACGACGAACGTATGCCGCCGGACCCGCAGGGCCACCAGGCCGAACGGCACCGCGACCACGGCCGCGACCACGGCCGCCAGCGGCAGCAGCGCGAACACCGAGAGCCCGGTCAGCTGCCAGTCCCGGGCGCCGATCCCGACCGTATAGGCCCCGCAGCCGAAGAACACCGCGTGCCCGAGCGAGATGTAGCCGGAGTACCCGGAGAAGATGTTCCACGCGGCCGCCGCCGCCACGAAGATCAGCGTGTCCACCGCGATCGTGGTCACCAGCGCGTTGGTGAAGACCAGCGGGAAGAGGGCGACCGCGGCGAGCAGGGCCAGGACTCCTCCGGCGCGCCACGCGGTGGCCTGCTGCAGCCGGCCCGGGCGCGCCAGGTCCGGGCCCGCCATCAAGCTGGCCGGTGTCATTGGAGCCGTACCGCCTGCCGTCCGAACAGGCCGGACGGGCGGATCGTGAGCACGAGGACGAGAGCCGCGTAGAACACGACGATCGCCCAGTTCGGTGACCAGATGCTCACCACGGACTCAAGCGTGATCATGAACACCGCTGCCGCGAGGGCACCGCCGATGCTGCCGAGGCCGCCGAGGATGATGATGGCGAGCAGCCGGGAGATCAGGTCGTAGCCGCTATTGGGATTGAAGCCCCCGCTGGTGGCGCCGTACACCATGCCGCCGACCGCGGTAACGGCGACGCCGATCCCGAACGTGACCGCGGCGACCCGGTTCACGTCGATCCCGATGAGCCGGGATGCGGTCTGGTCCTGCATGGTGGCGCGGACGCTACGGCCGAACCGGGTCCGGTACAAGATCAGGTACAGGACCAGTACCAGGACCAGGGCCAGCACGAATCCGAAGAGGTAGATGTAGGGCAGGTAGAAGCCGAACACGCGCACGCTGGCGGTCACGTACCAGGCATTCAGCTGCACGTAGTTGGGGCTGAAGATCCAGTAAAGGATCCCCTCGAGGATGATGGCGACCGCGTAGCTGGCCAGCAGCGACATGGACGTGCGTTCCCGGCCGCGAAGCGGCCGCATGAACGCCCAGTAGATCGCGACGCCGATCACGAACATCGCCGGGACGGTGATGAGCAGGCCGAGGAACAGGTCGATGTGCAGGTGCACGGAGAGCGCGTAGCTGAGGTAGGCACCCAGGATGACCAGGATGCCCTGGGCGATGTTGATGATGTCGAGCACGCCGAAGATCAGCGTCAGTCCCACCGCCATCAGGCCGTAGACGCCGCCGACAAGTACCCCATCGACAACTGCCTCGTAGATCTGGCGTCCCACGTCAGCTCCGCACGCTCCGGTTCCTGCCTGCTTAACTCCCCCAGACGGGCTTCGGGTCGGTGATCTTCGTCGAACCTGCCGAGCCGAGTGGCAGCACCTGGTTGAAGTTGCCGTTCTGCCACTGGAAGATGAACGCGGCGGCCTTGGGGTTCTCGCCGATCGCGTTGAACTGGACGGGTCCCTCCACGGTGTTCAGGGTGGCCCCGCTGTGCAGGTAGTGGATGATCTTGGCGTTGTCCGTGCCGCCGGTGGCGGTGATGGCCAGCGCCGCGATCTCGCCGACCGAGTAGGCCTCGGCCACGTCGGCGTTGATGTCGGAGGCGGTGCCGCCGTACTTGGCGATGTATGTCTTGACCATGGCATTGCTCAGCGGGTTGTTATAGCCGCCGTACCAGCCGTCGGGCACCATCATCCCGTTGGCGTTGGCCTTCCCTACCGTCTTGGTGAACGCGGCGCCCTGGTCCGGTCCTGACGCGGCGATGAAGATCTTCGGGTTGTAGTGCTGCTGCTCGAAGGCCTGCATGAACGCGTTCACGGTCGGCACGTCGGTGGAGCCGAGCACGACGAGCTGGGCGCCGCTGGCGGCGACCTGGTCAGCGGGCGCCTTGTAGTCAGACACTTCCTCGGGGAAGGTCTTGCTGTAGACCGTCTTGACCCCGGCGCTTTGCAGGATCTTCTGCGCGGTCTGGACCGGCGGGTCGGCGAACGGGTCGTTGGCCTCCGGGTAGGCGGCTGTCTTCGGCCGCTGGCTGGCGGGAAGCGACTTGATCCAGTTGGCGAACGGCACCATGTAGTCCTTGACCGGCAGGCTGGGGCTGAACACGTTGTGGACTGCCTTGTTGGATGCCACGTTAAAGACGCTGGGCGCGGTTCCCGCTCCTTCGATCATCGCGTACCCATATCGCGCAACGGCCGTGGAGGCGGGCGCGGTGAGCAGCGAGGAGAACGGCCCGAAGGTCAGGTTCACGTGATCAACGGAGATCAGCTTCTGGTAATTGGCGACGACCGTGGTCGGCGAGCTGGCGTCGTTGAGTATGACCAGCTTGACTTGGCGGCCGAGTATCCCGCCATCCTTGTTGACGACGCCTTGCCAGAGCTGGTAGCCGCGCTGGAACGCCTGGCCATCCGTGGAGAAGTCGCCGGTCAGCGACAGCGAGACACCGATCAGAATCGGCGACTTGGCAGCCGCAGTGGCCGACGGGCTGGTGCTGCTACTGCCGCCGCTGCTTCCGCCGCTGCATGCGGCGAGCAGCATCGCCAGCACAGCGGCGGTGGCCGTGACAGATAGGAACCGGGTGCGGTCAGGTCTCATCCCGGTTGCTCCTTCCGATGATTGTTGTTCTGCCGATGTAATGGATGAGTAAATGGTGGATTACCGTACTGCATCTTTTGCGCTGTTCGTGTCGTCTGGCCCGAGACCGTCGGATACCTCCGCATTCTCGCTGACGAGTTCCAGCCCGGCCGACTGGGCCGCCATCATGAGCAGCGCGGCGAAGTCGGACTGGCCGAATCCGCGGCCGACGAGGCTCTGCACCAGCTGGTGCACGAGCGAGGCCACCGGCAGCGGCGTCTCGCGCTCGCGCGCGGCGGCGAGCCCGAGGTCGAAATCCTTCCGCAGCAGCTCGGCCGTGAAGGTGGCATGAAAGTCCAGGTTCACCAGGGCTGGTGTCTTGTACCTGGTGAAGGTGGAGCCCATCACGCTGTCATTGAGGCAGGCCAGGAACGCCTGTCGGCTGACACCGCTTTTCTCCGCCAGGACGGTCACCTCGGACAGTGACTGAATGACTACGCCAAGGAAGAGATTGTGGCACAGCTTCACAATCCTGGCGAGCTCGCCATCCCCGACGTAGGTTGCCCCGGCGCCGAGCAGGTCCAGGTAGGGCCGGGCGATGTCGAATGCGGCGCGGGGCCCGGACACCACGAGCGTCAGCCCGCCTGCCCTGGCGACCTTGGGATTGCCCATGACCGGCGCGGCGAGCAGCGTGGCCCCCCGCGCGTCGAGTTGCTGCCGGACCTGCCGCGAGGCCTCGGCGGAGATGGTGGAGCAGTCCACCACGATGCCGGGCGCGGCGCCGGCCGATAGCACCCCGTCCGGGCCGGTCAGCGCTTCGATCAGGTCCTGGGAAGTGCCGACGGTGACGAACACGATGTCCGCGGCGGCCAGCTCGGCCGCGGAGTCGACGATCTTCGCGCCTGCTGCGGCGAGCGGCTCGGCCTTGGCCTTCGTCCGGTTGTAGACCGCAACGTCGCAGCCGGCCGTGAGCAGCCGCAGGACAAGTTCCGAGCCCATCCGGCCGGTCCCCAGCCAGCCGAGCCTGCACTCGGTTCCCTGCTCGGTCATCTTGCCGCCTCAAGGTGATTCACAATCGTTTGCGCACCGAGCGTGGCGCACGGTGCGACCGGTTGTCAACGGGCCGTGGCCAAGCCGTTATCTGATCCTTACTATGCCTCGCTGGGGCTGCTGGGGCTCCGCTGGAGCACCGGCTGCTGACTATCCGTTCAATGTGACGGGCAAAGTGCGCTGTATGCGAGCTGCAATCGTGTGCAAGAATATTCGGATGGCTGACCGGCTGGTGACGATGGCTATCGATCACTGGGCGCCGCGCTTCGTTGCCAACGGCGTGGATGCCGCTGATTTCGCCCGGGTCACCGCGGCGATCGATGACTGGGGCGGCTGGTGCGCGGCCTGGTGCTTGGCCGCCGCCGAGCACGAGAGGCTCGGCCGGATGGCGCTCGGTGACGGCCGCAACCGGTCCGCCGGCGGCCACCTGGCGCAGGCGGCCGTCTACTACCACTTCGCGAAGTTCATGTTCGTCCAGGACATGTCGCAGCTGCGGGCCGCGCACGCGGCCGCGGTCCGGTGCCTGACCGACGCGCTGCCGCATCTCGACCCGCCGGGCGAGCGGGTCGAGATCCCGTTCGATGGCAGCGTCCTGGCCGGGATCCTGCGCCGGCCGAAGACCGCCGGGCCGGCCGCGGCGGTGATCCTGATCTCCGGTCTGGACTCGGCCAAGGAGGAACTCCGCGCGACTGAGGCGCTCTTCCTTGAGCGGGGTCTCGCCACGTTGTCCGTCGACGGCCCCGGGCAGGGCGAGGCCGAGTACGACCTGGCGATCCGGCCGGACTGGGAAGTCCCCGGCGGCGCGATCCTGGATGCGGTCAGCGCGCTGCCCGGCCTCGACCCGGGGCGGATCGGGATCTGGGGCGTCAGCCTTGGCGGATATTACGCGGCCCGGCTGGCCAGCGGTGACCGGCGGGTGCGGGCCTGCGTCTCGCTGTGCGGCCCGTACAGTTTCGGCGAGACCTGGGATCAGCTGCCCGAGCTCAGCCGGGAGGCATTCCGGGTCCGGTCGAAGGCGGCGACCGCCAAGGAGGCCAGGCGGCGGGCCGATGAGCTGACCATGGCCGGCCGGGCCGGCCAGCTGACCGCCCCGCTGCTGATCGTGACCGGCCAGCGGGACCGGATCTTCCCCTGGGAGCAGGCACAGCGGCTGGCTGACGAGGCGGGCGGCGAGGCCGAGTTGCTGCTGCTGGCTGACGGCAATCATGGCTGCGCTAACCTGCCGCAGCACCACCGGCCCTACACCGCCGACTGGATGGCCCGCCAGCTGGCAGGCTGAGCCCGGCCCCGCGGCCCTGGCGCACCGGGCGCGAGCTGGGCACGGACGCCCGGGGCCGGACGAGGCGCCCGGGGCCGGACGAGGCGCCCGGGGCCGGATGAGGCGCCCGGCCCCGGCCCGATCAGGCCTGCGGCGCGACGCGGGCGGTGGAGCCGCGGTTGATGAACTCCGGCGCCAGGTAGAGGATCTTGACCGGCCCGCCCAGCCCGCCGATCCGCTCCAGCAGCAGCTGCGCCGCCTCCGTGCCCACCTGGTAGTGCGGGAACCTGACCGTGGTCAGCGGCGGCTTGAGCAGGTCGATGAACGGCATGTCGTTGAAGCCGACGACCGACAGGTCCCGCGGGCAGCTCAGCCCGGCCGCGTCCAGCGCGGCGTAGCAGCCGAGCGCGAGCATGTCGTTGCCGGCCGCCACGGCGGTGCACGG
>Ga0182024_10022247_pt1 | contig 11435 bp, 12 predicted proteins | sample P32metaG_FD_120480 | JGI IMG/M metagenome (GOLD analysis project Ga0182024, IMG submission 120480) | Permafrost microbial communities from Stordalen Mire, Sweden - P3-2 metaG (Illumina Assembly) | ecosystem: Environmental > Terrestrial > Soil > Wetlands > Permafrost | place: Sweden: Stordalen... | reverse complement strand
TTCGAGCGCGTCATGCGATGCGATTTTGCATAGGCGTCGGCGCTTTCGAGCAGCTTGCGCTCTAGCGGGATCAGAACCTCGTCGCCCTGGCGGCCGTTGGGTTGGCTTCGCTTGGCCTTGCGCCAGAGAGCGCGCTGGCGAGGAGAGAGCGGACCAAACGTGTCCCCGACGAACTCCTTGTCGAATTCGCGAACAATCTTTTCCTTTCTGGCATCGGAAAGAGCCAGGAAGTCGTTAATCACATTCTTTTTCTTTCGCGTGGTTGGCATGATCTCACTCTCGTTTGCGGTGTCTTCGCTTTTCCTTATCGGTCAGGTCGCGCGCGTGAATAATGTATGCTGCGCCGTCTACATCGATCAAATACACCACCTGGACCAGCCTCCCGCCGGCGCCGCGTCCGACCACTCGCCATTTCTCATCACCACGATATTCGGGATAGGGGGAACGAGCCCTCGCGACGATCGCTTCGGCCTCGCGAATCCCGACGTGATGCCGCGTGGCGTGATCGATGTTCCACGCGTTCCATCTGAATCGCACCGCTCAAATATACATTCTATGGTCAATTTGCAGTAGATTTCCTTGATGGTCCAGCGGCGCGAGCCCGCGGCCTCGCGCCGGCGCCTGTTAAGAAGGCGCAATAGACCGCACGATCTGCGCCGCTTTGGCGGCGATCAATTCGGCGGCCTTGGACATCGATTCCTCGAGGCTCATTCCTTCGTCGGCGATACTATGGGCAGAGGTGATGCCCAGGGCTCTGGGGGCCAATCCTTTCTCGACCGATCCGGCGATGGCGATGCAAGGGACGCGCATATCCTGGCACAAGCGGGCGACGCCGATCGCTGTTTTGCCGGACAGGGATTGGCTGTCGAGTTTTCCCTCGCCGGTCAGGCATAGATCAGCGCCGCGGAGACGATCGCGCAGGCGGGTGGAGTCGATGATGATATCGATGCCGAGCCGCAAGGTGGCTCCGAAGAAGGCAAGCATGGCGAAACCCATTCCGCCGGCGGCGCCGGCGCCGCTGGACTGGGCTTCGGGCAGCTTGTCCGTGCGCTGGGCCAGTTGCAGCAGAGCGGCGTCGAGAAGCTTCACCTGCTCCGGGGTGGCGCCTTTTTGCGGGCCGTAGACCGCCGCGGCGCCGTTGGGACCGCACAATGGATTGGTTACATCGGCGGCGACGATGATCTTGATCTTGTCGATGGGGCTTCCCCGTCCGTGCTTGATCAGGATGACGCGCGGCAAATCGGCGCCCACCAATGGCTCACCGGGGGAAACGGGCTCGCCATCCTCCAGGATGACGGGAAGTCCGCACGCCTGCGCGCAGCCGATACCGCCGTCGATGGTCGCGCTGCCGCCGATACCCAGGATGATCGTGGATGCGCCCGCCTCCGCGGCGGCGACGAGCAACTGGCCGACGCCGAACGTGGTCGTGCGCATCGGATCGCGATCGGGGGGTTTGAGCAGGGCCAACGCGCAGGCGGCGGCCATTTCGACGACGGCGGTGCGTTCATCACCGAGGATGCCGAAGATGGCATCGACTTTCATTTCCGGAAGCGGCCCGGTGACGCGGCGGGTTATCAGGCGCCCGCCGGTGGCCGCGACCAGGGCGGCGACGGTTCCTTCGCCGCCGTCGGCCATGGGACAGGAATCGATTTGCGCGTCTGGGCGGGCGCGAAGGATGCCCGCTTCCATCGCTTTGGCGACTTCGATGGCGCTGAGGCAATCCTTGAATTTGTCGGGGGCCAGGACGATGCGCATGGCCTTGGCTGAAGGTTATAGATTCGAAATGCACATGGCCACTGAAGTGGCCAAGCCGGTGAGAAGGTTTTACACGGGTTCCAGGATTGAGGACTCTTGCCGGGGTTGGCGGATGGCGTCGCGGACGCTGCGGGATATGCCGGCGCTATCCAGGCCGGCTTCGGCGAGCTGCTCCTTGCGCGAGGCGTGCGCGATCAGGCGGTCGGGCATGCCCAGCATGGTCAGGTTGTCGGTTGGCAACCGGTTTGCGGCGGCGTGCTCGGCGACGGCAGCGCCGAAGCCGTTTTGCAGCGAATGGTCCTCCACCGTCAGAACCGGGTGTCCTGCCTGCAGCACGCGGGCCAGCATGCGGGCATCCAGGGGCTTGCAGAAGCGGGCGTCGATGACCCGCAGGCTGATCCCCTCGGCGGCCAGTTCTGCGGCCGATTGCATGACGTGCAGGGCCAACGCCCCGTAGACGATCACCGTGGCGTCAGTTCCTTCGCGGAGGACGCGGCTATGTCCGACGACCCATTCTTCGGCGGCGGCATGTCGGAGGCGCTGGTCGATCACCGACTCGAAATTCTGAGCGGGGACGTTGTCGCGCGGATAGCGGAGAGCGCTGGCGGTATCTAGAGAGAGGGCCAGTCTGAGGGCGCGGTTCAGCTCGGCCTCATCGCTGGGCGCCATCAGGACCATTTCGGGCAGCGGACGCAGGAACGCCTGGTCCATAAACCCGTGATGCACGGCCCCATCGTCGCCGACGTAGCCGGCCCGATCCATGCAGAAGACAACCGGAAGATGGTTCAGCACCACTTCCTGCCAGATCTGGTCGAATGCCCGCTGGATGAACGTGGAATAGATCGCTGCGAAGGGGCGCAGGCCGGTCTTGGCCATGCCGGCGGCCATGGCCGTCAGGTGGCTCTCGCAGATGCCGGTGTCAAAATAGCGGCCGGGAAATTCCTTCTCGAATTTGGAGAGGCCGGTGCCGTCGGGCATGGCGGCGGTGAGGGCGATCACCCGGGGGTCTTTTTTGGCCAGGGCGATCATGGCGTCGGCGAAAGCCAGGGTCCAGGATTTACCCGGCGACTTGTTGATCTCGACCTGGCAGCCGTTCACCTGGAACGCCGCGGGGCTGTGGAACTTGGTCGGCTCGGCGCTGATCACTTCGTAACCCTTGCCCTTGACGGTTTTAACGTGGAAAAGGACGGGCGATTGGACGTGCTTGATCTCAGCCAACAGGTCGATTAGGCCGGGGATGTCGTGTCCATCCACCGGTCCGAAATACTTGATGCCCAGGGTCTCGAATATCTGGCCTGGCCATAGCGCGCTCTTGACGCCCTCGGCGACGTGTCTCCAGACGTTTTCAACCGTATGCCCCATGGTGGCGGGGAGCCGGCCGACAAATCGCTCGGCCAGCTTTTTGGCCTCGCCGTAAGTCGTGCTGACGCGGATGCGTTCGAGGTATTGGCTGAAAGCGCCCTGGGGCTGGCTGATGCTCATCCCGTTGTCGTTGAGGACAACAAGCAACTGGCGGCGAAGCGTGCCGGCGTTGTTGAGGCCTTCGAAGGCCAGCCCGTTGACGATGGAGGCATCGCCGACGACCGCCACGACGTTGCCGTTCTTATGCTGCAGTTGCTCGCCGCGGGCCATGCCGACGGCGGTGCTGATGGCGGTGCCGGCGTGTCCGACTGCGAACAGGTCATAAGGGGATTCGACCGGACTGGGGAATCCGCCGACGGACCCTTTTTTGCGCAGGGTGGGGAACATCGCGGCGCGGCCGGTCAGCATCTTGTGCGGATAGCATTGGTGACCGACGTCCCAGAGGAGCCGATCGGGCCCGGCGGGGTGGGGGCCAAAATCGTAAACATAGTGCAGGGCAATGGTCAGCTCGGCGACCCCGAGATTGCTGGCCAGATGTCCACCATTGCGGCTCACCGATTGAAAAACGCGTTCGCGGATTTCCGCCGCCAGGACTCCCAACTCCTCCATGGAGAGGCGGCGAATATCAGCCGGAACGCGGATTGATTCCAACAAACCCATACCCGAATCTCCTGAAACTGTTTGAGCATCCTTGCTGGTGGGGGACCGTTTTACCGTCGCGCGGCGCTGGCGTCCATAGGTGGCGGCAGCGTAAGCGGGTAGCTGCGGACCCCGGTATACAAATCGGCGGACCGGGCCGCAAATGTTGGGCCAATAATCCTCAAACTTTCCGTTCGACGACAAAAACGGCCAGGGCCCGCAGAGATTGTGCCTGCTCGCCCAAAGGCTCCAGTGCGTCCAGGGCGGCTTGCAAAGCCTGATGCGCTTCGCGGCGGCTGGCATCCAGGCCGATGAGCATGGGATAGGTCACCTTGCCCTTGGCGGCATCTTTACCCGTGGCCTTGCCCAACTGCTCAGCCGTGGCGGTCTGGTCGAGGATGTCATCCACGATCTGAAATGCCAGGCCCAATTGCCGGCCATAAGCGTCGAGCGCCGCCAACTTCGTGGCCGATGCGCCGGCGGCGATTGCGCCCAGGCGGCAGGATGCGGTCAATAACGCGCCGGTTTTCATGCGATGCAGATGCTGCAAATCGGCCAGGTTGGCGGGGCGATGCTGTGGATCGATGTCGATCACCTGCCCGCCGATCATCCCCTCCGGGCCGCTGGCACGTGCCAGCTCGGCGACAAGTGACGCCGCAACCGCATCGGCGGCGTCGGTGGCAAGAATCTCAAAGGCGATGGTCGTCATCGCATCCCCGGCCAGTATGGCCATCGCCTCGCCATATACCTTGTGATTGGTGGGGCGGCCGCGGCGCAGATCGTCATCGTCCATGGCGGGAAGGTCGTCGTGAACCAGGCTGAAGGTGTGGATCAGCTCAATAGCCGCGGCGGCGGCCAGGGCGGAAGAGCAATTGCTTGCGCCGCAAGCCTTGGCCGATTCCAGAACCAGCGCCGGCCGCAGGCGTTTGCCGCCGGCCAGAAGACTGTATTCGATAGCCTGCATCAGCCGAGCCGGGGCGCCCGGATAGCGCAAGGCCAGCCGGCCGAAATAGTCCGTGATGCGCGCGGCGCTGCGTGTCAGGAGCGTTGCGGCATCGGCGGGCATGGGGATGACGGAGCTATGCTTCAGGTTCTTCATGCAAAGGCTCGGCAACGATCCCGCCATCGGGAGATTTGGAAAGAAGCTCGATCTGCTTCTCGGCAGCGCCCAGGACGCTTCGGCAATGGCCGATCAGGAACATACCGCGTTCATATTTGGCAAGACTGGCTTCCAAACCCACCTGGCCGCCCTCGATATCCGAGAGGATTTGCTCCAGCTCGGCCAGTGCCTCTTCAAAGGTTTTGGGGGCAGGCAGGATCTTCTTGGACATGCTTCGATTATACGGTAGCCTGCGGCAAGCTCATACCTGAGCGATAGTTGTTATCATGGGGCAATATTTGGACTATTTTGGCGTTATGTGAGTGATGGCCGGAGTTTGTAGATGCAGAGGGAGCTGGTTTCCCAGATCACGGCCCCGGTCCCCGAAGGCGATGAAGCGCTGGTTCGCCGCCTGCGCGACGGTCAGACCGCCGCCGGCGAGCTTCTGGTCAGGCGGCATTGCGGCGCTCTGATGCGATATTTGCAGCGTTTGGTGGGCAGCGACCACCTGGCTGAGGAATTGCATCAGCAGACCTGGGCCAGCGTGCTGGAAAATCTGGTGCGGTTCGATCCATCGCTGGGCGGCGGTTTCAAGGCCTGGCTGTACCGGATTGCAACCAACAAGGCCAACGATCACTGGCGATCGCGCGGCCGGGAAAAAACCGCCAAGGACGGAATGCGGCTCATCACCGATGATCTGGTCCCCCCGGCGGGACAGGGATTGGAAAACGCGGAGGAGCTAAGCAAGCTTCGCGCGGCCATCGACTTGTTGCCGGCCAACCAGCGACAGGTGGTGCTTTTGCGGTATTACAGCAATCTCAAATTCGTCCAGATCGCGCAAATCCTGGGTTGTCCGCTGAATACCGCGTTGGGAAGGATGCACAAGGCAATGCTCAGGCTCAAAGAGTTGATGTCCCAAGAAGCGCGCGGCGCATCGAGAGCGTCATGAAGAATTTGCAGGAGCTGCAAAACAACGAAGCGATTCTACTGATGTACCTGGCGGGCGAGCTGGCGCCGCAGGACCACGTTGAAGTGGAGGGGATGCTGGCATCGGATGCGAATCTGCGTCGGGAGTTGGCATCGCTTCAGGAAATGCAACAGCAGACCATGCAGGGACTTGGAGATTTGGACCGCCAGATCCGTCCGCCCGTCTCCGAAGCATTCGCAACGGCCGGGATAAGCCGAATGATTCAGCAGTGGCACGAGCAGCGTGAGCGGCTCAAGCGAACCATTGTAGTGGCGCCGCGGAGCATCATGCCGCGGATTTGGCTGGGCCTGGCGGCGGCGGCGTCAATCGCCATTGGGTTCCTGGTCTGGGGGGTCTACCATCCCGCGGTCCCGACGACTGCGCGTTCGTCTCCGACACCCGTTATCCAGAATGACGACGAGAAGGTGCTCCTGATGCAGAACACCATGAATATCGCCGAGGGCCTGGTGGATTCGGATGTGTCCGTCGCCGCCGCCATGCCGGGTCCCGACGATCTGGATTCCTCCGCGGACCTGAGCAACCAGTAAGGGTTCTAAACTCGCAATGGTGAAGCGTATGAAAGCGGTGAAATTGACAATCCTTTTGGTCCTGGGGCTGGCTCTGATGGTTTCCACGACGGCGCGGGGGAATGGACCGTCGACGCGGCCGGTAGTGCCCAGCGGCAATTTCAGCACGGAAATCCGTGCGGCACTTCGCAATATGTTCATGATCCCAAGGGCCAATTTGGTTCATTTCACGCCGGATGAATGGAACGAGATGATGAGCTTCATGGAGATCTATTCCCCCGCCCGGTGGTCGGTGTTGCAAATGACAGATCTGCCGGAGGAGTCGACGATTCGCCAGGGTCTAATTCGCAAATGGCGGGCCTATAGGTTCGTCAAGGAGCATTTTCCTGAGATGGCCAGGCTGCAGGAGCGGCGGTTTACGCTGGAGGATGATCTGTTCAAGCTGGCGATGGATGAAAAGGACTGGGAGAAAGAGGGGAGTACCCCGGCGGGCGATGGGGAAGATATACGCGAGAGGATCCACGCCAAGGTCGCCGAGTTGGTGGAACTGGGAATCCAGGAGGATCAGCTTCGCATCGACAGACTGAACAGGATGCTGGGCGAACTGCATGCCAAGCTGGCTCAGGACAAGGCGTCGGCGCAGCACAGGATTGACGACCGAACGGAACGGTTGATGGGCCACTTCCCATGGCCGGCCACGCGGCCATCGGCCCTGCCGCCGCGCACCGACTCCGGTAATGGCGATGCAACGCCCATCTCCAATCAGGCTGACGCGGATGTGGCGGCCGATGCCAATTAATTCCATTGCACCGGCGTGGCGAGTTTAGTCGCGATATCCCTCAACGCTCCCCATCAATGCGAAAGGGGCCGCCCTCCGGACAGCCCCCAGCGCATCAGCCTGGCGAAAACGTACGCCCGGCTATTAGTTAGTAGACAACCGCCATCACGTCTTCGATCGCCTCGATCACCTGGCGAACGTGGAACGGCTTGCGCAGGAAGCCATCGAACCCGCTGGCCAGCAGACCCTTGGCATCCTCGGGAGTCATCTTCCCGCTCATGGCCACGATCTTGGTCAACTGAAGATCCTGGTTGCTCTTGACCTGCTTGGACACCTCGCGTCCGTCGATGTCGCGCAGGTGCATGTCCAGGAGGATCACGTGGGGACGGAATTTCTCGGCGGTCACCCCGGCGGCAAAACCGCTCTTGGCGACTTCCACCTCGTACTTGGCCTCGTCCTCGAGAATCTTTTCCAGAACTTCGACGATGTCCTGCTCCTCATCCACGATCATCACACGGGTGCAGCCGGTCATCAGGCCGTTGAGCGGCATTCCATGCAATTTCATGAAACGGATGAGCTGGTTGAGCGGGATTCGCCGGTCTTTGCTGCCGGGGATCCGATAACCGTGCAACGCCCCGCTATCGAACCATTTGCTGACGGTCCGCGGAGCGACGTTGCATATTTTGGCGACCTCGCCGGTGGTCAGGACGTCTTTCACTTTCGTAGCGTTCATTGCATTTTCTCCCTGGCCGCGGCATAGGGCCGATAATCAGCCTTCCCCTCCACTGGCCGCGTCGGCGGTCGGCGGGGGACCACGGACAGTTCCTTTATCGTCATGCTGTCTGCATGCTTTAGGCGTGCAGCGCAGTTTTTGCCGCCGGCTCTGAAAATGCGGATATGACGTCCATTATCAGACTTTGCGCGAGCAACTTTCGCCATTATAGCCAAAATGGACCACCCCGCCGTACGCCCCCAAAGGGGCACGGGAACGCACATTGGGTCAATTTGAACTCATCCGTTTAGCGGCCGCGTTTACGCGGCGCGCCGGGCAAGCCCGGCCGCTAAACATCAAACTTATGCTCGCCCGCAAACCCGGGCGCTTTGCACCGCCATGCCCGCACGCTATCTTTTTGCCTCTGACCCCAGGAGTTTGTCATGAAAATCGCGGTCATGCCCGGCGACGGCGTCGGCCAGGAAGTCGTCCCGGCCGGTCTGGCTGTTCTGAAGCAGGCGGCCAAACGGTTTTCGTTTTCTTATTCTATCGACGAGTACCCGTTCGGCGGAGAACATTATCTCAAGACCGGCCAGACGTTGCCGGATTCGGCCCTCAAGGAACTGGCCGCGCACGATGCCATTCTGTTCGGGGCGGTGGGGGTGGACCCGCGCGGATCGGCCAGAATTCCACAGGGAATTCTGGAGACGGAAATTCTTCTGAAGATGCGTTTTGAGCTGGACCAGTATGTGAACCTGCGTCCGACGCGTCTGCTTCCCGGAGTGCCCACGCCGCTCAGGAACGCCGGGCCCGACGACATCAACATGGTGATTGTTCGCGAGAACACCGAGGGTCTTTATTGCGGCAACGGCGGATTTTTGTACAAGGACACGCCGCATGAAGTGGCCAACCAGATCGAAGTCACCACCCGCCGCGGCGTCGAACGGTGCATCCGATTTGCTTTCGATTACGCCAAACAATTGGGCCGTAAGAAAGTCACCCTGGTCGCCAAGACCAACGTCCTGCGCTTCGCCCATAATCTGTGGCTGCGCGCGTTCGAGCAGACCAAGGGTGATTACCCCGGGATCGAAACTGATTATCACCACGTCGATGCCTGCACGATGTACATGGTGACCAAGCCCAGGATTTATGATGTGATTGTCACGACCAATATGTTCGGGGACATCATCACCGATTTGGGCGCGGCGATTCAGGGCGGGATGGGAATGGCCGCCAGCGCCAACCTGAACCCGACGCGCCAGGCGGCCAGCATGTTTGAGCCGGTGCACGGCAGCGCCCCCGACATCGCGGGCAAGAACCTGGCCAACCCGGTGGCGACATTTTTATCGGTGGCGATGATGCTGGACTTCCTGAACCAGCCCAAAGCCGCCGCCGCCATCAACGACGCGGTTCGCCAGGTGGTGGCCGATCCGAAAAATCACACCCGCGACCTGGGCGGAACGGCGACGACGTCAGCGGTGACCGAGGCGGTGTGCAATAGAATACAGGAGATCTAATGTTGGAATAGCCGGGGGCGCCAGCCGGCGGCAAATGTGGTCCGTTGGCTGGCGCCAGCGGCTGTGAAAGCGAATGTGTATTGGCCGACCCTGTGGACATAGAATACTGAACAATGGCAGAAAAACTCTTGATAATCGGTTCGGGCCCCGCCGCGTGGACTTGCGCGATTTATGCGGCCCGGGCCAATCTAAATCCGGTCCTCTATGAAGGCGCTCTCACCGAAGAAAATCGGCAACGCGGAACCTTGCCGCTGGGGCAGCTCAATCTCACTACTGATGTTGAGAATTATCCAGGATTTGCCAAGGGGGTTCTGGGGCCGGAATTGATGGAAGCCATGCGCGAACAGGCCATCCGCTTCGGGACGCGCATCATGACCGAGGACATCGCCAGAATTGACCTGTCGCGGCGGCCGTTTGTCGTGGTGGATTCCGCCGGCGCATCGGCCCAGGCGCACGCGGTTGTTATCGCCACGGGGGCCAGCGCCAATTATCTGGGCCTGGAATCGGAAGAGCGGTTCAAGAACCACGGGGTCTCGGCTTGCGCGGTGTGCGACGGCGCGCTGCCGCGGTTCCGAAACAAGCCGCTGGTGGTCGTTGGAGGGGGCGATTCGGCAGCGGAAGAGGCCAATTATCTCAGCAGGTACGCCAGCTCCGTCCAGCTGGTGCATCGCCGCGATGCACTGCGCGCCAGTTCGATCATGGCCCAGCGGCTACTGAGTAATCCCAAGGTCCGGCTGGTGTGGAACAGCGTTGTCGAGCACGTGCGGGGCGACGAGAATAGCGGGCTCACCGGCGTTCAAGTCAAAGACCTCAAGACCGGCCAGGCGAGCATGCTCGACGCCAGCGGCATGTTTGTGGCAATCGGCCACACGCCTAATACGGCATTCCTCGCCGGTCAATTGGAGCTGGATCCCAAGGGGTTCATCGTGCTGAAGGATCCATTTCGCACGACCACCAGCGTGGAGGGGGTTTTCGCCGCCGGCGACGTGGCCGATCCACTCTACAAGCAGGCCATCACCGCCGCCGGCATGGGCTGCAAGGCCGCGCTCGACGCCGAGCGCTGGCTGGCGGACGAGAACATCGATTAGATTGGCCGCGTGGCCGAGAGATCGTTTGCATTCCGAGCATCGCAGCGTCTATCGGGCCGGCGTGCGTTCGCGGCGGTTTACGCGATGGCGGTGAAGCATTCCCGCGGGCCATTGATCCTTTATTCCAAGCCGAATGAGCTTCCGCAGTCGCGGTGGGGGCTGAGCGTTTCGCGGCGGGTGGGCAACGCGGTTGGTCGCAATCGCATCAAGCGCCTGCTGCGCGAGTCGATCCGGCTACTGCAACACCAGATGCCCGGCGGGTATGATCTGATCATTGTGGTGCGGCCGCACGAGCCGATGGATTTGGCCAAATATCAGGATTTTTTGTCGGCCCTGGCGGCCGCGGCGCATGCGCACTGGACGCGCGACGGCCCGAAAATTCCGTGAAGGAATTCATGCGCTGGCTGCTGATCCAAATTGTTCTGGTATATCGCGCCACACTGGGTCGTTGGCTCGGCGGGCAGTGTCGGTTCACGCCATCCTGCAGCCAATACGCCATCGACGCGATCAACAAATACGGCCCATGGCGTGGCGGATTCAAAGCCGTCGCGCGCATCTGCCGCTGCCATCCCTGGGGCGGCAGGGGATACGATCCGGCGTAATGGTTGTACTCGCGGACGATCAATGGTTAGCCTGTAGCGAAATAATGGAGGTTTTATGTTGCGCAAGACGCTTGTCCCAGCGCTTTCTATTTCCACGATGTTTGTCGGCCACGCACTGGCGGCCGATTGGGACTACGATGTTACCGGCAGATCGCAAACCGACATTCTTACCGGCGGCTACGGCGCCGTGGGCGACACCAGCGGCAATATCTACGAGGACAGCAGCGGCAATTTCAGCTATTACGTCATCCTCGACTCCGGCTCCAGCGGATTTCTGATGAGCAATTTTGTCCAGACCGACCTGGGCGTGCCGCTGGAACCAGGCGTGACGTATCAGAAAACCGGAATCGGCGGCAGCGAAACCGAGAACGTCACCCAAAGCACCGACG
>Ga0182024_10022246_pt1 | contig 11436 bp, 10 predicted proteins | sample P32metaG_FD_120480 | JGI IMG/M metagenome (GOLD analysis project Ga0182024, IMG submission 120480) | Permafrost microbial communities from Stordalen Mire, Sweden - P3-2 metaG (Illumina Assembly) | ecosystem: Environmental > Terrestrial > Soil > Wetlands > Permafrost | place: Sweden: Stordalen... | reverse complement strand
GCCGGCCGCACGCAGACGGCCAGCGAATTTCGTGTCCCCGACGAAGCGATCGGCTGCGGCTTCCATGAGGCGGTACGCGGCCTGTTGTCGCATCACGTGGTCATACGCCAGGGAAAGATCGCCAACTATCATCCCTACCCTCCGACCTCCTGGAACGCCAGTCCTCGCGACGCCGCCGGCAACCCGGGCCCTTTCGAGGACGCGGTGCAAAACACGCCCATCTTCGAAGAAAACGGCCCCGACAACTTCAAAGGAATCGACATCATGAGGACCATTCGCAGCTTCGATCCATGCCTCCCCTGCGGCGTACACATGTATCTCGGCGGCGGGAAAGTGATCGAAGCACGGCACTGGCCTGCGTTCGGCGCCGGAATCGATTCGTGAGATAAACCATCCAGCGCTTGAGTAAATATGGGCGAACGGAACGATTCGACGGGAAGGGCAATTTTCCCAAGTGTCAGCCAATGACCGAACCCCTGCGGGATGCTCCCAGCACCGCGTTCATCATCGGCACCATGAAAGCAGGTGCGCCGGGGACGGCGAAATCGCCGATCCTGTTCGCCGCCTTGGGGGATGGCTCGGACAAGCCCCCTTTGAAGCAAATGGCATTCACCAGGACCAAGCGTTTTCTCATCGATAAGCCCCTCTCGGATGAGTTCCTCGATCTTTTTATTGGTCTTGTCCTCGACCCAGCCATTGATGCTCCGGCGTGCCCCTTCGGCATCGCGAAAGAGGGCAGACCGGACAGACCGCCTGTCCCGACAGGCCTCTTTTTCCCGCTGTTTCAGCGTATCGCGATGGGCCGCAGGGCGAATCCCGCCACCGTGCCGCGAATCTTGTTGGTCGTGCACATGTAGCAAAACTCGTAAACCCGATCGCGGGCCAGTTCTTCCAGGTTGTGGAATTCGCCGATGTGCACGCCTTGCTGGACGAGCAAATAGCGGTGCACGGGAATGAACGACGGCGGCTCTTCCGCTCCCGGCAGCTGCTCCAGGCCGCTCGTGTCAGAGCCGACGATGATGGCCCCTTGCTGTTCGACCAGCCAGCGGGCCGCGGCCAGGTCGATGCCGGCGCTGTCGTGCTGGCGAATCTTGTCGTGGTTGGAGCCGTTTGCGCCCCAGTGACGCAGCGTGCCGGTGCGGATCAGGACCGTGTCGCCCACCTGAATCTTCACCTTTTGCGCTTCCATCACCGATTGCAATTCGTCGGCGGTGATGCGGTAATGCGAGGGCAGGGCGTCCACCTTGCGGAACGCGGCCACATCCAGCATGACGGCCCGGGTGATGATCGGCGGAATCGTGGTGACGTCGCACTTGCGGATGCCGAAGTTGCCGCCCCAGTCCGCCTCCTTGAAGCCGTTGTACCAGTGATTGTCGCCACCTTCGGTGATGTGTCCCAGACCATCGATTTGCGTGGCCACGTTGTCGTTGATGAACATGGCACAGCTATGCCAGGCGATCTTGTCGGGATTGACCTTGGGATCGTTGGCCGGCTTGAAGTCGCCTTGCCGGCGCACGCCTTCGGGGCCGCGATACATCATGATCGCTCCGGGACTGTGCCCGGCCCACTTGAACGACTCGGCATCGTAGGGCACGCCCAGATCGTAGACCTTGCCCTGCTTGACGAGGGCCAGGGCCGCTTTCATCGATGCCGGCGTCATGGCGTTGAGTGCGCCAACCTCGTCGTCCTTGCCCCACGGTCCCCAGCCCTTGCCTTTCGTCCAACCTTTGACGGCAGCGTCGGCTTCCTGAGCGGCGGCGCTTCCGGCCTCGGTGGGCCAGGAGGCATTGCCTGACGCGAGCCAGCCTAGCACAAAAGACAGCAGCATGGCCGCGGTGAGGGTTGACCAGTGGGAGGGACGCATTGTGCACTCCTTTTGTGGATGTTAATTGATTCACGATTTCATCAATCGTAGAATCGCTTCCGCGTATTTCCTTGCGCTTGCCGAATCGCATTGTGACAGCCGCGCACCAAAACCATGTTCCAGATCAGCGCCACCAGGCCGCCGCCGCCGCCGATGATGACCGTGCCGAGCACCCAGGCGATCATTCTGCCTTCCTGGGCAAAGTTGTTGGGCTCAAGGCCCATGCTGAGCAACGAGAGCCCGGTGGCGCCGAGCAGCCAAAAGGTCTCGAAGACGAGGAAAGCCGTGCAGCCGCCGGCCAGCGTGGTGTTGTTGAAGGAGAGGGCGACGCCCTTGAGAAACAGGTTCAAGAAGATCGCGCTGACGAGAAAAATGAGTATTTCCAGCGATCCCAGCAGACCCATGGCGACCTGCACACCTCTCCGATCGCCGGGATTGCGCGACTCCACCATGGCCACGAACACGACAAACAGGATGACCGCCAGAACGGAATTGATGGCCAGGAAAATCAAATGGCCCACCATGAACCCTCGGGACCTGGCGTCGGGCGTCGCCAGGGACATGAATCGGCCGACCAGGCTGGTGATGCCGCCGCCCAGGGCCACGAGAATGCCCAGGCAGGTCAGCCCGCCCGCCATGATGCCGATGGCGTCGTTATTGCGCCGGCCGCCGCCCTGCTGCGAAATGACGATGATCATGATGAGCAAGAAGCAGACGACGGCCGTCCCGACCACGACCATCGAGCCGATGAACATGGCGTTCAGTCCGCTTTTGACCGTGAGCCAGGCCGGGTCGATCCGGCGGCGCGGCTCGTAATCGCGATCCGATGGAAAATCCCCGTCATCATCGTATTCGCGCCGACCGCGCCGACGGCCGCGATCATCCCGATCGTCCGCCGGCCTTGCATCGGGCCGCAGCAATTCCACGTCCGCCCAATCACTTGGATTGCGTTCGCGCCGTTGGTCGGATGACGGCAATTCGTCACGCCCCGGCGCCTCGGGAAAGGGCGGCGGCTCGGTCCGAGCGGGCAACGGCTCCGGGATCGGCTGCACGAACGTCTGCGGCGCCTGGAAAGTGATCGAGCAGCTCGGACAGCGCACGAGCTTGCCGAGCATGTCGTCCGGCACGCTCAAGGTGGCCTTGCACTGCGAACAGGTCAGAATCTGCGCCATCGCCATCCCTCACGCCGCGGGGTGAGGTACTCCGAACCCCGCGGGTCAAACTACCCCAATTCATGTCGCAAAACCATCTCGACCACGCCCGTCCACGATTCACCCGATCCAAGCACCCGCCAGCCCGCGTCGATGTTCCGTTCCCGCAGGTTGATCGCGTCCGTCACGCAGGTATAAGGCTCCAGGCAAATCGCCTGGCGATGCGGCGGCGTGAACACAACCATTTCGCGAAACTCCGGCGACGTCCACATTTCCAGGGCCGAGCGCCGGGCCGGCGAATGCAGTGAACCGCGGAGCACCAGCGGTTGGGCCGCGTGCGGCGTAGCGTCAGGACCGGACGCTACGCCGCAAGCGGGATCCAGGTCGGTCAGCACGTCGTCGAGTTCGAGCCCAGCGACCTTTCGCCCCGCCCGCAAGTCGCGCTGACCCGCCACCGGGATTACTTTACCCGTCGGCAGGTTTTCCTCAAGCTCCCAGGACGCCGACGCCGGCACCTGAACAATGGTATTGGCGTCGCCCAGGAGGCTCGCCCGGAAGTAAGGATGATATCCCAGGCCGAACGGCAACGGCTGACTGTCCGTGTTCTTGACACGAGCTTCCAGGCGCAGGCGATTCGCCGCAAGCCGATAGGTGAGCTGCAAACGGTAGGACGCGGGCCAGGGATTCTGCGGGGAGGAAACGTGCTCAGCCGTGATCGAGCATTCACTTTCGTTGGTGTCTACCACTTGCCAGGGAGCATGACAGGCGAACCCGTGGATGGCGTTTTTGCCGGACGGATCGTTGGCCGCGAGGTGATAGTCCTGGCCGAGCCAGCGGAATCGCCCGGCGCGGATGCGATTCGGAAAAGGGAACAGGATCGGAAAGCCGCTTCGGGTGGGCTTTTCTTGCTCGAAGAATTCGGGGACGGAATCAAGGAGCTCTTCGGCGGAGTTTTCGCCCCGCGGCCTGACGTACCAGCGATAGCAATTGAAACCCAGGGCAGGCCAGACTTCGATGCCGCTGCCGTTGTCATATTCCAGAATCCACACGGTTGGATCGAGACCGATGGTGTTGGGCCGCTGCTCGGTGCGGATGTGATTGGTCAACGACAAATCCTTTCTCGGCGAGCCGAGGGGAGAGGGTCGGGGTGAGGGGGGTTAGTATCCCGCGCACAATATGACTCTTTCTCCAATGAGCGCCGAATCGGCAACCTTGCACAAACCCCGAATCGTTCCGACGAATATCGTTCACGGCGTTGCCGTAAGGGGCCTGGTGAGTGAGCCAGAATCACCCGGCCCCTTACGGGGCTCGGCTCGCCGGACTGCGCATTTGTTTCAATTCTACCAGAACTGCTATCGCCAGCAACAAGCAGAAAAAAATCGTCTGGTCTTCCTTTTGAATCCACCCGATCATATACTGGTATGACAAAGTATTTCCATCAGGAGAACCTCATGTTAAGCCGCCGCACATTCGCTTTCCTGGCACTGATGCTCTTGATGAGCACTACCCTGTTTTCGAGTTGCTCGCGGGCCCCCTCGGTTTGGCCCAACATGCCTGGCAAGAAGAAAGTGCTGGCCTCTTTCGCGCCGATCTACTGCTTTGCCAAGGCGGTGGCCGGGGACGACGCCAACGTGCTCTGTCTGCTCACGATCCATGGGCCGCACGCCAGCGAAGAGAGTCTTGACGACGTCAAGAAGGTTCGTGAGGCGGATCTCATCCTGTGCAACGGGCTGGGCCTGGACGAGGAACAGCTCAAGAAACGGCTCGGGAAGGCCAAAGTGCCGATCGTCGAGATTGGCGAGGCCGTCGAGGAAAAGTACCCGTTGCGTCACCTGGATCACGACGAGAAGGGTAAACATGATCACGGCAAGGACGACCACGAGCACGGCGAACACGATCCGCACGTCTGGCTCCATCCGCTGATGGCCATGGTCATGGTGGACAAGATCGCCGAGGAGCTGAGCCGAATCGACCCGGCGCGCAAGGAAGGCTTCCACAAGAGAGCCGCCGTCTACAAAGCCAAGCTTGCCGAACTGCATAATGACGGCCTGGCCAGGTTCAAGCTCAAGAAGAACCGCAACCTCGTCGCCCAGCACGATTCGCTGTTCTACTTCGCCCAAGCTTTCGGTTTGAACGTGATCGGCCATTTACGCACCCAGGCCGGCGACGAAGGCAGCCTCGTCGAGGAAGCCGAACTCATCAAGCTGTGCAAGAAGGAACACCCCGCGGCCATCACCATCGAGCCGCAGTTTGCCGGCAAGAAATCGCAGCTCCTGCAGAAGACGCTGGAGCGCGAAAAGATCCACGCCAAACTCGTCGAAGTGGACCCCATCGAAACGGCCCCGCTCGCCGAGGGCAGCGCCAACCCCGATCCCGGTTATTACCTCAAGCGCATGTACGAGAACCTCGACAACCTCGACAAGGCGTTGCCATGACTCCCCTGATCACCATCAAGAATCTGTGCGTCAGGCTGGGAGACACCGACGTGTTGCGCGGCCTGAACGCCGAGCTGCAGCGCGGCAAGATCACGGCGGTGATCGGCTACAACGGCTCCGGCAAGACCACGCTGCTGCGCGCCTTGCTGAACGAGGTGCCTTACTCCGGCACGATTCGCTTTCACTGCGGACACGATCATTCCCATCCGCTGCCGGACCAGGTCGGCTACGTGCCGCAAAAGCTGCGTTTCGATGCCCACATGCCGCTGACGGTGCTCGACTTGTTAGCTCTGGCCCGCCAGAAGAAGCCGCTCTTTCTGGGCGTGAGCCGCAAGGTCAAGGCCGAGCTGGCCGCCATGCTCGCCGGTGTCGGCTCACCGCCGGAACTTCTGGATCGCCCCTTTGAACGCATCTCCGGCGGCGAACAGCAGCGCGTCCTCCTCGCTTTGGCCATCGAACCGTGCCCCGAACTGCTGCTGCTCGACGAACCCGCAGCCGGGGTCGATTTCAAGGATCAGGAGAAATTCTACGACCTGATCGCCCGCCTCAACTCCGAGAAACGCGTCACTATCTTGCTCGTTTCGCACGACATTTCGATGGTCAGCCGGCACGCCCACCAGGTGCTGTGCATGAAGGACGGCAAAATCGAATGTCACGGCACCCCGGAGGAGATCGTGACGGGCGAAGCGCTCAGCAGGACGTTCGGCAGCGACATGGGGATTTTTCATCACGATCATGATAAAGCATCAGAGGCCGTTGCCCGTTCCCCGTCATTGGGTTATGATCAAACTGTTGTGGCAGAAGAGGGGATTCCCATGATGCCGACCAATCAAGAGTTGAATCAAACACATCCGCACGAGTCCAATGGCAATCCTGAGATTGCCCGACTTTCGTCGCAGCTCCAGCAAGCGCAGACGGAGTGCGACAAGTTGCGAACAGCTTTGGCACGTTGTGAAATGGAACGTGATGAATACCTCAAGGCGATTTATGCCTCCGAGCGAGCCAAGATTGACTTTGTCGATGTGGACTTTGTCGAGTTGGAAAAAGCCGCCGTTGGTCCCGTGGAAACAATTGAATAGGGCCGACACATGCCGACAATGAAAATGGCATGGATGCCGATCGCCAAGGCCGCGTTCGACGAACTACGGAAGCGAGCAAAAGACGCGGCAAAGCACGATGAGTTCGTCCAGGCCCACAACGAAATTGTTCTGGCTTTGCGTGATTTCGATACGGCTTTCGTCAAGGGAGAATTGCTGTTCAACACTCGGAAAGCCGGAGGGGAAGTCCGCCTTTGGGTGAATCGATTCATCTCGGTTTGCTACGCCGTGTTTCGCGAGGAGCAGGCCGGTTGGATTTTGAAATACAAGACTGTGCCAGACGAATGGCCGGACTAGACCTGGACGCGCCGTAACGCTGCATCCCAAAATCGCATTCGTCAGGCAATCGAAGGTAGCAGAAGTAGCAGGTGCATCATGAGCCAATCAGCCGTTCCCGCGCTCCCCGCCGACGTGGAAGCACCATTCTCGTCCGTTCGTCTGAAGATGCTGCCGGCCATTCCCATGACCGAGGACCAGTTTTTCGAATTCTGCCAGCAAAATCGCAAGATCCGCATGGAACGAACGGCCCAGGGAGAACTCGTCATCATGCCCCCATCCGGCGCTGAATCCAGCGCGCAAAACCTATCCGTGAGTGCCCAGCTGTTTTTTTGGGCCAAGCGCCAGGGGACCGGCAAGGCCTTTGACTCGAGCATTGGCTACATTCTCCCCAACAAGGCCAATCGTTCCCCTGACGCGTCCTGGGTCTCCGCCGAACAATTGGCCCGAATTTCCCCTGAACAGATGAAGAAATTTCTCCCACTTTGCCCCGATTTCATCGTCGAAGTTCTTTCTCCTTCCGACAGCCTGCGGCTGACTCTGGAGAAAATGGAGGAATACCTGGCCAATGGTGCGAAGCTCGGCTGGTTCATCAACCCAAAGAGCAAACAGGTCCACGTCTACCGCCCGGGGCAAGAAGTTCAGGTTCTTGAATGCCCGGCAACTCTGGTGGGCGACCCTGAATTACCGGGTTTTGTGCTGGATCTGGAATTGGTGTGGCAGCCATGAGCGGTTTGCATTGTTTACCTCAATCCTTCCTTATGCGGTCGATGTCCCAGATCTAGGTTCCCAAGCGGACTATCGCCCCTGGCGGCAGAGGATCGCCGTACCCGTCGGTGAACGATTTTGGCGCAGCCGGGAGGTCTAGTCCGCATTGGGGCACGTGGCAATCAATGGTTTGCGCTGAGGAGGGGGGCTGCAAGCAAGGCGTGTGCAGTTTGCAGCCCCCTCTGAACAAGATTTTTGGCGGGTGCTATCCGCCATTCTCGCTTGTAGGGGTAGAAGAGCGAAAACCCCCCTCAAGCGAGGTGTTCATGCGGCGAAATTTGCTCACTCTGGTTCTGCTGGCGGCGGCCATGACCTTGGGGACGAACTCGGGCCCGGCCGAGGAGGCGGCGGCCATCGGCAAGCCGGTGCGCGACTTCCGTCTGAGCGAAGTGCTCACCGGCAAGGACGTTCGCCTCTCCGACCTCAAGAACAAGGTCGTGGTGGTCATCTTTTACAGCCACACCTGCACCTTCTGCCGCAACTACGAAGTCCGGTTCCGCCAGTTCGCGGCCGGCCACGCCTGCAAGGGGGTGGCCGTCCTCGCCATCGATAGTACCGGACGCACTGCCAAGGAAGCGGCCGCGGCATGGAAGGAAAAGAACATGGGCTTTCTGCTGCTCAGGGACGACCGCGCCCGCACGGCGGCGGCCCTGGGCGCGACGGCCATGACCACGGTTTGTGTCCTCGATGGCCGCGGCAACTTGCGCTACCTCGGGGCCTTCGACGACAGCGAGTCCGGCAAGGACATTCGCTGCCGGTTCGTCGCCGACACTGTCGCTGCCCTGCTCGCGGGGAAGACTGTCCAGCACGAGCAGACCGACGTGTACGGCTGCATGATCCCGTTACCGGAATGACAAAAGGTAGGTCAGCCTTTCCAGGCTGACATCAGGAGAAAGTAAGTACCTCAATTCAGAAAAGGGGGTCTCAATTCGTGGGGCAGGTTGCCAACCTGCCGTTCGCCAGGCAGGTTGGCAACCTGCCCCACGAATTCGGACCCCCAATTTTGAAGTGTTAACCTAACCTAAGGAGCTGATATGAAAACGCGAAATCTCTCGGTTGTGGCCCTGGTTCTCGTCGCCGCCGGCATTGCGAACGCTACTCCCATCCCAGCGGCTAACCCCGTCCCCCTGGCGGAAGTGACCGGGCTGTGGCTGGACCTGCTCAAGTCTGGGGACGCGGGCGTGCGGAACGCGGCGGGGACGGCTCTGGTGGAGATCGTCCGCAAGCAACCGGCCGCCGCCGGCGATCTGGTCAAACGCATGGCGGAGGAGGGAAATGGTGCCGTGTTGGCCGAGCACGAGCGGCGGTTGGTGCCGCTGGCCAAGGAATCGCCGGCCACCGTGTCGGCCTTCATCCGCCTGATCCGGGACAAGGGTACCAACTACCGGGCCCGCAACTTCGGCGTCAAGGTGCTGTCGCAGGCCGGTCCCGCCGCCGCCACGCCGGAATTCGTCGATGCCCTGGCCGAGACTTATTGCCCCATCCCCGGCTCGTTCCTGCGGATCATGCGAGCGCTGGGTAAGGACGCAGCCCCCATCCTGACGGCTGGCTTCCGACACCCGGACGCGAACGTTCGCAAATGGGCCACCATCGGCCTGCGAACGATCGGTCGCACCGAGCCGACCATTCAGAAGCTCTTCGAGGGGTTGCAGGCCGAGCCGCCGCTGGTGCAGAAGATGCGTGAAGGCACCCCCGCTGAGCGCGTCGCCGCCGTGGCCGCCCTGGCCGAGCTGGCCCGCATCACCCCCGGCACGGCGACCGTTCTGGTCAACGCCCTGAAGCACGTCTCCGACAAGGACGTCCTGGCCGAGGCGGAGCGCCGTCTCCTGGTGCTGGGGCGCGAATCGCCCGAGGTGGTCGCCGCTCTGGTGGCGGGAGTTCGCGACGAGGATGACAGCCGCGTGCGGAGAGTGGCGCTGAAGGTGCTGCCCAAAGTTGGCGCGACGCTGAACTGCAAGGAAATGGTCGATGCCCTGGGCGACGACTCGTGCCCGGTCCCGGACTCCATGCGGCGGATCCTGCTCGCGGCCGGCCCGGACGCCCTGCCGGTGCTCAGCGCGGCGCTGACGCACACCAACCCCGATATCCGCAAGTTGGCAGAGAGCATTCTCCGGCGGATGTCCAAGCCGGCCACGGCGGCCAGCGCGGTTTCCAGGCCGTGATTCGCGGTGGCCGTAAATCCTCCTCGGCCGCCTTATTCGTGGGGCAGGTTGCCAACCTGCCGTTCGCAAGGCAGGTTGGCAACCTGCCCCACGAATTGCCGAGCGGGACCGCCGGCATCCACCCAACGGAAGAAGTCGGTGGAGGCAACGATGAGATTCTTCCAGGCAAAGGTCCCTGCATCCACAACGGCTCGCTCAAATCACGTGATGTTGAACGCGCTCGAAGTGATCGCGGTTGAACCCGCGGCGGCGACGATCAGCTTGTAACCCGTCCCCGTTGTCGCCACCGACAGCTCGCTAAACACGGCCTGGCCCGAAGCGTTCGTGGTCACCGTGGTGACGCCGCCCAGGGTTCCTGTCGAAAGGGACACGCTCACAGCCACGCCGGCAACGGCGTTGCCGTATTGATCCACCACCGAAACGGTCACGGCGCTGAGCGTGCTGCCCGCCGTCGTGCTGACCGGTTGCGTCACGAAGGTGAGTTTGCCGGCCGCCGGCTTGATCACGAAGCTGCTCGACGACACTTTTTCCAGGCCCGTCGCGGAGGCGGACAATACATACGTGCCCGTCTTCGTGACGAATAGGTTGCTGAATATGGCCAGGCCCGCGGAATTGGTCGTCGCGGTCGTTGTACCGTTGACGGTGCCCAGCGACACGAACAGGCTCACGGTCGTGCCGGCCACCGCGTTGCCGAACGCGTCGCCCGCCTTCACGCTCACCTCCCCAAGAGTGCTGCCCGCCGTCGTGCTGATCGGCTGCGTCACGAACGCCAGGCTCGTGGCGACCGCGCCCGTGATGTTGAACGGCGCCGAGGTGACGCTGCCGATGTTGTTGACCGCGGCCGTCAAGGTGAATGTCCCCGTCTGCAACTCCGCGAGGTTGCCAAATACCGCCTGACCCGAAGCGTTCGTCGTCGCCGTGGTCGTGCCCGCGAGTTTGCCCCCGGAGGTGTACATGGCGACCGTGGCTGCCGCCACCGCATTGCCGTATTGATCGACAACGCTCACCGTGACCGGGCTGAGCACCTTGCCGGCGCTCGTCGAGGCCGGCTGCGTCGAGAAGACGAACTTCGACGGCGCCCCCGCGGCGATGGTGAACGGATTCGATAAAGCGCTATTGATCCCCGTGGACGACGCCGAGAGTGAGTAGGTCCCCAGCTTGGTGACCGACAGCCCGCTGAACGTCATCTGGCCCGAGGCATTCGTGGTGCCTGCGCCGGCGCCGGTCAAGGTGCCGGTCGTCATGCCGATCGCCACGCTGACGCCGGGCAGCAGGGCGCCCGCCGAATCCGCGAGCTGCACGGTCACGGTGCCGATGCTGCCGCCCGTCGTCGTGCCGCTCGGCTGGGTGACGTAGCTAAGCTTGTCGGATGAGTTGGTGACGGCAAACGGGCTGGACGTCGCCGTCGCCTGTCCCGACGCCGCGGTCAAGGAGAAGAGCCCGCCGGTGCTCATCGTCATGTTGCTGAACACCGCCTGGCCCGCGCTGTTGGTGATCGCCGTCTTGGTGCCGCTGAGGGTTCCGGCCGGAGTCAAACCGAGGCTCACGGAGCCACCCACGACCAGGTTGTTGAAAGCGTCGATGGCGGACAACGTGATATTGCCCAGGCTCGTTCCCACGGCGCCGCTCTTGGGCTCCGTCACAAAGGTGAGGTTGACCGCCGCCCCCGACGTGATGACAAAT
>Ga0182024_10022245_pt1 | contig 11436 bp, 7 predicted proteins | sample P32metaG_FD_120480 | JGI IMG/M metagenome (GOLD analysis project Ga0182024, IMG submission 120480) | Permafrost microbial communities from Stordalen Mire, Sweden - P3-2 metaG (Illumina Assembly) | ecosystem: Environmental > Terrestrial > Soil > Wetlands > Permafrost | place: Sweden: Stordalen... | reverse complement strand
CAGGCCCAGCACCACCGCTAACATCCCGGCGACACAAGTCATCAACTTTTCCCCGATCGTCATGCGTACAGATCCCCTTTGATGCCCGCGCCGTCCCCGTAACTTTATCGGCGGCCATCTGATGAACATGAAGCATGCATGGATAAGCCGGAATCTACCCCGTCGCGATCGCCCAGCATCACCCGCAATTCGTTGATAAGGTTCGACAGCGCCTGCGCCTGAGCCGACATTTCTTCGCTCGCCGCCGCGCTCTCCTCGGAGGCCGCCGCGTTGGCCTGCGTCACCTGGTCCATTTCCATCAGAGCGCGGCCGATTTCCTCAATGCCCCTGGCCTGTTCCTGGCTCCCGATGTTTACCTCGTCCACCAGCACTTTCACTTTCGTCGCCGCTTCCGTGATCGAACCCACCACGTCGGCCACCTTCTGCAGCCTCGCGCTTCCTTCGTTCGACGTCGCGATCGATTCTTCGATCAGCGCGGCCGTATCCTTGGCTGCCTGCGCCGATCGTTGCGCCAGATTGCGAACCTCGTCCGCCACCACCGCGAATCCCGCGCCGGCCTGTCCCGCGCGCGCCGCTTCCACCGCGGCATTCAGCGCGAGAATGTTGGTCTGAAACGCGATTTCATCGATCACCTTGATAATCTTCGAAATTTTGTCGCTGGACGCGTTGATTTGTTTCATCGACACGATCATCAACGCCAGCGTGCTGTTTCCTTCCGCGACTCGCACGTCGACCGTAGTCATCAACTGCGCCACCTCTCCCGTGTTCGATGCATTCTGGCGCGTCATCGCCGTGATTTCCTCGGCCGACGCCGAAGTCTCTTCGAGCGAAGCCGCCTGCTCCGACGCTCCCTGCGCCAGCGACTGGCTGGTGGAGGAAACCTGGGTCGACCCCGATGCGATGTGAGACGCGCCGTTGGAGAGACTCGCCGTGATCGTCCTTAGTTGACTCGTGATCTTGCGCACCACCACCGCCACCCCTCCTACCGCGGCAATTCCCATCAGCACGAACAATATGGAAATCCAGCGCGCCGTGCTCGTCTGTGCGGCCGCGGACGCCTCGGTCTCCGCCAGTTGCTCTTTCTGCAGCCTCATCAGTTCGTGAGCCGTGCTCTCCATGTGCGCGCCGGTCTGCCCCGCACTATCGCGAGCGATCGTCAGCGCCGCCATCGGCTTTCCCGCGCCCACCAGACTCGAAATCTGTTCAAACAGCGCGGAATACTTCTCGATATCGGCGTCCAAAGACCTGAGGTACGCCTTGGCCTCCTCTCTTGCGGCCAACACCCGGAACTCCTCTACTTCGGCCTTGGCCGTGCGCATGTGTTCCCGAAATTCCCCGCGATTCTGGTCCACCTTCTTGGCTTCGTGACCCAGCCCGTACATCACCACGCCGCGCTGCTTTTCGCGCATGGTCACGACTTCTCCGCGCAATTCTCCCGCGAGCAGCGCCCTCGTGCCCACCGTGGCCGTGGCAAATTTCAATTCGTTGCCAAGGTTCTGATTTGAATACCACCCCGCTGCCGCCAGGCCCAGCACCACCGCTAGCATTCCTGCGACACAAGTCATCAATTTCTTCCCGATCGTCATGCGTACAGATCCCCTTTGATGCGCGCGCCGTCCCCGTAAACGTTATCGGCGGGCATCTAATGAACATGAAGCATGCATGGATAAACCGGAATCTACCCCGTCGTCATCGCCGGCCATCACCCGCAATTCGTCGACCAGATTCGACAGCGCCTGCGCCTGCGCCGACATTTCTTCGCTCGCCGCCGCGCTCTCCTCGGACGCCGCTGCGTTGGCCTGCGTCACCAGGTCCATTTCCATCAGAGCGCGCCCGATTTCCTCGATGCCCCTGGCCTGTTCCTGGCTCCCGATGTTTACCTCATCCACCAGCACTTTCACCTTCGTCGCCGCCTCGGTGATCGAACCCACCACGTCGGCCACCCTCTGTAGCCTCGCGCTTCCTTCGTTCGACGTCGCGATCGATTCTTCGATCAGCGCGGCCGTGTCGTTGGCCGCCTGGGCCGACCTTTGCGCCAGGTTGCGCACTTCATCCGCCACCACTGCGAATCCCGCGCCGGCTTGTCCCGCCCGTGCCGCCTCCACCGCGGCATTCAGCGCGAGAATGTTGGTCTGAAACGCGATCTCGTCGATCACTTTGATGATCTTCGAAATCTTGTCGCTCGACGCGTTGATTTGTTTCATCGACACGATCATCAGTGCCAGCGTGCTGTTTCCTTCCGTCACCCGCTGGTCCACGGTAGCCATCAACTTCGCCACTTCCCCCGTGTTGGACGCGTTCTGGCGCGTCATCGCCGTGATCTGTTCCGCCGACGCGGACGTCGATTCCAGGGAAGCCGCCTGCTTCGATGCCCCTTGCGCCAGCGTCTTGCCGGAGCTCGAAACCTGGCTCGACCCCGCCGCGATTTGAGATGCGCCTTCCGACAGACTCCCCGTAATTGTCCTCAGTTGAGCCGTGATCTTGCGGGCCACCATCGTGATCAGCCCGACGACCCCGAGTCCCATCGCCACCAGGATCAGGCATAACCACCCGGCGGAGAGCGTCTTTTGCGCTCCGCGCGCATTGACGGCTTCCAGCTCCGCCCTCTGCTGCGCGATGTATTCGTGGGACGCGTCCTCCATCCGCGCGCCGATGGCGCTTCCCGAATCTCGATACAGCGCCAGCCCCGCCATGGGTTTGCCGGCGGAAAGAAGGCGGGCGCTTTGCTCGAAGTCCGCCGCGTATTGGTCCAGATTGGCGTCCATCGCAGCCAGCAGCTCCTTGTCCTTGCGCGTCGTCACCAGGGCACTCATGGCCGCGATCGTGGCCTTCGCCGCCTGGAAACGCTCGCGAAACTCATCCCGGTTCGAATTGGAGCGCCCGCCGTCATGGACCAGCGCGTACATCAACATCCCTCGCTGCTTTTCGCGCATGGCGACCGCGGCCGACCCGAGTTGCCCGCTCAGCATCGTTCTGATGCCAAGCGTCCCGGTTGCGAAACGCAGTTCGCCACCCAGGCTTCGGGTTGCATACCACCCTGCCGCCGCCAGGCCCAGCACCACCGCCAACATTCCCGCGACGCACATCGTCAATTTCTTGCCAACTGTCATGGTTCGGACTCTCCCTGTTTCCGTATCGGCCAAGGACCGCATAGCGTGAAAGGCGCCGAGTGTTGTAAACTAGCGTTAAGTCATTTGCTGAAACCACAGCTATCACCGGCCGGATCTCTCCCCGAGGTCCACGGCACCGTTCCCACCGAGCGGTCGACAGTGTTGCGCCGCATGCTCGCCTTCGGCGGGCCCGCCTATCTCGTCAGCGTCGGATACATGGACCCCGGCAATTGGGCCACCGATCTCGAAGGCGGAGCGCGTTTCGGCTACGGCCTGCTGTGGGTGCTGGTTCTATCCAACCTGATGGCGATCCTGCTCCAAACCCTTTCGGCGCGGCTGGGCATCGTCGCCGGCCGCGATCTCGCCCAAGCCTGCCGCGAATCGTATCCCAAACCCGTGTGCGACGCGCTCTGGGTTCTCTGCGAAATCGCCATCGCCGCATGCGATCTGGCGGAAGTGCTGGGAGCGGCCATCGGCCTTCACCTATTGTTCGGAATCCCGCTTGTGATCGGCGTGTCCTTGACCGCGCTCGATACCATCCTGGTGTTATGGTTCTCGCGCTATGGGATTCGTTTAATTGAGGCGGCAATCCTGCTCCTGATCGCCGTGATGACCGGATGTTTCGGCGTCGAGCTCGCCTTCGCCAAGCCCGTCTTTCACGAAATGATGTCGGGATTGGTCCCGCGTCTCAACGGCCAAAGCCTCTACATCGCCATCGGAATTTTAGGCGCCACCGTTATGCCGCACAATCTCTATCTGCATTCGGCCTTGGTGCAGACCCGCCGCATCGGCCGCACCATCGCCGACAAGCGCGAAGCCTGCCGCTACAATCTCGCCGATTCCGTGATCGCGCTCAATGGCGCTTTAATCGTGAACGCCGCGATCCTGATCATGGCCGCCGCCGTCTTTTTCAAGCGCCACGTCATCGTCACTGAAATTGAGCAGGCGCATGAGCTGCTGACCCCTCTGCTCGGCACCGCGGTTGCCAGCGGCCTCTTCGCCATCGCGCTCTTAGCCAGCGGACAATCGTCGACGCTCACCGGAACCTTCGCCGGCCAGATCGTGATGGAAGGTTTTCTCAACCTCCGCCTCCGCCCCTGGCTGCGCCGCATGATCACCCGCTTCGTGGCCATCATTCCCGCCGTGATCACCGTTTATTACTGGGGTGGCCAAGGCACTTTGCAATTGATCATCCTGAGCCAGGTCATCCTCAGCATGCAGCTCCCCTTCGCGGTGATTCCTCTCATCCGCTTCACCAGCGATCGCGGACGCATGGGCGAATTCGCCAATCGTGTTTGGGTAAAGGCGCTTTCTTGGTCCGTTGCGTTCGTCATCCTGGCCCTCAACTTCTGGTATGCGGGCAGCGTCCTGATTCCCTGGATGGCAAGGGCTCCGTGGCGGGCGTGGCTGGTGACTCCCGTGGTTCTGGCGATCGTCGCCTTGCTGTGCTGGATCACCTTCACGCGTGCAATCGTGAGCCCGCGCGATAGCAAGAGCGAAGGAATCAAAGTCGCCGCGGATTTACCCGCTCCGGTCTACCGGCGCATTCTTGTCCCGCTCGATCATTCCTCGCGCGACCGCGCCGCCATTGCGCACTCCGCGGCGATGGCGAAAGCCCACGGCTCGATCCTCTATTTGTTGCACGTCGAAGAAGGAGTCACCAGCGCTCTGTTCGGTTCCTTGGCCTCCGATGCGGAGATTCAGTCCGGCGAGGACTATTTCCGCGGCATCCTGGAAGCTTTGGCATCGGACGGCATTCAAGCCGAGCTGACCGTAACGCACGGCCGCAACCCGAAAGACGAAATTGTGCGCGCCGCCCGCAAGATCCATCCCGACCTAATCGTAATGGGCGCCCACGGCCATCGCGGCCTGAAAGACCTGATCTTCGGCAACACCATCAACGGCGTCCGCCACGAAGTATCCGCCCCGGTGCTGGTAGTGGGTTCATAGCGCCTGTTCGCCAAAATTATGGTCAAATAAGCCCTCCCCGACCCTCAAAAAGAGCGTTTTATGCGCATTTAAGCTATCATAACGATGCACTTTGCGCCTGAATCTGGCATCTTTGGTCGACGATTTCCGACGCCACGGCGATCAGATCGCCATCGTCAGCCGCCACGGTTTGCGCAAAGAGATAACCTCTTATAAGGACCTCGCCACCCTCGCCGGCCGCTTCGCTAAACTATTGGAATCGCGTGGCATCGTTAAGGGCGACCGCGTCCTGATCTGGGGCGAGAACGGCGCTTCTTGGATAGCCGCCTTTTTCGGATGCATTCTGCGCGGCGTAGTCCCCGTTCCGATCGATCTCGCGGGCTCCGAAACCTTCGCCCATCGCGTTGCCCAAGAGGTTGATCCCAAGCTGGTTACCGGCAGCCGCGAACAGATCCGGACGTTCCAAAACGCCTTGCCTTTCGAGGATTTCGCGTCCTTGCCCCTAACTCCGGCGGGCCCTATAGAAGGGCTCTCGGAAACCGATCCGGTCCAAATCGTCTTCACCTCCGGCACCACAGCCGAGCCCAAGGGGATCGTTCACACACACGGCAATATCCTTGCCAGTCTACGACCTATCGAGCAGGAGATGCGGAAGTACTTGAAATATGAGCGTATCTTTCATCCCCTGAGATTTCTCCATACCCTGCCCCTAAGTCACGTGTTTGGACAGTTTATGGGGATCTGGATTCCCGCTCTGCTCGCCGCCGAAGTTCACTTCGAATCGCGCCTCGTACCCAGTGATCTGATTGAAACCATTCATGATGAGCGTATCTCCGTATTAGTGGCGGTCCCGCGGGTCCTCGAAATTTTACAAACTCATCTACTTCAACGATTCGATCTCAACATCGAGAAAGCAAAGGGGTTCCCAGCATGGCGCCGCTGGTGGGAGTTCCGCGCGGTTCATCGTATTCTTGGTTTCAAATTCTGGGCCCTGATCTGCGGCGGCGCGACCCTGCCGGAGAACATCGAGCGTTTCTGGAACACCCTCGGACTCCTTGTAATTCAAGGATATGGGATGACCGAAACCGCGGCATTGGTCAGCCTGAACCATCCCTTCCACGCCTCCGAAGGCACCATCGGAAAGGTGCTCCCCGGCCGCGAAATCCGGCTCGGCGATGACGGTGAAATTCTCGTAAGAGGCGATACTGTTTCCAAAGCCACCTGGCAGAATGGAAAGCTGCAAACTCAAGATTCCGAATGGCTTGCCACCGGCGATCTGGCTAGCTTAGACGCCGCCGGCAACCTCAAATTTCGCGGCCGCAAAAAAGAGGTCATCGTCAACGCCTCCGGTCTGAATATTTATCCCGAAGACCTTGAAGCCGCCCTACTCCGTCAATCGCTTATCAAAGCCGCAGCCGTGGTTGAAGTGGACGGCGAGCCCGTAGCCGCGCTGATTCTAGGCCATCCCGGCGATCCGGCCGAGGCGGTGCGAATCGCGAATCAGGATCTCGCTGGTTATCAGCAGGTTAGACGATGGATTGTGTGGCCGGACCCCGATTTGCCGCGCACCTCGACCGGAAAAATTCTGCGCCGCGAAGTCGCCGCAGGTCTCAAAGGCACAGCGCGTGTCGGAATCCTCGAGCGTATGACGGGCAAGGCTGCCGACAGTGAGGATCTGCAGCTAGACAGCCTCGGCCGCGTGGAGCTTCAATCGGCCATCGAGAGCCAGCTAGGAGTCGAAATTGACGATGCGTCCTACCAGCAAGTCAATACTCTGGGCGAGCTTAGGGGTTTGCTGAGCGGCTCGCCCAAGCCTGAGTCGCACGACGAAAACCTCTATCCCACATGGCCGTGGACCTGGCTTCAGAATGCGATTCGTGTCCTGTTTATCGAATTGCTGATGCGCCCTTTAGTGGCGATTTTAGGCAATCCGCGCTTTGATCGCACCGAACCTATATCCCAGCCGGCGCTGATCGTCTCAAATCACGTGAGCCTTTACGACGTTCCTCTTATTCTTTATGCACTTCCCGGTCACATGCGGCGGCGGGTAGCGGTGGCCATGGCCGGCGAAATGATTCTCAGCTTTCGCGAGACGCGAGGCCTGGTCGGAAAGATCGCGTATTTCCTGATGACGGAGTTCTTTAACGTGTTCCCTTTGCCCCAGTTGGCGAATTTCCGCAAGAGCTTCGCGCATGCGGGACGTGCGATGGACCGAGGCTTTCACGTCCTGGTTTTCCCGGAGGGCAAACGAACCGAAGATGCGCAAATGCACTCCTTCCAGAAAGGTTCAGGAATGCTCTGGAAGGAATTGCAATGCAATGCTTTACCTGTTTACCTCGGCGGTATGCAGTCTGGCAAAGTTTCGATCCGGGTCGGCAAACCAATCCCGTTCAACCCCGATCTTGACCCTGCCGAAGCTAGCCGCATTTTGGAACAAGCGGTAAGATCGCTACTTGAGCCGGAAACACGCTAAAGTCTTCTCATCGCGAGCGTAGAGCCTGCCATCCGCCAGCGCCGGATATGCTCGCACCATCTTATTCAAAATAGACACCTTCCCCGTCGGGCGAAACTCATCCGGACTCGCGGGAGCCAGCACCAACTCGCCGTTCTCCCGCAGAATGAGCAAGCGGTCTCCAGCCAACGTCACCGTTCCAGCGCCATAGCCGTCGACGTCCCACATCACTTTGCCGGTGCGCCATTGCACGCAGCGCAATGCCTGACCTTCCTCCTGCCTTCCATGGAATCCATAAAGGAAGCCATCGCGATATACGCAAGTGGAGTAATGATTCGACATCGACTCATCATTCGACCAGACTTTTTTATACTCGGAGCCATTCACCTCGATCAGGATTGCACCGGTCCCATAACTTGCCGATACGAACACCTGGTTCCCGATCACCAAGGGAGTGGCCGCATTCACAGACGCCGACGAGCGGGAGCGCCACGGAAATGAAAAACGCACCTGGCCATTCGATGGATCCAGATCGACAAGTCCGGCGCGTGTGAAGAAGAATGCGTGGCGCGCACCGCCAATAGTTGCAACAGTTGGCGATGAATAGCTCGCTTCATCGCTGGTGGCTTTCCAGGCGACCGCCCCCGTTTTCGCATCGAACGCGACGATGCCCCCGACATTGACCAGCACCTTGCCGCCTTCGACCAGCGGCGACCCAGCGGCTCCGAACCAGCCTTTTTTGGCATTCGTTTCAACACTCCAGCGCTTCTTTCCGGTCGCAAAATCGACGGCGGTCAACACTCCTTGCGCGCCGAACGTGAACACCGCGCCATCGGCAATTGAGGGCGCGGAACGCGGCCCCTCATCGAATCCAAAATCGTCGCGATACGTTGTCGGATAGTCGTAGGACCAGACCTTCGAGCCCGATGACGCATCGAGACAATCGATAATCTCTTTGCCGTTCGCGCGATAGAAGAAAATCAATTTGCCGTTCGCAACCACCGGCGCGGCGAATCCCTCGCCCGCATCTTTGCGCCACACCATCACCGGCGGCCAACCCACTGTTTCCGGAGACACGCCGTTACGCGTAGGTCCCAGAAATTGCGGCCAATCACTCACGAGCGCAAGTAATGCGAAAACAAACAGGGGCATCTGCGCTTCAGTATACGAAGAGGCCGCCGGACACGTGAGGTGAGTCGTCACGCCCCAAGTTCGTGCGTCCAAATTCGCGACTTCGTTTCAAATCCGCTATGGCCGTGTCCTTGCTGGCAGCTTCTGCGTGCGTATTTATAGAAACAGTCTGATTTCGATGTTCGCCATCGCTTGCGCTTCCGCCCAGACCCCTGCACCCGATTACTTCAAACAGAGCCTGACCGGAGCGTTCGTCTACGAGGTGAAGGCCGGGCCGAATGATTTTTTTTTGAATTACGCACCCGGGTTCAGTATCGACTACGGGTTCCGGCCTCGACGCTGGCTAATGTTGGAAGCCGGCTTCGATCAAATCGTGCGCCCCATCGGCTCCAGCGTGTGTTGCGAATTTGCGACAAATGCGGATGACCAGTTGTACCTGGTCCCGTTCGGCGCGCGATACGTGTGGGAATCGCGAAGCGCTCGCCTGCGCCTCACTTTAGGCGGCGGCGGAGCATACTTGAATCATGCCGTTGGGAACCAGTACGCAGAACAATTCGCATTTTCCGCCGGATGGGGCGGCCAGTTCGTCGCCTCGGGCGATTACGCGGTGACGCGATCGGGGCGGCTCCGGGTTGGCCTGACAGCGCGCTACTACTTCGCTTCCCTGAAGCTTTCGGAGAACTTCGGGCCACCCGGATATAACAACCCGAGCTTACCTTTCCATATCTTCCTGATCGGCCCCGAATTTACCTTCTCTTTCCGTTGACGGTCCGTTTGCCGGCGCGGCCGATGATATGCTGTCTGAAAGCCATGTTGCTCCGTTGGATGTTGGTTCTTTCTCTCCCGTGCTTCGGCGCCGCGCCTGACGGGGCGGCGCTTTATAAAGAGCGGTGTGCGATGTGTCATGACCGGTCGGCGGAGACGCGCGCACCGGCACCTGCGGCGTTGCGGCTGATGCCGGCGGAGAATATCGTGAAGTCCTTGGAATCAGGGCTCATGAAGGATCAGGGCGCTGCTCTATCCGCGGCGGAAAAGCTCAGCGTGGCCGAATTTCTTAGCGGCAAGATCGGCAGCTCACAATCGAAGATGTGTACGGCGGCGGCGTTCACGATGAACGGTCCGCAGTGGAACGGCTGGGGCGCGGACCTTTCGAACACACGGTATCAACCGAGCGGACTGACGGCGGCGCAGGTTCCTCATTTGAAACTGAAGTGGGCGTTCGCATTTCCTGGCACGTTCGTTTCGAATGGGCCTCCTGTTGTTGTTGGGAGGCGCGTGTTTGTGCCTAGCGCGAACCGCACTATCTATTCGCTCGATGCCGCTACAGGTTGCCAGTATTGGTCTTTCCAAGCGGAAGCGCCGGTGCGCACGGCTATCACTATCCAAGGGCGCAATGCGTTTTTTGGAGACCGGCGGGGGAACGCTTACGCACTCGACGTGACGACCGGTGAGCTGCTGTGGAAGACCCACATCGACGATCAGCCTCGCGCCGGGATTGTCGGTGCGCCGGTGTTTTATGATGGCCGGCTTTATGTGCCGCTTACGGACAGCGAAGAAGGGCCATCGGCGAATCCGACTTACGAGTGCTGCTCCGGCCGGGGTGCGCTGATTGCGCTCGATGCTGCTACAGGAAAGGCGATCTGGAAAACGTACACCATCGCGGAAAAGGCGCATATTACTGGAAAGAATGCGACTGGCGTGCAAACGTGGGGGCCTTCGGGCGCCAGCATCTGGTCGGCGCCTACCATCGATGCGGAGCACAAACTGATATACGCGGGGACGGGCGATAACTTTTCCGATCCTGCGACGAAGTCGAGCGACGCGGTGCTGGCGTTCGATATGAACGACGGGCACATCGTGTGGTCGAAGCAGCTCACGGAAGACGACGTATTTAATATGGGCTGCTTCGAGGGGCTGAAGCATGGATGCAGGCCGGGGGAAACGATCGGTCCCGATTTCGACATCGGGGCGTCGCCGATTCTGGTGAAGCTTAGCGGCGGAAAACGGGTGCTGCTGGTGAGTCAGAAATCCGGATTCGTGCATGGGCTTGATCCGGACAACAAAGGCGAGATTCTGTGGCGCACGCAAATTGGGCACGGGACTGAGCTCGGCGGAATTCAGTGGGGATCGGCGACGGACGGCAAAAATATGTACGCGGCGCTTTCCGATATTGGCTTTTTGTACCTCGGAACGCCGCCGAAACGTATGCTCGATCCGAAGGCGGGCGGCGGGTTGTTCGCTCTCGACGTCGTCACCGGCGCGAAGGTGTGGCAGGCTGCGCCGCCAGTGTGCGGGGAGCGGCTGAATTGCAGTCCGGCGCAATCGGCGGCAATTACGGCAATCCCCGGCGCGGTCTTTTCCGGGAGCGCAGACGGACATATTCGCGCGTACGCGGCGGCGGATGGGAAAGTGATCTGGGAGTTCGATACTACGCGGGAATTCACCACGGTGAGTGGAGTTACGGCGAAAGGCGGGTCGATGGACGGACCGGGTCCGGTGGTGGCGGGGAATATGTTGTTCGTCCCTTCGGGATATGCGGCGTGGGGAGGGTTGCCGGGGAATGTGCTGCTGGCGTTTACGGCGGAAAGATGATGCTTTTGTTCGCGCGGACGGGGGTCGTCGCGTGGGGCAGACTTTCGCGTTTGTCCGCATGCTTACCAGGTTGCGGAAAAACTCTTGGCAGGCGAGACGGAGATCGCTCCCCTGAAGAACAGCCCAGGCTTCGCCGCACATTCGCCGGAATTCTGTGAGCGCGAAGACCGTCGGCTGAAGCCGACGCTGCAAGCTGAAGCTCGCGCCACCGTCGTTCTTCAT
>Ga0182024_10022244_pt1 | contig 11436 bp, 10 predicted proteins | sample P32metaG_FD_120480 | JGI IMG/M metagenome (GOLD analysis project Ga0182024, IMG submission 120480) | Permafrost microbial communities from Stordalen Mire, Sweden - P3-2 metaG (Illumina Assembly) | ecosystem: Environmental > Terrestrial > Soil > Wetlands > Permafrost | place: Sweden: Stordalen... | reverse complement strand
GAGCTGACCGGCCGGATAGACCCGGTTCACCAGGCCGGCCGCAAGCGCCTCGGGTGCCGCATAGGGGCGCGCGCTGACCAGCATGTCCATTGCGACCGGGACGTTGACCGCGTCCAGCAGCCGCTTGATGCCGTCGACGCTGTAGCCAAGCCCGAGACGCGCCGCCGGTATCGCGAAACGGCTGTCGTGCGAGGCAAGCCGGATGTCGCAGCTCAGCGCGAGCGCGACGCCACCGCCGACGCAATGTCCTCGGATCAGTGCGACCGTCGGCTGCGGCAGCTCCTGGAGCCGCCGGAACGCCGAGTCAGCCGCCTCCTCGTACGCGGCGACGTCGGCCGGGGCGCGCCGGTGCCGCGCGAACTCGGCTATGTCGGCGCCGGCGACGAAGGCCTTCTCCCCGGCGCCCCGCACGACCACGCACCGGGTGCCGGCATCGATCGACTGGATCGTCGCGTCGAGCTCGCGCCACATCGCCAACGAAACCGCATTGTGCTTTGCCGCGTTGTCGACAGTGATCCAGCTGACCGGGCCCCGCTGCTCCACCCGGACGCGGCCGCCTCCGCTCACTGGCCCTCCTGGGTGCCGCGGGTCACCGCGATCACCTTGTCAGCAGCCGCATCGGTCGGGCGCTCCTTGTCGCTCACGAAGAGGGACATCGCCGGATCGGCGCGCGGGTCCCGGCGACGCCAGGTACCGCGCTCCACGGCTCCGAAGAACCCGGCGATGGCGTGGTTGAACGCCTCTGGTTCCTCGAGGTTGACACCGTGGCCGGTCTGCGGGTGGATCCACAGCCCGGCGCGCGGCAGTGTCCGTTTCAGGAAGATGTTCGCCTCGATCACCGGATCGTCTTCGTCGCCGACGGCGAGCAGCACGGGGACGTCGAGGACACGCAGCTGATCCTCGAAATCATGGAGCGAAGGTCGCTCCGCTTGGAAATGACGCAGCGTGAGCGCGGATCCGGGCGCCGAGTGCTCCGACATGTAGCTACGGAACTCATGCCAGCCGCGCGGGTCCTTGTTGAGCAGCTGTATACGCGTCGGCCCTAGGGCGAGGCCGTTGGCGCCGGCCGACATGCCCTCGTCAAGCATGCGGTCCGCGCCGGTGTGGGTATCGCGGACGAACGTGTCGCGGTCGCCGCGGGGCGCGCCCGAGCCGCCGCTGGCGAACACGACCGAGCGCACCCGGTCCGGGTGCCGCAGCGCGACCTGCAGCGCCGTGTAGGCGCCCATGCTGAGCCCGACGAGATGCGCCTGCCCGGTCCCGAGCGCCTCCATCACCCGCACGAGATCGTCCCGCTGGTGCTCGAAGGTGTAAGCGGTGCCAGCTTCCGGCACGTCCGAAGGCGGGTACCCGCGCGCGTTGTAGGCGATGCACCGGTAGTCGCGGCTGAACCGCCGCACCTGAGCTTCCCAGGTGCGGTAGTCGGCGGCGAACTCGTGCAGGAAGACGACCGGGTCGCCCGAGCCCGTCTCTTCGTAGTAGAGCCTGGTTCCGGAACTCTCGACAAACGGCACGGTAAGTCCTTACGCGTGGGAGAAGGCGACGCCGGCGGAGCGGATTACACCCGCTCCAGCAAGAGGACAGGGATGACCCTTTCGGCGACGGCCTCGTACTCACGGAAAACCGGCATCGCCGCCTTCTGGGCTGCCCAGATCCGCGAGCGCTCCACTCCCTCGGTCTCCCGGGCCCGGACCTCGATCGTCTCGGTCCCCGTCTCGGTCCCGACTTCGACAGTCGTCCGCGGATTGGCGAGGAGGTTGTAGTACCAGTCTGGATGGCGGGTGGCGCCGCGCTTCGACGCGAATATGGCGAAATTCTTGCCGACCGCCTGGTACACCAGCGGGTTTATCCTATTGCGGCCGCTCCTGGCGCCGACGTTATGCACCAGGATCATCAGGTAACCCGCGTACCCGCCTCCGACCTGCCCGCGGTTCGCACGAAATTCCGCGACGACCCGCTCGTTCCACTCGCTTACTTCAGGCATATAGATCGCGCCCCATCCGACTAGTTCTTAACTGGTTACTGCAGGCGGCCGCGCCCGCCTCGCCCTGGAGAGCCGGCTCAGGCGTAGCAGGACAGCGGCCCGCCGTTGAACTCGACCATGTCGCGCAGGGCGGCCATCACGTCGAGTTCCGGGGAGGCGGGGTCGAGGTCGTCGTACGCGCGGTGCAGGTTGCCGACGATCCGTTCGCGATCCAGCCAGCCGGCGTACTCGCCGAGCTCGGTCTCGCGGGCGAGCTCGAGCGGGGTCAGCCCGGCGTCGAGCCCGGCCCGCGCGGTGTCGAGGACGAAGCGCAGGTATCCTGTCACGTCGTCGATCAGGCCCGCATCGCACGGCGCGCCGTGGCCGGGCACGATCACCTCGGCCGGGATCGGCGCAAGGACGTCGGTGAGGACCTCGATCGCCCCGCGTACCGACCCCATGAGGACGAACGGGGTACCGCCGTTGAACAGCAGGTCGCCGCAGAACAGCACCCGCTGCTCGGGCAGCCACACCAGGCTGTCGTTGGTCGTGTGGGCCGGGCCGCCGACGTAGGTTACGTCAACCGGCCAGTCGTCACTCCACAGCCGTAGGCTGTCGCGGAAGGTGATCGTCGGCGGCGCCAGCGTCAACTCGCCCCAGTCGACCGGATTCCACACCCCGTAGTCGCCGCGCAGCCCGGTCTTGATCAGTTCGTCGCGGCAGTTCTCGTGGCCGACGATCGCCGCCGCGCCGATCAGGGAGTTGCCGTTGGTGTGGTCGCTGTGGTGATGGGTGTTGACCAGCACGCTGACGGGAGCCGCCGTAACCCCCGCGATCTGCTGGCGGAAGGCGCGGGTGCGCCGCTCGGTCGAGCACGCGTCGATCGCGATGACGGCCGAGTCGCCGGCCACGAAGCCGGTGTTGTTGATGTACCAGGAGCCGTCGGGCTGGATGTAGGCGTAGACCCGGTCGGCCACCTCGACCAGCTCGGCCGGGCCCAGCTCGGGATGGTTGTGGGGACTGGCGCTCATCGGGTGCTCCTCCGGGGTCAGGTCGGGTCCTCAGGTGTCGAGCCCGGCATGCGGGGCGTGGGCGATAGCCAGGCTGTGGTGATCGGCCGAGCAGCGCAGGAAGCACATCCGGTCCTCGAGCCAGTCGGACAGCCGCAGGCCGAAGTACCGCTCGTAGAACGACATCAGCACCGGGATGTTACTGCTGTTCAAGACGACGTGGCTGAGCCGGCGGGGTACCGACTCTCGTTCTTCCAGCTCACGGTAGGCCTTGGCGGCCACGCCGGCCGACACCTCGACTAGCCGCCCCTCGGGGTCGAAGAACCGGAAGCCGTACCCGCCGCCCGGGGTGTCGAGCGTCCCGGGCTCGCGCGCCAGGCGCACGCCGCCGGCGCCGAGGCGCCCGGCGAGGGCGTCGACCGCGGCCGGCGATACCGCGCCGAACGCGATGAGGTCGGTGCGGCGCTGCGCCGCGGCCCGCACCCGGATCACGTACGGCTCGGGACTGCCGACCGCGCCCAGGAAGGCCACGCCGGTGTCCCCGCCGACGCGGTAGAGGCCCCAGATGCCCTCGTAGAACGCGACAGCGCCCGCAAAGTCCTCGGTCGCCAGCGCCACGTAGCGCAGGTGGGTGATCGGCGAGCGGGCGGCCCGGGCGGAGGCCGGCTCGCCCCGCAGCCGCACCGGCGGCGGCGGCTGATCGCGGGGGGCAGGCACGCCCGTCAACGGGCCGTACGTGGTGGTCATGCGGGTCTCCTCGAAGCTCGGGACGGGCACAGCGCTCAGGCCGGCTGGTCGAGTCGCCGGTCGGTCTGCCGCGACTGCTCGGGCAGGTGCGCGCGCATCTCGGCGTAGGCGGCGCGGTAGTTGGACTCGTCGATCCCCATCTCGGCGGCGAGGATGGCGTGCGAGACGTCTTGGACGAACTTCACCCGCGGGAACCGGCGCTGCTGGAACCGTTCCAGGCGCTCAGCCAGCAACCCGGCTCCGGCCAGCTCCTCGGCCAGCACGACCGCGTCCTCCAGCGCCATCGCCGCGCCCTGGGCCAGGTGCGGCGCGCACGCGTGGGCGGCGTCGCCGAGCACGCCGACGCGGCCGCGGAACCAGGGCAGCGGGAGCAGGACGTCCGAGATCGGGCTCCACACGATGCCGGCCGACTCGGGACCGAGGCTGTCGCGGGCCCGGCCGGGCAGCGAGCCGTCGGCGAACGGCCCCATCCGCTCGCGCATGATGCGGTGGAACTGCGCGGGGTCGTGGACGACGCCCTCCGGGTCGTCCGAGACGAGGTACATGTACATCGTCGCCGCGCTCAGCGGCATGAATCCGGCCTTGACGCCGAGCGCCTGGTAGACCCGGGCGCTGGTCAGCTCGGCCGGGCGCGGCCGGGCGATCCGGAAGACGCCGAATCCGGAGTACGTCGCGTCGTACTCCGGCCCGAACAGGCGGCGACGGGTTGCCGATCGGATGCCGTCGAAGGCGGCGATCAGGTCGTAACGCTCGCGCCGCCCGTCGCTGCACACGACGTCCACGCCGTCGCCGCGGTCGGTGAAGGACTCCACCGCCGTGCCGTAGCGAACCTTCACCTGGTGCCGCTCGGCGGCCGCGATGAGGATCTCGTGCAGATTCACCCGCGAGAGCGCGATCCTGGCAGGGGTGGCGGCGTCGCCGAGCCCGCTCGGGACGTGGGCGATGAGCTCGCCGTCGGCGTCGTAGAAGTCCGCGTCGTCGAACTGGAAGCCGGCTGCGAGCACGTCGTCAAGCACGCCGAGCGTGCGCAGCGCTCGCAGGCCGTTGGCCGGCTGGCTGATCCCGACGCCGTAGACGGAGAAATTCGGTTTGATCTCGACGACGTCCACGTCGAAGCCCCGGTCGCTCAGCGCCACGGCCGCGCCGAGACCGCCGATCCCCGCGCCGATCACGAGTACCTTCATCCGAACCTCCATGCGGCATCGCCCGAGATTGGGTTCACACTAAGTCCGCGCCAGGTCCTGCCGACAGCGCCACATCGCGATACCCGTCATCGATACGGTCGATATTGGTGCCGTTCGCTGGCAGGATGGCCGCATGGACATCTCAGACGCGCTGCGGCGGACGGATCTCAACCTGCTGCTGCCGCTGGACGCGCTGCTCGAGCACCGCCACGTCTCCCGTGCGGCCGAGTCGGTCGGCATCGGGCAGCCGGCGATGAGCGCGGCGCTAGGCCGACTGCGCCGAATGTTCGGCGACCCGCTGCTGGTGCGCAACGGGCGGGTGCACGAGCTGACCCCGCTGGCGCAGTCCCTCGTCGAGCCGGTGCACGCCGCGCTCACCAGCCTGGAGCAGGTGCTGGCGACCCAGCCGCATTTCGACGCCGCCGTCGACGCCCGGGATTTCACGGTCGTGGCGAGCGACTACGTCACGCTGATCCTGCTGCGCCCGCTGCTCGAACGGCTTTACGCCGAGGCGCCGCGGGTCGCGGTCAACGTGATTCCGGTGGGCCTTGCCACTGAACTCGAGCTCGAGCGGGCCCAGGTGGATCTGGTGATCATGCCCCGGGAGCTGTCGCCCGGGATGCGACGCTTCCCGCACCGGACGCTGTTCACCGACCACTATGTCGCCGCCGTGTGGAACCAGAACCGCGAGGTCACCGGCGACAGCATCGATCGTGAGCAGCTGGAACGGTTGCGCTACGTGCAGTACAACCCGGCGTCGGGCGGGCCGGCCTATATCGACCGCCGGCTGGCCGAGCTGGGCATCGAACCGAACGTCGCGCTCTCGACCCTGAGCTTCACCCTCGTGCCGTTCCTGCTCCCCGGCACCTCGCTGTTTGCGTTCGTGCACGAGCGGCTGGTGCGCACGGCGGCGTTGCGCCGGGAGTTGAAGATCCTCCAGGCCCCGCTGTCGCTCGAGCCGATCACCGAGACTATGTACTGGCACCCGGTGCTGCACAACGACCCGGCCCACCACTGGCTGCGCGAGTGCATCACCACCCTGGCCACGAACCTGTGAGCCGGTATTGACGTCGTCGATGACACCCATCGCCGATCGGCGATTCCGCGCCGGGTCCCGCGTCCCTAGTGTCGAAGGCTATGACGCCCTATCGACTCGGCACGTTCCGGCGCCCCGGTGCTCCGTCCTACGCCGGCGTCGAGGTGGCCGACCAGGTCTTGCCGCTCGACCGGCTCACGCCCGGCACCCCGACCATCGCGGCGCTGCTCACCGACTGGCCGACCGCCGCGACGGCGCTCGACGCGGCCGTGGAGGGCATCCGCAGCGCGGGTGACTGGGCCGGCGCCGCCCGGCCGGCCGCCGGCCTCGACCCGGACGTCCCGTTCGTCCCGGGCCGGATCTTCCAGAGCGGCGCGAACTACCACCGGCACGTCGTGGACCTGGCCGTGGCCGCCGCGGTCGAGCGCGGGCAGGACGCGACCTCGGCCCGGGCCGACGCGGTCCGGATGATGGACGAGCGGGTCGCGCACGGTACGCCGTACGTGTTCCTCGGGCTACCCGCGGCGATGTGCGGCGCGTACGACGACGTCGTCCTGCCGCTGGCCGGTGACCAGCACGACTGGGAACTGGAACTCGGGGTGGTGATCGGCAGCGCGGCCTATCGGGTGCACCGGGCCGATGCCTGGGCCCACGTGGCCGGCTACGTGATCGTCAACGACCTCACGACCCGCGACCGGGTGTTCCGCCCGGACCTGCCCTCGATCGGCACCGACTGGCTGGCCGGCAAGAACGCGCCGACCTTCCTGCCGACCGGCCCGTGGCTGGTGCCGGCCCAGTTCGTTACGGACCCGATGAGCCTGCGCATAACGCTGCGGCTCAACGACGAGACGATGCAAGACGAGTCGACCGCCGACATGATCTTCGACATCCCGCGCCTGATCCAGCACGTGTCCTCGATCTGCCCCCTGCAGCCGGGCGACCTGATCCTGACCGGCTCGCCGGCCGGCAACGGCGCCCACCACGGGCGCTACCTGAAGGCGGGGGACGTCATGACCGCGACCATCACCGGGCTCGGCGAACAGCGCAACACCTGCGTGGCCGCGCCGTGACGGTCATCGACGTCCACGCCCACGCGGACGTCCCGGAGATCGCCGCCCTGGTCGCCGGCCGGCCCGGGCACGAGACCGAACTCACCGCGCAGCTGGCGACCTTCGGGCAGGAGTCGGTGCAGCTCAACGTCGAACTGAGCCGGACTACCTACCGGCCCTGCCTCGACGACCTCGCCACCAGGCTGGCCGCCATGGACCGGGCCGGAGTCGACGTCCAGGCGGTCAGCATCATCCCGAACCTCTACCACTACTGGGCCGACGCCGCTCTGGCCGACGAGATCGTGGCCGCCGCGAACGAGCGGATCGCGGCGACCGTGGCCGGCGCCCCGCAGCGACTGGTCGGGCTGGCCACTGTCGCCCTGCAGCACCCCGAGCAGGCGGCCTTGCAGCTGCGCGACGCCATGACCCGGCTCGGCCTGCGCGGCGTCGAGATCTCGACTGCGGCCGGCGGGAACGAGCTCGACGACAGACGGCTCGATCCGTTCTGGGCCGCGTGCGAGGAACTGGGGGCGTTCGTCTTCGTCCACCCGTGGGGCTGCTCACTCGGCCCGCGGCTGGCCCCCGCCTACCTTGGCAATATCGTCGGCAACCCGGTCGAGACGACGGTCGCGCTCAGCCGGATGGTATTCGGCGCCGTCTTCGACCGGTTCCCCCGGCTGCGGGTCTGCGCGGCCCACGGCGGCGGGTACTTTCCCCACTACCTGGGCCGGGCCGACCACGCCTACGCGGTGCGGCCGGAGAGCCGGACAATGGCCCGGCCGCCCAGCGAGTACACCGGCTCGCTGTACGTCGACTCGCTGGTCTACGTACCGGACGAGCTGCGCCGGCTGGTCGCCGTTCTGGGGGCCGGGCGGGTCCTGCTCGGCACCGACTACCCGTTCGACATGGGCGTGGCGGATCCCGTCGCCCGGGTGCGCGCGGCCGGACTCGGTACCGCGGACGAGGACGCTGTGCTGGGCGGGGCCGCAGCCGGGCTGCTGCACCTCTGACTGCGAGGAGAACCATGCGTTTCGTCAAAGCGGCCACTGCCGCAGGCAACCGGATCGGCGTCCTGGACGCCGCCGACGTCCTCCACCTGGCCGGGCAGGCCGACCGGATCGAGCCCTACCTCGGTGACGACGGCGAGGCCCTGCACCGGCTGGGCGAGTCGATCCTCGCCGCCCCGGCCGCCCGGCTCCCCCTGGCCGGCGCCGACCTTCGCCGGCCGGTCGACCCGCCCTCCATGCGCGACTTCATGGTGTTCGAAGAGCACGTCGCGCCGGCCTGGCGGGCGACCGGCCTCGACCGCGGCCCGGACGTCTGGTACCAGCAGCCGATCGGCTACTTCAGCAACGCGGCGACCCTGCGCGGCCCGCGCGACGCGATCGAGGTGCCCGGAGGCTCGTCCCGGCTCGACTTCGAGCTCGAGATCGGGGCGGTCGTCGGCCGCGAAGCACGGTCGGTGACGCCGGAGGCCGCGGCCAGCCTGATCGCCGGTTACCTCGTCGTGTGCGACTGGTCCGCGCGGGACCTGCAGGCCGCCGAGATGGCAGGCAACCTCGGCCCGTTCAAGGGCAAGGACTTCGCGTCGTCGCTCGGCCCGGTGCTCGTCACGCCGGACGAGCTGGCCGACCGGCGCCACGGCACCGGGTACGACCTACGGATGACGGCGTCGGTCAACGGGCGGGTGTACGGCAGCGACTTGTGGTCGTCGGCGTACTGGTCGTTCGAGGAGCTGATCTCCTACGCGTCCTGGAACTCCCGCGTCGAGGCCGGCGCCCTGATCGGCAGCGGCACCTGTCAGGGCGGTTGCATCCTCGAGCTATCCCTGCGCCACGCCGAGGCCGACTACCCGTGGCTGGCGGCCGGCGACGAGGTCCGCCTGTCGATCGAGCGCTTGGGCGATATTGTGGCACCGGTCCGCGGGGCGGTCCGTCCGGCCTGGCCGGGCCACCGGGAGACGCCCGGGCCGGCCACGGCGATCTGACCCGGCCCGGTTCTCGGCTGCCGTCCCGGGAGTGCCCGGTAGTTGCCGAATGACGCTTAGCTGTGGTCCCTGAGGTGCCGGGCCGCCGGGCGCTCCGTCAGGTAGCGGGCCGATTCCTGGTCTACCGGATAGAAGGACTCGATGGCCAGCTCGGCCAGGGCGATGTCGCGGGGCGTGCCGAACACGGTGGTGGAACCGACCCGAGGACGACACCTACGAGGGTGCCAGCCGCGCGAAGCAGCGCCTTGCCCACTTGCTCTCGGGTGTTGTTCACCCCGATGAAGATGACCAGCACGGCGATGAGCGCCCAGTAGACCCGGCGTTCGGACACAGCACTGCCGACCAGGGCCGCGACGGCTGCGGCTGCGGCCATCTGGATGACACCGCGAGTGGGAGCCGGCAGGCGAATCCGGTCCCCTCGGCGAGGTCCGGCCTCCGCCGAGGCCTGGGCGCTCGCGGGCGCCGAGCCAGGAAGACGTCCGGACACGAGCTCGACCGGCGTTGTGAACTCTGGGTCCGCGTCGCCTGCCGAGCCGTAGTGATCACTGCGGTCCGTCATGGCATCGGTCAGGCTGGTCATCGTGCCGGCCAAGCGGTGCAGCACCACGACGTCCACCTTGGGGCTGTCAGCGGGCAGGTCTTTGAGGGAGCGCTGCAACGTCCGGGCGGCGGCGGCCGCACCGAGAGGGTCACCGTCCGCCAGGCACCGCAAGGCGTGACGGACGAGCGTGGCCTGCTTAGGGGGTACGTCAAGGTGGGCCATGGCCTGAGCGAAGCGGGCGCCGTTCGCCAGCCTTAGCTCGATGTCGAAGATCTGCCGGTGCAGACGCTGGGCGTAGCCACCTCCCCGGAGTGCCCCTGGAACCGCGAGCTGCGCGTCGACCATGAGGATCGCCTCGGCCAGCCGGACGAGGTGGGTGCGAAGACGCCGGCTTGCCCGGCCTTCCGGTCCTTCGCCTTCCTCGAAGGCCGCCAGCGATAGCAGGGCGACCTTACGGGTTGCCATCGACGGTTGTCGGGTGTCACTGGGACATCTACGCGCCACCGGCTACCAGCCCGCGGCGAGTGCGCAGTCCGCGGTGAAGAGCCTCTTCGCCACCTTCGAATCGATCCCTTTCATCAAGCGGTGGCATCGATTGCCTCCGGGGGCGCCGGATCCAGTTGAGGCTGTCGTGACACCGCGAAGTCCCGGGACCGGATCAGCGCGATGGAGCAGGCCGCGCCCACGAGGGCCAGGACAGCGCTGACCACGAGCAGCACGTCGAGCGTGCTTGCGAAGCTGGCATGGATGGCGGCAGTCAGCGATCCTCGCAGTGGCGCTGGCACAGCGCGGATTGCTTGCGCGGTCTTGCCTTGTTGTATGTCGGTGACCACCGCTGGCAAGAGATGGTGCAGCGATGGGGTGCCGCTGAGCGCTTGATCCATCCGCTGGTGCAGCGATGCCGCGAAGATGGAGCCGTAGACGGCGATGCCGGTAGCGATACCGATCTGGCGGAAGGTCGTGCTGACCCCTGAGGCCATGCCCGAGCGCTGTGGAGTGACCACGCCGACGGCGGTGGACGCCAGCGGCGGGTTGACCATTCCGCTTCCGGCGCCTGCCGCGATGAAGCCGGGGATGAGGTGCGTCCAGGAGCTGGATGCGTGGAGCCCGCTCATGAGGAGCAGGGCGACCCCGACGAGAAGGAGTCCTGGTCCGATGAGCCAGCGGACAGGCATGTGGGTGCTGAGCCGGCCAGCGGCCGTCGCCGCGACGAGGGTCACCCCGCTCATCACGAGTAGCCGAAGGCCAGTCCCGAGGGCGGAGTAGCCGAGGTCGTCCTGCAGGTAGAGGACGAGATAGAGGAGCACTGCGTAGAGCGAGCCGTTCATCGCGAAGGCCGCGGCCAGCCCCCCGCTGAACGTTGGGATACGGAACAGGGACAGGTCGAATAGCGGGTGTTCCGCCCGGCTCTCGACCGCCACGAATCCTGCGAGAAACGCCGCGGCGAGGGCGAGGCAGATGACGACGCCGGTGTCGCTCCAGGTGCTCTCGCCGGCCCGGATCAACCCATAGACCAGGCTGACCAGCCCGGCAGTAAGGGTCGCGAATCCGGCCCAGTCGGGCCGGGCCGCATTCGGCGTCTTGGACTCCTCCACCTGCCACCTCGTGATCGCCAGCGCGGCCACACCGACCGGCAGGTTCACGAGGAAGATGGCTCGCCAGCCGATTCCCGTCGTGATCAGCCCGCCGAGCACCGGTCCTAGTCCGACGGCCACCCCGGTGACTGCACCCCAGATCCCGAACGCCACTCCTCGCTCATGCCCACTGAAACTCTGAGCCAAGAGAGCCAGCGAGGTGGCAAAGAGGATGGCCCCACCGATCCCCTGGGCGCTGCGGGACAGGATCAACATGATCGGCGACTGGGCCACCCCGCAGAGCAACGAACCCAGCGTGAAGACAATGAGGCCAATAGTGAAGAG
>Ga0182024_10022243_pt1 | contig 11436 bp, 13 predicted proteins | sample P32metaG_FD_120480 | JGI IMG/M metagenome (GOLD analysis project Ga0182024, IMG submission 120480) | Permafrost microbial communities from Stordalen Mire, Sweden - P3-2 metaG (Illumina Assembly) | ecosystem: Environmental > Terrestrial > Soil > Wetlands > Permafrost | place: Sweden: Stordalen... | reverse complement strand
GCACTATGTTGTCGTGCGCCCGTCGGCAATCAGCTTCAATGCCAAGGACAACAAATGGCATGCCACAATGAACGCAAACGCTGATCAGCTTAAGGCCGCACCAGAATACAAATACTCTAGCGAATCCTGATCAAGTTCAGACTGGGCCTAGAGTGCAGCGCTTCCATTCAAAAGCAAGGACCAGCAGAGTCCGCAAAGGGTGGTTTTCCGCCAGTCCGCTCCCGGGCCTGCAATTTGGAAAGCGGTCATTCTGTCTATGGCGTGGCTGGCCGAAAGGAGACCGGCAGGTTTCTCAGGGAGAGTACGAAAAGCTGCCCTACGTTCAGCTTGCCGTTAGTTGCGGCTTACGACCGAGATCCTAGCCGACGATTGACGAGCAATAAGCGATCGACGAGTGTCGCCAGCATGGCGACACGGAAAAAGGGACGGCGCAGGCCGACCGGCGTAGACTTCGGCAATCCGCTTGCCTCGATCCCAGGGTATGGCGAAGTCGACATTCGCCCCCTTGTTGACGGCCAAGTTAGCGATGAGCCGAATACAACGCTCGGCGAGACGCGAAGCCGGATCATGGGCTTCTTGGAGGCCCGCGATGTCGTGGCACTCTTGGCCAAGTCCGGAGAACAACTCCTCCGCGAGTTGCCCGCTCCGGGCCAGATCGGACTTGGTCCGTCGGGCCTCGAACAGGTCCATGTCGAGCTTCTGCAAGCATTTGCGCTGACCATCGCTCCCGGCAACGCGGTCCCGACCTCACCCAAGTCTATCGTGAGGCTCTGGGGGCTCCTGCAACGCAATCTCGCCGCCTATGTTGCCTCGATCAACCGGAACGATGACGCCGACATTGAGGCCGATCTAGCACGACGCATTCGGCTGCGCACAATCTTTTATCGCAACATCTTCAGCAGCGATGACGCAATGGAAGTCGTTCCTGCGATTTTGTCTTATATGGACACTCACGCGCGACAGCGGCTGGGCTTCCCGCTGTCGGACTTCGCCCGTGCGCTACACGCGATCTTCCTCACTGTTGGCGACCGTTTCCATGAGCGTCTCAAACGCGAAGCTATCCTGCGCTCAGGTGGCGATATCGATGGTGTGATCAACGCCATGCTGCAGGGTTCTCCGACGGCCGAGCGAATGTGGAGACTCGTCGGCGCGCGCATGGCGACCGATGAAGGTCGAGGTATGGCTGGCTTTCAGCTTGCCGAGATGCTCTGCGCATCGCTCTTCACTTTCGAGAGGGCACAGCTCGTCGATCGTTTCGGGGCCTCGATCACAAAAGCGCTGTTCTCCTGCGCGTTGCACTTCGGTGATTTGGCAAAGACAGATCTCAACCGGGTTTACCTCGACAATCCAATCTGGAAGCGGCCCTTCATTGCGCTGGACGCCGACACGCTGTTCCTGCCCATGCCGGTCCTCACGGTGAGCTTCCCATTCGCAATCGTCGAAGAGCTTATCAAGGGCAATGAGATTCTGTCGAAGGCCTACTCGGCGGCACGCACCCGTTACCTTGAGGAGGATATCGAGCGAATCGTCCGCTGCTCTCTGCCGTCGGCAAGCGTCCATCGAGGCGTGACGTGGTCCGATCCCGAAACGGGGAAGAGTTACGAGAACGATGTCGTCGCTGTGCTTGGCACTCACCTGCTCATCTTCGAGACTAAGTCTGGAAAACTTGCGGCCGCGTCGCGCAGAGGCGGCCTGAGGAGTCTGCGTACGAACTTTAATGAACTTTTCGTGGAGCCTGGGGAACAGGCCACGCGGCTGGAGGCGCTGCTGTCGAAGGGCCCGGATGGTGTGCAACTCGTCGATTGCGAGGGCGTCGTCGTGCGTCTTGACGCTTCGAGGCCCAATGTGGTGCACAAATTCGGCATATGCTTTGAGCAGTTCGCTTCGGTGACGAGCAGTAGGCGCTTGTTTCGGAAGCTCGGCTTGCTGCGCGACGACCAGAATTGGGCACCAATCCTGACGCTATCCGATCTACGTATGATCTCATCCCGGCTCGATTCCGAGATTTCTTTCCTCCACTATCTGACCCGCCGTGCAACGATTGACGATATGTTCGACTTCGTAGCCGATGAGCAGGACCTGCTGTCAATGTATCTCTGCAACGGCTTCGCGATCGACTTCGACGCCCTCAGAGGCCGCCAGGTAATGTTCCTAGACGCAGACGCGGCAGTGCGCGGTCGAGCCCAACCCCGAGACGATCGGACCGAGTTTGCGACCCCAGGGATCACGCTTTCCCCAAACTGGAGGCTCATTGCCGAGGAAATCTACAAATCGAAAGACCGCCATCGCTTTGACAAATTAGTTACGATACTTAACCAGGATCCTAGCGCGCTTGCCGGCATCGAAGCAAAGGTCCGCCGCTGGCGATCCGGTGCAGGGCGAGGCAAGGGCAACACGCTTTCGACGCGAACCGTGATCGGCGGCCGCATTTTCGCGATCGCGGACCATATGTCGCGTGCGCTGCCGTCCGACGCGGACACCTGGGCCCTGCAGGCCCGCACAATTGGCCATGATTTGGCGGAAAAACTGGGGGCCACTGACTGCGTAGTCATACTGAAGGCGCGCCACTCGCACTATCGCACGTTCGACGGGATTTCCTTCTTTCGCTTTCGACCCTCGCCTCGCGCTAGCGCTTTCGCGACGCAGCCGATAGGCTGAAGCCTAGGCCCAAGCTAGTCGGCTAAGGGACACGATTGGGATGGACGCGCAGCAGTCTTGGAAGCCGCTGCTGCAATGTCCGGTTTCGGCTGGACGCGCAGTGCTCTCGAACGGCGATGATGGGTCGAAACCAGTAATTCGTTTCGCCGCCCGTGAACGTCCCTTCCTAGCGCAACCCGGCCGTTAAACGCTGAGTACGGCATCGCTAAATGTAGTGGGTGTCTGTCTTAACCGGATAGGCAAGGTTTGTTCATTTGTTGCTCCCTTACTTGTTCTGCCGAGAATCCGTCTCAGGCGCGGTTCTGTTGAATAATGAGCGGGGGAGCCAGATCCAGGAATAAATCCGGCTCCCATACCCTGGCTAAGGGTTCCGCAAGACGATTTGTAGTGCCACGAATTACTTTGCCTCAAGGTAAAGTACATAAACAATCTGTTGTATGTACGTGTACATCCAAAGGGGTTAGTTGCATCCCCAGGGTCCTTTCTGATAGTTTTGTTCTCTATCTGTTCTCATTTTCTTAAAATCTGTATGAGGGGAATCGTGGTACAGGTACATACCACTGATGTATAAAACATCACGCCGCACCCCTGGGGATGCAAGTAACCCTAAAGCAGGTGCACGTACGTACGGGGGTTTTGTTCCGTGTTTGTTCTCTCCTGTAGTGCCACGAATTAATAAATAGAAGGCCGGGATCGCCCATTGCAGCGAAACGACCCCGGCCCTTTTCTTGGATGCTTGCCCAGAACATCCGAGAGCCTCAGGATTCCGAAATAGGATAGTCGGGCAGTCCGGAAGGGGATATTCTTTCGTTCCTCAGAAATTTCCGAACAATCCGGGTATTCATCGGAGCCCCGGACTGATAGAGATTTTCCACCTTCTGTATTGCCCAATCGTTAAGTGTTTTCTGTCCTGAGTTGCCTAGCCTTTCATTATACGCGACCCTATATGACCAGTCTGTCGCCACGTCCCACGCCTTATTCGGATTCATACTGTTCCCTCCTCTGAATGAATGACGATGCGCGGGGAATCAGGAATAAATCTGACCCCCACACCTTAGCTAGAATAATCACGTTCGTTTCTTGGGATGCGCTTTCATAGAGTCCAATTCCTCAGGTGTGGCCCATATTGTGTGACCAAAGGGACCCTTGGACGTGGGTTCAACATAGGGAGAATCATCGACATCATCCAAGGGAATGTCGGCATCCTCGACCATGTCCAAATCTTCGACAACCCATTTATAGGGGGTTCTCTTGCCGATCTTGTGAAGGGTGTAGCTTCCCGCAATCTTGTCCACGTTATCACCAAGCCATTTTCCAAGTTCTGTTCCATCAATCGTGAGTCCGTCTTTATTTCGGGCTACCGATATCAACGAGGAGAACAGCTCGGGGTACAGATGCCCTCCCGTATGATCTTTTGGCTGGCTTGCATCTTCAACCATTTCTTTAGATATTTTTGGTTTGCCAAAGTAGACAGAGAAAATGGCCCGGAAGATTGCCTCTCTGTTTTCTTGGACGGGATCATCCGATTTGCAGACCTTATTGGTCAGCCAGGGGTCAGGCTCCCCGAGCCAGATTAAGGGCTCTCGAACCATTTGAGACCAGTCTGTATAATCACCGCAAGGCATACATTGGACACGCTCCCCGGAGACGATGTAGGCCCGGAGAATAGTCAGAGCGGCATGGGCAAGTTCAGCCCGGTGAGCCAGGGCATATGTGACCGGCTCCCAATCAAATTTCCTTTCTTCCGGGTTTTCCATTCTGGCATCAATCCGACATTTTATTAATCGTGCCGTGATGTCGTCTTTGAACTTCAAATTATTCCCGGTAAAGCTAACCAAAATATCGGTTGATGCCACCGGGTTTTTTGACCTGCCCAAAATTCGAACCGAAGCGGATTCTTCAGTCAGCAACTTCGAAATAAGCCCGCCTCCCAAAGGCCGTTCTATGTTGTCGATAGAAAGCGTCCCGACCCCGGAGAGCATAACAGCCCCAAGCATCTTTTCGTTTTCCTCCTCGTTCGTTGTCCAATTCGAGACAACAGCCCGATGACCATAGGCTATCGCATACGCAATATTGATCAGCTTCCCTTTGCCCGATCTTGGAGTCGGTGCATCAAAGGCGAAACCAGGGGCAAAGAGGAATGCCTTGCGTACAAGAGCCGTCAAGAAGAAAGCCAAAGCGACAGATCGCTCCGGGCACGCTTGACCAATATGCCCATCAAAAGGGAAGGATCGAATAATATTGAGCAACGTCCCCAATGCGGCTTGAGCTTCTTCCTTAGTTGGGGTCTCGGGGACAGGGAGGAACTGGATCCCTTTTGGGTCAAAAATCAAGCATGATTCTTTATCATATCCGGGGACCTGAAGAATAGAGCCATCGTCGCGAAGTGTCGGGGCGGTTATGATACCCGAGACAACCGGAAGATTGCTACTCTCTTTGCTCTTGAGCATCCTCACGACTTCCATAGGCGTGTGCAAGGAAATGAGTTTTCCAAAATCATTCTCACCCATGAATTGCACCGCGCCAGATAGCTTGAGACGCATTCCATAATCTGACAGTTCAACCAAAGAGGGGAACTTGATTATCCCCCCTTTTGTCTTCCCCCGAGCGACCCCTAAGCAGACAATCTTTCCAAGACGCTCATAGACACCCCCAGCATTTATCAATGCGCGCTCAGCCGCATAGACCGAGTGCTCTTCATCTTCGGGTAGCCAATAGATGACCACCTTCGAAGGTTCGGTGTTCGCCTGACTTTGCCCGGTTCCCCCAGAGAAGGGCTTCCCGGTTAAATCCAGAATCTTGCAGGGTTCTTTCTTCGGACCCTGATCTGTCGCATCAACATTGACCTCTAAATTGTTTTCCATTGTAATGACCTTTCCTGATAAATATTACTGTTGACGAAGGGAGCCAGCCATCGTCCTGTCTTCAATCAATTTCATCATTGCCCGTCTATCGTCCTTGTCTAATTGGGCATATTTCGCATTGAGCTTGTAAATATTCCAAGCATCCTTCTCCGGTCCTTCTAATATAGACTTCTCCAAATTGGCATAACTGACCCGCAAGTAGAAAACCTGCCCCGCATGTCCAAATGTGAAAATCGTATTTGAATCGGCATAATATTTGCCGTTCGCCGTATAATCTTCACCCTCTATTGGATGGTGGCAGAGCCAACCATCGAAGGCTTTTGGATTGTCCAGAATATCCCGGACCGAGACACAGACCACTTTCGGCCTGTAAAAGCTGATTAGAGCGTCCGGGAGAAGGTTGCCTTGCGCCCATTGTTCTATTGTCAATTCAGCCTCTTCTTGCGAGGATCCCGAGGCCACCAATGCAGTCACGCGCGGCTTCCCCCAGACTTTACGCTGGGCCTTTCCTGCCGGTTCCGCTTCCTTCTTCGCCGCATTGATGAGGCGAGTGACCTTCGCCTTCTCAGCCTTCGTAAGTGATGGGGGGCAGACCAATGGAACGCCTTCATGGATCGTCGCCGGTCTTGGACCTTGACTGAGCCCCAGACCAAGTGTCGGGGGACCCTCGAAGACAAGCCTAATTGGATCAGAGACACAGGCGTCAATTATCGACCGAACCATCAGCGACCCAGCCGCTCCGATTTGAATCCATCCGAGATTATTGAGCCAAGCCCGGTCGAACATGTCATCAAGGAACCGCTTTGCATCAGCGCCGTCAGTGAGAATGACGAAGTGATGCGAGCCCCCTTCCTTCCGCTCCCCCGTGGCTTCGAAAATCAGTCCCGATGATGTCGAGCCCCGCGAGACATAAGCCGCTGTCTTGAGTGTCGGGCAGATGCTCTCCAGCGCACCAATGAGCCCGCCACGAGATTCAATCTGGTCTCTGACTGACTGAGGCATTCCATTGTCGTCAAAGTCTATCGCGACAGGTGCGGGCTTCCCAGCTTCATAAATGATGTTGCCTTTTGTCCGGGAGAAGCGCCCTGGCTTTGCCAGCTCGCTTTTGTTTCCGTCTGTCGTCAGGAAGGCCATGTCAGGAAGATCAGGATGCATTCGACCAAGAGCGATTGCCTGAGTCGGCGCGGCGTCTTCAATCTGTTTGAGATAACGCCAATCCTCCAGCGGAACTCGGAATGCTTTTCCTGAATAAATATTTGCAGCCGATTCCTTCCTAAGCGTGCCACCGGGATTGATTGTCAGCTTCTTGTTGACGGGTCCATTATCGTTCTCAATTAATGTAATCTCTATGGGGACCAAATCCCCTTGGGCATATTCTTCCATATTGAAAATTCCTATTCTGCAATGTTAGAGATACGAAGGGCAGGCAATGTCTGTCCCTCGTTAGTGGTTACGCGGCTTTGATTTCTCCTTCATGGTCTTGCCCCTTGAGGCAATCGTGCGCCGCCTTTTGATACAGGACCCCGGCTTCCACCAAGATTTCCCGAAGTGCGGCAAGTTCGGGAAGCTCGAATGGCACTCCCCGGAATAGCTCGTCAAGGATCTCCATCTTGTACTCATGTGCATCTGTCATTGTCATTTCTCCCTGTACTAGATTAACTGAATTGGGGGCGGCGATTCCGTCCCCAAGTATTCATTTTTTCACCCCTTACGAGGGAACCGCATAATTCACCAGCGAGCTGCCACCCAGAGTGATAGGGAGGCAAAGTGTCACCGCTGTACTTGTCCCTGTCTCACTATTTTGTGTAGACTTGACGCCCTTAATAGCAAGTAATTGCGGGCCTCTTGGATCTATGAGAGGGCTGTTCAATGTCGCTAGTTGCCCTATGTAAGGGAAGTATGTCGATCCACTAGGGGTCAACCAGCCTTGGACAGTTACTTCGACCTCGTATGCCGTGAGTAGTAACCGAGCCATTTCGGCGTTAGCCCGCATTTGGGCCTCAGCTTGATTGGCCGTATGCTCCGCGATGACTACATAGGGGCGCGGTGGGCCACTATAAGCGGAGTTGGTAGCTGTCGCGACCACCTGAGCCGACATAGGGCCGTTGAGAGTGTCGGAGCCATCCGTTTGGGCTTTGAGTTCCACAGTCTGAACTAGGGCATCATCACGCATGAGGAAGCGCGCGGAGTGTATGTTCTGACCCTCGACAAATGAGAGGCCCGAATTGATCTTACCCGCCTGAAGGTAAGTAAGGACACCATTAGGATTGTCTACAACATGAAGATTTCGCATGGTCGCTAGGTCTGAAGCTTCAGAAGGGAAATTGAGGTTCTGCCAACGAGGGGGCCAAGCTAGTTTTGCAGCAGGTCATATGTCAGAGCTGCGAGGCTCTCATCAGCGAAGTGCCTGAGATAAACAAACGTCCCGTGAATTTTGATTTCGGCCCGCCATTTCTCATCACGCTTATACCAAATGACCCCCTTGAAACCTGATGTGCGGCCCCCCTGTGGGCTTTGATTTCCCATGCTAGCATGACGATTGGGCGCGAGTTCCTTGACATTTTCCCAGGAATTATCGTGGCGGATTCTATTCTTGTGATCGGGGTCTCTATCAGGCCAGTGTCCTGTCATGAGAAGGTGTGCGACACGGTGAGCTAGGTATAACTTGCCATGAATTTTGATTTTGATGTAGCCACTGCTCTTGTCCAGACATCCCGCCTCAGATCCCGCAAGCGCTCTATTACTAAGAGACACCTTCCAATAAAAAACCCCTGTCGGCGGAACATAGCGGAGAAGCTCGTCCACCTCATCGAATGTTGCGCAGTCCTCTACATTCCTTGCTCTTGCCATCGTGTATTTTCCCTTCAAATTGCTAATCAAATTTCTAAAAATGTAGGGCAGAGAATCTCTTTGGTGAGACCCTTTGCGATGTCTGGAATTTCCTTCTGGATTGCAGCCCGCGCATTCTCTAGGCGGCAAATTTCCGCAGTATTGAGATCGGGGCGTTGATAGAGAATCCCAAGCCGCCGAGTTGCGAAGATCCATTGACTGCGGAGCAAGAGGAAGGTTCCGCGATCTGAGACAACGGGGGCAGAAGGCCGAGCGAGAAATTGATCTCGCTCCTTTTTCTTGCTCTTCTCCCGCCGCCTCTGCCTGATCTCACTTAATAATGCCACGGGCCTTCACGCGGTCATTGTAAGCCGACTTAATGTGATCAGCCGTTTCATCAGTCGAGGCTAGAATTGCCAGAGCATCGGCGAGGGGAACCGATGTCTCATAAGCCAAATGGGCCGCTGTATCCGGATTCCGTTCAGCCCCCGGAGCGTTGAATATTCCCAGTATGCGGGCTTTCTCTTCGCGCGCGATGGCATCGGATTTCTCTTTCTCAGCAGCCTTCCTTGCAGCTTCCTTTTCCGCGTCAACAGCGGGTCTATTCTTTCGCTGAATCATTTCCCAAAATTTATCCATGTTGAAATACTCCATTATGTAATATCGCTTAGGCGGAATTGCCTAAAGCGCGATCTCCGATTGAATGAAATCCCTTGGGGGGCTGTTCTGAAATCGCCAATCGCGGATTGTCTGGAAGGTCTGCTCCCCCGCCGTGATAGCCTCGATCTCTTCGAAGACCATCACGCAATTACCCTGAGGCGGGGCTTTCTCTTTGACAACTTCCTGCCAGGGAGTCTGCCAGTCTGCGAATAGGACAGGCCAGCCTTCTCTCGCCTTTGCCCGAGCCGCCGCATCTTTGAACGCCGCATCCAAGTTCTGGAATTGTCCGCGCCTGTCATACACGGGGGACCCGCCAATGATGTCCATGTCTTCGAGCCGGTATCTCAGTTGCGAGAATGTCTTTGGCTTCGACGCGGTAGTTGTGACGGGCTTAGGGGTCAGAGCTGCCACTTCGCGGGTTAGTCTGTCGATCCGATCTTCCAATTCTTTGTTTGTCATGTGTGTGTCTCCTTTCGAGAGATTATGCTGCTAATTTACATCTATTCTTCTGTTCTTCAGGCAGACCACGCTCCTCCTTACAATCTCGGGCGAGAACTGCGGACTAAATTCTCCATACTTCTATTGGATAAATAAGAACGCATGAGTCCACAAAGAAATTCAGCATACGTTATACCCGATCCAACATCCTGGGAAACAAGCGCGAGTGTAATGGAGAAGAGTGTTTTGTCTTCGGGGTTCTTCAATTGGAGAAAAAGGCCCGACTCAGGATAATTGTTTTGCATATTAGACACTCCTATAGTTACAACGCCAAGGGACAACCCCAAAGCGTTAGGTTAGATAGTTAGAATTAGGTAGGCGTTAGGGGGTTAAAGGGGAGCCGGACAGGCCCGACGAAAGATCACAAGCGCCGCCGCTAACACAGCCGACGAACCCGCCGCGCACGAACAACAATCACAGGAACAACCGACGCCGCCGATAATCTAGTAAGGGTCAGCACCGCCGCCGCGTAGGTATTATAGATCCGCAGCCACATAGGCACAGGGCGCGCCGCCGACTCAGATCGCGCAAGGTCACGTCGAACAACAGCCCGATCAGAACGAGCCGCATCAGCATCAGCAGCGATAAGCAGATCAAAGTCGCGACCGATAGATATCGCCAAATTATCGACAAAATTAGCAGCGCGCCGAGTATCGCGATCTAAGATCCGAGCCGAGTTATAAGCCCGACGAGATTCAAGAGGGAGGTCACGAATAGCCGAAGGCTTACGCCGAGTAACGACCCCCCGAACGCGCTCGCCGACATCGACAACGCTAAAGGTAAAGGAGTTAAGCCGCGCACGCGCATCAGGGTCAATCGCCCGAATAGCCGCCAAGCCCGCCGCCCTATCAGAAGCCCGACCCGAAGCAGCGAACCGATCAGAATTACGCCGAGCAGCCCGACTACCTATAAGGACATCGCCATCATCGTCTATCGACCAGCCACTATAAGAAGCAGTCACCCGATTAAAAGACCACCGCGCCGCATACCTATTTTTACTTTTCCGTCTAATAGCCATATCAGCACCCCTTAAGAATAGAAGGATAGAAAAAATATCCCTCTATAATAGGGGAGAGGCGATTTTCCATAACGTGTTTAACACTTCATCCCTTCATGAGGGGGAATACTTAATAGAATCAACAAAAGGGAGATGTCACAGGCCGATAGAGCCCTTTGTGCCACAAAAAGCGGAGGATAGGGGCTAAATGGCGGAGAGAGGGAAGGATTAGCAGCCGGGCTCGCGGGTATGGCTTGAATAGAGGTCCGGTGTACTTGCCTATCCAAGTAGAGAGACAGGCTTCCTGCGCCACTGTACGAGGGGGTCTCAGCTCATATGGCGTTCCAAAATACTTCGAGCCCCCTATCAAACGAATTTGAAGATCGTTTTTGGATATTCCGTCGCACTCAGGGGGCGTTGAGCTGAATCGTGGAAAGCGGTCGAGCCTTTCTCTTGCGACATGTACGGAAACTATCTGAAAGCTAAGTCGTCTTATCCGAATTGAGTATGCATTCCCGCGTGTGCCTGAAATGTACAGGGGTGCTCTCGATAGCACTACAGTATGAACAGCGCCAAAATGGACTGTTCGGCCCCATGAGAGTGACTGCATGACCCTCCAATGTGCGGCGGAGCTTTTCAGCGTGTTCTTTCAACTTGGCGTAATTGGGAGATTGAAAGAGTTCGTCATAGTCTTGCTCGTGTGTCATTGCCTCAGTTCCTTCCCTGCGCGGAGGAGTATCTCTTCAGCTGTTCTTAAATCTTCGGCGGAGAGCGGGAGGCCGTAGTACCCTTGCAGAATAAGTTCCCATGCTGGCTGAACCAGACGGGCCGCTCTCACCTTATCCGCCGAATGAAAGAGGATGTATGCCCTCTCTGCATTGAGGTTCTTCAGTGCTTCGCTTATTATGGGTCGCTTGGTACTTCCCCGAT
>Ga0182024_10022242_pt1 | contig 11437 bp, 10 predicted proteins | sample P32metaG_FD_120480 | JGI IMG/M metagenome (GOLD analysis project Ga0182024, IMG submission 120480) | Permafrost microbial communities from Stordalen Mire, Sweden - P3-2 metaG (Illumina Assembly) | ecosystem: Environmental > Terrestrial > Soil > Wetlands > Permafrost | place: Sweden: Stordalen... | reverse complement strand
GGTTGAGAAAGAATGGTCCTCCCGGTTGGGTTACCCCGATATCTCCAAACACGGTTGAGCTGCTGTTGAATATAATATTGCCCTGGCTGGAGGCCGCGGTTGACGCAGCAAGGCCGGGCACGGTTCCCAGCGGATTGTTGGCGCTAAAGATGTCCATTTCCGGGCCGCCAACCACGCCAACGGTCAGGGTCCCGGTAGTAGCCGAACCAGACATGTCGACGCCGTTCAGCGAACCCGTTGCGCTCAGCGGAATGATACCCGGACCAACGGCCGTCTGCCTCTGAGCAAAACTCGCCCCACCCCAAGCTGCCAGGGCAGCAATAAGGACGGGGATAAACAGCTTGAGCTTCATGGGCCTAGTCCCCTATTTCAGCCTGTTAGGGTGATGTGCTCTAGGGTTGCATGTCAACAGATCCATGAAACGAGGCAAAAACAAATCATTAGCGCAATATCTGGCGCCCTGGACGATTGTTGCGCCAACGTCGCGGACGAATCGGGCGACTTGCCGTGCGGTGCGACGATGCCACAATCGTCAGGTGACCCGCCCCTCGCCCGCTGCTATTATTGCGAGAGCGAAACGGGGGGATCGCGCGATGCGGCTGATACTTGTCCGGACGGTGCTGATCGGGCTTGCCGCGGCACTGTCGGGTTGCGTCGAGGTCTACGGCCCCGCCCCGTTCGATATCGGGGTGTCGCGCGTCGATCCGGTGGACGCGGGTGAGCGGGCCATCGTCGGCGCCGCGCTCGGCGCCGCGCTGGGAACCGGCATCGGCGCCACTTTTGCGATCAATCCGGCGATCGGCGCGGTCGTCGGCGCCGAAAGCGGCGCGGCGGTCGGCGCGGCAATCGGGGCCGTGACGGCGCAGCCGCTGCCCGATTATGCGCCGATCGCGATCCCGACCGCGGCAATCATCCCGGGCTTTTACGATACCTGGCCGCCCGGCTATCACCCGCCGCCGATCGCCTCGCAGACGCCGCCCCCGCCTCCCGGCTGAGCCGATACCAGCGCCGCCTGCAGGTTGGGTCGACCGGGCGGACACCAGGGTAATGATCCTCGTGCGTCCTTCGAGACGGCCGCTTAGCGGTCTCCTCAGGATGACGTTTTTCTCCCATGCCATTCAAAACCTACGTCATCCTGAGGAGCGGGCGTAGCCCACGTCTCGGCGGACGCGCAATACTGTTGCAGCGACAAACTGAGACCGCACCCGATGCCGCTCTTTGCGATCCCGTTCCCCTTTGCCGACCCGAACGCTCCGTTCATCTTTCCGCCGTTCGAGATCGGCCCGCTCACGATCGCGATTCGCTGGTATGCGCTCGCCTATATCGCCGGTCTCCTGATCGGCTGGCGCTATTGCCTCCGGCTCGCCGACCGATCGCCGCGCCGTGTCGCGCGCGCCGATATCGACGATTTCCTGACCTGGGCAACGCTCGGCGTCGTACTCGGCGGGCGGATCGGGTATGTGCTGTTCTACAAGCCCGGGTACTACATCGATCACCCGGTCGAGGCGCTCTATCTGTGGCATGGCGGGATGTCGTTCCACGGCGGCGCTCTCGGCGTCACCACCGCGATCCTCTTGTTCACTCGGGCGCGCGCGATTCCGGTCTTCGCGTTTTCCGACATCGTCTGTGCGGCGATCCCGATCGGGCTGTTTTTCGGACGCATCGCCAATTTCATCAACGGCGAGCTGTGGGGACGGGTGACGGATGTACCCTGGGCCATGGTGTTTCCCGGCGGCGGCCCATTGCCGCGCCATCCGAGCCAGCTTTACGAAGCGTCGTGCGAGGGCCTCTTGTTGTTTGTCATGCTGTTCGCCGCCGAGCGCGCCGGCGCGCGGCGCTATCCGGGGATCCTCTCCGGCCTCTTTCTCGCCCTCTATGCGGTGGCGCGGATGTCGGGCGAGCTGTTCCGCCAGCCCGATGTCCAGCTCGGCTTCCTGATCTTCGGCACGACGATGGGGCAGCTGCTGTCGATCCCGGTGCTGATCGCCGGGATCGCCCTGATCGTGTGGGCGCGGCGCCAGCCGCCGGTCGATTCGGCCGCATCGCGATAACCGACGGCGGGTGAGGATGCCTGATCTCGCCCTCAGGATCGCCCGCCGGATCCGGCGCGAGGGGCCGCTCTCGATCGCCGCCTTCATGGCGATCGCGCTGCATGACCCTGACGCCGGCTATTACGCAAGGCATGATCCGCTGGGCGCCGCCGGCGATTTCATCACCGCCCCCGAGATCAGCCAGATCTTCGGCGAGCTGATCGGGCTATGGTGCGCCGATCTCTGGCGCCATCTCGGCGAGCCTCAATCGGTGATCCTGGCCGAGCTCGGCCCCGGCAGCGGTGCCCTCCTCGAGGATTTCCTGCGCGCCGCTTCGGTCCTGCCGAAGTTCCGCCGCGCGCTCGATTTATGCCTCGTCGAGGCGAGCCCGGTGCTGCGCGCCCGCCAGCAGCGCCGCCTGGCCGGCCTCGGGGCCCGTTTCATCGCGGATATCGACGCGCTCCCGCCGGGCAAGCTGCTGCTCATCGCCAACGAGTTCCTCGATGCGCTGCCGATCCGCCAGCTGGTGCGGGGCCGCGCCGAGTGGGCCGAGCGGCTGGTGGCGCTCGATGATCAAGACCGGCTGGTCTTTGCCGACGGGCCGGAAAACCCCGCAACGACGCTGCTGGTTCCTCCCGCACTCCGGGCGCAGCCACAAGGCACGCTCGTCGAGATCTGCCCTCCGGCGGCGGCGCTCGCCGCGGCGCTCGGCGAGCGCCTGGTGCGGGAGCCCGGCACCGCATTGTTTATCGATTACGGCTATTACCCAAGCGCGCCCGGAGGGACCCTCGCCGCGCTGCGCCGGCACGCGCCGGTTCTCGTGCTCGACGATCCGGGCGGCGCCGATCTCAGCGCCTATGTCGACTTCGCCGCCTTCGCAGCCGCCGCCGGCGCCGCCGGCGCGATCGTCCACGGCCCGGTGACGCAGGGCCGATTCCTCACCGCGCTCGGGGCCGAGGCACGCCTCGCCGCGCTCTCGGCCGGGGCGACAAAGGCGCAGCGCGGCGCACTGGAAAGCGGCCTTGGGCGCTTGATCGATCCCGCTCAGATGGGCAATTTGTTCAAGGTCCTGGCATTGACCTCGCCGGGTCTGCCCGCGCCTGCCGGCTTTGACTGACGAACTTATGATAATCACGCTCAGCGCTCTCGACGGCGATCCGGGAATCCGCCACGCATTCTTCACGCGCCAGGGTGGGGTCAGCCGGGGCATCTTCGCCTCGCTCAATTGCGGTTTCGGCTCGCGCGACGATCCGGCCCGGGTCGAGGAGAACCGCGCGATCGCGGCGGCGCAGATCGCCCTTCCCGTCGAACAACTGGTCACCTGCCACCAGATCCACGGCACCGCGATCGTCACCGTCGAGCGGCCTTGGCCGCGCGCGGCCAACCCGCGCGCCGACGGCATGGTGACCGCCGTGCCGGGGATCGCGCTCGGCGTGCTCGCGGCCGATTGCGCGCCGGTGTTGTTCGCCGATTCGCAGGCCCGGGTCATTGGCGCGGCGCATGGCGGCTGGCGCGGCGCGCTCGCCGGGGTGATGGAGGCAACGGTCGCGGCGATGGCCGCGCTCGGGGCTCGGCCCGAGCGGGTCCGCGCCGGGATCGGGCCGTGCATCGCCCAGCCTTCCTACGAGGTCGGGCCGGAATTTGCCGCTACCTTCGCCACCACCGATCCAGGCAGCGGCCGATTCTTCGAGCCGGCGCCGCGGGACGGCCATTTCCTCTTCGACCTCGGGGGCTACATCGCCCATCGCCTGGCGCAGCTCGGCCTCGCGGCGGTCGAGCGGGCACCGCACGACACCGCGGCCGAGGAGGCGCTATTTTTCAGCTACCGCCGCGCCTGCCTGCGCGGCGAACCCGATTACGGCCGCGGCCTCGCCGCGATCGCGCTCGCCGAATAAGCCCCGCGCGATGCCGTATCTGGTGCTGTTCACCGGGTTTTGCCTCCTCGGGCTCCTCGCGACCTGCGTGCTGTCGTGAAGGCGGCGCGCGACCGGGTCGGCCGGAGCGCGGCTCTCGCCGTGGCCGCGCTTGCCGCCGCCTGCCAGCCCTTGCCGCATCCCTTTGCCGAGGACCGCCCGCCCGCCGCGCTCCTGCACGTGCGCGACGTGGCCGGGGTGGCGATCGCGCCGGTTGCAGGCGAGCCCGCCGCCGTTGCCGCGACGCTCGGCGCGGCGATGACGGGCGCGCTCCTGAAGCACGACATACCCGCCAGCGACAAGACCACCAGCTTGGGCAGCTATCAGCTTTACGGCCGGGTGGTCGAGACCCGCCCGCAGCACGGCAAGGCGAGCCTGACCGCTTACTGGCGGCTCTACGATGCCAAAGGCCGGACCGTCGGCGAGCACACCGCCCGGGTCGAGGGCGAACCCGGCGAGTGGGAGTCCGAGGACGCCCCGGCGATCAGGCAGTTGGCCGGGTTAAGCGCGGAGGGGCTCGCGCCGATGCTCGAGGAAGAGGCTCCGGTCGAAGCTCCAGCCGGCGGGCGCACCCGCGTCGCGGTCCGCGAGATCAGCGGCGCGCCCGGCGATGGCGCTAAATCGCTGGCGGCGGCGGTGGCGGCCGTCTTGAAGCAGCAGGATCTGGCGATTGTCGACAATGGCCAACCGGCCGACCTCTATGTCGACGGCGAGGTCAGCGTGACCCCGGTGAAGGCGAACGAGCAGCACGTCAAAATCGTCTGGCACGTTCACCGTGCAGATGGCGCCGAGATCGGCACCGCCGGTCAGGAAAACGACGTGCCGCGCGGGCTCTTGGACGGGCCGTGGGGCGATCTTGCCTACAACGTTGCGCTGGCCGCCGGTGACGGGCTGATGCAGCTCGTCGCCCGCGGTGCGCCGGAGCCGAAATCGTGAGGGCTCAGGCCGGGCGCTCGCCCTCGATCGTCACGCGGTGCATGACCCGGCGCGCGCCGCGATAATCGTTGATCGCGTTGTGCTGGACGCAACGATTGTCCCAGAACGCGATCGAATTGGGCTGCCACCGGAAGCGGCAGGTGAATTCGGGGCGCACCGCATGGTCGCATAGATAGTTCAGGAGCGGCGCGCTCTCCTCCTCGGTCATGTCCTTGAAACGCAGCGTGAAGGTGCGATTGACGTAGAGCGCCTTCTTCCCGGTCTCCCGATGGGTGCGAACCACCGGGTGCTCGATCTCGGCATGCGCCGCCTCGCTGAAGATGAAATGCATCGAGGACGGCCCATAGTCGTGCGCGCGCGCCGCATTTGCACCATAGGGACGCCGGGCGCTGTGTACCGCGGTCATGCCGTCGAGCATTGCCTTCATGCCATCCGACAGGCTCTCGTAGGCGCGGTACTGGTTGGCGAACATCGTGTCGCCGCCAAATTCCGGCACCTCACGCACGTAAAGCACCGATCCCAGGGACGGGCATTCGAGATAACTCACATCGGTGTGCCAGCCGCCGCCGAAATTGCGCGTCTCCTCGGGCTCCTTGCGGACCTCGAGGATCTCCGGATATTGCGCCATCGCCTCGACGAACTCATGGATCTGCAAGTCGCCGAAGCGGCGGCCGAATGCGAGCTGCTGCTCCGGGGTCAGATGCTGGTCGTGGAAGAAGATGACGAGGTGATCGAGCAGCGCCGCGCGGATCTCGCCGATCACCCGATCGGAGAGCGCGCCGGAGAGGTCGACCCCCGCAATCTCGGCGCCGAGCGCGCCGGCAATCGGTTTAATTGAGATTGTCATTACACCTCCGTCGCTCCGCGAGTGGTTCTGGTATCCGAATTCGGAAGCTTTGGCGACCGTTCCGCCCTTACGATTGTCATCCGAGCGGTTGCACGTCCGGCTCGTCGGCCGTCTCGAAGGCGGCGAGGCTCTCCTCGATCGTTTCCTGCGGCAGATCGCGGGTGATGAAGACGATGCGGGTGCGGCGATCTGCGTCGGGCCAGGCGGGGAGCAGCACCGGCGGGTGAAAGAGGTGCTGCACGCCATGCAGCACGACCGGCTGCTCCGGGCGGTCGGCGATCGCGACGATCGCCTTCAGCCGCAACAGATCGTCGCCGCGCATCGTCGCCAGCGCATCGAGCCACCCCGACAGCGCGCTCCACGAGATCGGCCGGTCGCGGGTGATGCAAAAGGCGCGGATGCGCGCGTCATGGCGGTTGACGTCATGCCTGGCGGCGTCGTGGTGGTGCGCGTCCTCATGGTGCGCTGCGACCGCTTCGTCCTGCAGCCAGCGCTGGACCTCGACGCTTTTGGTTTGCGGGTCGAATAGGCCAAGCCCGAACAAATCGCCGGGATCGACGGCGCCGTGCGCGGCGCGCAGCAGCGGGGCGCCGGGATTGAGCGCGTTCAACCGGGCTTCGAGGGCAGCGAGCGCGGTGGGCTCGGCGAGATCGGCCTTGGTGACGATCAGCCGGTCGGCGACCGCGGCCTGCTTGACCGCTTCGGGCTGGCGGTCGAGCGTGCCGGCGCCGTTGACCGCATCGACCGTCGTCACCACGCCATCGATCATGTAGCGCTCGGCGACGATCGGGTCCGAGAGGAGGGCATGCAGCACCGGGGCGGGATCGGCAAGGCCGGTCGTCTCGATGACCGCGCGGGTGAAATACGGTATCCGCCCCTTGACCCGGCTGACGAAGAGGTCGGTCAGCGTATTGGCGATGTCGCCGCGCACCGTGCAGCACAGGCACCCGCTGTTGAGCAGGACGACATCGTCGGTCGCGCTTTCGACCAGGAGATGGTCGAGGCCGATCTCGCCGAACTCGTTGACGATGACCGCCGTCGCCGCCATGCCGGGCTCTTTCAGCACATGGTTCAAGAGCGTCGTCTTGCCGCTGCCGAGAAAGCCGGTCAGCACTGTAACCGGAATGCGCGAGGCGGCATTGGTCGCTGCCATGAGCCCCTTCCCTCTCTCCGCCCGTGCGGCCGGGTGGATCTTCCCGCGATTCGACGGCGCCGTCGAGGCTTCCGCGCCGGGCTCGCGTGAAGCGGGGACGCAACCGGGTCTGCCGCCGTATTACGTCACGGTGGGAGGGCGTGCCGTTCCACCCGGAGCGCGGCGAGGAGAGCACGATGTACCCTATGGTCTATTGGGCCGGAGTGACGACGCTGCTCCTCTGGACGGCGTATTCGGCCTATTCGGCGATCATCGGGCTATAACGCCGCACGCGCACCGCGCGCAGCCGGCCCGCCGCTCGGTCTTCTGCGAAAATCTCCTGCCCTGGCGCGCCGCTGCGCCCTATGATGGGGTCGATACGAATTCAGCCTGCGGGTGGAACGGCATGAGCGATGTTCAGCATTTCATCAACGGCACGCGCGTCGGCGGATCGAGCGGGCGCTGGGGCGACGTGTTCAATCCGGCGACCGGCGAGCGCATCCGGCGCGTCGCCTTCGCCAACGCCGGCGAGGTCGACCAGGCCGTCCAGGCCGGCAAGGCGGCATTTCCGGGCTGGGCCGCGACCCCGCCGCTGACCCGCGCGCGCGTCATGTTCAAGTTCCTCGAACTCCTGCATCGCGACCACGACGCGCTGGCGCGGGTCATCTCCGAGGAGCACGGCAAGGTCTTTTCCGACGCGCAGGGCGAGATCACCCGCGGGCTCGAGGTCGTCGAGTTCGCCTGCGGCATCCCGCATCTGTTGAAGGGCGAGTTCGCCGAGCAGGTCGGCCGCGGCATCGACAGCTGGTCGGTGCGCCAGCCGTTGGGCGTCTGCGTCGGGATCACGCCGTTCAATTTCCCGGCGATGGTGCCGATGTGGATGTTTCCGATGGCGCTCGCCTGCGGCAACAGCTTCGTCTTGAAGCCGTCGGAGCGCGACCCTTCGACCGGCTATCGCATCGCCGAGCTATTGCTCGAAGCGGGTCTGCCGCCCGGCGTCTTCAATGTCGTCAACGGCGACAAGGCGGCGGTGGACGGGCTGCTCAATCACCCCGACGTCGCGGCGGTGAGCTTTGTCGGCTCGACCGCGATCGCCAGCTACATCTATGCGACCGCCGCGCAGATGGGGAAGCGCGTGCAGGCGCTGGGCGGGGCCAAGAACCACATGGTGGTGATGCCCGACGCCGATCTCGACCAGGCGACCGACGCCCTGATGGGCGCGGCCTATGGAGCAGCCGGCGAGCGCTGCATGGCGGTCAGCGTGGCGGTGGCGGTCGGCGGGGTCGGCGACCGGCTGATGGACAAGCTGGTGCCGCGGGTGCGCGCCCTCAAAATCGGGCCGGGGAGCGATCCCGAGGCCGAGATGGGGCCGTTGGTGACCGCCGCACACCTGGAGCGGGTGCGCTCCTATGTCGATCTCGGCGTCGCGGAAGGCGCCAAACTCGTCGTCGATGGGCGCGGGCTCAAATTGCAGGGCTACGAAAACGGCTTCTTCCTCGGCGGGTGCCTCTTCGACGAGGTGAAGCCCGAGATGCGGATCTACAAGGAGGAGATCTTCGGGCCGGTGCTGTCGGTGGTCCACGCACCGGATTTCGAGGACGCGGTCAAGCTCGTCAACGACCATGAATACGGCAACGGGGTCGCGATCTTCACCCGCGACGGCGATGCCGCGCGCGAGTTCACCAACCGCGTCCAGATCGGCATGGTCGGGATCAACGTGCCGATCCCGGTGCCGATGGCGTTTCACAGCTTCGGCGGCTGGAAGCGCTCGCTGTTCGGCGACACGGCCGTCTACGGCATGGAGGGGGTGCGATTTTACACCAAGCTCAAGACCGTGACGTCGCGCTGGCCGGCCGGGATCCGCTCGGGCGCCGAATACGTGATGCCGACGATGCGGTAACCCGCCCCGCGGCGCGGTGGCATCGCCGCCGCAGGCGGTGTATCGTCCGGGTGCTGTCCCCGTAGCTCAGTTGGATAGAGCATCGGTTTCCTAAACCGGGGGTCACAGGTTCGAGTCCTGTCGGGGACGCCACTCTCTATTACGCTAGACTACGAAGGGCTCTTGCGGGCTGCGGATAAAGCGTCGACTTTCGACACTTGAATGCTGGTCGCCGCCATGTGTCCGCACTCTCCCGGCGCGTTGCGGTACCGCCAATTCTCCGGGTAGTTTTTTCCGATATTAACGTGTCATATTTTCTGAATACGTCCGTATACGGGTAATTTCTGAACCTATCCGGGCGGTATACCGGTCGCTAGATTAGGCCTTTGCAAGAATGGCAAAGGCTCAACATGCCAGCATATCTACCTGTAACGGGCGCATTTACACCGCGCCAAGGGCAAACCGGCCGGTTTCCGGGAGGCATTTCCATACCGCTCATTGCGGTACTCTCATTCCTAGGTTGGCGTATAATTCTATCGTTAGTCCAGTGGTGACCGCTCGCGCCGAGGTTACGCCAACTGTCTATCTCGGTGCTCGTACCGCCCGCCCGGCAACCCTATTTTCCACGGCCTTGATCATCGCCACGGTCCTGCCATTCTGTTGCATTGCCGCAGAACCGAGCTTCCCGCCGCTCATTCCGTTGGTCGTGTTTCTAATCACGCTGGGTGGGACGCACGTTCTCGCTACCGGATACCTCCTGACGGACGGGGCGGTTCGCCGGCTTTGTCGCGCCAATCCGATTAGGATGATTGTTGCGCCGGGATGCACCCTTGCTGGCGGGATGTTGATTTTCAGTGATTCTGACAGCGCGGTGTTCGTTCCCGCGGTGCTGGCTTTCTTCCTCTATCAGACTTGGCATTTTGGCGCCCAAAATATCGGGGTCGCGGCGTTCATATCATTAGCTGACCGCGGCAAGCCGCTCACCCGTATGGAGAAAGTCACGATCAAAATGGGCATAGTCGTCGGGATGTTCGGCGTGCTCAGGGTAATGGCGCCCACGTACATGATTGGCGAGCAATACATGCCGATCGGCTCGACGGCGGTTCGGCTGATGGAATTTTCCTATGACGTTGGGGCTTTAGCTGCCATACCGCTGACCGCGGGGGCCTTTTGGCTTGCGGTTCGCGCCTGGTGCCGGAAACAGTATTTATTCGGGATTGCCATTTTTCTGAGTGTTACTTACTTATTTACGATGTACCTCACGCGTGATTATCTGCTTGGGTTCATTTCGTTCACCACCGCACATGGTTTACAATACCTGATCTTCCTATTTACGCACAGCGTTAACCGACGTAAACAGGATCTGGTTGCGTCCTATTCGCCCATCGCCATTATTGCGGCGCCGGCCGCATTGCTGGTCGCGATGGTCATCGGTTCGCTGATTTTTAACAATGCTCCCGCAATCGCAACGACCAAGCTGCCGTCGATTGGCGTCGCGATCGTCCTTTCGATCACCCTGGTCCACTTTTGGCTAGACCTATTCCTTTGGCGAATGAGGAACAAGGAACGAGCCAACTGGATCAGAGCCCGATTTGGGTTCGTCCTCGGCGCGCCGTCCGCGCAGCGCGACGGTAAGCTGCCCCGATGATCCCGGCGGAGGTCCGCGAAGCGGCCGCCGCGCCGAAAGCTGAATGCAGCTCGTGTATGTTGGCGGCGCCCGCGGTTCTCCGCGGAGGGGTAGACCAGCCCGGCCAACACGATCAGCGAGCAGGCGCGTGCGGACAATCAGGTAGGCGATAAGGACCGCAATCAGCGTGCCGATCATGCCGTCTGAGACAGCTCGGCCAATACACCACGGTATAACGCGACGGCGCCTTGCGGGGTTAACGCGCTTTCAATCCGCGGCGCGTTTGGTTCTGCGGCTGCTTGAGAGGGATGCCTGCCGCAGGTGGCCGTGAGCCGTAACCAGTGCGGCGGCTAGATGCGCGGCGATCGTCGCATGCTCAAATTCGGTCACGACAAATTCTCCCTTGGGTGTCCGCCGGTGCAGTCTCACTGGGGAACGCAGCCGCTCGACGCGCGGCGAAGGGCGGGATCTACCGTAGCCGCCTCTCTCATTTCCGGGCCGACGGCAGATCAGAATGCGCCGTGCCGGATGAGGACGTATTTTATCGTCGTGAAAATGATTTTGATATCCAGCGCGACGCTTCGCGTGCGGATGTAGCGGAGATCCCAGGCCAGGACCTCGCCCCAATTGAGGAGGCCGCGGCCATTGATTTGCGCGAGGCCGGTGATGCCGGGCTTGCAGGCAAGCTTATACATTTCCTCCGGCGCATAGTACTGCAAAACCTCGGGGGCCTCGGGGCGCGGTCCGACCAGGCGCATGTCGCCGATCAGGACGGACCACAAGTTCGGCAGCTCGTCGACCGAGAGCTTGCGCAGGATCCGGCCCATGCGGGTGACCCGCGGGTCGAATTTATGGGTGGTGTGCTGGCGGTGGAACTCCTCCGGCACGAACTTATAGGCGTAGAGCTCGGGCCAGCGGCTGCGCGCATCGTGGTACATCGTGCGAAACTTCACTAACTGGAAATAGCTCGGCACGTAATAAAATTGATCCGGCTCGTAGCCGCCGGGTGGCGGGATCAGGTCGGCCCGCCCCGCGAGGTCGCGTCCGCGCGCCATGACCGAGCGTCCCGGACG
>Ga0182024_10022241_pt1 | contig 11437 bp, 8 predicted proteins | sample P32metaG_FD_120480 | JGI IMG/M metagenome (GOLD analysis project Ga0182024, IMG submission 120480) | Permafrost microbial communities from Stordalen Mire, Sweden - P3-2 metaG (Illumina Assembly) | ecosystem: Environmental > Terrestrial > Soil > Wetlands > Permafrost | place: Sweden: Stordalen... | reverse complement strand
TTGGCTTGTCCCACCACATCGCCCTTTGCTAACCAACGAACCTGGCCTTTTCTGATCATATTCATGGCCTCGTAACCATCGATAGTATTCAGCGCTCCGTCCACCGAGCGGAACCAGAGACTGGTGGCGATTCGCTTCTTGATAAAGCGATGATCTTGCTCCAAGATGTTGTTCAGGTACGGTGAGGGCCGACAGCAGCAGCGTCGGCCGAGTTCACCGCTTTGCTTCAGTTCCGAAATTGCCCGCGCGTACGCTGGGTGTCCATCGACATTGATCACGCGAGGACCAACCTGGCGTTTGCCCGACAGCGCAAGCTGGAGGAAGTGCTTGGCCGCAGTCAAATCACGGTAGGGCGACAGCATGAAATCGATTGTCTCGCCAGCGGAGTCCACCGCCCGATACAAGTAGGTCCATCGGCCCGCGACCCGGATGTAGGTCTCATCCACACGCCAGGACCGATTGGGAGTCCGCATCTCCCGGCGCTGACGCAAGATCGGAGCATATCGCTGAACCCACCGCCAAATCGTCGAGTGGTCAACCGCAAGGCCTCGTTCCGCCATTATTTCTTCCAGATCGCGGTAGCTGAGCGAATACCGCAAATACCAGCGAACACATAGAACGATCATCTCGTCTTCGAAATGTCGTCCTCTGAACAGTGCCGGACGCTTCTTTCGCACTCGCTTCACACTATCAGAACGCCGTCAAGTTATTTGCAACAGATCCGGTTGCATGGCCCAATAGTAACTCGCTTTCGATTGGCCCGAGGTGTTTGGTCCCAACAAACTCCGAACTGGAGACGTCCAGCACGAGACGCTCAAAAGCGAATTTCGAACCCGCCAGCTGGCTCCCCAGATGGAACTGAATCGCCATCAAACGGCATTTCGACCTTGCATCTTGGATCCGCATGTAGAGTTCGAAAACACCGATTCAGTACTACACGCGGGGAGACAGTCGGCGTGTTCGAAATTCATGCCACCTTCGATCGATTGCTAAAAGCCTGATGCACCACCGGCGAAGAGAAAAACCGAAACATGGAACTTGGCCTTGCACTCTGCCTAAACCTAAATCGCGGCGAAAAACTCTCCAACTCCTTCTAAGTGGACTCTTGTCGAATCGACTCAATTCCTGCTGGCCGCCTGTCGGGCTAGTTGCCCATTGGTCGAGCATAACTTCTCGGCAAGCAGACGAGCGTACGCTTGCAGCCGCAGATGCAGTAGCCGTGTGGTGATCAAATTCCTGGCTCGCAGAGCCACCTCGACAGCATCGAAAGGCTTGTTCAAAAAATCCATAGCGCCCGCATCTAAGGCGGCTCTTCTGGTTTCCAGCGCCATGTCGCCCGTCAGGACCAGGATCGGAAGATATATCCCGGGCTTTACCTCGTGCTCAATTTGCTGCATCACTTCGAATCCATCAAGCGCCGGCATGTGGAGATCCAACATGATTAGGTCAGGATTCACCTCCCGGCACAAAGAGACCACGGCACCAGCGTCCGTGGTGGACGTTATGTTCTCGAAACCGGCATCCTGAAGCAGGCATTCCAGCAGCTGGATGTTTTCATCTTGATCGTCGACGATCAGGATGCGGCCGCGGTTGGGATTTTCAATCCATGTCCCATAAGCCATCGAATCTTCGCTGTGTCGTTGCAACATCGGGCCTCCCAAAACGTGATTGAACCTGGCGCTCGATGATGTTGCACTCCTCGGGCCGAACACGTGGGTTTCGAACCCCTGGAAAATGAAGGAAATGGCTCTGCGCTGCCGGCTCTTGAGAGCGATCTTCTAGGACAAGTTGGTCACTGGCAGGACGTTTTGTCGCACTCCGTCCCAACCCAGCGCCATCGGGATCTTCACGATGAACTCCGTGCCCTCACCCTCAACGCTGGAGCATTCAATCGAACCTTTATGCGCCTGTACGATTCCATAGGAGATCGCCAGGCCAAGTCCGGTTCCGTGCCCGACCGGTTTAGTGGTGAAAAAAGGATCGAATATCCGGCTCCGAATATTTTCCGGGATGCCCTTCCCGGTGTCTCGAACCGAGATTACGAAGAAACCATCCTGTTGCGTCGTCGTAAGAACAATTTTCCCTTGGCTCTCGATGGAGTCGATCGCGTTCGCAATGATGTTCATCAGTACCTGATTCAGCTCTCCGGCAAAACAGGAGAGCTGGTCCGTTCCCCGGTAACAGCGCTCCACCTGAATCCGGTCTTCCAGTTTGTGCCTCAGCAGCAGCAGCACCGATTCTATGCTCTCGTGAATATTGATGGTCTTGAACTCGCCCTCGTCCAGCCGGGAGAATGTCCGTAGCTTTGAAACCAGGTCCTTTACGCGCTCTACGCCCACTCGCATTTCACTCACGCGCGTCCGGGTCTTCTCGATTTTCGCGAGCGCCTCGCCCGAAATGCTTTCCGTGCCGCTCGACGCTAGCCGGTCCAGCGATTCTTGGACCACAAAAATATTATTGACGACGAAGGCCAGCGGATTATTGATTTCGTGCGCAATTCCAGCCACCAGCTGACCCAACCCCGCCATCTTCTCGGAGTGGATGAGGTGCGTCTGCGTCTCCCGCAGTTTTTGATTGGTTCGGACCAGTTCTTCGGCCAGTTCGGTTCGTTGACGCACCTGCTGCTCTAAGGACGCGTTCTGCGCCTTGGCTTGCAAATGCAGATGCCTCGTCTGGAGCAGGTTCTTGACGCGTAATTGCACCTCGGTCCGGTTCAACGGCTTGGACAAAAAGTCGTGCGCCCCATGGGAAAGCGCCCGTTCCTTGGCGCCCGATGTATTGTCTCCAGTCAAGACCAGGATCGGTAGGTAGTCGTCCGGAGCCACTACGGTGGCCAGCTGATCCATGGCTGCCAGCCCGTCCACGTGGGGCATGTGCAGATCCAGCAGAACCAGGTCCGGCTGAAACTCCTGGAACACCGCAAGCAGCTTACGGGCGTCCTCCAGACACTGCACGTGGGTGTAGTTAGAAAACTCCAGGACCGTGGCGAGCGCGCGCAGGTTATCGGCTTGATCGTCGACGATCAGAATCCGGGAATCACTCAGACTGGCGGCTTTCAGGTCTTCATTTTTTGCGTCGCTGGTAGCCTGAACGGAAAACACGTAGATTAATCGACCGCATTTCTGGTTCTTTATAGGTTGCGAGCATCCGTAACCGTTACCCTTTACGATAATCATGACCTAAAGGGACGCGCTCATTCCGACGATGGGTTATTTGCCCCAGTGCTAGAAATGTCCGCTTCCAGCCGGGCAATTCGGAGGAGTCGCCTGACCGGCTTGGCATCAGTCGCGGGAAGGTACCTTTTCGGCAGCGCGCTGATCGCCAGCGTGGCCTACGGCCAAATCTCAGGCGCCGTTTTTCGCGGTGAAATTCGTGATCCGTCAAATTCCGTAGTACCTCAGGCCAAAATCTCCATCCGGTCCAACGACAACGGCACGGAGATGATCGCGGAATCCAATGGCGACGGGCTGTATATCACTCCCACGGTCATCGCCGGCTCCTATACCCTGAGCGCAACCAAGCCCGGTTTCGAAACTGAGCTGTTCGGTCCCGTAACGGTTCAAGTTAATCAGATCGAGCGCGTCGATTTCACTCTGAAATTGGGCGCCGCTTCCGACTCGGTCGAGGTGGCGGCTTCCGGCGAACAGCTATTATCGGCGGCCAGCGCCGAGATCTCGCAGGTGATCGTCAACAAAGAAGTGTCCGAGATTCCGCTGAATGGCAGAAGCTGGCAGCAGCTGATCTATCTCAGCGCCGGTGCGAATCCCGGGACTGCCGGTGAATCCGGCTCTCCGAATCCGGTAAACATCAACGGGCAGCGCAGCAAGGCCAACCTATATTTAGTCGACGGCATTTCCACCACCTCGTCGACCCAAGGGCGCGGAAACGATTTCAACATCCCTCTGGATGCGGTTCGTGAATTTTCGGTTCAGGCCGGCGCCTACTCGGCCGAGTTTGGCGACGTCGCCGGCGGCGTCATCAACCTGCAGTCCAAGTCTGGAACCAACAATTGGCATGGAAATTTATTTGAATATTTCCGGAACGACGCGCTCGATGCGGCTAATTTTTTCTCCAACCTCACAGACCAGCCCAAGAACGCGCTTCGCTACAACCAGTTCGGCGGAGCCTTCGGCGGACCGATCCGCCACCATAAGACCTTCTTCTTTGCCGACTACCAGGGGACACTGACTCATAGCGCCCAGCCGATGGTCACCAGTGTTCCGCTCCAGAACCAGCGTCTCGGCGATTTTTCAGGCCTGACTGGCACCAACGGCGCCCTGGTTCCTATTTACAACCCGTTCAGTTCGTCCTTGGTCCGAACACCGTTCTCAAACAACACCATCCCGGCCAGTCTGCTCGACCCCACGGCTCTCAAGCTCTCTTCCCTGCTCCCACTGCCAAACCAGTTCGACGCATCCGGCAATCCTCTTCAATTCAATAATTACGCGGTCACTCGCGTAGACACCTCCGATGTCGAATCCTTCGACATTCGCGTGGATCATCAGTTCTCGCCCAACAACACCATTTTCGTGCGCCATTCGTTTCAAAATACCGGCGCGTTCACGCCTTCCACGTTCGGTTCGCCGCTGGGAGGAACCATCGAAGGCGCCGGCGCGACCAGCGCTCGCAATCAGAATACAGGAATCGGCTACATCAGCCCCATCAGTCCCACGCTCATGAACGAAGCGCGCATCGGGCTGAATCGCCAGACCACCGCGCTTACCCAAGAAGATTACGGCCAGAATCTCTCCGCGCAATTCGGCATTCCGGGGATAAACGACAGCCCGCAGACCTCCGGCCTTTCGAGCATCGTGGTAAACGGTCTGTTCAATCTTGGCGACAGCCTGCTGACCCCGTTGCAACTCAACACCACCTCGCTCAATCTGACTGACAAGATCACGTGGGTGAAGGGACGGCACGCGCTCCGGCTGGGCGCCGACTATCAACATGAGCTCGCCAGCACCGGCTACCTGGTTTACGGACGCGGCAACTACACGTTCCTGAACCTCTCCACCAGCAGCGCAGTCGGAACTCCCGGCGGCAATGCTTTCGCGAGTTTCCTGGTCGGAGCGCCCTATGAGATTTTGCGCGACGAATTTCCGCCCGGATTAGTAGGCCTTATCTCCTACCGGATCGGCTTTTTCGTCCAGGACGACATCCAGGTAACTCAGAAGTTCACATTGAACCTGGGCGCTCGCTACGACATCATGCCGTACCCGCGCGAAATGTACGATCGGCTCTCCAATTTCAACCCCGCGACCGGAACCATGCTCATCGCCGGCGAGAACACCAGCGCGCGGCTGGTCAATACGGACTATAAGGATCTCGCGCCACGAGTCGGACTGGCTTACGCGCCCGTTGCGAACACAGTGATTCGCGCCGGCTACGGCATTGGGTTCGTGGACCCGATCGGCGGCGAAGGCGTTCTGAACAGCAATGAGTTCAACATTCCGTTTTACTATCTCGGCAACATTACCGAGTTTCCATTCCTGGCGCCCACCTACAAGCTCAGCAGCGCTCTGCCGGGCCTGGTGATGCCGTCGCCGAACGCCCCCACCGGGAATCAACGCTACATCGTCCCTACCGACCGGAATCAGTATTCGCAAACCTGGAGCTTCAGCATGCAACGCGCCCTCAGCCCCTCCACCATGTTGGAGGTCGCCTATGTGGGCACGAGCGGCAACCGTCTGCTGATGGCATCGAACATCAACGCTGCGCCCCCTGGACCATCCAGCGTACCCGCCGTAAACCGGCAGCCTTTTGGCCCCGCGCTGGGAGAAATTCGGGAACTTTCCAATAGCGCGCACTCCATCTATCATGGCCTGCAATCGAAGATCGAAAAGCGGTTCTCGGGCGGCCTGTACTTCTTAGGCTCCTACACCTGGTCCAAGTCGATTGACAATCAAAGCAATGGTACCGACAACTCGGCAGCCAGCGGCCAGTACCCGCAGGACCCGCTGAACACTGCGCTGGACCGCGGCCTATCTGCGTTCGACCGCACGCACCGTTTCGTCGGGAGCACCGTGTGGAACATCCCCTTTGGGCGTGGATCAGCCGAAAGATCCCCGGCGCGCGAGGCGGTCAACGCACTCCTCGGCGGATGGCAAATGAGCGGCATCTTTCAGGCCGAAACCGGGACGCCCTTCAGCGCCTTGATGTCTTGCGCCGACGTCAACGCGCAGGGCAATAACTGCCGTCCGAATCTCGCCGCCGGCTCTGCATTGTCGGTGGCCCAGCCGTCGATAAACGAATGGTTCAACACGGCGGCCTTCGTAATTCCCGCGACGCCGGCCTACGGCAATGCAGGCCGCAACATCCTGCGGGCTCCCGCCCTCAACGATATCGATCTGGCATTGTCCAAATCGTTTCCTTGGGGAAATAGCGAGACGCGCCGTTTGTATATCCGATCCGATTTCTTTAACGCCCTGAACCACACTAATCTCGGTGTTCCGGTGAATTCCATCGATTCACCCGCCTTTGGGACCATCACATCGGCGCTGCCCGGCCGTGAGATTCAACTCGGGGCACGGCTGGAATTCTGACCCATGACTATTCGCAAAATCGCCTCACGCATGGTCGCGGCTCTGTTCCAACGGCTGGGACCGGTGGCCCGCTATCTTCTGCCCTTTTTGACCATAGCCGCCGCCATCGGCATTCAGTTCTCGATCGCGCTCGTTGTCCCCAAACACGTCGACTTCCCGTACGTCATGTTCTTCCTGGTGGCGATCCTGGTGACGGCGTGGTTCGGCGGCTACGTTCCGGGAGTGCTCGCCTGTCTGATTACGATGGTCGGCATTCCCCTCGCCATAACTCCCGGGTTCAAGTTAAGCAGCGTCGACCCCAGCCGCTTGGTCCTGCTCATCGGGATCTCGGCGGTCATTAGCCTGGTGGCGCAATCGCAACGCAAGAAGCGTGAACAGTTACGCGAGGCCAACGACCAACTGGAGAAGCGCGTTCGCAGCCGGACCCAGGAATTAGCGACAACTGTGGAAGCGCTCGAGTCCGAAGTGGCGCAACACAAGCTCGCCCAGCAAAAGCTCCAGACCCAACTCGAGCGCTTGAACCTGCTCGATCAAATTACTCGTGCAATCGCCGAGCGGCTGGATTTGCGCAGCATCTTTCAGGTGGTGATCCGCAGTTTGGAAGATAACCTCCCTATCGATTTCGGTTGCGTGTGCCTTTACAACCCGCAGGCCGAAGAGGTGGTGGTCAACTGCGTGGGTGTACGCAGCGAGGCGCTTGCCATGGAGCTGGCCCTGACCCAGCAGGCTCACATTAGTCTGGACGCCAATGGCTTATCCCAATGCGTGCGCGGACGTCTGGTTTACGAACAGGATCTCACCCGGGTGGACTGCCCGTTTCCCCAGCGTTTAACGCGCGGCGGATTACGAGCGCTGGTGGCCGCGCCGCTGCTCTTCGAGAGCCAGGTGTTCGGAATCCTGCTGGCCGCACGCCGCGAAGCCAACAGTTTCAGCAGCGGCGAATGCGAGTTTTTGCGGCAACTGAGCGAACATGTCGCGCTGGCGGCTCATCAAGCCGAAGTCCATGCCGCGCTCCAGCAGGCCTACGACGATCTGCGTCAAAGCCAACAGACCGTAATGCGGCAGGAACGCCTGCGCGCCCTCGGCCAAATGGCCAGCGGAATTGCCCACGACATAAATAACGCCGTCTCGCCAGTGGCTCTCTATACGGAAATGTTGCTCGAGCAAGAGCCGAACTTGAGCCGCCGTACCCGCGAATATCTGGAGACCACACAACGCGCGATTGGCGACGTGGCGCACACCGTGGCGCGGATGCGCGAGTTCTACCGCCAGCATGACGCGGAGCTGATCCTCGCGCCGGTGAATCTCGGTGTTCTGGTCCAGCAGGTCATCGATCTGACTCGCGCCCGCTGGTCGGACATGCCGCAGCAGCGTGGAATCGTCATCGAAATGCAACCGGAGCTGGAGGAAAACCTGCCGCCTGCGGCCGGAATTGAGAGCGAAATTCGCGAGGCTCTCATCAATCTGGTCTTCAATGCCGTGGATGCGATGCCCGAAGGCGGGACGTTGAAGATTCGCACCAAGAGCGCTCCAAATCCGGCGGCCACCAGCTACGTGGACGTCGAAGTGGCCGACACGGGCCTAGGGATGGACGAAGAGACTCGGCGCCGCTGCCTGGAGCCTTTCTTCACCACCAAGGGCCAACGCGGCACCGGATTGGGCCTGGCCATGGTTTACGGCGTGACTCGCCGGCACAATGCCGAGATTGAAATCCAAAGCGCGGTTGGGCAAGGCACAACTTTCCGCCTGCGATTCCCCGTTCTCGCCGCCACTACGGCGGATGAGCCAGCCGGCGCGCCTGCGGCCGTACCCGCGCGGCTCCGCATCCTGAGCGTGGACGACGATCCGCTGCTCATCAAGAGCCTGCGCGATGCGCTCGAAGCCGATGGCCACGCGGTGGTCACAGCCCAGGGCGGCCAAGAGGGCATCGACGTTTTCCGAGCCGCCCAACAACGCGACGAGCATTTTTCCGTGGTCATCACCGATCTCGGCATGCCCTACGTCGACGGGCGCAAAGTGGCCAGTGCAATCAAAAGCGACTCACCTTCCACTCCCGTCATTTTGCTCACCGGCTGGGGCCAGCGGCTGATCAGCGAAGGAGACATTCCGCCCAATGTCGATCGCGTCCTCAACAAGCCGCCCAAGCTTCGCGAACTTCGCGCCGCGCTAGCCGATCTGGCCGGAAAACAAGGAGACTTAACGTGACCCAAACCAAGACTCATCCAGCGGTGCTCGTGGTCGATGACGAAGCCCACATTTTGAGTTCGATGACCGCTTTGCTGGAGGAGGATTTTTCGGTCTTCACCTCCACCAACGCCGAGACAGCGCTGGACCTTCTAAGAAACGAGGATATTTCCGTCATAATCGCCGACCAGCGTATGCCGGGCCTCACCGGCGATGAGTTTTTGTCCCGGGCGAGAAAGCTTTCCGAAGCCACTCGAGTCTTGATTACCGGTTACGCCGACATCAACGCGCTGGTGCGAGCGGTCAATCATGGCCAGATTTATACCTACGTCGCCAAGCCTTGGGAGCCTCTGGAACTGAAAGTCACCGTCATGAAGGCCGCCGAGCATTGTCATCTGATGCGTGAAGTGATGCATGAGCGCGATCTCTTGCATGCGCTGATGGACAACATTCCGGACGCCATTTGGTTTCGAGATGGCGGAGGCCAGTTCACCCGGGTGAATAAGGCCGCGGCAACTTTCCTGGGAGTTACCGATCCTTCAGAGGCCATCGGGAAGACCATAGTCGATTTCTATCTCCCCGAAGTGGCTCGCCAGATTCAAGCCGAGGAGGAAGCCATCATCCGCCTGGGGCGTTCCGACGCGAACCGGATCAAGCAAATCCGTTTGCAGAACGGCGCGATTCGATGGCTATCCACGACTAAAGCCCCGGTGCTGGAAAGGGGCGGCGCGGTGGCGGCGCTGGTCGGGGTATCGCGCGATGTTACCGAACAGAAGCAGGCCGAACTGGCGCTCCAGCAGAGCGAGGAGAAGTACCGCCAAATCGTCGAAACCGCGGCCGAAGGCGTATGGATCTTTGATGACCAGTATCGAACCGTGTTCGTCAACTCCAAAATGGCCAGCATGCTGGGATACCTGCCGCAGGAAATGGCGCAACGGCCGGTGTCCAGTTTTCTGGCGGACGATGAAAGCTCATCACAGCTAGAGCGGTTCGAAAAAACCAACACGAGCACCAGTACCGCCGACGTCCGTCTCAGGAGAAATGACGGGAATCTGATCTGGACCATTCTCGCCAGCAGCCCCATGCTGGATTCATCGGGCCGGCGCATCGGCACGCTCGCCATGTTCACCGATGTCACCGAGCGTAAGGCGCTGGAGGAGCAATTCCGGCAGGCGTAGAAATTGGAAGCGGTGGGACGTTTCGCCGGCGGCGTGGCTCACGACTTCAATAATCTTTTGACGGTGATCACCGGCTATAGCCAGCTCTTGCTCCGGCGTCTGGAAAGCGATAACGCTTTACGCGTTCAGATCGAGAAAATCGAAACAGCCGCGGGGCAGGCCGCCAATCTCACGCGTCAACTTCTGTCCTTCAGCCGACGCCGTGTTTTCCAACCGGAAGTCGTGGATCTAAATGCGGTAATCACGAACTTCCAAAAACTGTGTCTTCCCATCATTGGGGTGAACGTGGAGCTGGTCACTCGCCTGGACCCGGCACTGGGACGCGTGCGCGCCGATATCGGCCAACTCGATCAGGTACTGATGAACCTGGTGGTGAACGCCCGCGACGCTATGCCGCAGGGCGGCAGGCTGACGATCGAAACTGCCAATTCCGGTTCACCCGCTCAGGGCCCCGAGGGGTCTTCCGTTCTGATTGCTGTCAGCGATACCGGAAGCGGGATGGACACCGATACCCAGTCGCATATCTTCGAGCCATTCTTCACCACCAAAGAAGAAGGTAAGGGAACCGGCTTAGGCCTCTCGACCGTGCACGGAATTGTGTCGCAACACGGCGGGCGCATCGACGTAACGAGCGAGTTAGGCAGGGGAACCTCTTTTTCGATCTACCTTCCCAGAGTGGCGGAGGCTCGTCGAAGCGCGCCGGAATCCCAGCCCTCCACCGAGTAGCCCCGCGGCCACGAAACCATCCTGGTGGTTGAAGACCGTTCGGCTGTTCGCGAACTGGTCCGGGAGACCCTGGCTCCTTGCGGCTACAAAATACTCGAAGCCGCCGACGGCAAGCAAGGACTGGAAGTGTGCCGGAGCCACGGCGAGCCGATCGATCTGGTGATTACCGACCTCATCATGCCCGGCCTAAATGGGAAAGAGTTCGCCGATCTCGTCAAGCAGCGTCACAAGAACACCGAAGTGCTGTACATGTCCGGTTATGGCGGCGACGCCTTAGCAGGAATCCAACCCGAAAACGAAGCCGCGCTCCTTCAAAAACCTTTCTCGCCCGAGGCGCTTTGAGAAAAATTCGAGAGGTCCTGGGCGCGCCGCGCACGCGGCAGTCCATCTTGGTCGTGGACGACGACAACGAAATTCGAAACTTGCTGCGCAGCATCCTGGAGGAAGACGGCTACGGAGTCTACACGGCGGAGAACGGCAAGAAGGCGGTGGCGGTTCTCAAGGAGTCGCACGTGAATCTCATGTTGACCGATCTGGCAATGCCCGTCCAGGAGGGATTGGAAACCATCACGTACGTCCGCAAAAATACCCTTCCCTGCCGGTGGTGGCGATGTCAGGAACATTTCGCGGCACCATGTTGAGTACGGCGGCGCACCTGGGGGCCAGCGCAATCCTGGACAAGCTCACTACTGGATGGGCAAGGGCGGCGAGTTGGAAATGGATCCTTACCACCTCTTCCCCTTCCAAAACGGGAAGGTGCCGGATTCGATGCTCCGTTACTTTGGATCTCCGCGTGGCTGTTCCGAC